>JACCEE010333310.1_pt1 | contig 10501 bp, 9 predicted proteins | sample 7449931 | NCBI WGS metagenome assembly JACCEE01 (sample SAMN15323457, study PRJNA562643) | freshwater metagenome | isolation source: river surface water | place: USA:Blue River Watershed | collected 2017-08-19 | reverse complement strand
AGGCGGTGTCTGCGGGGCGCGGCATCGCCGGGCGAGTGGCCAACGCGGTCTCGCTGACCTCCAGGCTGAGTGTTTGGCTGTCGCAGTCGAGCGTGACCATGTCACCGGTTTGCACCAGGCCAATCGCACCGCCGTTCACCGCTTCGGGCGAGACATGGATGGCGGCAGGCACCTTGCCAGACGCACCCGACATGCGGCCATCGGTGACCAACGCCACCTTGAAACCTTGGTCTTGCAAGACGCCCAACAGCGGCGTGAGTTTGTGTAACTCGGGCATGCCATTGGCCTGTGGGCCTTGGCAGCGCACCACCGCCACAAAGTCTTTTTGCAACTGACCGTCCTTGAACAACTGTTGCAGTTGTTGTTGGCTGTCCACCACCACAGCGGCTGCACGCACCACGCGGTGTTCGGGCTTGACCGCCGACACCTTGACCACGGCACGGCCCAAATTGCCGGTGAGCAAACGCAAACCACCATCGCTGCTGAATGGCTGGTCGAAGGGACGCAGCACATCGCTGTCGGCCGACAGCGTGGGCACTGGCCGCCAGGCCAACATACCGTTGTCGAGCCAGGGTTCTTGGGTGTAGTGCTGCAAGCCCGCGCCCATGACGGTCTGCACATCGGCGTGCAGCAAACCGGCTTGCAAGAGTTGCGCGATGAGAAAACCCATGCCGCCGGCAGCGTGGAAATGGTTCACATCGGCCGAGCCGTTGGGATAGACCCGCGCCAGCAAGGGCACCACGGCTGAGAGTTCGGAGAAATCGTCCCAGTTGATCAGCACGCCTGCGGCACGCGCCATCGCCACCAAGTGCAGGGTGTGGTTGGTTGAGCCGCCCGTGGCCAACAGACCGACGATGCCATTGACCACCACCCGCGCATCCACCTGATGGCCCATGCCCACGCTGCCTTGCGACAGCGCCACCGCGCGTTGCACACCGGCTTGGGTGAGGGCTTGTCGCAGTGGCGTGTTCGGGTTGACAAAACTCGACCCGGGCAGTTGCAAGCCCATGATCTCCAGCAGCATTTGGTTGGAATTGGCAGTGCCGTAAAAGGTGCAGGTGCCCGGGCCGTGGTAGGCCGCTTGCTCGGCTTGCAGCAAGGTGTCGCGGTCGACCAGGCCTTGCGCAAACTGCTGGCGCACCTTGGACTTGTCATCGTTGGACAGGCCGCTGGTCATGGGACCGGCCGGCAAAAACACCGCGGGCAGATGGCCGAACTGCAAAGCGCCGATGAACAAGCCGGGCACGATCTTGTCGCACACGCCCAGCAGCACGGCGGCGTCAAACACGTTGTGCGACAGACCCACTGCTGTGGCCATGGCGATCACCTCGCGTGAGAACAGCGACAGCTCCATGCCGTCTTCGCCTTGGGTCACGCCATCGCACATGGCCGGCACACCCGACGCCACTTGCGCGGTCGCCCCGGCGTTGCGGGCAGCGATGCGGATGGCTTCAGGGTAGTGTTCGTAGGGTTGGTGGGCCGACAGCATGTCGTTGTACGCACTGACGATGCCCAGGTGCGGTTGCCGCGCTTGGCGCAGCACGAGCTTGTCATTGGCGGGCATGGCGGCATAGGCATGGGCGGCGTTGGCGCAACCCAGGCCTTCGCGGTAGGGCCCGGGTTGGTGGGCCGCGTCCAGGTGCGCCAGGTAGGCCGCGCGGCTTGTCGCGCTGCGTTGTGCAATGCGGGCGGTGACCGCGCTCAGGGTGGGGTGCATGGGGTTCATGGTGTGAAGGATGTCAAAGCGGCGTGTCTCGCCAAACCGCTACCTCGGCGCGGCTTTGGTGCAGCACATGCGAGACGGGCAGGGCCAAAGACTTGGACAACAAGGCGCGTTCGAGCACCGCCAGTTTGTCTGCACCGGTGACCGGCAACACGATGTGCCGCGCTGTCAGCAGCATGCTGAGGTTTTGCGACACCCGCGCATAGGGCGCGTTGGCGGGGGGGTGCGCCAATTCAATCGCCACACAGGCGGGCGTCTGGGTCGGGTCCAGCGCCTCGGGCAGGTTGATCGCTTCGGGGAACAAGGACGCGGTGTGGCCATCGGTGCCCATGCCCAGCACCAGCACATCGGCTGCGCCGAGTTGGCGCATGGTGAACGTGGCATGACGCGCACAAACCACCGGTGAAGATGTCAATGGGTTCGCGCCATCCTCATCCGCGATCAAGGGCACCAGGGTCGCTGCCGCCGCCACGTCTTGCAACAGATGCTGGCGCACCAAGCGCGCATTGCTGGCCTCATGCTGCGAGGGCACACAGCGCTCGTCGACCAAACCAATGCTGACCTGGTGCCAGGCCAGCGGCAACACCCGCAAAGCTTGGAACAAAGCAATCGGTGACTGGCCACCCGACACACACAACACCGCCTGACCCCGCGCTTGCACCGCGGCTTGCAAACGCTGGGCGATGTCTTGCGCCAGCGCTTGCAGGTCAAAGCGATGGCTGCTGATGCGGGGCGTGTTGGGCATTCAGCTTTCCTCGAACCAGGAGAGCTCGTCACGCGCCATCAGCGCACTCGACGCCGCAGGGCCCCAACTGCCGGCCAAATAAGGTTTGGGCTTGTCGTCCAGCTCGGCCCAGCCGGCCAAGATCGGGTCGACCCAGGACCAGGCGGCCTCCAACTCGTCGCGGCGCATGAAATGCGTGAGGCGTCCTTTGATCACGTCCATCAGCAAGCGTTCGTAAGCCTCGGCGCGGCGCTTCTCGGACGACTGTTGCAGGTCCAGCCCCAGGCGCACTGGGTGCATGCGCATGCCGGTACCCGGCTCTTTCACCATCATGGCCAGCTCGATCGACTCTTCGGGTTGCAGCGAGATGATCAGGCGGTTGGGCTCGCCCATGGCGCTCTTGTCAAACACCGAAAACGGCTGATCGGCAAACTCGATGATGATCTCCGATTGGCGGTTTTGCAGCCGCTTGCCGGTGCGCAAAAAGAACGGCACTTGGGCCCAACGGGCGTTGTTGATTTGCGCTTTGAGTGCAACAAAGGTTTCGGTGCGGCTGTCGGGCGGCACCTGGTCTTCTTCCAAATAGCCTTTGACCGCCTGACCGTCGGAGGAGCCGGCGGTGTACTGGCCGCGCACCGTGTCGCGCTTGACGTCGGCCAAGCTCATGCGGCGCAAAGAGCGCAGCACCTTGAGTTTTTCATCGCGCACATCGTCGGCGTCCAAGGAGATGGGCTGCTCCATGGCGACGATGCACAGCAGTTGCAGCAAATGGTTTTGCACCATGTCGCGCATGGCCCCTGCGCCATCGTAAAAACCAGCGCGGCTGCCGACCCCGACCGTCTCGGCCACGGTGATTTGCACGCTCTTGATGTAAGGCGCGCGCCACAGCGGCTCGAAGATGGCATTGCCAAAGCGCAAGACCATCAGGTTTTGCACCGTCTCTTTGCCCAGGTAATGGTCGATGCGGTAAATCTGCGGCTCGGCAAAGTACTGCGCCACCTCTTGGTTGATGGCGCGTGCCGATGCCAAGTCGGTGCCCAGCGGTTTTTCCAGCACCACCCGCGACAAGGGGTCGACCAAACCGGCGCTGTGCAAATGGGCGCAAATTTGGCTGAACAAGTGCGGCGACGTCGCCAGGTAAAACACCCGCAAACGCGGGCTGGGGCAAGCCGCTTTCAAGGCCGCGTAAGCCGGGGCCGAGGTGACGTCCACGCTCACATACTGCAAGCGTTTCAAAAAAGCCTGCCAGGTGGTGGGGTCCAAACTGCTCGGGTCGATGAACCCGGGCGAGTGCTGGTCGATGAAGGCCCAATAGTCGTCGGTGGACCAGGCCTGTCGCCCCACCGCCAGGATGCGGGTGTCGGCACTCAGCTTGTCATGCGCATGCGCCATGTAGAGCGCGGGCAGCAATTTGCGAAACGACAAATCGCCAGCGCCGCCAAAAATCACGATGTCCAAGGCAGCGTCTGTGGAGGGGGAGGTCATGGGGCCAGTGTTCCTGCGTCTTGTTTCAAGAAGATGTCTTTGTCCGGGAAAAACTGGGCGTGCAGCGGCAGCAGCGCCCCGCCCAAGGCGCGTGCCATGCTGCCCACGCGACCGGCCAAGAGCTCGGGCATGTGCAGGCCGTCCGAGCGCACCGAGCGCAACTCGTCTTGGGTGCGGGCCATCAGCGCTTGCAGCAAAGCTGGCGCGATCGAACCGTCCATCAGCACCGCGTTCAGGTCGAGCAAGGCGGCGGCGCTGGTGATGGCCAAGGCCAGGCTTTTGGACGCTTGCGCCAGCCATGGTTGGGTATGGGTGTCGTAGTGGCTGTCCATGATCTCGTCTTGCCCCACCAGCAAGGGGTCCAGACCCGCGGCCATGAGCGACTGTTCCAGCTGCCAGCCCGAGGCGAGCTCCAACAACTGGCGGGTGCTGTGGGGTTTGCCATTGGCAAACGGCATGGAACCGATGGCGCCCGCGTTGCCGCGCGGGCCGTTGACGATGTGGCCGTCCAGCACCAACCCACCACCGATGAAGGTGCCGACAAACACATACAGAAAATGCGGCACATCGCGGCCCCGGCCTTGCACCAACTCGGCCACACAGGCGGCGGTGGTGTCCTTGGCGAATTCCACCGGCAGCGGCGTCATGTCTTGCACCAGCTGCAACAGGTCCAGCTTCTCCCAGGCGGCCATCACCTGGCTGGCCTCGGGGCCCATCAGGTCGCCCCAGGCGTGCAGCGCCAGCGGCGCACTCAAACCAATGCCGACACACCGGCCCCAGGCCTCGCCCAGCGCCGTCTGCATGGTCTGCAGACCCTCTTGGATTGTGGGGATGACTTCAGCGGGTGAAGGGTAGGGGTAGGCATGCTGCCAGCTGTGGCGCACCTGGCCCAAGAAATCGACCACCACCACCTCCAGGTTGCGCCGCCCGACCTGCAAACCGATGCTGTACGCGCCGTCGGGGTTCAAGCTCAAGGGAATGGACGGCTGGCCGATCTTGCCGCGGATGCGCTCTTGCTTCAGGAGCAAGCCGTCGTCGAGCAAGCGGTTGACGATGATCGACACGGTTTGGGTCGAGAGCTGGGTCAGGCGGGCCAGGTCGGCCTTGGGGATGGCCCCGGCGTGCCGGATGGCGCGCAACACGGTGCGCTCGTTGAACTGGCGCATGCCGTTGTGGTTGGACCCCCGCATGGTCTTCACAACAAAATCACTCCTTTGCACAACAAGGCGTTGCCAAAGGCGGTGCCCTCGCCGGTTTGCACGATCAAACTCGCAGCCTTCACTTTCTCGTAAAAAGCAAAACGCTCAACCGCTTCTACTTGGTCGGCTTGAAAACCTTCAGCCACCACACAGTTCACCACCGCTTGTTGCGCGGGCGTGCGGTGGCCTGGGGCACTGCCGCTCACCTGCATGTAGGCGACGGGTTGCGGCACATCGGTGGCCAACGGCAACACCGACAGCACGGCTTGGGTGACCCGCTCCAAAGACAGACCGGGCAGGCGCACCACCGGTTTGCCGTGGGCCAAATGGTCTGCCGTGAAATTCGCGTCGACCACCGCCACCCATTCGGCATGGCCCATGGCCGAGAGGTGCATCAACAGCTCGGGCGTCAAGATCGGGTCGATGCCTTTCAACATGCCGCAGTCTCCGCGAGGCTTTCAGGTGCGATGGCACCCGTGATCAGGCCGACGATTTCTTGCGGGTTGGTGTCGGCGGTGCGGCGGCTGCAGATGATGCGGCCTTGGCGAAACACCCAGATGCGGTCGACCAAATCGAACACCTGGCGCAGGTTGTGGCTGATCAGGATGAGCGGCACGCCACGCGCCTTCAGGCCTTTGACGATCTCTTCCACGCGGGCGGTTTCTTGCACACCCAGTGCCGCGGTGGGCTCGTCCAGGATGATGAGTTTTTTGGCAAAACCGGCGGCGCGGGCGATCGCCACACACTGGCGCTGCCCGCCCGACATGCCGCGCAGCGAGGCCGACATGTCTTGGATCTTCACGCCGGTGGTGGACAGCATGTCCACCGACTGCTCGCGCATGGCCTTGTGGTTGAGCACCGACAAGGGCCCCAGGTTGAAGCGGGTGAGCTCGCGGCCCAAAAAGATGTTGGCGGGCACGTCCAGGTCCTCGGCCAAGGCCAGGGTTTGGTAGACGGTTTCCATGCCCTGCTCGCGGGCGTCCAGCGGCGAGCGGAAGGACACCGCCTCGCCATCGAGGCGAATCTCGCCCGCGCTGGGCTGCTCGACACCGGTGATCAGGCGCACAAAGGTGCTCTTGCCCGCGCCGTTGTCGCCCACGATGGCGGCGTGTTCGCCTGGCAACAGCTCAAAACCAGCGTCGGTCAGGGCTTTGACCCCGCCGTAATGCTTGGTCAGGCCGGAAATCCGCAAAACAGGGTGAGATGCAGTCATATAGCGCTCATAAAGAGAAGATGGGAGCCTGAAGCATGCAGCACATGGGCCGGATTTTATATAGGTAAATCTACTAGGTTTATTTAGTCGGTGATTCTGCTGTAATTCCGTCCACAAGAAACTTTGCCGGGTGGGCCTGCAAAGCGCTTGTCCTGACAACACCATTGGGAGACACCATGATCACGAAACGCAATTTGGGCAAATGGGCGCTGGCCGCCACCATGGCCGCGGCTTTGGTCGCCTGCGGCAAGAAACAAGAAGCCGCCGCACCAGCAGCAGCACCCGCTGCCGCCGAAGTCACCATCGCCTACATCACCAACGGCAACACCAACGAGGGCTGGACCCTGATCAACGGTGGCGCCAAAACCGCAGGTTCTGCGCCCGGTGTGAAATTCATCGAACTCGCCGCTGAAAAAGGCGAACTCTCCAAACAACTGGCCATCGTGGAAGACATGATCACCCGCAAGGTCAGCGCCATCGCCATCGCGCCAGTCGACAGCAAGGGCATCGCGCCCGCGGTCAGCAAAGCCTTGGCTGCCGGCATCCCCGTGGTGGCGGTCGACACCGGCATCAGCGGTGCCGAGATCACCTCGTATGTCGCGACCGACAACATCAAAGCCGCCATGGTGCAAGGCGACTGGGCAGCCGACCAGTTGAAAGACGGCGACACCGTGATCTACATCACCGGCGACCTGGGCCAGTCCACCGGCCAAGAGCGCAAAAAAGGCTTTTTGGACGGCTTGAACGCCAAGCGCAAAAACATGAAAGTGGTGGAAGTGCCCACCACCTGGGACCAAACCATGGCGCAAAACGGCGTGGAAGCCGCGCTGCGTGCCAACCCTGGTGCCAAAGTGATTGCCTGTGCTTGGGACGGCGGTGCCTTGGGCGCCAAAGCCGCGCTCATGGCCGCTGGCAAAAAAGCGGGTGACGTGAAGATCGCTGGATTTGACGGCTCACCTGGCGGCTTGGACATGATGAAACAAGGCTGGCAACAGGCCAATGCCGCGCAAATGCTGGCCAAGATTGGCCAAGTGGGCGTGGAAACCGCCATCGCTGCGGCCCAAGGCAACAAAGTGGAAGCCCGCATCGACACCGGTTCCTTCTTGGTGTTGCCTGAGAACGTGGACCAGTTCGCCAAAGACTCTGGCGTGGCGCAATTCATGAAAGTGAAGTGACACCATGAAATCGATCACCCAACAAGACTGGTATGGGGCGATCGTGGCGGTGCTGCTGCTGAGCCTCTTGCTCAGCATCGCATCGCCTTACTTTCTGACCACCGGCAATCTGTCCAACATCCTGGTGCAAGCCTCGGTGATTGCACTCTTGGCCGGTGGCCAAACCTTTGTCATCTTGACCGGCGGCGTCGATTTGGCGGTGGGCGCACTCACCGCCTTGTGCGGCGCGGTCGCAGGCCACATGATGATCAAACTCGGCATGCCCGTGGCACCTGCTTTGTTGGCGGCGGTCGCCATCGGTGCGGCGGTCGGTTTGTTCAATGGCTACTTGGTGGCCTTTGTCGGCATCCCTTCTTTCATCGTCACATTGGGTGGACTCACCCTGTGGCGCGGCATGGCGTTTGAAGCCACCGGCGGCTTTGACAACGCCGGCATGCCTGACCCCCTGCCTTTCATCGGCTATGGCGAATTGCTGGGCGTGCCCATGCCCATCGTCATCTCGGGTCTGTACTTTGTGGTCATGGCTTTTGTGCTCTCCAGCACCAAGCTGGGCCGCTATGTCTATGCCATGGGCTCCAACGAGATGGGGGCGCGCCAGGTGGGCATCCACATCAAGGGCTACAAGCTGGCGGTGTATGTGGTGTCGGGTTTGAGCTGTGCCTTGGGCGCGATCGTGCTCATGGCGCGCATGGACTCGAGCAGCGGCAAGATGGCGCAGATGTTCGAACTCGACGCGATTGCCGCCGTGATTTTGGGCGGCACCTCCTTGTTTGGTGGGCGTGGCTCGATCTGGGGCAGTTTGCTCGGTGCGATTCTCATCACCATGGTGCGCAATGGCATGAACCTGCTCGAAATTTCGCAGTTCAAACAAATGATGGCGATTGGCGCCGTGGTCATTGTGGCCGTGTGGATTGACGTGCTGCGCCGACAGCGCTTGTTGAAAAAATGACGGCCTCAGTGTGGGTTTTGGGCGAGGCGCTGATGGACTGCGTCGCGCAAGCGGATGGCAGCTTGCGGCCCTTGTTGGGCGGCAGCCCGTTCAACCTGGCCTGTGCCGTGGCTTTGCAAGGTGTGGAGGTGGGTTACTTGAACCCGTTTTCCACCGATGTGTTTGGTCAGCAACTGGCGGCCAAACTGCATGACAGCGGGGCCCAAGCCCTGAGCCCTGTGTCGAACAAACCCACTTCCTTGGCGGTGGTCAACATCCAAGACGGTCAGCCCAGCTATGGCTTTTACCGGGACGGCGTGGCCGACCGCGACTACAACGCCGAGGACATCGTGCGCTTGTTGAAGCAACACCCTGCGGGTGTGTTGCACACCGGCTCGCTCATGGCCATGCCGCCCGAGCACCACAAGGTGATGCATGTGATTCAGTTCGCCAAGGCGCTGGGCTGGACCATCAGCATCGATGTGAACCTGCGCACCCGTGTTGCCTACGACCTGCCCGCTTACTTGAATGCGGTGAACCAGATGGCCGGCTTGGCCGATTGGCTCAAAGCCAGTGACGAGGACATGCAGCTCCTCGGTTGGACCGATGTGCATTGGGACCACACCGAGGCACTGGCTGACAAATGGCTGGCCATGGGCTGCCAGCGCGTGGCGTTGACCTTTGGGGCGCAAGGCGCGTCGCTGCACATCGGTCAAGCGAGCGCAGAAGCAGCGCACGATATCGCGACCGCCAATGCATCAGCCAAAGCGTCAGCTAAAGCGTCAGCACCGCAGGTGCAGCTGGTGGACACCGTGGGCGCAGGCGACACCTTCTGGGGCAGTTGCTTGGCCGATTGGGTGTTGCACGACACCGTGAAGAACAAGGATGCAGCCGTGGCACGTCTCGCGCAAACACTGCAACGCGCCTTGCAAGCCGCAGCGATCAATTGCGAAAGAGTCGGTTGTCAGCCGCCCAGCTCTTCAGACCTGCTGACTTGAACATATCCTCTTGATGGATGTGTCTGCCATCCGCAACGGTGCAGTCACCAGAATGACCCCATCAGTGCAATCACTGTTGACACCCATGACAAAAGGCATAGAGTCGGGTCCCTGTCAACAAGGAGGGAAAACACATGAGTTTCTTTCTCACTGCTTCATCTGAGTCTTGGAAATCATTCTGGAGCCAAGCCGCCGGCAACAAAGCTTTGCACGAAAGCAGCTTCGAGCTGTTCAGCAAGGCTGTGGCGCAGTTCCAGTTGCGCAACCAAGCCACATCGGCACCAACGGAGCACCGTTGGTCGGGCAGCACCGTGACACTGCCTTCTTGGTCGCAGATGCACTGAAAACCCAGCGGCCTGACCAGCCGCTAAAATCCCTCTCACCCCAAGGAGCGTTGCAGCTTCTGACGAAGCCAGGCTTGGGGCCTTGACCCGCAACGACGCTCACCTGCCCCACATACCTCAGGTGAGTTGATGAACACCCCGCACACAGTCCCCCCCATGAAGCTCTCAGGCCTGGAGCCCGTGCTGATTGGCAACACCCTTCAGAACGACGATGACAGCACAGCGGTGCAAGCCACCTTCGTCAACATCGGCGAACGCACCAACGTCACCGGCTCCAAAGCCTTTGCCCGCATGATCTTGAACGGTGAGTACGAGCAGGCCTTGGCCGTGGCGCGTCAGCAGGTGGAGAACGGCGCGCAAATCATCGACATCAACATGGACGAGGCCATGCTCGACAGCCAGGCGGCCATGGTGCGCTTCTTGAATCTGATCGCGTCTGAGCCCGACATCGCCCGTGTGCCCATCATGATCGACAGCTCCAAGTGGTCGGTCATCGAAGCCGGCCTGCGCTGCATCCAGGGCAAGGGCATCGTCAACTCCATCAGCATGAAAGAGGGCTTGGACGAATTCAAGCGCCAAGCCAAGCTGATCAAGCGTTATGGCGCGGCCGCTGTGGTGATGGCCTTTGACGAAAAAGGCCAGGCTGACACCTACCAGCGCAAGGTGGAAATTTGCGAACGCGCCTACCGGGTGTTGGTGGACGAGGTGGGCT
>JACCEE011918588.1_pt1 | contig 10502 bp, 8 predicted proteins | sample 7449931 | NCBI WGS metagenome assembly JACCEE01 (sample SAMN15323457, study PRJNA562643) | freshwater metagenome | isolation source: river surface water | place: USA:Blue River Watershed | collected 2017-08-19 | reverse complement strand
AGATGGGGGTGGGGCGATTTGGGCTGCGCCGTTTGTGTGGATTCAGCAGGTATTTGAGGCGGGGTTTGAGGGGGTGCGTCGGTTTTATGTTTCGGTTTTGAGCGCGGTGTTGCGGTATCGCGTGGTTTCGTTGTTGGTCATGTTAGCGGGGATTGCTGTTTCTTTGGCGTTAGTCCCTGGGCTGGGGCGCGACTTTTTCCCAGCGGTGGATTCGGGCCAGTTCCGGTTGCATTTTCGAGCGCCGACGGGATTGCGTTTGGAGGAGGCGGTGATGATTGCGGAAAAGGTGGAGCGGGTGATTCGGGAGGAGATTCCTTCGAATGAGTTGGTTGGTATTTTGGACAATACGGGGATTCCGACGTCGGGGATTAGTTTGAGTTATTCAAATAATGGACTGATTGGGACGGGGGACGGGGATGTGTTGGTTTCCTTGAGCCGAGATCATCGACCGACGGAGGAGTATGTGCGGCGGTTGCGGTTACGGTTGGGGGTCGAGTTTCCCGGTGTGATGTTCTATTTCCTGCCGGCGGACATTGTGTCGCAGACGCTGAACTTTGGGTTGCCGGCTCCGTTTGATATTCAGATTCGGGGTCGGAACACGGAGGAGAATCGCGCGTTGGCAGTGGAGATGTTGCGTGAGATTCGGTCGGTTCGTGGGGCGGTGGACGTGCGGATTCAGCAACCGATGGATTTGCCGCGTTTGAAGTTGGAGGTGGATCGTGATCGGGCGGCGCTGATGGGGGTGACGGAGCGGGATGTCGCGGGTGCCGTTTTATTGGGGTTGAGTGGGAGCGCGCAGGTGCAACCGGTGTTTTGGTTGAACCCGAAAATGGGGGTTCAATATTTGGTGAACTTTCGGGCACCGGAGCATCAGTTAGACTCGGTGAGAGCGTTGGAAACGATGCCGGTGGCTGCGGCGAAAGCGGGGGCTGGGGATGGGCAGATTCTCTCGAATGTGGCGGCGATTTCGCGCACGCAGGGGATTCCGGTGGTCAGTCACTATAACATCCTCCCTGTGATCAATATTTACGGGGCTGCGAGCGGTCGCGATTTGGGAGGGGTGATGTCGGACGTTTACCCGATTATTGACCGGTACCGAGCGAAGTTGCCCCGGGGCTCGTTTATTGAGGTGAGGGGGCAGGTGGAGACGATGCGGACGGGGTATCAGGGGTTGGGGTACGGACTTCTGGGGGCGGTGGTTTTGATTTATCTGCTGCTGGTGGTGAACTTTCAGAGTTGGCGTGATCCCTTCATCATTTTGATGGCGTTGCCCGGGGCTTTGGCGGGTGTGGCGTGGGGTTTGTTTTTGACGCGGACGCCGTTGAGTGTGCCGGCGTTGATGGGGGCGATTATGTCACTGGGGGTTGCGACGGCTAACTCGGTGTTGATGGTGAGTTTTGCTCGGGAGGAGATGCAGCGTGGGGCGGACGGGGTTTCGGCGATGTTGTCTGCTGGAGGGACGCGACTGCGGGCGGTGGTGATGACGGCGATTGCCATGGTGGTTGGAATGGTTCCGATGAGTTTGGGTTTTGGTGAGGGGGGAGAGCAAAATGCGCCGCTGGCGCGTGCGGTGATTGGTGGGCTGACGATTGCGACGGTGGCGACTTTATTTTTTGTGCCGCTGATTTTTACCTTGGTTCGTCGGTCTGCTCCGACGGGGGAACTGGAGTTGGATGACGCGGCGGGTGATGGGCAGGTGCGGGGCTGAGGGTGGGCTGCGGCGGCGGATTGATGGCGATGGGGGCAATCGGGTACAACCGCTTCGGTATGATTCGGAAAAAGCGAGCGATGCTGGGGGCGATGGCGGTGGTGTTGCTGACGGGATGGTTTCGCGTTGGTTTTGAGGCGGGGTTACATGAGCGCGCAAGGGGCGCGGGGTTTCATCTTGCGGAGGTGCGTTTGGATTTGAGGGAGCGGTTGGGGCAGGCGGGATTTATTGGGGCGTTGAGCGGGTTTCGTGCGCTGGTTGCAGACGTGATTTGGTTGGAGGCGTGGACGAGTTGGAGTCGGATGGAGTGGGTTCGATTGAAGGTTCAGTTGGAGGCGGTCACGCGATTGCAGCCGAGATGCGTTTTGTTTTGGACAAGTTCCGCTTGGCACATGACCCATAACGCAGCGGGAGCGATGTTATTGGACGAGCGAATGGCGGAGAGCGCGCGCCGTCGTGCGGAGCGTGAGTACCAGCAGTTTGGGGAGGCGTTTTTGCGCAGGGGTTTGGGATACAACTCGGAGAGTCCGGAGCTTTGGACGGCGCTGGCGGAGCTGTATGCGAATAAGTATCGAAACCCAGAGCAGGCATACGCGTTGTATTTAGAGGCAGCGCGGCGACCGGGCTCATTTCGGTTTGTGGAGCGGTTTGCTTATTTCCAACTTGCGAAGGTGAGGGGGCGGGAACGGGAGGCGTACGAGAACTTACGCCGCCTGTATCTGGAGGATGAGGACAACCGGAAACCGACCCTTCTTCGTGAGTTGGGGCGGCTCGAGCTTGAGTTGAATGTACCTGAAGCCCAGCGGTTGGTGTCGCGCTCTGGGGGTTGATACCCTGCAGGGATTCGGGATGGGATGAGCTTTCGAATCTGCAGGGGTTTCGCGCTTATTTTTTTCGGTTCCGATCAACGAAACTGGCGATGCGCTCCATGGCGGTGCGGATTTGTTCTAGCGACGTGGAATAGGAGCAGCGCACGAAGCCCTCACCGCTGGGACCGAAGGCGGGGCCTGGAACACAGGCCACTTTCTCTTCGTGCAGCAGTTTGAGGGAGAACTCGGAACTGGAGAGGCCGGTGCTGGCAATGTGAGGGAACACGTAGAAGGCGCCGAGCGGTTTGAAGCAGGGAAGGCCCATGTCATTAAAGCTGCGAACGATGAAGTTGCGGCGGAGTTCGTACTCGCGTCGCATCGAGGCGACGTCGCTTTCGCCATGCTGGAGAGCCTCGATAGCGGCGTCCTGCGCCATGGTGTTGGCGCAGAGGATGGCGTATTGGTGCACCTTCATCATGGCATCGGTCAGAGGGGCCGGAGCGCATGCATAGCCGATGCGGAAGCCCGTCATGGCAAAGGCCTTGGAGAACCCGTGCAGGAAGATGGTTCGTTCGCGCATCCCTGGAAGAGAGGCGATGGAGATGTGTTCTGCGTCGTCGTAGGTGAGCTCCGAGTAGATTTCGTCGGTCAGGACGATGAGGTTGTGTTTGATGCAGAGCGCGGCGATGCGTTCGAGCTCTTCGCGCGTTTGAGTGGCTCCGGTGGGGTTACAGGGGAAGTTCATCATCAGTGCGCGTGAGCGCGGGGTGATGCACTTCTCGAGTTGCTCGGCAGTAAGGCGGAAGTTGTCGGTGGCGAAGGTCGGCACGGCAACGGCCACACCATGGGCGAGGGTGATGCTGGGGTTGTAAGAGACGTAGCACGGCTCGTGGTACAGCACCTCATCGCCGGGATTGATGATGGCGCGGAGGGCGAGGTCAATGGCTTCGGAGACGCCAACGGTCACGATGATTTCGTTCTTGGGATCGTAGGCGACTTTGAAGTGTCGATTGACGTATTTCGAAATTTCAGACCGGAGGTCTGGAAGTCCGAGGTTGGAGGTATATCCGGTGTGTCCGCGTTCGAGGCCGTAGATGGCGGCTTCTCGGATGTGCCATGGAGTGTGAAAGTCAGGTTCGCCGATGCCGAGGGAGATGACGTTCGGCATGGATTGAACGATCTCGAAAAAGTCACGGATACCGGATTTTGGGATATTACGGACGTGGTGAGCGATGAAGGACTGCATGAGAAGGCGGGGGGTAAATATTTTTTTTGACGGGTGTTACGGGGATACGACGAGGCGTTGTGGTGCTTGGTCGCGGACCAGAACGACGTCGTTTTCTTTGTAAGCTTTGAGACGGAAGTGGGTGGCGGTGGAGATGACGCCGCGGATGGTGCTGAGTTTTTCTGACACGAACGCCGCGACTTCTTGGAGGTTGGAACCTTGCACGATGACCATCAGGTCGTACCCGCCGGACATGAGGTAACAGCCTTGAACTTCATTGAACTTGGAGATGCGTTGTGCAAGGCGATCGAATCCTCCGCCACGTTCCGGAGTGATTTTCACTTCGATGACAGCCACGACCTTCTGGGAGGGAAGTTGGGAGGGATCGACGATTGCTTGGTAGCCGAGGATGGTTCCTTCGGCTTCGAGCGCGCTAATGGAGCGAGCGACTTCGTCCTCGGTGGAGTTGAGTTCTTTTGCGAGGTCGGAAAGCGAGGCCCGCGCGTTCGTGCGAAGCAGGGCGATGAGATTTTCGCGATTCATGGGGTTGGTTTAACGGTTGAGCGGGTTTTTGCGGTTTTTGTCGGGCCGTCCTGCTGCGGTCCACTGGTCGAAAAGAGCCCAGCCCCGAGCGAGGAGATCGCGAGCGGTGTCGAATCGGTTTTCGCTGCCGAGCACAACCACGTGAAGTCGGCGGATTCGGGAAAAATGTTCGTCACCAACCGTCCAGGCCTCAGGCGGACGCGATGCGGAGACGATGACGCAACCTCCTGCCCGGGCTGTGTTGCCGGTTTTGACACCATCGATTTTGTTAATGCCGAGGAGTGCGTTGGTGTTGCGGAGTGTGGACTTCGTGGAGCCTTTGGTGGCGGAGTCGAAGGTGATTTCCCGTGTTGGTTGAGACACGTAGAACCGGAACTCGGAGTTGCTCATCGCATAGATGGACAGCTTTGCGAGATCGGCCGCTGTGGAGTGAAGGGAGTATTTCTCAAGGGCCTCGATTCCGTGGCTGTTTTGGAAGCGGGTGTTGTTCATTCCGAGTTGTCTCGCGAGGGCATTCATCTGGGCCACGAAGGCGTATTCTGGAGGCGCTGAGGTGTCGGATTCGTTTGGGAACCCCTTGCCGAGCTCTGAGGCGAGTGTGTACGCGGCGATGTTGTCCGATTGAACTAGGGCGGCGTAAAGGAGTGCGCGCAGTGAGGCGCGGTCGCCAGGAGAGAAAAGACTCGGAGCGAACGCCGTCAGTTTTGAGGCGTCCTGAGGGACAGTGGCGAGGCTAGCGAGATTACGATTGAACTTTGCGGCCCAGTCGATGGCCACCATTGCGGTTGCGATTTTTGTGAGGCTGGCGATGGGGAGGCGAGTGCTTTGGTGGTCGCCTTCGAGGATTTGTCCGGAATCGTGGTCAGCGATTGCGTAGGCTTTACAGCCGAACAGCGCGGATTGCGCGTGAACAACACTTGGTGCGAGCAGCGGCGACGTTGCGGCGAAGGTGGTTTGGCGGAGAAAGTGTCGACGCGATAGGTTCATGGCACGGGGCTGCGGTGAGCGGGAGAAGATAGAATCCCTTGAGGGTCTTCGGAAGACGAAACTCGGGTCAGGTGGACGGAGATTCCGTCTGCGAGCGAGCCTGCCCTAAAGCAGGTACTGAGCGACGGTGTCCGCGAGGAGTTTTCCTTTCAGCGTGAGGCGAAGGTTTTGTTCGAATGATTCGATCAAGCCGGCCTCGGTGAGTTGAGCGATTTCTCCGGTCTTGTGACTGAGCAGTTGGGAGGAGATGCCTTCGCGCCGTCTGATGCCGAATGCGAGGATTTCTGATTGGCGGGTGCTGTGGCTAAGATTTTCGACCGATCCCGCACTTCGACCGGAATCATGGAGGGATTGCACGTAAGTTTCGGTGTTGGCGATGTTTTGGGTCCTTTGGAGTCCAACGGTGGAGAAGGCGCTTGGACCAAACCCGAGGTAGTCTTTACCGCTCCAGCAGGCGGAGTTGTGACGACTTTCGTGACCCTCCTTGGCGTAGTTCGAGATTTCGTATTGATGCAGTCCGTTTGGGGGTAGGAACTCCATGACGCTTCGAAAAAAGTGTTCCTCCGTGATTTCATCGCGGTGAAGTTCGCCTGCACCGAGTTTTTTGAAGAACTCGGTGTCCTCCTCATAGGTCAGGCAGTAGGCGGAAACATGGTCGGGCGATCTTTGGACAGTTTCCTGGAGATCTGTTTCCCATTCCTCGGGGGTTTGATTGGGGATAGCGAACATGAGGTCGATGTTCACGGAGGGGAACTGAGTTTCGCGGAGGATAGTGAGGCTCTCGTCCGCCTGCTTCGGGGTGTGGATTCGTCCGAGGGTTTTGAGCGTTTTCGGGTTCCACGATTGGACCCCGAGGCTGACGCGATTGACGCCGAAGTGATGGAGTAACTGGGCTTTCTCGATTCGGAGCGTGGCGGGGTTGGCTTCGAAGGTCCATTCCTCGAGTTGCGAAAGGTCCATCTGGTTGGTGACGTTTGACAACAGGAACTGGATTTGTTCGACGCGGAGGGAGGTGGGGGTGCCGCCGCCGAAGTAGATTGTTTTTGGTTTGAGGGTATGGGTGGCGGCAGCGGATTTCACCTCTGTAACGAGCGCGTTCAGGAATGCGTCATTTTTGTTTTTGGAGCCTTCTTCAAAATAGAAACAGCAGTAGGGGCAGGCTTTTGGGCAGAAGGGGATGTGAAAATAGAGGTGTTCAATGACGGCGGGTTGCACGGGGGGGGATAATGAGAGGGTAGTGCCCAGAATCCCAGTCTGGTTCCGAGTTGGAGATGAAGTTTGTCTTTCGCTCAATTTCCTCCATGCTTTCACAGAAGAGACACGTTGTTTTTCCCCTGAACTATGGTCCGGATTTTTTTGATCGTTTCGATTGTGCTGTCGCTGGGTTCGGCAGTGGTGGCCTTTTTGACAAAAGGGGATTTAAAAAAGGTTGAAGACGAGCAGTTAAGACTGGTGCGCCAGGCTAAAACGGTGGTGACGGAGTTGGGCAAGACCACGGACGTTCTCGAGCAGACCAAAACGGATTTAGCCGCAGCGACGAAGCTTGCCGAGGATCGGCAGAACGAGATCGGCGGGCTCAACCGCCAGTTGGCCGGAGCGAAGGATGAGGTGGCGAAGTCCAAGTTGGACAAGGCAGACTCGGACAAGAAGATTGCGGATTTTGAGGGGCTGGTGGAAAAGGCGAAGAAGGACATTGAGCGGGTTCAGGGGCTGGAGAAGGAGATGGCGGATTTGAAGGCGTCTTCGATGGACGCGGTGGCGGCGAAAGAAAAAGAGATTGAGCGGTTGCGGGGAGAGGTGATGGCTGCATCGAAGAAGCAGGATTCTGGGAAACCGGTGCGTGGGGGGATTGGAGAGATGGATTCGGTGGCGACTGGGGGAGGCGGAGTGAAGTCCGAGGCGCGAGTCTCGAAAAAGCCTGCGCCGAAGTCGGGTAATGTGGTCAGTTATGATCCTGCTTGGAACTTTGCAGTGATTTCCATGGGTGATCGGAGCGGGATTACGCCTGAGACTGTTTTGTATGCGATGCGTGGTGGGGCGACGGTTGCGAAGTTGAAGGTCTCGAAGGTGTATGCGGATCAGGCGGTCGTTTTTCCTGAGGGAGCAGTTGCCGATAACAAGCCTGAGCCGAAGCAGGAAGATCGAGCGCTGATTCGTTTGAATCTGTTTAACTCGAAGGGGCGCCCTGATGCCGCTTCAGCGATTCGGGTGGGGGACAAGGTGCTGATTTCGGAGGGGCAGGAGGAGAAGGATGAGCGGGCAGCAGCTGTTGCAGAGGCGAAAAGTGCGGCGGCGGCATCTCCCGTTCCTGCCGCAGCGCCTGCGGCTCCGAAAGCGGATGGGGCTGACCCATTGCTAGCGATTCCGGGGCTGCCGGGGCTACCTGCTGACGATAAGCCTGCGGAAAAACCCGCGGGTGGTGATTCGAAAGACGCGGCTCCGGACCCGTTCAAGCTGAACTTCAACTGACGAGATTATGGCTACCCGTTCTCATCCCTTCTCGGTTCGGATCGTTTTGAAACTGATTCTCGCGGTGGTCGCGACGTCGGTTTTGGTGGGGTGCGCGGTGGAGGAACCGGATGGGGTTTCGAACTTGCCTTGGAATCGTCCCCAGCGATGGGAGGGGCAGGGGATGATGGGGCCGATGATGCAGAATCAGTAGTTCTGTGCGCCTTGATTCGAGGGGTAGTCCGAGATTGAACGGGGTATGGTCCGAGCGGCGAGCGGTTCGATCTTGGTGATTCGAGGCGGGGCTCTGGGGGATTTTATTTTGACGCTGCCAGCGATTGGCGCGTTGAGGAGGGCGTTTCCGGGGAGTCGGTTGGAGATTTTGGGTTATCCGCGGATTGCGGGGTTGGTGGCGGGGCGGTTTTATGCGGAGGCGGTGCGTTCGATTGAGTATGGTCCGATGGCGGGATTTTTTGCGAGGAACGGGACCTTGGATCCGGCTTTGTCCGAGTACTTTTCGAGTTTTGGTCAGGTGGTGAGTTATCTGTTTGATCCGGATGGAATTTTTGAAGCGAATCTGCGTCGTTCGGGGGTGAAAAACTTTCTCTCAGCGTATCGGCGGCCGGAGGCGGGAGGTGGGCATGCGGCGGAGGTTTGGAGTGAGGCGCTCGCGGCGTTGGCGGTTTGGCCGGAGGATTTTTCGGCACGCTTGCAGGTGACGGATGAGGACGTCGCTGCGGCGGGACGAAGTGTGCGATCGTTTGAGGGACGGGAGTATTGGGGGATTCATCCAGGGAGCGGGGGTGCTCGGAAAAACTGGGCGCTGGAGCGTTGGCGGGAGGTGGTCTTGGGGCTGCGCGAGATGCGGGGTGATATTGGCTTTGCGGTGACGGTGGGCGAGGCGGAGTTGGAGCATTTTGACCGTATCGAGGCCGCGTTTTCGGGGGTGCCGGTTGTCTGGTTGCGGGACGAAGATTTACCGACGATTGCGGCGGTGTTTCGGGGGGCGCGCGGGTTTATTGGGAACGATTCTGGGATTACGCATCTTGCGGCGGCGAGTGGCGTTGCGACGACGGCACTGTTTGGGCCAACCGATCCGAGTGTATGGGCACCGAGGGGCGATCACGTGCGCGTGGTGCGCTCGGTGGACGCAACGATGGAAGGTGTTGCGACGGAGGCGGTGCTTCGTGTGGCGCTCCGTTCTGACGAGGCGTCTTAGCCGCAGTTGCAGGTGCCGCACGGGCGCGACTTTGCGGCGGTGAGGCGGGCCTCGATGGCGCGGGACGTTGGGGTGGCGGCGAGGCCTCCGAGGCTGGTGCAACGGTGTTCGCGGGGCATCCGACCGGACACTTCCTTTGCGGCGGCGATGACTTCGTCGAGGGGGATGAGCGGGTCAAAACCGGCCAGCGCGATGTTTGCGCAGGTGAGGGCGTTTGAGGCGGCCATGAGGTTTTTTCCGAGGCAGGGCGCTTCGACGCGGTTTGCGATGGGGTCGCAAATGAGGCCGAGCGTGTTTTGGAGGGCCATGGACGCAGCGGCAAGCGCTTGATTTCTGCTGCCTTTTGCGAGGGTTACGAGTGCAGCGGCGGCCATTGCGGAAGCGGATCCCCCTTCGGCTTGGCAACCACCGACTTCGGCGGCGAAAGTCCAGCGGGTTGCGATGAAAACGCCGATGAGACCGGCCGCGAGAAATGCGTCAATCTTGGCTTCGATGTCCTGTCCCATCCAATCGGCCATGCCGATGACGGCGCCTGGCAGCGCGGCACAGGCACCGGCGGTTGGGGCGGCGACGATTACGCCCATGCTGCTTTTCACCTCCATCATCGCGCTGACGTTGAGGATGATGGGGTTGAGGGCACCACCGTCTAAGAGGCGTCCTTGTTGGAGTGCTACGTTGAAGAGCGGGCTTTGCGCGTGGAGCACGCGGTCTGGGTACGAGGTGCCGGCGATGCCGGAGCGGAGGGAGGTTTCGAGGATTTCGACGATGTGCCGCATTTTGGATCGCACGTCATCGCGGGAGAGGGCGCCGCGATCGCATTCGTAGCGGATGGCGAGTTCGTGGAGGGGTGTGTGCCGGTCACCGTCCCAAGCCAGCATGCTATTGGCGTCGCAGAAGGGGAGCGTGATGTTGGGACGTGACGGGACGGGGAGCACGGGTGCGAGGTGGCGCGTGGCGAGGGGTTTGGGCTCGGAAGGTTCGTGGAAGTGATCGTCTTTGAGGTGAACCAACCAACCGTGGCCGAGGTCGTGTATTTGAACCACGGCGGCTTGGAAGTTGGGTAGTTGGATTTTTGGATACCAGAGCAGGGTCTCGTGATAGCCGCCGTCCATTGAAAGTGGGATTCCATCGATGGAGAGAACCTCGATCATTCCTCCGCCGGTTGAGATGGCGATGAGCGTGTGTTGCGAATGGGCGTTTCGGAGGGTGAGGCGGTAGGTGTTTGGGTGGGGATCGCCTGCAGCGATGGTGACGATGTTCAGCGCGATTCCCGCATCCTTGAGTGCGGCAGCAGATTCCGGGAGGCGGGGATCGTCCGCATTCCAGCCGAGCAAACCGCCGAAGAGTCCCATGTCACTGCCCTGACTTTCGTGGGTGGCGGGTAGCGAACCATTTTCGTCAAACTCGACGAGGACGTTTTGGATTTCGCCCTGCATGAGGTCGCGGGCGAGTCGGCCGATTCGGAGAGCAGCGGCGCAGTGGGAACTGGACGGGCCGCGCATGACCGGTCCGATGACATCGTTGAAGAGAGAGACAGGGTTCATCGCGGGACGGTTGGCGTTT
>JACCEE012265816.1_pt1 | contig 10503 bp, 4 predicted proteins | sample 7449931 | NCBI WGS metagenome assembly JACCEE01 (sample SAMN15323457, study PRJNA562643) | freshwater metagenome | isolation source: river surface water | place: USA:Blue River Watershed | collected 2017-08-19 | reverse complement strand
TATGCTTCATCTATAGCGCACAGCTGACGACCGGCCTGACGCAATGGAAGGTGCAGCTCGGTTGGATGGCGGCCGGGGCATTGCTTTATACGGTGGTCGCCTTGGTTGATTACGAGTTCTGGCTGAAATACGCCCACTGGGTCTACGTCGCGTCGATGATCCTGCTGCTCGCCGTGCTGGTTCCGGGCATCGGCAGCGAACGCTACGGAGCGCGCCGCTGGATCGACTTCGGACCGGTGTCCTTCCAGCCCTCGGAACTGGCCAAGCTTTCAACCCTGCTGGTCTGCGCCAGCATTCTGGCCCGCAATAAGATAGGCGCAGTCAAACCGTCCTGGCAGGTGCTCGGGAAATTGGCCCTTGCTGTGGCCTTGCCCATGATCTTAATCCTCGCACAGCCGAACCTCGGTACGGCACTCGTGATTCCCCCCATGGTCGTGTCTTTGCTTTATGTGGCGAAACTGCAGCGACGTTTCTTCATCGCCGCCATCGTGCTCTTCGCACTGTTGGCGGCGGCGGTGAGCGCCGACATGTGGCGCTACTACAACTTCGTCAAAGACAACAACCTGGACTTCAAGCGGGACACGGGAAGTTACGAACCTCACTCCTGGCTGCCCTATCTCCACGATTACCAGCGCAATCGCATCCTCGCCACGGTCGACCCCGAAAGCATCGACGCCAAAGGCATCGGTTGGAATCTCATCCAATCACGCATTTCCGTCGGTTCCGGTGGTCTCTGGGGCAAAGGATGGACGGAAGGCACTCAGGCCCAACTCGGCTACCTCCCCTCGACGGTGGCCCACAACGACTTCATTTTCTCCGTGCTGGCGGAGGAGAAAGGCTTTCTGGGAAGCCTGACGGTGATCGCTCTCTTCGGCGTCGTGCTCATGAACGGCGTGCGTATCGCGGGCCAAGCCCGCGACCGCTTTGGCACCTACCTCGCTCTCGGGGTCTCGGTGATCATCGCGATGCACGTCTTCGTCAACATAGGCATGACGATCGGATTGATGCCCATCACCGGCCTGCCGCTTCCCTTCCTCAGCTACGGTGGTTCCTTTGTGCTCAGCTGTTGTCTGCTGCAAGGCTTGGTGCAGAGCGTCTACCGGTTCCGGAAGAATTTTTAGCTCCCCACACTTCCGGACCCGCACGCCCGCACCGGCCAGTCGCACAGCGCCTGCCGCCCTCGGGAACTGCCGTCCAACGACAGGATACCGCACCCAATGAGCGAACAAACCAACGTCCCTCCAACCGACGTTAACAAAATCCACGACGACGAACTCGCCCAACCGCCCAACGATCAGAACGCCGAACGCGTCGACCCCTCCGCCCTCAAGAAGGAGGCCGCCGAACGCGCCAAACAGCGCCCGCTGATCCAGAAGATCCTTTCCCTCTTCCAGAAGAAGGAGAAGGGCGCCTTCCGCGAACTCATCATCAACTCCGAGCCCCTCGAGAAGCGCGTCGCGCTCCTCGTCGACGGCATCCTCGACAAGTTCGAGATCGAGCGCGAATCCGACGACCGCATGGTCGGCGGCATCTTCAAGGGCCGCGTCAAGAACCTCGACCCGGGCCTCAAGGCCGCGTTCGTCGACATCGGTTTCACCAAGAACGCCTTCCTCCACTACTGGGACATCCTCCCCGCCGCCGCCGACTCCTCCGTCGAAGTCGTCCGGGTCAACCGCTCCTCGAAGCAGTCCGACAAGGCCAAGGTCACCCTCAAGGACATCCCCGGCCTCTACCCGCCCGGCACCGAGATCGTCGTGCAGGTCACCAAGGGCCCCATCGGCACCAAGGGCCCGCGCACCACGACCAACCTCTCGCTGCCCGGCCGCTTCCTCGTGCTGATGCCCTACTCCGACCAGTGCGGCATCTCCCGCAAGATCGAGGACCCGAAGGAGCGCCAGCGCCTCAAGAAGATGCTCCAGGAACTCACCATCCCCGAGGGCATGGGCGTCATCGTCCGCACCGCCGGCGAGGGCAAGAAGTCCCGCTACTTCGTCCGCGATCTCCACATCCTCCTGAAGAAATGGGAGGAGATTTCCCGTCGCATGGAGACCGACCGCCCTCCCTCCTGCCTCTACCAGGAGCCCGACATCGTCGAGCGCACCGTGCGCGACTTTCTCACCGAGGACGTCGACCGCGTGCTCATCGACAACAAGGAGGATTTCGAACGCGTGCAGGAAATCGTGGGGCTCATCTCCAAGCGCTCCCGCGCCAAGATCCACCACTACGCCGACAGCATCCCGATCTTCGAACGCTTCAACATCGAGCGGCAGATCGAGCAGACGTTCAACCGCTACGTCCAGCTCCCCTCGGGCGGCCAGATCGTCATCGACGAGACCGAGGCCCTCGTCGCCATCGACGTCAACACCGGCTCCCACAAGGCCAAGAGCGGCGAGGAGAAGAACACCATCTTCCAGGTCAATCTCGAGGCCGCCACCGAGATCGCGCGTCAGATCCGCCTGCGCAACATGGGCGGCCTGATCATCATGGACTTCATCGACATGAAGGAGCGGCGCCACCGCAACCAAGTGTTCGATCGCATGGTGGCCGCGATGGCGGAGGACAAGGCGAAGAACCACATCCTCCCCATCTCGACGCTCGGCATCATGCAGATGACCCGCCAGCGCCAGCAGGAGTCCCTCGCCTCCAACCTCTACAACGACTGTCCGTACTGCCGCGGCCGCGGCATCGTGAAGTCGGCGACGACGGTCTCGGTCGAGCTCCAGCGCCGCCTCGGCTCGATCGTGCGCCGCCTCCAGCTGCGCCACCCGGGCAAGGACTTCTCGCTGCGCGTGCTCGTCCACCCGGGCGTGCTCGAACGTCTCAAGATCGAGGATGCAGACCTGCTCGTGCGCATGGAGAAGCTCTACGGCGTGAAGCTCTCCTTCCGGGCCGACCCGGCCTACCACGTGGAGAACTACAAGGTCCTCAACGCCATCTCCGGCGAAGAGTACCGCTGAGGTCTCCCGCCCAGCAGTCCACCACGGCTTTCCAGCGCCGGGCCCCGCAGGCCCGGCGCTTTTTGTTTGTCCGCTCCCGCGGTGCACCCACTCGCGCCGCATGTCCCTCCGCCTTCGTGGCGGAACGCTTTGCGTTCCGAGCGCCACCGGCGCGAAACGTCGACCGCTCCGCCCGTCCCACACGTCGCCTCCGCCTGCGCCGGATCGGACGGCGAGTCCCCCGCCTTCCCGCGGCCAGCGCGTAGTCCTGGTCGGGGCACCGCGCCTCCACTGCAAGCTTGGCGAACGCACCAAAGCCTGTCCGACTTCGGATCGTGCAAACCCGTTTTCTCGCCGCCGCCAGCGGCGCGTGCGCCGTGCTCGGACTGGCCCTGCTGGCGCTCCGCCCCGCCGTCGCGCGCAGCGTCGACGGGCTGGCGCCGCCCGGGGTGCCCCCGCGGCCGTTGGTCGCGAGTGCGGCCGCATCGGCCCGCCATTTTCACGATACACCGTGCGCTGGGCCGGGAGCCACCCTCGCCCGGCCGGACCGGGATTCCCCCTCGCCCGAGCTGCGGGCGCAGCTCGCCTTGACCATCGGCGATCCTCGGCGCCGAGCGCAGGAGTTGACCGAGGCGCTCGCCGCTTGGGCGCAGAGCGACGCCGGCGACGCCCTCGTCTGGCTCGCGCGGCATGCCGAGCAGGACGCCGCGCCCCTGTTGGCCGCCATCGGCGAAGGACTAGCGGCCGACCCGGCCGGCTCCACCTTCGCGCTGTCGCTGCTTTCCCAGGACCCCGAGTTCGGCGCGCAACTCGCCGGGCCGCTGGTGCGCACGCTGGCCGAGCAGGGCCGCCCCTCCGCGGCCGCACGACTCGCCTGCGCGACACCCGCCAACTGGACCCACGAGTGGGCCACGATCGCCTTCGCCACGCTCGCATTCGAAGATCCGGCGGCAGCCCTCGCCTCCCTCGATCTGCTCGAACGCCCCGACCTCCAGCGCACCGCCACCGCCGCGCTCATCGCCGGCTGGGCCGCGAGCTCCCCGGCCGACCTCGCCCGACACGCCGCACGTTTCCCGCAGGAATCCGCGCGCCAACTCGCGCTCGCAACCGCTCTGGCGAGCTGGGCCGAGCAAGATCCGGAGGCCGCCGCGGCGTTTGCCTCCGCGCCCACGCCTCGGAGCTAGTCCGCAAACTTCACAATGTAGCGAAACCCGCCAAGGGTTTCGACAGGGCGTGGCAGACCGTAACTCTGGCGAAATTCGCCACCGCGATCCGCCATATCGTCCACTCCGAGTGCGATAGCCCGCGTGCCGGAGACCAGACCGCGCGGTTGGGGCCGCGTGGGCCACCTCGCCCCACGCGCTGCCGAACCGTGAGCACTCGCACGAGCAGGCCGTGACGCAAGGCTGGCGACCGCCCTCTTCGACCACCGCCGGCGCGCATGTGTTGCCATGTCGTATACCGCGCCGGCCGAGATGAAGCGCGATCTCGCTCGGCTCCGGGCCTGACCCTCGGTTGTTCGGCCGCCTCGCGGGGCGGAACCTCACTCTCCCGGCGTCCCGCTCGACGCGCCCGTGGCGCCCTGATCCCGCTCTAACGCCAGAGTCGCGCGTTCAAACGAGAGAGCCCGGGGTCTTTTGCGGGCGTGACGCGCCTCCCCTCACCTCGCCACCAGTCGAGACGCGTTCCTGCGCCCCGGCTGTGCACCCTAACCCAGCGCACCACTCATCACCCGACGGGCGTCCGAACGAACATTCCCAGGTTACCGATCCACCACTACCGGCCTACCCGACCGTTCGACCGCGCGCCCCGCAGTTCACAACCCCCAACACTGATGCAAAGCCCTGACAAATCCGCGTTCCGCCGCAACCTTCCGCGGGTTGCCGCCGCCCTGCCGTTGGCTCTCGCCACGTCGTTGTCCGCCCAGTCCGCCGAACCCGCCGCCGCTCCCGCGGCCGCCGACGAAGAAGTCGTCGTCCTCTCGCTGTTTATTGTTTTCGACAAGCAGACGCACGGCTACCAGGCGACCAACTCCATCGGCGCCACGCGTTCGAACACTCCGATCAAGGACGTGCCGCTGAACATCCAGGTCTTCACCAAGGAGCTCGCGCAGGACATCATCGCCACCTCCCAGATCGATCTCGAGCGCTACAACGCCGCGCTCGTCAACGGCGGCGCCGACGTCCACTCCTCCAACGCCATCCAGCAGGCCTATAACGGTTTCCTGTTCCGTGGATACATTCAGAACTGGGGCATCCGCGACGGCATCCGCGAATACGACCCGGTCGACATGCAGGGCATCGCCCGCGTCGAGGTCGTCAAGGGGCCCGCCGCCCCGCTCTACGGTCTATCCTACCCGGGCGGTGTCATGAACACGATTTCGAAGACCGTCGATTTCACCGACAACTTCACCACCCTCGGCTTTTCGATCCAGAACGAGGGCGAGTACCGTGGCACGATCGACGCCAACTACACCGGCGAGGTCGGCGCGGGCGGGAAGTTCGGCGTGCGCGTCAATGCCGCTCGCTCCGAGACCGAGGACCACCGCGCGCACTCCGCCGGCATGTCCAAGTACACCCAGATCAACCTCGAGTGGCAGCCGCTCAAGGGCACCGAGATCAAGTTCCTCGCCGAGGACGGCTACCGTGAGAAGCCCAACGGGCTCGGCTACTTCTCCCGCGGCGGCGCCAACGGTGCCGACACCCCCCTCCAGATCGTCCACCCGCAGATTCCCTGGACTTGGAACTGGGCCGACAAATACAACATGCGCACGTGCGACAGCACGATGTACCGCGGCACCATCACCCAATCGATCGGCGAGAACTTCAGTGTGACCGCCTACATCCAGTCCTCGCGGCGCGAGCAGATCGACAGCGAAGGCTGGGACGCCTCCGGCGGCGGCGGCAGTGCCGCAAGCTGGGATGCCGCGGGCGGCACGGGCTGGGTGACCAACGCCCTCGGGCAGGAGGTCATCCGCAAGGGCTACCACCACCGCGACTGGAGCAACAGCGTCCACGCCTACGGCGCCATGGCGGTCTACCGGCTCGAGACCGGCCCCCTCAACCACACCTTCACCGTCGGCGCCAACGCCTGGGCCGAGAAGTTCCACTCCGACAAGGGCATCGACACCGTCAACTTCGTCGACTTCCCGATCACCACCGGCGTCAACACCAGCGCCGTCTCCGTCCATCCGACAAGCAACTACATCCTCGGCGTCGGCAGCCCGAACGAGAACAACACCAACGACTACTACTTCGCGAGCTGGCAGATGAAGGCGCTCGGCGACCGTTTGAAGGTCAACGCCGCCATCAACCGTACCAACATCAAGAACATCCAGTACGGCAGCCCGGCGAATGTGACCGAGCAGTCGAAGAACTCGCCCATGATCGGCGCGATGTTCGACGTCACCAAGGACATCTCGGTGTTCGCCGTGCACTCCACCTCGCTCTTCCCGACCACGGACAAGAACGACTTCGACGAGCAGATGCCCCCGGTCACCGGCAAGAGCAACGAGGCCGGCATCAAGGTCGAGCTGCTCGGCGGCAAGATCAGCGGCACCGTGAGTATGTACGAGATCAAGCAGACCGGCGGCGCCGTGCGCGACAACGCCGCCATCAACCGCGACAAGACCGCTTGGCTCGCCAACGTCGCCGCCGGCCGCCCCGGCTCCGATGGGCTCGAGAGCAAGTACAGCTGGGCCAACGACTCCGTCCCGTCCCTGAGCGGCTCCGGCTACGTTGCCTGGGCCAGCGCCACGCAGGCCGAGAAGGACGCCGCCTACGCCAGCCTCACCGACCGCAACGGCAACCGCGGCGATCTCGTCCCGAACCCCGGTTCCAACAAGTCGAAAGGCTTCGAAGCCGACATCATCTTCCAGCCCACTCCGAACTGGCAGGCGATGCTCAGCTACGCGCACAACAACATCGACAGCCGGCAGAACGGCCACGTGAAGGATCAGGTCGCACTGCTCACGAAGTATTCCTTCTCCGAAGGCCCGGTCACCGGTCTCTCCATCGGCATGGGCCTGCAGTACGCCAGCAAGTCGTTCCAGGGCACCGTGGGCAGCGTTGAGCGTTTCAACCCGAGCGACCTCTACCTGGAGACCTTCGCCGCCTACAAGTTCAAGGCCTGGGGCTACGACCACAAGATCCAGCTCAACATCAAGAACCTCACCAAGGTTCCGGAGTACGTCGGCTGGTACGCGAAGTCCGGCGAGACGGTCGCGACCCACCGCTACGAGGTCCCGACCAAGATCATCTGGAACGTCGGCTACACGCTCGAGTTCTAAGAAGACAATCAGTTCTGTGGTTTAGGTCCGGGAGGAGGGCGCGAGGGCGCTCTCCTCCCTCTTTTTTTGCCCGCCCCCGTCCCGCCCCCGCGCCGCATTCCGGGTTGGTGCTCGGGGCGTGGTGGCCTCACGTGGTTCCTGCCTCCGGCCCACAGGGCCTTCAAGGCCGGCGTCCGTGCGCGGGACGCATCCCGCACGGGCCGGCTTGATTGCGGGGCGAAGGGGGGACGAGACAGAGACAACGCGCCTCGTATCCTTTAACCACCTTCAGCGTCCGGCCATTCGTCCGGCGCCTCCAACCGCCGCGGTCGCGGTCGCCATCTTGCGCTAAATCGCCGACGTCGCCGTTGTTTCTCTACAATTAGAGTGATCATTCTCCTGTTAGCGCGCTCGATCCGTTGCCGCACCGCAGACGCAAACGCGTCTTGTCTCCAACGCTTAATGCATTCGTGCCCGCGGCGCCGCGCCCTTCCCCGGGGCGCCCACTCCAGACCCAGACAGCGACGATCAGGCACCCCCGGTTCCTACCCAACCGGACCCGAGGCCCCACGGTTCGCCCAGTCGTCACAGCAACACGCAGTACTACATGCACTCCCCTGAAAGCACACTCGCTCGGCGCAGCCTCCCCTGGGCTGCCGCCACCCTGCCCTTGACCCTGGCCGCAACGTTGTCCGCCCAGACCGCCGCTGAACCGGCCGCTCCGGCTGCGGGCGCACAGGAAGTGGTCGTCCTCTCGCCGTTCACCGTCTCCGACCGGCAGACCCAGGGCTACCAAGCCACCAACTCCATCGGCGGCACCCGATCCAACACCCCGATCAAGGACATCCCGCTCAACATCCAGGTCTTCACCAAGGATCTCGCGCAGGACATCGTCGCCACCACCCAGATGGACCTCGAGCGCTACAACGCCGCGATGGTCAACGGCGGCGCCGACGGCAAATCCACCAACACCATCCAGCAACCGTACAACCAGTTCCTCTTCCGCGGCTTCGTCCAAAACTGGGGCACGCGCGACGGCATCCGCCAGTACGACCCCGTCGACATGCAGGGCATCTCCCGCGTCGAGGTCGTCAAGGGCCCGGCCGCGCCGCTCTACGGCCTCTCCTACGCCGGCGGTATCATGAACTCGATCACCAAGGAGGTCGACTTCACCGGCAACGCCACCGCGATCGGCGGCTCCGTCCAGAGCTACGGCGAGTGGCGCGCCACCATCGACAGCAACTTCGTCGGCCAGGCCGGCGACGCCGGCAAGATCGGCGTGCGCGTCAACGCCGCCCGTTCGAACACCGCCGACCAGCGCGAACATTCTGCCGGCATGGTCAAATACACCCAGGTCAACCTGGCGTGGCAGCCGCGCACCGGCACCGAACTGCGCTTTCTGGCCGAGGAGGGCTACCGCGAGAAACCCAATGGCCTCGGCTTCTTCATCAAGAAGAAGTCCGACGGCACCAACGTCGCCGTCGACGGCGTGGCCGGCACCGAACGCCCGCTCCAAGTCGTCTACCCGCACATCTCCTGGGACTGGAACTGGGCCGACCGCTACAACATGCGCACGATCGACACCACCCTCTACCGAGGCACAGTCACCCAGACGATCACCAAGGACCTCTCGGTCACCGGCTATCTCCAGTACGGCACCCGCAACAACATCGATAGTCAGGGCTGGGACGCCGCCAACAACGGCGGCACCAGTGGCACCGGTGGCAGCGCCGCCGGTTGGGACATGGGCTGGGCCGGCAACGCCCTCGGGGGCGTCGAGACCGGCTGGATTACCAACAGCGCCGGGCAGGATGTCATCCGCAAGGCCTTCCACTACCGCGACTGGAGCAACACCATGCACGGCTACGGCGCGACCGCGCTGTACAAACTGCAGACGGGCGACATCCGTCACATCTTCACCGCCGGCGCAAACGCCTGGGCGGAGAAGTTCCACTCTGTGAAGGGAACCACCAAAGCGGGCTCCGCGCAGGTCATCGACTTCCCCATCAGCACCACCATCGACACCAGCGCCGTGCCGAGGGACCCGGGCACCGACTACTACATCGATGTCGGCGCCACCGCGGCGGAGAACAACTCCAACGACTACGTCTTCGCCAGCTGGCAAGGCTATGCGTTCAAAGACCGCCTGAAGGTCAACCTCGCGATCAACCGCACCAACATCAAGAACGTCCAGCACACCAGCCCGACCGAGAACATCACCAAGCTCTCGAAAAACTCGCCGATGTACGGCGTGATGTTCGACCTCACCAAGGAGGTCTCGCTCTTCGCGGTGCACTCGTCGTCGCTCTTCCCCACCACCGACAAGGACAGCTACTGGAACCAGATGCCGCCGACCGTCGGCAAGAGCAACGAGATCGGCCTCAAGACCGAACTCTTCGGCGGCAAGGTCTCCGGCACGCTCAGCTACTACGAGATCAGCCAGACCGGCGGTGCGCAGCAGGACCCGCTCAAGGTGCAGGTCAACGGCACGCTCGGCGACCTCGTCCCCGGGGGCAAACAGGAGTCGAAGGGCTTCGAGGCCGACCTCGTGCTCCAGCCGCTCCCGGAGTGGCAGATCCTCTTCAGCTACGCCCACAACGACCAGAAGACCAAGACCGCCACCAACCGGTACCTCATCGGCGCCCCCTCCGCCAACGGCCACATCGACGACCAGTGCTCGATCCTCACCAAGTACACCTTCTCGCACGGCCCGGTGAGCGGCCTCTCCCTCGGTCTCGGCTTCAAGTACACCGGCAAGGCGCTCGTGGCCTTCAACTACGATCCGAGTTCCTCGGTCTACGAGCAGTACAACCCGAGCAACATCTACCTGGAGACCTTCGCGTCGTACAAGTTCAAGGCCTTCGGCTACGACCACCGCATCCAGCTCAATGTCAAGAATCTCACCAAGGTTCCTGAATACATTGGCTGGTATGCCAAGTCCGGCGAGAGCTACGCGACCCACCGCTACGAGGCCCCGTCCAAGCTCACGTGGACCCTCGGCTACGCGATCGAATTCTAAACTGGAAGACCCGTTCTCTGGTTTAGTGCTTCGGTGGAGGGCGCCGGGGGGCGCCCTCCACCCACACGCTTCGGCTCCGCCTCGACGGCGCCGCCCCGCACGGAGAACCAACCCCCTCCTCCGACCTGTCAGGGCAAGTGCCGGGGTTGGCACTTGCGAGGAGGGCGCCACGCGCCCTCCTCTTTTTTTTGCCCGAAAGCGGCGTCCCTCGACGGCCGCGCCCCGAGCCCCCGCCGCCCGGTAGAGTCGCACGTCAGAGCGGCCATGCCTCCTCATCCCCT
>JACCEE010201181.1_pt1 | contig 10512 bp, 6 predicted proteins | sample 7449931 | NCBI WGS metagenome assembly JACCEE01 (sample SAMN15323457, study PRJNA562643) | freshwater metagenome | isolation source: river surface water | place: USA:Blue River Watershed | collected 2017-08-19 | reverse complement strand
GATCGCGCGCGCTGTCGTCGAGCCGGAGTTCCAGCGGCGTGATGTGCGCTCCGAAGAGCGTCGTGTCCGCGTCCCCGCCCGCATCGTGTGCGTCAAGTCGACCCGCGAACGCCCCCGCAGCGTCGTGCGCGTCGACCGCCCACCGCGCCACGTCGGGACCGCCTACATGCTCGTGCGACCCAACCGGACGCCCTGATGACCGCGCATCCCCGTCGGTGGCCCGCCCTGCGTCCTGCGTGCACGCCATCAGCCACACCCCTGCGACCCACGTCGAACTCAGCATGCTTCCTCCGTCACGACGATGCCTGCGCCCGGGGGTCCGAACGTCGAGAGCGCCGCGTCGGCGCCCACCGAGGCGGGCCGTGCACCCAGAACGAGCCGGAACATCCCTGTTTCCTGATGCCAGTCCGGTCCCACCTGGAGTCGGCTCGCGCTCGCCTCGAACCGCACGCGCGCGGTCAGGTCGAACCGGACGCCGAGGGCCCCGCGTCCCATCGGTCGCACGCCGGAGGCGAACCACATGCTGTCATCACCGTCCGCGACGATCGCTCCCCCGGAAACGCTCCCGCACACGCCCAGTGCGCCCGGCCGCCAGTGTCCATCGACGCGCGCCGACCCACTGGCGAAACGGGGCGGGCTGTAGAACGCCCCGCTCCCCTCGGCGAACGCGTCGGCCTGGCGGTCGTGCAGCATGCCCACCCCCTCGAGGCCGCCGCGAACACCACCGTGTTCACTCCCGACGTGCCCGCCCGCCCACGCGACGGCCTCGATCCGCTGCACGGGCTCCATCCCCAGACCACTCACGTAGCCTGCCCTCCCGAGGGCACCGAGATCGGCATGCGCACCGCCCCAGCCCGTCGCGACGCCGAGCCATGCATGCGACACGCCACCGTACCGCTCGCCGCTCGCAGGATCGACGGCACCGGCCCACGCGGGCAGCGACTCGTGCAATGGAACGCGCCCGGTTTCGGCGCGGAGGAACCAGCCTGCGCCCGGCGTAGCGTCGACGGCGAGGTTCCACGTCGGGTAGGCGCCGGCGGCGAATCCCAGTGGGCTGGTGCCGCTGCGCGCAGCGAATCGCCCCCATCTCCCCATCGGCGTCGCCCAGGCGACCGACGCGGACACCCCGTCATCGTCGTGCACCCCGTCGCTCAACCAGGTGGGGACGGCCTCGACCGTCCACGACGGTCCGGTCGGGGTCACGCGACCGACGGTGACCGGGGTGAACCACGCGCGCATGGCCTGCACGCCCGGGACTCCCACCCGCGAGAGCACACCCGCACTGGACGCAGCCGTCCATCGGCGTGTGTCCAACGTGCGTCGGCCCGCCTGCGCGGGCAGCGCCGTGGAGGGCGCGCCTCCACGTTTGCCATCGGACGTTCGCGGTACCAACGGCACGTGGGCCTCCACCGCGACACGCCGGGCCTCGCGGACTCTCCCCTGACGACGCAGGAGATCCACGTGCCCGCGCGCGATTCCACGGTCGCCCGGGGCGAGCGAGCCCGCCCGCTCCCAGGCCTGCCGAGCCTCACGTCCGCGCCCGATCGCCTCCCAGCCGCCCGCGAGGACGAGCCATGCGGCCGCGTCCATGTCGTCACGCTCCGCGACCTCGCGCAACCGAAGCCGTGCCTCGTCCGCGCGGTGCCCACGCACCTGCAGACGCGCCTCCTCGACCGCCGCGGTCGCCCGTACCCGCGCCATGACGCCCGAGGCCACGGTCGACCCCGCCGCCGCCCCCCCCGCGATCCAAGGGAGCACCTCGCGCGCGCAACCGCACGGGCCCGCCGCCAGTGCCGCGGTCTGGAGCGCCCATGGGTGCGTCGGTTGACGACCGAGGGTCCAGATCGCGGCGTCGACCGCACCGCGCGCATCCCCGCGGTCCAGTCGCACGGCCGCCAGCGCCGCGTGGACGTCGGGGCTCTCCGCGCTGTCGATGGCAAGCTGCGACAGTGCTGCGTCGGCCTCGGCGGCGCGTCCGGCCTTGCGTTCGACATCCCAGCGCGCCACCGTGACGCGCACGGCCAGGGCATCGCGTGCCTCCACGTTGGCGGCCGACGGCCGCTCCGTCGCGAGCGCGTCGAGGACCGCCAGCGCCTCCTCGCGCCGCTGCAGCGCTTCGAGCGCGCCCGCGCGGCCACGGGCCGCCACCTCTGCAACGGACGGGTCCTCGCTCGCGCTGAGGTCTTCGTAGCTTTCGAGGGCCTCGCTCCACGCCCCCCGTTCCATGTACACCCCGGCGAGGCCCACGCGGGTCCAGGGATCCTTCACCAGCTGCAGCGATTCGCTGTAGCGAAGCAGCGCGGACCCGAGGCGTCCTGCGGCGCGCTCGGCGTCCCCTGCGGCCCGGAGCGCGGCGGCCATCGTCGCGTCCCGCGCACGACGAGCCTCCGCGTCGAGCGTCTCCGGGAGCGCTCGGAGCACCGCACGGGCCTCCGCGGTCTCGCCACGCGCCAGCCGCGTCTGCGCTTCGATCAGCCACGACCACGGGTCCGACGGTTCGATCGCCTGCGCGCGCGCGAGCCCCTCGAGCGCGCCCTCGACGTCGCCCTGATCGAGCAGGAACTCCGCCTGCGTGCGCACCAGTTGGGCATCCGAAGGGTCCTCGGCGACGAGACGCGCGAGGCTCGCTGCCGCACGCTGCGGGTCCTCGTCGTGGCGGGCCGCCGACGCCTGTTCCCGTCGCGCAGCGCGGTCCATCGCGGCCACGATCGCGCGTGCGGTCTCGCTACCGGGTGGCAAGGCGCGCACGCGACGTTGGGTCTCCGCCGCGTCGCCGCGCTGCCAGGCGAGTCGGGCGAGCGCCTCGACGGTGACCGAATCCTCAGGCGCGATCCGGTCGGCCTCCGCGTAGAGTCCGTAGGCCCCGTCGACCTGCCCGTCACGCCAGAGCGCACCCGCGGCTGCCCGCAGCACCACGACATCGCCCGGCGCGAGCGCCACGGCCCGCAACGCGCGCTCCGTGCGCCCATCGGTGCGTGCGGCGTCCGTCAGCCGTACCGCCAGCACGTGCGCGAGGCGCTGCGCGCCGTCCGCTCCCCCCGCCGCGAGAATCTCCCGCTCCTCCGGGTCGTTCGGACACGCCGCCTCGTCGGCCCGCCGGACGACGCGCACCGTGCGATCGTGCGTCACGGCGCGGATCCACGCAGCCTCGACGTGGCATCCCTCCTGTTCGCGACGCTCCGCGACGGCCAGTCGCACCTCGGTCGCCAGGGGGCGTCGTGCGTCCCCGCCCTCCAGCGTGCCCGCCACCGCGCGGTCCAGCCACCCGAGAAACGTCAGCATGTCCCCCTCCCGTCGTCATGGCGTCGCAAGTCCATTCCACAAGGCAAGCCCCATCCACACCCAGTTGTGCGCGTAGTAGTCGCGGGCTGCACGAGGATCGGGCGTGGCATCCCGCACCGCCCGCAGCTCTTCCGTGTAGATGTCCGTCGCGATGCTCGGTCGCACGAGAGCCCACGCCGGGAGCAGCGCCCCGTAGAGCCCGAGGTAGCCCCAGGGCTCGCGTGGGCGCCCCTCCGCGTCCCGGACCGCAGGGATGGGCCGCCCCCTCGACCACGTGTCGGCGAGCCGCCCCCACGCTTCGAGGTGCCCGCGCGTGCGTGCCTCGCCGTGCCACCGCAACTCGGCAGCGAGGGTCCAACCCACGCGGAACGCTTCGTACCCGCTCGCGACCGAGCCCTCCTGACCCGCGGGCGGCGCGACCGGCCACCCCGTGTCCGGATCCAACCAGCACCAGTCGGGTTGCAACCCGCTCGGCGATCGGCAGGTGTCCCAGAACGCGTAGGCGTCCCCGACGAGGCCGGCCCAGTCATGGGACGGATCGGCCGTGGCGAAGCGCCGCCACGCGAAGGGCAGCCAGTAGCTCGGGTTCACGCGGAGGGGCGCTTGCCCACGGGCCCAAGGACCTGGGAGGAGAATCCGCCGACCCGCGACCAACGTCGTCTCCTGCTGCCAAATCGCGTCGAGGAGGAGCAACGCGCGCGCGATGTAGTCACGGTCGTGCCAGCGCTCCCCCGCCCGCAGCAGGGCCCAGGCCATCCACGTGTCGGCATCCGCCGCGGGGGAAGGGTCGAGGACGCCCCACGAACCATCCGACCGTCGTCCCCACTGCCAGGCGGGGAGTGTCTCGACATGGCTGCCCTGCAGGTTGTCGACGGTCCATCGCAGGACCCGGTCGAAGGTCGCCCGGTCGTCACACCAGGTGGCGCGGACGAGCGCGTAGGCCTGCCCCTCCGAGGTGCTGACGTCTGCACCGGCCCGGTCGATCACCCGCCCGTCCGCTTGCACGAAGGCGTGAACGTACCGACGCCATTCCGCCCGAAGGTCGTCGCTCGTCGGAGCGCGTGCGGGCTCCGACGCCGCCGCGATGGACCAGCCCTGTGCCGCGAGGAACGCGAGCGGGCTCACGCGCCGCTCCGCGCGCGTGCCCAGGCACGACGCAGGGCGGAGAGAAAGAAGGCACTGCCGAGGAGCGCGACTCCGAGCAGGATCCAGTGGCGACGAACGCCCCCGACGAGCAAGGCCCCGAGGGCGGGTGCCCCGACCTGGCGGGGCGGCGTGAGCGCGAGTGTGCGGAGGCCGCCATCGGCGGAGAGGATCGCCGCCGTCCCAGAAAGTTTCCGCACGTTCTCAGGGTCGGTGAGCGCGTGCACGAGCGCGGGAAGCATCGTCGCGTCACTGGCACGCAACGCGAGGACAGCGCGCTCAGGGTTCATGGGGTGCATCACTTCCTCGAGGCTCGCCCACCGCGTTCCCGAGGCCACCGTGACGAGGGGCGGGCCGTGCGTGTCGAGGAGTGCGATGCCTCCCTCCACGGCCGTGACGCGAATCGTGGACATCCGCTCGAGCGTCGAGAACCCGGCATGGGGAGAACCTCCCGTGAGGAGAACGAAATTCGCGTCCGTCGACCCCGTCAGAGGGACCTCGGCGGCGACGGCCATCCGCAGCGACGGCACGTCGGAACCCCCGCTGCGCGCGAGCTCCGCCGCGACCGCCACCCCTGCGCTCACCTCCTCCGGCGAAGGCGCGTCCGGAAGCGCAAGGATGACGGACCCACGGCCCGGCTCGAGGGTGAACGGCCATCCTCCGAACCTCAACCGCGAGAGGTCGGGAAGCTCGGCGAACCGATCCCTCGGGAGGTGCAACGCCGTCGATGCGTACACCGTCGCCCACAACGCACGATCTCCCATGTATCGACACACATCGAAGTCAAGGGGGAGAAGATGAAACCTCACCTCGACCACCGAATCGGGAGAAACCAACTCTCCCGGGATCGCAACACGTGCGGTCGTCCGCGTCGTGCCCGCGCGCTCGTCGAGGGGAACGCTCCCGAGCGTGACTCCGTCGATTCGCACCTCCATCGACGATTGTCGCGCGTCGAGCGCCGCTGCGAACCCGTAGGCGACGTCCACGTAGGCACCGTCGGGTCGCACGACCGCGTCGCCCTCCAGGCCGAGCGGGATCTGCACGGCAGGGGTGTAGAACCCCTGGACCGTCTGGTCGTCCATCCCGAGGTCCGCGAGGGTGAACCCCGCGTCGGACGGGGCGGGGCGTGGGAGTTGCCGGCTCGCGGGTGGCGTCGCGTCCGTGGCGACACGAATACGCGCGGTCTGGCCGGACAGCAGCTCGCGACGGTTACGTCCGGAGAGCGCGTTGATCGCCCGCGCGAGGCCGCTCGGGTCGGAGCCCGTCACGACGAGGACGCCGAGCCGTGGGTCATGCGGGTTGGGGCGCAGCGCGACGAGGCCCTCCGCCGGAGCGAGGGCAACGGAGCCGAGCAACGCGCGGATCTCCGGGTTCTCCTCCGGCAAGCCCATCGCGATGACGTGTGTGGTCGCCTCCTCCAGCCGACGGACGGGCGGAGCGACGGTCACCCTCCGGTACGCGGCGAGGCGCCCAAGCGTCACCGCGAGACGCCCGGACGCCGCGACCGTCTCCCGTGTCGGGTGCGCCCCCAGGAGGAGCGAGAACGTCGCAGGTCCGTACCCCGTCTCGTCGAGGAACGGCGCGGGGAAGTTGGCGAGGTCCAGGGGACGGTCCGACTCGGCGAGCGACGCACGATCGTAGGCGAACTGCACCGACGAGCTCCGCCGGATTCGCGTCCAGAGCGAAGGGTCGAAGGGGTCCTCGCAGGCGGTCCCGAGATGCTGGACGGCGCGCAGCGACAGGCGATTCCAGGGTTGGAGCGCTTCGCGCGGCAACGCCACGAGGAAGGGCGCGTCGGGGCGTGCCTCGGGATCGAGCGCGAGCGTCGCGATGGGCCGTTCGTTCAACGAGAGGGTCAGGTGACTCCGGTCGACGTTGAGCGCGGGGCTGTGGTCGTACGACAGGGACAGCACGGGGTCTTCGCGGAGCGTCCACTCCGAGGGGAGCGGAAATACGACCTCTGCCGCAGCGTTCGCGCCCTCGAGCAAGACATCCGTGCGCAACTGCAGCGCACGGTCGAAGCTCGCGACAAAGCGCTCGGGTTCGCCCTCCGGGCCGCCCTCCCTCGGTGGGTTCGCCGTGTCCGCGACCACGGGGCCCACGGGCGACGCGACGACGGGAGGGGGTTCGGCGCGCGCGCCCCAGCCCGCGAGAAGCAACGCGACGAGGGCGGGAGCGTACCGGTGGGCATCACGGGACATGGGTCGCGTTCTCCTGGAGGTCGATGGCTTCGAGATGCTCGCGCACGTGGGCCCACGCCGCAGCGTCGCTCCCCGACGTGGACACCCGCGTGAGCGCGTCGAGTTCCAACGCCGCCGCGCGCAGCTCGACCTCCGCCACGGCGAGGTCGCGGAGCCGGGGACTCGCGTGGAGCCTCCGCGTCGCGACCAGGGACCGCACGTCGTCCCGTCGTTGGTCCAACCCCTCGCGTGCCGGGCGCCGCGCCAGGGCCTCGAGCTCCGTCCGCGCCCGGCGCAGCTCACTCCGACGCTCACGCGTCGCACGCCGCTGGACGGCGTCCGGGTCTCTCGGCGGCGACAGGGGCGTCCCGAGGACGATGCCCAACGCGACCGCGAGGAGCAGAATCGGCGTGATCCAACCCTTGCTTCGCTCCGCTGGCACCCGCAGCCATGCGGGTCCCGCCGGAGAGTCCAGGTTCCAACGCCGCGGAGCACGGGGGCGCGGCGTCACGTTCCCGCTCCCACCCGTTCGCGCCAGCTCGAACGGAGCGCACGCCACGGTGTGCGGACGAGGCGCCACGCCGCCCGGAGCGGCCGATCGATGGGAACCGGGCTGGGAAGCCAACTCGAGGCACCGGAGAAGATCTCCTCGAGGAGCGCCCTCCGTTGCGCCGGAGTCTCCACGTGCAGGCGGAGACGGAGGTCCGCGCCCTCCGCGGACGAGCGCACGTCGAGCACGGTCGCTTCCAGCTCGAGCGGAACACCCCGTGCCGAGCGCAGCGTCAACCGCACCCCCTTCGCCGGGTCCAGCGCCTGCGAGGGCGGCCCCCACGCTCGCAACCCATCCTCCCCGATGTCGACGAGGCGTCCATGCCACACGTGTCCTCCCTGTTCGATCCACACGCGGCCCGCACGACGTACGCGCCAGTTCTCCCGACGTTGCGGGCGGTCCAGCGCGACGAGGAGCGCGGGGGCGAGAATCATCAGATTGTAAAGGTTCCACGCCGATGCGAGCGCGATGGTGGCACGCTGGTCCGGCGCGTTCTGCCAACGGAAGGGCGTAGCGATGACAGCTGCCATCACCAGCAACGCCGCGATCAGATTGGGCCAGGCTCGCCGCAGGTCGAAGCGCGCACGGTCGAGCTGGGCCCCCTTCGTCGTCACCTTGAACCGTGCGTGGCGCGGGGCGACGAGGGTCAAGATCGTGACGATCGCGATGTACGGCGCAATGGCCACCTCGTACACCTCGGCCCAGAAACTGTGTCGCGTCGACTGCGACACCATCGAACTCCCCACGATCGAGAGGAACACGTGCGGGAGCGCATACGCAGCAATGTCCACGGCGCTGGCGGCGACCGGATGGAGGCCGAACACCAGGAACGCCGGCGGCGCGAGCAGGTACGCGAGCCGCGGCAGCCCGAACAGGAAATGGGCGGTCGCGGCGAGATAGTTCACCCGCTGGCCGATCGAGAGCCCCGGCTTCGCGAGGGGGTTGTCGAGGCGGAGGATTTGCAACATCCCACGTGCCCACCGCACGCGCTGCGTGACATGGAAAGCGTAGCGTTCCGTCGCCAAACCCGCCGCCTGGACGATGGGCAGGTACGCCGAACGCCAGCCGCGCGCGTGCAACTTCAGCGCGGTGTGGGCATCCTCCGTGACGGTTTCCGTCGCGATCCCCCCCACCTCCGCGAGCGCCGTCCTCCGAAGGACCGCGCACGAACCGCAGAAGAACGCGCTGTTCCAGAAGTCATTCCCCACCTGAATCAGTTGGTAGAAGATCAGGTGCTCCGCGGGAATCTCGTCCTCGACGTGGAGGTTCCGCTCGAAGGGGTCGGGGTTGTAGAAGTGGTGCGGTGTCTGCACCAGCGCGAGCCGCGGGTCCGCCACGAACGCAGGCACCGTCGTGCGAAGGAAGCTGCGCACCGGCACCTGGTCCGCGTCGAAGACGGCGATCAACTCACCGTCCGTCTGTGCCATCGCATGATTGAGGTTGCCGGCCTTCGCGCCACGATTGTCAGGCCGCGTCACCCACGTCACACCCAACTCTTCACAGAGGTCCCGCACCGCCGGCCGACGCTGCTCGTCGAGCAGGTAGACGCGCTTTCGGGCATAGTCGATGGCCGTCGCGCCCACGAGGGTCCTCCGGAGGATGTTCACGTCCTCGTCGTACGACGGCACCATGATGTCGACGGTGGGTTGCGCCTCCAGCGGGGGGAGCCTTCCGAGGGGTCGTGCGCGCGCGAACGTGGCCTGGAAGTAGCCCGTGACGAGGAGGAACAGGCCGAAGAGCTCCGCTCCCAGCAACGAAACGCTCGCGAGCCCGTCCATCGACGCGCTCAGCACGACCGTCCCGTCGAGGCGCCACGCGATGTAGCGGAGGCTCACCGCGAGCGAGAGGATCCCCACGACCGCACGTCGCGCGGGGTACTGCTTCGCGATGACCATCCCCACGGCGCAGAGCACCAACGCGAGCGCGAGGTGGTCATCGAGCGGGAGCGGTACGAGCGCATAGACGGCGACGGGAGCGGCGGCGAGGAGGAGCATCCCGACCAACGCGCGCGACGATGGGGAGACGCCCGTCACGTGGTGCCCCCCTGGTCGATGGCCTGCGCCAGGTCGCGGAACGACTGGTCCACCGCGTCGCCGACGCTCCCGTCGATCAGGCTCCAGTGGTCGGAGAACGAGGGCAGCGACGGTACCGCGTGCGCGTGGGCGCCCTGTACGAGTGTGCGCGCCCCCGAACGGACCGCGTCGAGCACCCACCACCGGTCGACGACGGCCTCGAGCGACGCGAGGGCAGCGGCGGCAGGCAGGTCGACCAGCACGCGATCGTGCTCGGCGAACCCATCACGGAGGATGCGCGACAACGGTCCGGCCGCACGCGCGAAGCCGCGGGCGACCTCCGAGGGGTGCCCGCCCGGCATCGTCCCGAGTGACGCGATGGTGATGCCCGCGAGGAGACTCGGCGCGGGCAGGAGACGCGCCCGCGTGCGCACCACGTTCGCGACGGTGTGCGCGTTGCCCGGACGCAGGGCCCACCCGACGTGCAGCAGTCGCGCGAGGTCCTCCGAGGGATCGAGGTCGATCACGAGCACCCGTCGCCCCGCCGAGGCCCACGCGAGCGCGAGGCCCAACGTCACCATCGACTGTCCCATGCCGGGCCGCGTCCCGCGGATCCCGAGAGGGCGCCGGAGGAGCGGCGACTCGGTCTCCGGCGCCACGGGAGCCATCACCGACGGGATCGGCATCGCCGTCGGCGGCTGCACGCAGGCGTACGCTACCTCGAGTTCGCGGAGGTCACGGGGAACCAACGGCTCCGTTCGCGCATCGACCATCTCGCCTGCCTCCACGTCGGGTGTCCATGGAGGACCGTGCCCACGGGGAAGCCGTCTGCAAGCACAGACTGCGCGCGACGGGACCGTCTACCGGCGCGCGCCGCGCGGCGTCCCGTTGCTGCCGATCGTCGGGAGAGTCGGGGCGTTGCGGGGCCCACGGCCCCGCCCCCTGAGCACGAAGAACCCAGCAGGCTGCTGAAATAGCCGCGCTTCGCGGCGTTCGGCGGCGAGCGAGGCAAGGGAGGCCCGTCGCGAGGGCGGCGCGCGGAGCCGAAACGCGCGAAGGCGTGGCCGTAGCCACGTCGAGCGTGTTGCAGGCGAGCACGTCGGCCGCAGCAGGGCATCGCCGTTTCACGGCGACTTGCCGCAGCCGTCGACGAATTTCAGCGGACTGCTGGCGCGGGGCCCGCAGCGTCGGGGGGAGGCGTTGCGGAGGGGGGCGCGCCCCCCTCCGCCCCAAGAATCATGCGTCGATTCGTTGCAGGTCGCCGCGCGCGACCGTGCGGTCACCCCCCCACGAGCGCCGGGATCCGCGCCCGGAGCCAGCCGGCGCAGGTTGCGAGCGCCTCGTG
>JACCEE012810022.1_pt1 | contig 10513 bp, 10 predicted proteins | sample 7449931 | NCBI WGS metagenome assembly JACCEE01 (sample SAMN15323457, study PRJNA562643) | freshwater metagenome | isolation source: river surface water | place: USA:Blue River Watershed | collected 2017-08-19 | reverse complement strand
AGCACCACCTTCCAGGAACTGGCCAAGCAGATCGACGACTTCCTGCGCGCGCAGATGCCGGTCTGGCGCAAGCGCTATCCGGGCGTCGAGAACCTGAAGGTGGCGGTCATGGGCTGCATCGTCAACGGACCCGGCGAGAGCAAGCATGCCGACATCGGCATCAGCCTGCCCGGTACCGGCGAGGCGCCTGCCGCGCCCGTGTTCATCGACGGCGAGAAAGCCATGACCCTGCGCGGCGACCACATCGTCACCGAGTTCCACCAGATCGTCGAGACCTACATCCACAAGCGCTTCGGCCAGACCGAGGCGGCCTGAACGCCCCGGCCCGAGTTTTTCCTGACCGCATGACCGACAAGACCCGTGCCGCCAAGGCCCAGCCCCTGACCGCCGTCAAGGGCATGAACGACATCCTCCCGCCCGTGTCGGGCCAGTGGGAATGGTTCGAGGACAAGGTGCGCGACCTGATGGCGCGCTACGCCTACCGCAACATCCGCACGCCGATCGTCGAGCCCACCGCGCTGTTCGTGCGGGGCCTGGGCGAGGTGACCGACATCGTCGAGAAGGAGATGTACTCCTTCGAGGACCGCTTGAACGGCGAGCACCTCACGCTGCGCCCCGAGAACACCGCCGGTGTGGTGCGCGCGGTGGCCGAACACTCGCTGCTCTATGACGGCGGCAAGCGCCTGTACTACATGGGCCCGATGTTCCGCCATGAACGCCCGCAGCGGGGCCGCTACCGACAGTTCCACCAGATCGGCGCCGAGGCCCTGGGCTTCGCGGGCCCCGATGTCGACGCCGAGATCATCCTGCTGGCCGATGCGCTTTGGCGCGAGCTGGGCCTCACGAACGTGCGCCTGGAGATCAACAGCCTGGGCCAGCCCGCCGAGCGGCGTGAGCACCGTGCGCAGCTGATCGCGTACTTCGAGCGCCATGCCGACGTGCTCGACGAGGACGCGCGCCGGCGGCTTCACAGCAACCCCCTGCGGATCCTGGACACCAAGAATCCCGCCATGCAGGCCCTGGTGCAGGGCGCTCCCCGACTGATCGACTTCCTGGGACCCGAGTCCCTTGCGCACTTCAACGGCGTGAAGGCCATGCTCGATGCCAACGGCATTGGCTACACCGTCAACCCGCGCCTGGTGCGCGGGATGGATTACTACAACCTCACCGTCTTCGAGTTCGTCACCGACAGCCTGGGCGCGCAGGGCACCATCTGCGCCGGCGGACGCTACGACGACCTGATCGCCCAGATCGGTGGCAAGCCCGCCCCCGCCGTGGGCTGGGCCCTGGGGGTCGAGCGCGTGCTCGAGCTGGTGCGCGAGCAGGGCGCGCCCATTCCCGAGCCGGTGCCCGACGCCTACGCCATCGTGCCCGAGGCGGCTGCCATGCCCGTGGCGCTGCGTACCCTGCAGGCGCTGCGCGCGGCCGGCCTGCGGGTGCAGATGCATGCAGCCTCCGCCGAGGGCATGGGCAGCATGAAGTCACAGTTCAAGAAGGCCGACGCCAGCGGCGCGCGCCATGCGCTGATCTTCGGCGCGGACGAACTGGCTGCCGGCGAGGTCACCGTCAAGGCCTTGCGCGATGGCGGTGGCGCGCAGGCGCGGCGCGCGCTGGCGGCGGCGGCCGACTGGGCCCAGGGGCTCAAGGCGACCGGATCCGGACCCGTCGGCGCCTGAACGTCCGCACGCCCCGGGCGGCCTGGCCGCCCTCACTACAATCGACGGCTTACCGCAGACACCTCATGGCCCAACACCTCGACCTCGAAGAACAGGAGCAGCTTGCCCAGTTCAAGCACTTCTGGAGCAAGTACGGCAACCTCATCACCTGGGCGCTGATCGTCGTCCTGGGCGGCTTTGCGGCATACAACGGCTGGAACCTCTGGCAAAACCGGCAGGCCGCCGAGGCGTCAGCCCTGTACGCCGAGGTCGAGCGCGCCGCCGTGACCGGTGACGGGGCCCGGGTGCAGCGGGCCTTCGATGACCTGCGCGACAAGTTCTCGGGCACCACCTACACGCAGCAGGCGGGCCTGCTCGCCGCGCGGTCCCTGCAGGAAAGCGGCAAACCCGATGCCGCCAAGGCCGCCCTGTCCTGGGTGGCCGAAAAATCCTCCGACCCCGGCTACCAGGCCATCGCCCGCCTGCGCCTGGCCGGCCTGCTGGCCGACGCCAAGGCCTACGACGAGGCCCTGGCCCAGCTGGCCAAGCCCATGGCCCTTGAATTCGAAGCCTTGGCCGCTGACCGCCGTGGCGACATCCTGCAGCTGCAAGGCAAGCCCGAACAGGCCAAGGCCGAATACCTCAAGGCCCTGCCGGGTCTGGATGGCCGCGCCGACTACCGCCGCCTGGTCGAGGTCAAACTCGCCGCCCTGGGGGTCGATCCACAAAAATCCGCCGGCGCTGGTGCCCAATCCAAGCCATGACTGATTCCGCTGTCTCCTTCAGCCGGAGCGCCGCGCGTCCTGCGCGCTGGCTCGCCTGCCTCGGCGCGGCCTGGGCACTGGCCGGCTGCTCCATGCTGCCGACCTTCCTGGGCGGCACTCCCCCGCCCCCCAAGCCTGCGGAGCTGCAACCCGACCCCCGGCTGCTGTCCGTGCGCCAGGCCTGGTCGGTGCGCCTGGGCCCGGTGCAGATGCCCCTGTCCGTGCAGGTCAACGGCTCGGACGTCACAGTGGCCGCCAGCGATGGCACAGTCGCCAGCCTGGACGCGGTCAGCGGGGCCACCCGCTGGCGGGCCAGCGTGGGCGCGCCCTTGAGCGCGGGTGTCGGCAGCGACGGGCGCCTGGCCGCCGTCGTCACCCGTGCCAACGAACTGGTGGCCCTGTCCAGTGGTCAGATCCTGTGGCGGCAGCCCTTGCCCTCGCAGGCGCACACCGCGCCCTTCGTTGCGGGCGGACGCGTCTTCGTGCTCGCAGGCGACCGTTCGGTGTCCGCCCACGATGGCGCCACCGGCCGCAAACTGTGGACGCAGCAGCGCCCGAGCGAGCCGCTGGTACTGCGCCAGGGCGGCGTGCTCCTGGCGGTGGGAGACACCCTGGTGGTGGGGCAGGGCGGCCGCCTGGCCGGCCTGAACCCGGCCAACGGCAGCATCCGCTGGGAGGCTCCGATCGGAGTCACCCGGGGCACCAACGATGTCGAGCGCCTGGTGGATCTGGTCGGCCGCGTGAGCCGGGTCGGCGACACCCTGTGCGCCCGCGCGTTCCAGGCCGCCGTGGGCTGCGTGGACGCCAGCCGAGGCACGGTCCTGTGGACCCGGCCCGCCAAGGGCGCCGAGGGCCTGCACGGCGACGACCGCCAGGTGGTCGGTACTGAATCGAATGGCACGGTCCTGGCCTGGCGCCGCAGCGACGGCGAGCGCGCCTGGAGCACCGACCGTCTCGCCCTGCGCGGGCTGAGCGCGCCCCTGGCCGCCGGCCGCTCCGTCATCGTCGGCGACAGTTTCGGCTTCGTGCATGTGCTCTCGCGCGAGGACGGCAGCCTGCTCACGCGCCTGACCACCGACGGGTCCGCGATCGCCGCGGCCCCGGTGCTGGCGGACAACACCGTCGTCGTCGTGACCCGTGCCGGGAGTGTTTTCGGCTTCGTGCCCCAGTAACTCCCGCTTGCCGATGAAACCCGTCGTCGCCCTGGTGGGCCGTCCCAACGTCGGCAAGTCCACGCTGTTCAACCGCCTGACCAAGTCGCGCGACGCCATCGTCGCCGACTTCGCCGGCCTCACCCGCGACCGCCATTACGGCAACGCGCGCCAGGGCCGCTACGAATTCATCGTCATCGACACCGGCGGCTTCGAACCCACCGCCGAGAGCGGCATCTACGTCGAGATGGCCAAGCAGACCCGCCAGGCCGTGGCCGAGGCGGACGTCGTGGTTTTCGTCGTCGACGCCCGAGGCGGCCTGTCGGCCCAGGACCACGACATCGCCAGCTACCTGCGCAAGCTGGGCAAGCCCACCGTGCTCGCGGCCAACAAGGCCGAGGGCATGACCGAAGGCGCGCAGCTGGCCGAGTTCTACGAGCTGGGCCTGGGCGAGGTGATGCCCGTGTCCGCCGCCCATGGCCAGGGCATCCGCAGCCTCGTCGAACACGCGCTGGACACGCTGAACCTGCCCGAGCCCGACGAGGAGGGCGAGGCGGCGGGCAGCGGCGCCATCAAGCTGGCCGTCGCCGGACGGCCCAACGTGGGCAAGTCGACCCTGATCAACACCTGGCTCGGCGAGGAGCGCCTGGTCGCCTTCGACATGCCGGGCACCACGCGCGACGCCATCTCCGTGCCCTTCGAGCGCAAGGGGCAGTTGTACGAGCTGATCGACACCGCCGGTCTGCGCCGCAAGGGGCGGGTGTTCGAGGCCATCGAAAAGTTCTCGGTGGTCAAGACCCTGCAGGCCATCGAGTCCGCCAACGTCGTGCTGCTGCTGCTCGATGCGACGCAGGGCATCACCGACCAGGACGCGCACATTGCCGGCTACATCCTCGAGAGCGGGCGGGCCGTGGTGATTGCCGTGAACAAGTGGGACGCGGTGGACGACTACCAGCGCGAGCAGCTGCAGCGGCAGATCGAGTCGCGCCTGGCGTTCCTGAAGTTCGCGGCCATCCACTTCATCTCCGCGAAGAAGCGCCAGGGCCTGGGCCCGGTGTGGGACGCCATCGCCCAGGCCCACCAGGCGGCCATGGTCAAGATGCCGACCCCCGTCCTGACCCGCCTGCTGCTGGAGGCGGTGCAGTTCCAGTCCCCCAAGCGGGCCGGGATGTTCCGCCCCAAGCTGCGCTACGCCCACCAGGGCGGCATGAACCCCCCGGTCATCGTGGTCCATGGCAATTCCCTGGAGCATGTGACCGATGCCTACAAGCGCTTCCTGGAAGGCCGTTTCCGCAAGGAATTCAACCTCGTCGGTACCCCGCTGCGAATCGAGATGAAAACCTCGACCAACCCGTACGCGGACAAGGGCTGAGCGCCCGCAGCGCCGCGCCAGGGCGCCCGCGGGCATTTCCTCCAAAGGGTCTACGGCCCCATCGCGGGCAGGGCCGAAGGCGTGAACCTACTTGCACAACAGCCTTGCTGTGGTAAGGTGCAAGTTCCAACAAAACGACTCAACACGGAGAATATCGTGAGCAACAAAGGGCAGCTTCTACAGGACCCCTTCCTGAACACCCTGCGTCGGGAGCATGTGCCGGTCTCCATCTACCTCGTCAACGGTATCAAGCTGCAAGGGCAGATCGAATCCTTCGACCAGTACGTCGTGTTGCTGCGCAACACGGTCACCCAAATGGTGTACAAGCACGCGATCTCGACCATCGTGCCGGGACGCGCGGTGAATTTCTCCACGGCTGAAAACCAGGAATCGCCCTCGGCCTGACCGGGGCGCGTCAGGGCGGCCCCCAACCCTTGCAAGACACCGCGCGCCGCGCCACCCCCTCGGCCCTGCTGGTCGGGGTGGATTTCGGAACCCCCCACTTCGACACCGAGCTCGAGGAGCTGGGCCTGCTGGCCCAGACCGCCGGCCTGGCGCCCGTGGCGCGCGTGACCTGCAAGCGGCGCGCGCCGGATGCGGCGCTGTTCATCGGCAGCGGCAAGGCCGACGAAATCAAGGCACTGGCCGAGGACACCGGCGCCACCGAGATCCTGTTCGACCAGTCCCTGAGCCCGGCGCAGCAGCGCAACCTGGAACGCCACCTGCAGCTGCCTGTCAACGACCGCACGCTCCTCATCCTCGAAATCTTCGCGCAGCGCGCTCGCAGCCACGAGGGCAAGCTGCAGGTCGAGCTGGCCCGGCTCCAGTACGTCAGCACCCGGCTGGTGCGGCGCTGGTCGCACCTGGAGCGCCAGACTGGCGGCGCGGGGGTACGCGGCGGCCCGGGTGAAAAGCAGATCGAGCTGGACCGCCGCATGATCGGCGACGCCATCAAGCGCACCCGCGAGCGCCTGGAGCGGGTCAAGAAGCAGCGCAACACCCAGCGCCGCCAGCGCGAGCGCCAGGGGGCCTACAACATCTCTCTGGTGGGCTACACCAACGCGGGCAAGTCCACCCTGTTCAATGCCCTGGTCAAGGCGCGCGCCTATGCCGCCGACCAGCTGTTCGCCACCCTGGACACGACCACCCGCCAGCTGTACCTGGCGGCGCAGGACGCGCAGGGGCAGGGCTCGGGCCGCTCGGTGTCCCTGTCGGATACCGTGGGGTTCATTCGTGACCTGCCGCACGGCCTGATCGATGCCTTCCAGGCCACCCTGCGCGAAGCGGCCGACGCCGACCTGTTGCTGCACGTGGTGGACGCGTCCAACCCCCACTTTCCCGAGCAGATCGGGCAGGTCCAGGACGTGCTGCACGAGATCGGCGCCGGTGATGTGCCCCAGGTCCTCGTGTTCAACAAGCTCGATGCGCTGGCCCCGACGCAGCGCCCGCGCCACCTGCAGGACGGGTTCGACCTCGAGGGCCGGTCCGTCCCGCGCCTCTTCGTCAGCGCCCGCACGGGAGAGGGGCTGGCACCGCTGCGCCAGTGGCTGGCCGAGCAGGCCCAGCGCGCCCGCGGGGAGCCGGCCCCCCAATCCCCTGACACCCAGGGGGCACAAGCCTGATTGGGCACAATAGGTTCTGAAAGAAAAAGAGATCCACGCGAATGAAATTTTCATTTCCAGGCCTGTGGGCCGGCGCGCTGCAGGAGCGCCTTCGGGGCATGTTCAACCTGAACGACCCCCGCTGGGGCCGTGGCGGCGATGAGTCGAAGGCCGGCGGGCAGACGCCCGAAGGCCCTCGTCCTGAAGGCGGCCGCCCGGAGGGCAACCGACCCGAGGGGGAGCAACGCCCGGAGGGCGGGGGGCCACGGGGCCCCGGCGGCCCCAACGGCGGCCCGCCAGACCTGGATGAACTCTGGCGAGACTTCAACCGCAAGCTCGGCGGCCTGTTCGGCGGCCGGGGCCGTCCGGGCGCCGGCAACGGCCGCAACGGCGGGGGTGGTCACGGAGGCGGCTTCCAGCCCGACATGAAGAGCGCCGGCATCGGGGCGGGCCTGGTGGGCGCGGTCGTGGTGCTGATCTGGCTGGGCACGGGTTTCTTCATCGTGCAGGAGGGCCAGCAGGCGGTGATCACCCAGTTCGGGCGTTACCAGTCCACGGTCGGCGCGGGTTTCAACTGGCGCCTGCCGTACCCGATCCAGCGCCATGAGGTCGTCACGGTCACCCAGATCCGCTCGGTGGATATCGGCCGCGACAACGTGATCCGCGCCACCGGCCTGCGCGATTCCGCCATGCTGACGCAGGACGAGAACATCGTCGAGATCAAGTTTGCCGTGCAGTACCGCCTGAAGGACGCACGTGCCTGGCTGTTCGAGAGCCGCAACCCCGCCGAGGCTGTGGTGCATGCCGCCGAGACCGCCGTGCGCGAGGTGGTGGGCAAGATGCGCATGGACTCCGCCCTGGCCGAAGAACGTGACCAGATCGGTCCGCGGGTGCGTGAGCTGATGCAGGTGATCCTGGACCGCTACAAGCTGGGGGTCGAGGTCGTGGCAGTGAACCTGCAGCAAGGGGGTGTGCGCCCGCCCGAGCAGGTGCAGGCCTCCTTCGACGACGTGCTCAAGGCCGGCCAGGAGCGCGAGCGCGCCAAGAACGAAGCCCAGGCCTATGCCAACGACGTCATCCCGCGCGCCGTGGGCTCCGCGTCGCGCCTGAAAGAAGAGGCGGATGCCTACAAGGCCCGTATCGTGGCGCAGGCCCAGGGTGATGCGCAGCGTTTCCGTTCGGTGCTGACCGAGTACCAGCGCGCGCCCCAGGTCACGCGTGACCGCATGTACCTGGACGCCATGCAGCAGATTTACGCCAACGTGAACAAGGTGCTGATCGATTCGCGCCAGGGCTCGAACCTGCTGTACCTGCCGCTGGACAAGCTGATGCAGCAGGTCGCGCAGTCCTCGTCCGACGCACCGGCGGCCGCTGTGCCGGCGCCTGCACCGGCCGCCCCTGCGGCGCCGGCAGCCACTGACCCCCGCTCGCGGGACACCAACAACACCCGCGGCCGCGAACGCGAATCGCGCTGAAACGGGGAGCACAACGATGAACCGTATCGGATTCTGGATTTCAGGGGCCCTGGTGGCCCTCGCGGTGGCGAGTTCCACGCTTTTCGTGGTCGACCAGCGCCAGTTCGGCGTGGTCTATGCACTCGGCCAGATCAAGGAAGTGATCACCGAGCCCGGCCTGCACGTCAAGTTGCCGCCGCCTTTTCAGAACGTGAGCTACATCGACAAGCGCCTGCTGACGCTGGACAGCACCGACACCGAGCCCATGCTGACGGCCGAGAAGCAGCGCGTGGTGATCGACTGGTTCGTGCGCTGGCGCATCAGCGACCCGTCGCAGTACATCCGCAACGTCGGCCTGGACGAGGCCGCGGGGGCCAACCAGCTCAATCGCGTCGTGCGCAACGCCTTCCAGGAGGAGATCAACCGCCGTACCGTGCGCGAGCTCCTCTCCAGCAGCCGTGAGCAGCTGATGGCGGACGTCAAGCGCGAGGTGCAGGAAGTGGTCAAGGGGGCCAAGCCCTGGGGCGTGGACGTGGTGGACGTGCGCATCACGCGTGCGGACTATGTCGAGGCCATCACCGAATCCGTCTACCGCCGCATGGAGGCCGAGCGCAAGCGCGTGGCCAACGAGCTGCGCTCCACGGGCGCCGCCGAAGGCGAGAAGATCCGCGCCGATGCCGATCGCCAGCGCGAGGTGGCCATCGCCAACGCCTACCGCGATGCCCAGAAGATCAAGGGTGAGGGCGATGCCGAGGCAGCGCGCATCTACAACGACGCCTTTGGCCGGGACCCGCAGTTCGCCCAGTTCTATCGCAGCCTGGACGCCTACAAGGCCAGCTTCGGACGCAAGGGCGACGTGATGGTCCTGGACCCGGCCTCGAGCGAGTTCTTCCGCAACTTCCGGGGCGCTGGCTCTGGCGCTGGCGCTGCGGCACCGGCGGCTGCGCCGGCGCGCAAGTAAGGGCCGGGCGCGGGCGTGTCCTCGGAGGTGTTCTGGGCGGCGCTCGCCCTGGTGCTGGTCTTCGAGGGCCTGCTGCCGCTGGTGGCGCCGGGCCGCTGGCGCAGCACCTTCGAGCGCCTGGTGCACCTCAGGGACGGCCAGTTGCGGTTTTTCGGGCTGGTGAGCGTGGGCCTCGGGCTGGCGCTCCTGGCCTGGCTCACGGCGTCCTGAGGCCGACAGCCGGCGGTCTGGCGCCATCAGTCCGGGGCACCCCGGACTGACCGGTAAAATGTCGGTTTTAACAGCTGCGCATTTTCATGTCCGCCTGGGTCCTGCCGGATCACATCGCCGATGTTTTGCCCTCCGAGGCCCGGCACATCGAAGAGCTTCGTCGCGAGCTGCTGGACACCGCCCGTGGCTATGGCTACGAGCTGGTGATGCCGCCCTTGCTGGAGCACCTGGAATCGCTCCTGACCGGGACGGGCGAGGCGCTGGACCTGCAGACCTTCAAGCTGGTCGACCAGCTGTCCGGGCGCATGATGGGTCTGCGCGCCGACACCACGCCCCAGGTGGCCCGCATCGACGCCCACCTGCTCAATCGCGCAGGCGTCACCCGCCTGTGCTACTGCGGTCCGGTGCTGCACACCCGCCCTGGCCGGCCGCATGCCACCCGCGAGCCGCTGCAGTTCGGCGCCGAGATCTACGGCCATGCCGGCCTGGAAGCCGACCTCGAGGCCCTGACCCTGGCCCTGGAGGGCCTGCGGGCCACCCAGGTGCAGGACCTGACGGTGGACATGGCCGATGCGCGCCTGGTGCGCGCGCTGCTGGCGGGCCTGCCGGTGGATGCCGCCGTGCTGGCCCAGGTGCATGCCGCTCTGGCCGCCAAGGACGCCAGTGAGCTGGCGATCCTGACCCGAGGTTTTCCCCAGGCCTCCCGCGAGGGCCTGGCGGCCCTGGTCAACCTGTACGGCGATGAGTCCGTGCTGGCCGAGGCCGAACGCTGCCTGCCGGCCACCCCGCCGGTGCGCGAGGCCCTGGCCACCCTGCGCTGGCTGGCGGCCCACCTGGACGGCGCACGCGTGAGTTTCGACCTGGCCGACCTGCGGGGCTACGCCTATTACAGCGGTGCGCGTTTCGCGATCTACACCCCCGGCGCCAGCGACGCGCTGGTGCGCGGGGGCCGCTACGACGAGGTCGGCGCGGTGTTCGGCCGCAACCGGCCGGCGGCCGGCTTCAGCCTGGACCTGCGCGAGCTGGTGGGCGTGGTCGCCAAACGGCCCCTGCGTGCCGCCATCCGCGCCCCCTGGGGCGAAGACCCAGCCTTGCGCGCCGCCATCGCCGGCCTGCGCCAGCAGGGTGAGACCGTGGTGTGCGTGCTGCCGGGCCACGAGAGCGAGGTGGACGAATTCCACTGCGACCGCGAGCTGGCCCGACAGGGCTCCACCTGGGCCGTGCGCAGCCTCTGAGCGCGCCGCCCGCCCCCTTTCCCAACGAGTTTTCTGATGAACAAGACAACAGGTCGCAACGTGGTCGTGGTCGGCACCCAGTGGGGTGACGAGGGCAAGGGCAAGCTGGT
>JACCEE011187704.1_pt1 | contig 10517 bp, 6 predicted proteins | sample 7449931 | NCBI WGS metagenome assembly JACCEE01 (sample SAMN15323457, study PRJNA562643) | freshwater metagenome | isolation source: river surface water | place: USA:Blue River Watershed | collected 2017-08-19 | reverse complement strand
GCTGATGGCGCCGAGTGGATTGCGAATCTCATGGGCAATGCCGGCGGTCAGGCGGCCCAGCGAGGCCAGCTTGAGCTGTTGGGCCTGCTGCACGATGGGCGAGATGTCCTCCAGGAATATCAGGGTGTTGTGCTGGCCGCCGTCATGCAGGTTGACGAAGCTTGGCTGCAGCACGGGGCCATCCGTGACGGCCTGCAGGCTGTCGGGGCGCAGGGTCGGATTGCCCTGCCAGTGTTTCAGTCGCTGCACCAGTTCGGGGGCCAGCAGATCAAGGCGGCGCACATTGCCAGGCGGCACCTTGTTGAATAGCGGATTGGCCAGCAGCGCCTCCAGCCATTCGACATCTTCGCCGGTATCCTGCAGCTCCAGCAGCAGATCCTGATAGGACAGACGCCAGGTCAGCAGGCGATTGAAGGTGGCACTGTCCAGCGCCAGCACGCTGACATCGCTCAGTGCCACCGCCTCATGCAGACGGGGCAAGGTCGGCGACAACGGATGGCAGCTTTCCGGCGAACCAGCCTGAAGCACCTGCTCGGCACCTTGCCCATCACGCAGCAGCAACTCGCCACTGAGCAGGTAATAGGTCATTGCCGTCTGTTCGCCCAGCGCGAACAGGCGCTGGCCGGCCAGCAGCAATTGCGGCACCAGTTGCGGACGCAGCTCACGCCACTGCAATTCCGACAGCACATTGAGCGGCGTCAGACTGCGCAATTGTTCAGGACTCAGAGGATGACTCATGGCTGCGCTAACTCCGCACACTCGAAAATTCATCTGGCCCGCTGGGGCGGTACCCCTGCAGACCACCACCGTGCAGCAGTACCACACGGCTACCGGCAGCAAGGTAACCGCCGGCCACCTGCTGCTGCAACGCCAGCAGCAACTTGGCGCTGTAAACCGGCTCGAAGTACATGCCGCTCTGCACCTCGCAATCCTGCATGAAGTCCAGCAACGTCTGGTCGAAACGACCAAAGCCGGCGCCGCAGGCTTCCAGCAATCGGTACTGTCGCCGCTCAAACCGCGCAGCCTGCAACAGCGTTTCGATCTGCTCACTCACACCATAGCGCTCCGGCACCGCCAGCGCGCCAACCAGTTCACGTCCTGCCGGCAAGGCCAGCTGCAAACCGACCAGTGTGGTACCGCTGCCTACCGCGAGCCACAGCTGCTGATAATCGGCCCAGCCGAGGTCGGCCAACTGGCTGTCGATCATCTCGACAATCGCGGCACAGCCCTCGGCCCCGAGCAGGCCGCCACCGCCCTCGGGCACCGGGTAATAACCCGGATAGCGCTGCTGCCAGGGCAGCCAGAACGATGCCTGATGCCGCTGCCGGTACTCGCTGTAACCCAGCCAGTGCAGCTGCATGCCCATGGCCTGCAGGTCGGCCACCGTGGCCGTATCCTGCGGCTCGCCGCGCAGCAGGCCGACCGTGGCGAAACCGAAGCGCTGCCCGGCAGCCGCCAGGGCATGCAGATGATTGGAATGGGCGCCGCCGACACTGATCAGCCCAGGCGCCGCACTGGCCTTGGCCATCCGCAGGTGACCTTTGAGCTTGAACCACTTGTTGCCACTGAGCAGTGGATCAAGCAGCTCCAGGCGCAGAATCGCCGCCTCGACGCCGGCGGCTTCAAGCCAGGACAGATGCAGGGGTTGCAAGGGCGCGCGTGGCGCCCACTGATGCCAGGCCGAGGTCACTCAGCTGACAGTGCGCAGCTTGCTGCTGGCCTTGTGCCGGGCACAGCAATTGGAGTCGCCGCTGATGAAGCGGCTTGGCGTATCGATCCGGTCAATCGGCATACCGCAGCGCTCGCCGCTGGGCAGCAACGCCTCGCAGCTGGGCATCTGATAATGCGCCAGCCACTGGCAATACTGCGGCTCGGAGACGAAACACTTGGCCGCCACGTAGGCCATGGGGTTTTCCTGGTAGCGCGCCACATCCTGCAAGGCAATGGTCAGGTGCCCGGCACCCGGGTGATAAACCACGAACACAACGCCCAGCTTGCTCAGCTGCTCGAGGATTTGCCCGTCACCCTGGCCGCGGGATTGCTCGACCTGCTCGCGCAAGCGCGCAATTTCCTCCTGCAGCTGGGTCTCCTGTTCCTTGCGATAGGCCAGATCGACATCACGTAATGCCACCTGTTCCTGATACTCCACCACCGCTGCGGCAATCTTGGCATTCAGCTCGCTGTCGAACTGCGCGCGCAGCAAGTCGATCTGGTGCTTGCCCAGTTTTTCCAGCTCGCGCTGCTGCTGGCTGACCTCTTCACGCGAAGCAGCAAAGGCATCGGCCTGAGCCGCCAGCTGCGCCTTGAGACTGGCATTGAGTTCTTCCTGCTGCTGCAGCTGCTGCTGCAGGGCCTGCGCCTGCTGCTTGAGTGCCGCCAGCTGCTGCTCGGCAACCAGGCGGAACTTGGCCAGTTCCTCCTCATGCTGCTGAGTCAGGGTGGCGATACGCAGACGCTCCTGCTGGATCAGCTGCGCCGTCTTCTGCCGGTGCTGCTCTTCCAGTTCCGCCGCGCGCTTCTCGATTTCTTCCTGACTGGCCGACGCCGGGGCATACCAGCGATCCTCGGAAACCATCTGCAGACGATCCAGCTCAACCGGCTGCGGGACGTCGTCCTCGACCAGAATGCCCAGGTTGTTGCGCTTGACCGCATCGCGAATCAGCGCCAGATCGTTGCCCGTGGAGGACAGATTGGGATCCCACAGGTGCATCTGGTGCCAGGACACCGGGCACTGACTGCGACAGGCCAGACGGATCGGACCTGCTCCCAGGTCGGGGCCTCGCCCGGCACGCTCGGCCAGATGACGCAGTGGAATGTTCCAGCCCTTGTCCGCCTCGCCACGCTCGTCGAAATCGAGCAGGAAAAGCACCACGGAGCGCACCAGCAGGCGCGGATTGATCAGCACGAAGGCGCAGCGTACCTGCTGGTCGGCAAAGTCATGCATCTGCACCACGTTATCCAGCAATGCCTCGAATTCCGGGTAATGCATCTCCTTGCAGATGCCGCGTTCATTGAAGAACAGCACGGCTTCCACCATCTGTGGTTTGTTCTGCAGGCTCATGACGATTCCTCTCACCTCTGGCATACGCCGACACCCAGCCAGAACCATGGCCCGCGTCAGCGATTTCTCCCTCAGTCTAGGGGAAAAGCTCAGGCGGGCAATGTGACTGGGTTGGCACTCGCCGGCCGGCTGACGCCACGAAAAAAGCGCAGCACCGCAAAACTGTGACCAAACGCATGCCCCAATAAAAACGCCCGCCATCCCCGAGAGGATGGCGGGCGCCTGTCAGCCGGAATTAGAGCGCCGCGGCCAGTCGCGAGCCCTGATTGATGGCGCGCTTGGCATCCAGCTCGGCAGCCACATCGGCCCCACCGATCAAATGCACCTTCTGCCCGGCCGCTTCCAGGTCGGCCTGCAGCTCACGCAGCGGATCCTGACCGGCACAGACGATCACGGTATCCACCGGCAACAGCTGCGGCTCGCCTTCGGCGATACGGATATGCAGGCCGGCGTCGTCGATCTTGAGGTACTCGACCGAGTTGAGCATCTGTACCTGCTTGTTCTTCAGGCCCGCGCGGTGAATCCAGCCGGTGGTCTTGCCCAGACCGTCACCCACCTTGGACTTCTTGCGCTGCAGGAGGAACACCTGGCGCGCCGGGGCATGCGGCTCAGGCTGGATGCCCGCCACACCGCCACGCGCCTCCAGCTGGGTGTCGATACCCCATTCGTGCCAGAACGCATCACGGTTAAGGCTGGTGGACTCGCCCTGGTGAGTGATGAACTCGGACACATCGAAACCGATGCCACCGGCACCGATCACCGCCACTTTCTGCCCAACCGGCTTGCGCTGCAGGATGGCATCCAGGTAGCTGATCACTTTCGCATGCTCGACACCCGGAATCGCCGGAGTACGCGGCACGATACCGGTGGCCAGGATGATCTCGTCGAAACCACCCTTGACCAGATCATCAGCCGATACGCGGGTATTCAGGCGCAGATCGACACCGGTCGACTCCAGCTTCTTCTTGAAGTAGCGCAGGGTCTCGTAGAACTCTTCCTTGCCCGGCACGCGCTTGGCCACGTTGAACTGACCGCCGATCTCGGAGGCCGCATCGAACAGAGTCACACTGTGGCCGCGCTCGGCCGCCACCGTTGCCGCCGACAGGCCCGCAGGGCCAGCACCCACCACGGCGATTTTCTTCACCTGAGTGGTCGGGATGTAGTTCAGTTCGGTCTCGTGGCAGGCACGCGGATTGACCAGGCAGCTGGTCAGCTTGCCACCGAAGGTGTGATCCAAGCAGGCCTGGTTGCAACCGATGCAGGTGTTGATCTCGTCGGCACGACCGGCCGCTGCCTTGTTGACGAATTCCGGGTCAGCCAGGAACGGACGCGCCATCGAAACCATGTCGGCATCACCGGCCGCCAGCACTTCCTCGGCCACATCGGGGGTATTGATGCGGTTGGTGGTGCACAGCGGAATGCTGACTTCGCCACGCAGTTTGGCCGTAACCTTGGTGAACGCGGCACGCGGTACCTTGGTGGCGATGGTCGGCACACGCGCCTCGTGCCAGCCGATACCGGTATTGATGATGGTGGCGCCAGCCTTCTCGATGGCCTTGGCCAGCAGGACGATTTCATCCCAGGTGCTGCCGCCCTCGACCAGATCGAGCATGGACAGACGATAGATGATGATGAAATTCGGGCCTACCGCCTCGCGCACGCGGCGGACGATTTCCACCGGCAGACGCATGCGGTTTTCGTAGCTGCCGCCCCAGCGATCAGTCCGCTGGTTGGTGTGAGCCACGAGGAACTGGTTGATGAAGTAGCCTTCCGAACCCATGATCTCGACGCCGTCGTACTCGGCGACCTGAGCCAGCTTGGCGCAATTGACGAAGTCGGCGATCTGTTTCTCGATGCCCTCTTCATCCAGCTCCTTGGGTTTGAACGGGTTGATCGGTGCCTGAATGGCGCTCGGCGCGACCTGCTTGGGGCTGTAGGCGTAGCGGCCGGCATGCAGGATCTGCATGCAGATCTTGCCATCGGCCTCATGCACCGCACGAGTCACGATCTTGTGCTTTTCCGCCTCTTCCGGGGTGGTCAGCTTGGCCGCGCCGGCATATACACCGCCTTCCTCGTTCGGGCCGATGCCGCCGGTCACCATCAGGCCGACGCCACCACGGGCACGCTCGGCGAAGTAGGCCGCCATGCGCTCGAAACCGCCCGGTTTCTCTTCCAGACCGGTGTGCATGGAGCCCATCAGGGTACGGTTCTTCAGGGTGGTGAAACCCAGATCCAGCGGGGCCAGCAGATTCGGATATTGCGCGACAGTCATGGTCACTCCACAGCAGTCAGGTTCACGGTATGCCGCCGGCTCATGGCCAGGCGATCGGTTTATGCAGCAGACGATAAAGAGCCAACCGCCCGCACTCAATGATCAAAACTGACAAGTTACTGACTCTAGATAACAGCACGACTTGGCAAACCCGACGCCGGCTTTTACTCTGCAGCGTCAGCCTCCACCCGGATATCCTCCATGCGCCGTGCCCTCCGCCAATGCCTGAGCCTCCTGCCCCTCGCTCTGCTGGGTACCTATGCCGGCTGGACCCAATGGCAACCGCAAAGCCACTACCTCAGTGATCTGCGCAGCAGCGTCACCCTCAACCACGGCACCCCGGGCGCTCGCGGCAATCTGCTGGGCATCCAGCCCGAGCTGTTCAGTACCGACTACCAGAGTAGCCAGCATCTATACCGCAAGCTGGCCGCACACCTGGAAAAAGCCCGCAGCGAAGGCCTGCTCAATGCCCGCAGCATCGTCATCCTGCCGGAGCATATTGGTACCTGGCTGGTCGCTGCCGGCGAGAAACCGCAGGTCTTTGCCGCCGAAACGGTGGACGAGGCCATGCTCTGGCTCGCGCTCAATCACCCGCTCGACCTGCTCGGAGCCCTTGTCGCCAGCCAGGGCAGCGACCGCCTGAGCGACGCGCTGTTCCGCATGAAGGCCGAGCAGATGGCCAATGACTATCAGAGCCTGTTCGGCGGCCTGGCTGAGTCCTTTGGTGTAACCCTGGTCGCCGGCTCCATCGTGCTACCCGAGCCAGAGGTCGTGGACGGCATCCTGCAGACCGGCCAGGGCCCGCTTTACAACGTCAGCCTGGTCTTCGGCCCGGATGGCGCGCCCCTGGGTCAACCCCAGCGCAAGGCATTCCCGATCCCGGATGAAACCGGCTTCACCGCCGCCGCCCCGAGCGCGGCACTGCAGGTCATCGACACCCCCGCCGGACGCCTGGGCGTACTGATCTGTGCCGACAGCTGGTACCCCGACAGCTACCAGCCACTGGCTCAGGCTAAGGTCGAACTGTTAGCAGTCCCGGCCTTTCTCACCGGCAACCAGCACTGGCAGAAACCCTGGGGCGGCTACACCACCTTCGCTGGCACACCCAAGGATGCCGCTACAGCGGCCGGCAGCATCAGCGAGGGCGAGGCCTGGCAGCGGCACTCACTACCAGCACGCCTGGCCAGCACTCCGGCCCGCGCCGGCCTGACCGTATTCATGCGCGGCCAGCTGTGGAACCTTGGCAGTGATGGACGCAGCATGCTCGCCTTACCTGACCGACACCTGCTCGCCCCCGATCAACCCGGCACACAACTGGTCAACCTGTGGCTCTGAACAGCAGCAAACTGCGCGTGCGTCTGGGCGATCTTTCCGTCGGTTTCGTCCAGAGCCTGGCGGCCGCCATGCGCCAGCTGGGCGCCGATCCGGCGCCACTGCTGAGCCAGTTCCATCTCAGCCCGCAGCGCCTGGGCAAGGCTCGAGAACGTCTGTCCATTCCGCGGTTCATGCGCCTGGGGCATGCGGCGATCAGCCTGACCGGCGAGCCGGCTCTGGGACTGCTGATGGGGCAGCTGGGGCATATCAGCCAGGCTGGCCTGGCGGGAGTCACTGCCGCCCAGGCCCCCACACTGCGCGAGGCGGCCCGGACGCTGATCCGTTTCGAACCGCTGTACGCCCACAACTACCGAGGCCAGTCGAGTTTCAGCGAGGACCCGCAGGGCGCCTGGCTGCGCTTCTACTCGATCAGCCCCTACAACCCTTTCAATCACTTCGTGGTCGATTCGGTTCTGGCCGGCTGGCTGCATCAGCTGAGCGGCGTATGCGGCAAATTGCTGACGGCCGAGCGGGTACAGATCGAATTCGCCGCCCCCAGCTACGCCGAGCGCTATGAAGCCTGCTTTGGCGTCGCCCCCGAGTTCTCGGCGCCAGGCAACGCCCTGCGCCTGAGCAATGCCAGCCTGGATCTGGAGATACCGACCCACTGTCCCAGTACCTGGCAACAGATGCTGGAACTGGCCGAAGCACAGCTGGAGCAGCTGACTCGCACACGCAGCCTGCGTGAGCGCCTGACCCAGCGCCTGGGCCCGCTACTGCACGGACGAGAACCGCAACTTGAGGAATTGGCGCAGCAGCTGCAGATGCCCAGCTGGACACTGCGCCGCAAACTGGCCGAAGAAGGCACGCAGTTCCGCGCCATTCTCAATGAGACCAGACGCGACCTGGCGATGACCTACATACGCGATACCGAACTGGCGTTCGGTGAAATTGCCTACCTGCTGGGATTTGCCTCGGCCGAGGCATTCCAGCGTGCCTTCAAGCGCTGGAGCGAACTGACTCCCGGAGAGTTCCGCCGACTCCAGCGCCAGCAGGCGGCTGGCTGATTACATCTCGGTGGCGTCATCCACCGGCTCGGGCGCATCCTGCTCACAGGCATGCAGTTCGAGCCACTCTTCCTGATAATCGTCCATTGGGCTTCCTCCTTTACTGACGAAACGATCCTAACAAAGACCGTGCCAGTGAAGCTAAAGATCCCGGGTGACAAAAAAATTACAGAATGTAAACGCAGACAAAGAAAAAGCCCCGAGTCTTTCGACTCGGGGCTTTCGTATATGGCGCAGCGGACGGGACTCGAACCCGCGACCCCCGGCGTGACAGGCCGGTATTCTAACCGACTGAACTACCGCTGCGCGTCGGTCTCACAACAACTTGGTGGGTGATGACGGGATCGAACCGCCGACCCTCTGCTTGTAAGGCAGATGCTCTCCCGGCTGAGCTAATCACCCGCTCTGTGTTGCGAGGCGCGCACTTTAAGCAGAGCCGGATTCTAAGTCAACACCCTGCTTGAATTTTTTCTTCCCAGCACAGTTTCGCCTGCCAACAGGCAAGCATGAGATGTACACAAGCAGCACCAGCGTGGTGCCAAACGACGCACCAAAGTCAGTCAATGGAGCACACTTAGCGGCAACCTCATCCAACAGAACGAGCCTGAAATTCGTCGTTACGTCACAACTTCGTCATACGATCGAACAACTGCGCATGGCAAACCGATAACCCTTCTTTAAGGGGGGCTGGAACAGCCCGGACAGGCTGTTATGATCGCCCCTCGCCTAAGCGCCATAACAATGAGAATCACGAAGTGATCAGCATGCCCTCCATCGGCACCCGCCTGCCTGCAAAAGCCCCCATGCTGCTCGGCATTATTCTGGTGATTCTGCTCAGCCTCAGTCTGGCCTGGCAGACCCGGCAGGCCATGCAACTGCTACACAAGCCCAGCGCGCCGCTCAGCCAGAGTGCCAGTCAGCCGGCTCCCGTTGCCGATCCAGCGAACCTGCTGCCGCTTTTCGGCACACCCCAAAAGATCAACTCCGCGCCACCCACCACCAACCTGCGCCTGAATCTGCTCGGCAGCTTTGTCCATCACGACAGCCAGCGCTCCAGCGCCATCATCCGCAAGGATGATGGCAAGCCGCAGCGTTTCCGGGTCGGCGACACCGTGCAGGACGGTATCCGCCTGCATGCGGTCTATCCCGACCGTATCGAGCTGGAGCGTGGCGGGCATCTGGAGACACTCAGTTTCCCCCGCCGCGCCGGCGCCACTCACACACTGATCAGCAGCACTAGCAGCAGTGCTGGCAACAACACGCAGCTCCGCACCCCGGAAGACATTGCCAACGCCAGTGCCACTGCCGAGCAATTGCAAATGCTGCAGGACGACGAGTTCATCCAACTTCGTGAGCGCATGGCAAAACTGCGCGAACAAATGGGAAGTGCCGAGCCGATCACGACACCTTCCGAGCCCACCTCCGCGGAAACCCCCTGACATGACGTTCAAGCTCAACCATCTGTCGCTTGCCCTGGCTGCCGCACTGCTGGCAGCCCCTCCTCTGCTGATGGCCACTGAAACCGGTATCCAGACCGTCGCCGGCCAGCAGGAAGAACGCTGGACCATCAATCTCAAGGATGCCGAGCTGCGCGAGTTCGTTGATCAGGTGGCAGAAATCACCGGGCAAACCTTTGTCGTCGATCCTCGGGTCAAGGGCCAGGTCAGCGTGGTATCGAAAACCGCACTGTCACTGAGCGAGGTCTACCAGCTGTTTCTCTCGGTCATGGCCACCCACGGTTTTACCGTGATCACCCAGGGCGACCAGGCGCGCATCGTGCCCAACGCCGAAGCCAAGGCCGAAGCCAATGGTGGCCGCAATGCACCGGACAAGCTGGAAACCCGCCTGATCCAGGTGCAGCACGGCTCGGTCGCCGAACTGATCCCGCTGATCCGGCCGCTGGTGCCGCAATACGGCCATCTGGCGGCAGTGACCTCGGCCAATGCCCTGATCATCAGTGACCGCAGCGCCAACATCAGCCGTGTCGAAGACCTGGTGCGCCAGCTCGACCAGAAGGGCGAGCACGATTACAGCGTGCTGAACCTGCGCCATGCCTGGGTGGTGGATGCCGCCGAAGTCCTCAACAACGCCGTGGCCCGTGGCCAGAGCAAGGGCACCAGCGGCACCCAGGTCATCGCTGACACCCGCACCAACCGCTTGATTCTGCTGGGTCCGCCGCAGGCCCGCGCGCGCCTGGTCGGCCTGGCCCAATCCCTCGACACACCCACCGAGCGCTCGGCCAACACCCGTGTGATTCGCCTGCGCCACAACGATGCCAAATCGCTGGCCGAAACCCTCGGCGATATTTCCGAACAGCTGAAGAAAGCCGATGGCGCTGGGGAAACAGCCGGCAAGCCGCAGAACATCATGATCCGCGCCGACGAGAGCCTCAACGCGCTGGTGCTGCTGGCCGAGCCCGACATGGTCGCGACCCTGGAAGACATTGTCCGCCAGCTCGATGTGCCGCGTGCTCAGGTGCTGGTGGAAGCGGCCATCGTCGAGGTCGCCGGCGATATCACCGATGCCCTGGGCGTACAGTGGGCGGTCGATGCCCGCGGCAGTACCGGCGGCCTTGGCGGCGTCAACTTCGGCAATACCGGCCTGTCGGTGGGCACCATCGTCAATGCCATCGCCAACGACAAGATTCCGGAAAACACCACCCTGCCCGACGGGGCCATCATCGGCATCGGCACCGACAACTTCGGCGCACTGATTACCGCCCTATCGGCCAACAGCAAGAGCAACCTGCTGTCCACACCAAGCCTCCTGACACTGGACAACCAGAAGGCGGAAATCCTCGTCG
>JACCEE012403464.1_pt1 | contig 10519 bp, 8 predicted proteins | sample 7449931 | NCBI WGS metagenome assembly JACCEE01 (sample SAMN15323457, study PRJNA562643) | freshwater metagenome | isolation source: river surface water | place: USA:Blue River Watershed | collected 2017-08-19 | reverse complement strand
GTCTTGCTGATGATTGGTGCTCCCTGCTTTATTAGTTAATAATGCATAAAACTGCTCTTGACAAGATTCCTCTGATTCAGGATGTAAAGGGGACAATTTGTAAAATTAGTTCCACCAATCAGTAGAATTAACTTAACGCGTGTTTAACTCTACCAATTGGTTTTTCATTCATGTGGTTAATATATGGATTAATCCACCTTCATATAAAAATGATTGGTCAGCTTGAATCCTCTCAATAGTTCATCCGTTTTCAAACGTTTCTTCCCCGGCAATTGCAATTCTTTGATAGCAAGGAAACCATCAACCACAGCAACATGAATAAATGATTTGCCATCTGTGCGGATTGTACCCGGCTCAAAACGATGCTCTTCTATTATCTTTTCCGAATCAAATATCTTCACGACCATTGATTCGTTGGCAGGAGATACCCATTCCGCCCACGCGGCCGGATAAGGCGAGAGTCCTCTGATGAAGTTATACACCGACTTGGCCGACTGCCTCCAATTTATCCGGCAAGTATCTTTAAAGATTTTGGGAGCCGGACGCAGTTCGCCTTGTACGGCCATTTTATCTTGAGGCATAGCTTTAACTGTTCCTTGCAGAATAGCATCAACCGTTTCAATAACCAACTTACCGCCTAACACCATCAACTTATCATGTACCGTTCCTACATTATCGGTTTCCTCAATAGGCACACTTACCTGTTGAATCACCTCTCCCGTATCAATTTCATGCTGTAAGAAGAATGTAGTTATACCTGTTTCTGTATCTCCATTTATCACCGCCCAGTTAATAGGAGCTGCTCCACGATATTGAGGCAGCAAAGAAGCATGCAAATTAAACGTACCCAAACGAGGCATATTCCACACCACCTCAGGCAACATACGAAATGCCACCACAATTTGCAAATCAGCTTTCCATTCGCGCAAAGCTTCAATAAATGTCTCCTCCTTCAGTTTTTCGGGTTGTAATAAAGGTAAATTATTCTCCAGAGCAAACTCTTTGACAGGAGAATACTGTATTTTGTGCCCTCTTCCTGCGGGTTTATCGGGCATGGTAATCACCCCTACTACGTTGTACCCTCCTTTAATCAGGCAACGCAGAGGCTCAACAGCAAACTCCGGAGTGCCCATATATACTATTCTTAAATCCTTTTTATCCATCATACTAACTTAACTAAAAAGATTAATCTTCCGAGAAATGAACCAATACTTGTCGATACGAATTAAAGATTTTCGATTTCGAAACAAACCCTAAGTACCGACCATCTCTATCCACAACCGGCAAGTTCCACGCCTTTGTGTCATCGAAAGTTTTCATCACCTGCTCCATGCTATCTGTGTCAAATAAACGGGCTGGCACAGAAGTCATCAGCTTATTAACCGTAAACCGGTGATACAACTCTTGACGGAACATAATATTACGGATGTCATCTAACAATACAATACCCAACAACACTCCATTCTTATCAGTTACAGGAAATACATTGCGGTGAGAGGTTGAAATGGCTTTAACCAGTTCGCCCAAATCCATTTCTGGATGAACCGTCACAAAATCTTTCTCTACCACATTTTCCATTTTCATCAACGTAAGCACTGCTTTATCTTTATGATGGGTAAGTAGTTCTCCTTTTTTGGCTAAACGCATGGAGTAAATACTATGAGGCTCAAACACAATGATGGTAAGATAAGAACTTACGGCTACAATCATCAATGGAAGGAATAAATCATATCCTCCGGTTAGTTCAGCAATCAGAAACACACCCGTCAACGGTGCATGCATCACCCCACTCATTACGCCTGCCATTCCCATAAGAGCAAAGTTTTTCTCGGGCAATCCGGGAAAAATGCCTAGTTCGTTACTGAAGTGAGAAAATATAAAGCCAGCAATACAGCCCAGAAAAAGTGAAGGGGCAAAAATACCTCCGCATCCCCCGCCTCCATTTGTAGCCGCCGATGCGAATACCTTAAAAAGGACAATAAGCAACAAGTAAACAAGGAGTAAGTTACCGTATCCGTAAAACAGAGAATTATTCATAACGGTATCCCATTCCATATTGCTTATTCCGTTGAGCAATAATTCTATGGTATCATAACCTTCACCGTAAAGCGGAGGAAAAAGGAAGATTAGTATACTCAGCATGACACCTCCCAAAACTAATTTGCTGTACACACCTTTGAAACGGGCATAGAAATTCTCGACCACATTCATGGCTCGGGTGAAATACAAAGAAACCAGTCCGCAAAAAATGCCTAACAAAATAACATACGGAATACGTTCCAATAAAAACGGTTGATCCATGTGGAACTTGAACATAGCCTCTTGTCCGGTAACAACATAAGAAACCGTCGCAGCAGTAACCGAGGTAATAAGCAATGGCAGCAAAGAACTCATGGTTAGATCAATCATCAATACCTCGATGGTGAAAACGAGTCCCGCTATTGGTGCCTTGAAGATACCCGATATGGCTCCGGCAGCACCGCATCCCACAAGTAACATCAACGTGCGTTGCTCCATTTTAAAAAGACTTCCCAAGTTAGAACCGATAGCAGACCCCGTCAAAACAATCGGCGCCTCGGCTCCTACTGAACCACCAAAACCAATAGTAATAGCACTGGCAATTGTTGACGACCAGATATTATGTCGTTTGATGCGTCCCTGCCTACGCGAGATGGCATAAAGAATCTTTGTAACTCCATGACTAATGTCATCTTTCACAATATTACGGACAAACAAACCCGCCAAAAAGATTCCCACTACCGGATAAACCAAATACAAATAGTTAGCTTCAGTTGAATCGAAATTGTCGGTAAGGAAGTTTTGAATTAAATGAATAAGATACTTTAATATTAAAGCAGCAAAGGCTGTAAACAAGCCTACCAGAAAACTTAACATCAGAATAAAATGCTTCTCCTGAATTTCGTTTTCCCGCCAAATGATAAAACGCTGAATGATACCTATGTTTATTTTTTCCATGATAACTGTTTATTCCCAAGCCCTTGGTTCGGAATCTATTCTCTAATAATTTTAATTACGCCACCCTTGTCAAGTTTAATAATACTCGAAGGTTTGGGGCGACTCATCTCATTTTGACGATACGTAACCACATAATCCACCAACGATTTAATTTCTTCACTGATTTCACTGAAGTTAGCCGGCGAAGGCTGTCCGCTTATATTAGCTGAAGTTGACACAATAGCTTTGCGAAAGCGTTGACACAACTGACGCGAAAAATCTTCGGAAGTAACACGTATACCTACACTACCGTCTTCCGCCAATAAGTTTTGAGCCAAGTTCCGAGCGCCTGAATAAATAATAGTCATCGGTTTATCTGCCAATTCTATTAAATCCCACGCTACAGATGGGACTTCATCCACATAGAAATCAACTTTCACAGCAGAATCAACTAATACGAGCATCGCTTTACTATCAGCCCGTTGTTTGATTTCATAAACTTTACGTACCGCATCGGGGTTTGTGGCATCGCAACCAAGTCCCCAAATGGTATCAGTAGGATAAAGAATCACACCGCCTTCGGCCATTACCTGGCAGGCTTTTTTAATATCTTCAATCATTTCTTTGCCTATTGTATAATGAATAACACGCAAAAATAGTACTTTTGCCCGACAATAAAAAGTTTAAGAGAGAACATAATGGAAGAAATTGAATTTCACCATACACTGCCCATACAGCTTCGTTTCAACGATGTAGACAAGTTTGGGCATGTGAACAATGCTGTTTATTTTACCTTTTATGATTTGGGAAAGACAGAATACTTCGCCTTTGTGTGTCCGCATGTCGACTGGAGTAAAGATGGAATTGTAGTTGTTAACATCGAAGCCAATTTCCTCTCGCCCGTATTTTCATCTGATAATGTGGCTGTGCAGACCGCCGTATATGAAATCGGCAAGAAAAGTTTCCATCTTATTCAACGTGTGGTCGACGTTGATACGGACGAAGTAAAATGCATCTGTAAATCGGTTATGGTAGCTTTTGATCTCGAAAAGAACGAATCTAAAGAACTGGAAGAAGAATGGAAAGACGCCATCTGCCAGTTCGAAGGTCGTGACCTGCGAAAAAAATAATCGTTAAATTTCTACGTGGGCTTTCGTTTTTTTTCGTACTTTTACCAATCAATGGCGAAGCACAACAAGCCGCCATTCCTTTGAAGCAAAGAAAGAAAAAAAACAATATATAAAATGAATCACAAATGGAATTATCGACCCATAACACCAGAAGAAGAACAAGCGAGTGAGCAATTGGCCCGGGAACTGGGAATCAGTCCTATCCTGGGTCGTCTATTAATACAACGGGGAATAACAACAGCAACTGAAGCTAAGAGTTTTTTCCGTCCGCAACTGCTTGATTTGCACGATCCATTCTTGATGAACGATATGGATATTGCAGTGGAACGCCTGAACAAGGCGATGGGAAAGAAAGAACGCATACTGATTTACGGAGATTACGATGTTGACGGAACCACAGCCGTGGCTCTTGTTTACAAGTTCATCCAACAATTCTATTCTAACATTGATTACTACGTACCCGACCGGTACAATGAAGGCTACGGAGTTTCTTACCGAGGCATTGATTATGCTGCAGAAACCGGCGTGGGATTAATCATCGTACTCGATTGCGGCATCAAAGCTGTCAATGAAATCACTTACGCAAAAGAGAAAGGGATCGATTTCATTGTCTGTGATCACCATGTGCCCGACGACATACTGCCGCCCGCCGTAGCCATCCTTAATGCCAAACGAGCCGACAACACTTATCCTTACACACATCTTTCGGGATGCGGCGTAGGATTTAAGTTCATGCAAGCATTTGCCCTCAACAACGGTATAGAATTTCACCACCTGATTCCGTTACTCGATTTAGTTGCCGTGAGTGTCGCATCGGACATCGTTCCGATTATGGGCGAAAACCGCATCCTGACCTACCATGGACTTAGGCAAATAAACAGTAATCCCAGTGTGGGATTGAAAGCCATTATCGATGTATGCGGACTAACTGAGAAGGAAATTACCGTCAGTGATATTGTATTCAAGATCGGACCGCGCATCAATGCATCGGGACGCATACAAAACGGGAAAGAGGCGGTTGACCTGCTGACAGAGAAGGATTTGTTAGCCGCCCTGGAAAAGGGTAACCAAATCAACCAGTACAATGAAACCCGAAAGGATTTGGATAAAACAATGACAGAAGAAGCCAATCGCATCGTAACAGAGCTTAAAGGATTGGCCGATCGCCGTTCCATTGTTCTCTACAACGAAGACTGGCACAAAGGAGTCATTGGCATTGTGGCATCTAGATTGACTGAAGTTTATTACCGGCCTGCCGTAGTACTTACACGTACTGATGACATGGCAACAGGATCGGCTCGTTCTGTTTCCGGATTCGATGTATATAAAGCCATTGAACATTGTCGCGACTTGCTTACCAGTTTTGGCGGCCATACGTATGCTGCCGGCCTATCAATGAAAATTGAACAAGTACCCGAGTTTACCAGACGATTTGAAGAATTCGTATCGGAACATATTCTGCCCGAACAGACCTTTGCGGTGATTGATATTGATGCTGAAATAGACTTCAAAGACATCAACGCCAAGTTCTCCAGTGATCTGAAGAAGTTCAACCCTTTTGGACCAGGAAATAACAAACCCATATTTTGTACGCATCACGTTTATGATTATGGTACTAGTAAAGTGGTAGGGCGCGATCAAGAACACATCAAGCTGGAGCTGGTCGACAATAAATCGAATAACGTTATGAACGGCATTGCATTCGGACAAAGTTCTCATGTACGCTATATCAAAACCAAACGTTCTTTTGATATCTGCTACTCCATTGAAGAGAACTCCCATAGAAAGGGCGAAGTGCAATTACAAATTGAAGATATCAAACCCGCAGAGTGAGCCTTTATCACGAAATACTCAAACGCTATTGGGGGTATGACGCTTTTCGCGATTTGCAGGAAGAAATTATCACCAGCATTGGAGAAGGAAAAGATACCCTCGGGCTAATGCCTACCGGTGGAGGAAAGTCTATCACCTTTCAGGTACCGGCATTGGCAAAGGAAGGAATGTGTCTGGTTATTACCCCGCTCATCGCATTGATGAAAGATCAGGTAGAGAACCTAAAGAGCAGGGACATAAAGGCCATAGCCATCTATTCGGGCATGACCCGTCAAGAAATTATAGTTGCACTGGAAAACTGCATCTTCGGGAACTACAAATTCTTATACATCTCACCGGAGCGACTTGACACGGAAATATTCCGTGTCAAGCTCCGCTCCATGAACATCAGCATGATTACCGTTGACGAAAGTCATTGCATCTCGCAATGGGGTTATGACTTTAGACCGGCTTACCTGAAGATTGCCGAAATCAGAGAACTGCTACCAGACATTCCGGTACTTGCTCTCACAGCAACAGCTACTCCCGAAGTTGTGAAAGACATTCAACAACGTCTTCATTTCAAAAAGGAGAATGTATTTCGAATGAGTTTTGAGCGCAAGAATCTGGCTTATATTGTGCGCAACACTGACAATAAGACCGGCGAAATTCTGCACATACTGAACCGAATGCCCGGAAGTTCCATCATCTACGTACGAAACAGAAAACGAACCAAAGAAACCACACTTTTCCTTCAACGTGAAGGTATCACAGCCGACTTCTATCATGCCGGCCTGAACAATGACGTGAAAGACCTTCGCCAGAAACGATGGCAATCCGGTGAATGCCGGGTGATGGTTGCCACCAATGCCTTTGGTATGGGAATAGACAAACCCGATGTCAGGACCGTTATTCACTTAGATTTGCCCGACTCTCCCGAAGCTTACTTTCAAGAAGCAGGAAGAGCAGGAAGAGATGGTGAAAAGGCATACGCCATCATCTTGTATGCCAATTCGGATAAGGCCGCTCTTAAAAAACGAATATCAGATACCTTTCCCGAAAAAGACTATATAAAGCAGGTTTACGAGCAACTGAATTACTATTACCAAATGGCAATGGGCGACGGATTGGGGTGTATGTTCGATTTTAACCTCGAAGACTTCTGTCGAAGATACAAACACTTCCCTGTGCCTGCCGACAGTGCCCTAAAGATTCTGACCCAGGCAGGTTACATTGAATACACCGACGAACAAGACAATGCGTCACGACTACTCTTCACCACACGCCGCGAAGAACTTTATAAACTTCGTGAAATGGGTGAACAGGCCGACTTATTGATACAAACCATCCTTCGTTCATACACAGGCGTGTTTACCGATTATGCTTATATACATGAAGATTCGTTGGCTATGCGCACAGGCCTTACCCGCCAACAGATATACGATTTACTCATCGTATTGGCCAAACGAAGAATCCTCGATTATATTCCCCACAAAAAGACACCTTATATTATATATAAAAGAGAACGAGTGGAATTGCGGCATCTTCAAATCAGCCAAACCGTATATGAAGAACGCAAAGAGCGTTACGAATCCCGTATCAAAGCCATGCTGGAATATGTAACATCAGAAACGGCTTGCCGCAGCAGGATGTTGCTGCATTACTTCGGAGAGAAGAACGAACACAACTGCGAGCAATGCGACACTTGCATCAATCGAAAGAAAAACAATGGGGTGACCGATTCATCTTATAATGTGTTACGCAGGCAGATTCTGGAGATGCTCAGTGTGCAACAACGCACACCTGCCGATCTAGCCCGACTCATTGAGGCCGATAAAGAAGAGATTGCCGCCGTTATTCGCTTTCTGCTTGACAAAGGAGAAATTCAAATGGAGGATGGTATGCTTCAAACAAAAAATACTACTTTTGCAAATAACTAAAAAATAATCAAACATGGCCAGTTTCTTTAAATCATTCTTTTTGGGAAAGACAGAGACTCCCGAGGAAGCTAAAGCAAAAAACGAGAAGAAAAACTTCGATATATTAAAGTTTGACGGACTACGTGCTCAACGTATGGGACGCACCGACTATGCCTTGTCATGCTTCACACAGGCATTAGCCATTGAAAAAGAGTTTGAGACCATGAGTTATCTTGCCCAACTGTATACGCAACTTTCCGAATTAGAAAAAGCACGCGAAATACTTGAGGAAATGGCTCAAATGGAACCTGAAATCATCAGTACCTTCTTTCAACTGACTCATGTATGTTACATGCAGGAAGATTACGCTGCCATGAAAACGAATGCACAGAAAGCCGTTGAGCTGGAGAAAGAAAATGCGACCGCCTACTTATGGCTAGCCAAAGCGGAACACGGATTGAAGGATCAAATGAACACGATTGCCCATCTCACCCAAGCCATTGCTTTAAAAGAAGATTATACCGAGGCTTTGCTTCTGCGGGCCGAAGAGCTGCTATCCATGCAAGTATATAAAGAAGCGTCCGAGGATATAGAAACGATATTGCAACAATCACCCGATGATGAAGCCGCTTTACTTTTAAAAGGAAGATGGGCCGAGGCAACCAATCAGATTGCAGCGGCAGAAGAAAGCTATAAACAGGTTTCGGAATTAAACCCATTCAATGAACAAGCGTACCTTCTCCTAGGCAAACTATACATTTCGCAGAAAAAGTTGGTGGAAGCTATAGCCACATTCGATGAAGCCATAGAACTAAACCCCAACTTTGCCGCAGCGTATCACGAACGTGGTCGCGCCAAATTATTAAATGGAGATAAAGAAGGTTCTGTAGAAGATATGAAAAAGTCATTGGAACTTAACCCTCGCGAAGAGGCAGCCCTAAGCGGTCAGTTCGATAACCAAGGAGAAAAATTCGACAACGTACTGGGTTTTGTGCATTGAGCAAATTACCTATAGAATTTCTTTTCTCCCCATCATCCCCACATAAATAAATCAAAGGCTTTAATCCTTCTCTTCATCAGGATGGATAAAGCTTATTCTCCCGGGTCTACCTATAGCTAGATTCGGGCAAGGGTGTTGTATATTAAAAGACAACACCTTATATCAAGTAATTATTAGCATCATAACCACAAGATTACACATATTAGTAACCATATAAGACCACATATCCGACTATCAAAAATAAAAGACTTTTATCAGTTAACATTAAACAATACATTTGTAACGATAAACAAACCTCGCCAAATGCCATTAACCAGATCGTAATGAAAAGAAAATACGCTGCAATTATAATAGATGACCAATATGGAGAGATAATCAAACTATCAAATTCATTAAAAGAGATTGAAGAAATAGCATTAATAGGAGTTGCCCAGAATGCACAAAAAGGAAAAGAAATAATTCTAAAAGCCAAACCTGATTTAGTATTTCTGGATATCGAAATGCCACATACAAATGGTCTTGAAATGCTTAGAGAACTAAAATATGCAATTAGCTGGCACTTACACATCATCTTTTATACCGAATCAAACAAATATTTATTAGAAGCACTTAGAGCATCGGCTTTTGATTACTTAATTAAGCCTTATTCTGAATTTGACTTGAAACTAGTAACCAATAGGTTTCTCAAGCACATGAAACTAACGGAAAATCAAACTACATATAGTAACGTTCCATTAACATTGAGCGCAAAGGAAAGCCCCCATTTTTTAATTACTACAATAAAAGGATACATCTCTCTGAAGCCCGATAACATCGGTTATTTTGAGTATATCAAAGATAAAAGACATTGGATGGTAATATTGGACCATCAAACAATCCAGCTTAAAAAAAACACTTCAGCAGAAGACATATTACGACTCCATACATCATTTATACAGATAAACCAACAACAAATTATAAACATCACTTATCTTCAAGGAATTGAAGGCAGGAAGTGTATCATGGCTCCTCCATTTGATAAAGTAGAAAAGCTAATAATCTCACGATTCTTCTTTGGTTCAGTCCAAGAGCGTTTCTTCCTGCTGTAGCTTAGCTTATAGATGATCAATGGCAATATAATAACCCTTTCTGAACAGATAAACCACCGATCTTTACATAATATAAAAAAAACATCATTTTTTTAATGCAACATAAACACTTATTATTGCCACATAAACACATCAAAACGCATTACAGTTCACATTCCTCAACACCCCACCTTGTCAGGTCTATTTTCTTTAGATAAATTCGCATTAAAAATAAACAAGAAATGCGCCGTCAACAAAGGAAAAACCTTATTTAAATCGATTGGCCAAATCTTTATTTATTATTAAAATTTCGTGTTTAATAATATATTATTAATGTAATTTGAAACTTATGAAAAAGAATTTTGTAAAAGTAATGCTTCTTGGAGCATTAGCATTTTCCACCACGGTTTCTTTCGTCGGTTGTAAAGACTACGATGATGACATCGACAATTTGCAGGAGCAAATTGATGCCAACAAGCAATCGATTAAAGACGTGGAAGCTGCCATTCAGGCAGGTAAATTCGTTGTGAGCTACTCAGCTATCACAAATGGCTATGAGTTAACACTATCTGATGGAAGCAAACTTACCATTACCAATGGTAAGGATGGTAAGGATGGTAAGGATGGAGCAGACGG
>JACCEE012404980.1_pt1 | contig 10520 bp, 5 predicted proteins | sample 7449931 | NCBI WGS metagenome assembly JACCEE01 (sample SAMN15323457, study PRJNA562643) | freshwater metagenome | isolation source: river surface water | place: USA:Blue River Watershed | collected 2017-08-19 | reverse complement strand
GTGTTGCGTGGTACGTAGCCGCTGAGCGTGATCGGACCAACGCCTTCAGACAAGTTACCGATGCCGTAGTTATAGCCGTCGCCCACTACGTTCTCTACTGCTACCCAGATGTATTTCTTACCGGTGTCACGTGAAGTGATACGATTGCTTTCGTCAAAGAACTTTGTAGAATCTACAGGTACGAACTTTACAAGGGCGCCCTTAGTTAGATACTTGGTCTCTGAACTACTGAATGAGCCGGTTGACTGTGGTACCTCTTCGTATTGCGTACCAGTTGATGATACTGTTTGCTGTGTGAAAAAGAAACCGTTGACTTTTGAGCCATCAATCGCAGTCAAGTGCCACTTGTAGTCTGTTAGACTTGTATCAACAGCTTGATAGTAGGTATGATAGTATTGTAGCGCGGCAGTTTGCGATAACAAGTTTGCTAACGTTGTATTGACGAACTCACTTGCGTAGAATACGTTGCTTGCTGAGAATGTTGTTTGATACGGTTGATTATCAAACGTTAGGGCGCCGTCTGCCGCAAATACGTTCGTTGATGAGTACTTGCCGGTCGGGTCTAACAAGTCCAAGTTACGAGCGACACCGATTGATGTGCGATTCACTGCTTTTGACTTGATGATACTATTGTATAGTGTGTACGGGAAGTTTGTATAGTCCTCGCCGTTGACCATACGATTCTGTGTGTAATAACGAGCAGGCGCACGTTCCTTGATGTTAGCAAGACTTTCACGAGTTAGCGCAGTGCTGTTAGGTGTTTGTAGCGATAGGGTAACTGTGAGAGTCTCAGTCTTGCCTGAGCGACTGATGTAGTCAATCGTTGCTGAGATGCCGTTCATTTCAGCAGGGTTGATTGTGTATTGTAGGGCGTTGCTACTGCGAACTAAGGTTCTGTAAGAGCCGACCGGAATGTCTGAGAATACGCCGTCGCCGAATACAAATGTGATTTGATCGTTTGCTCTGCTTGTGATACTGTAAATTGTGCGGGTCTTAGAGCCGTTGACTGATGCTGTCGCATATACGCTAGGAACTTCTGTCCATAGAGTATCAGTTGTGTTTGATGATGATAGTGACCACAACCACACATCGTTGTCGTTGATACCTTGAACGTTGATGTCCTGAATGTTGTTTTGAATTTTTTCAGCGAACGAGAAGTCAAGTTGTTGTAGAGAGCCCTGCTTGAAATAAAAGAAGAAGCCCGTGTTTGCGCTGCCGTAGCCTAGTTTGTCGTTTCTGTAAAGAACGTTGAACTGGCCCTTTGGTGAAGGTGGCACTTCATACAACTTTGTTGAGTTTAGACTTGTTGCGCTTACTAGTTCAAATGAGGTAGAAGCGCCGTTGATTGTTGTTTGAAATGTTACGATAGGCAATCTTGTAGCAGGAATATTGATTGTGTATTCGTCTGTTTTTACATCTGAGATTGTTTGACTGTTGCCTGGCTTGCCGATGCGCTGACTTGTTAGTAGCGCCGCGTTGATGATTGTATTGAACTGATCTTGCCAGTTAGCGTTGCCTGGATCGTTCCATAGAATTGGGGTATTGCTTAGATTGTAGCCGTTTGAGTCTGTGATGTTTTCAGTAGTTTTTACGGAAGTAACTTTGATAACGCCCTCGGCCGCTTTGTTGCGCTTAGGCGTGTAACCTACAAGATTGGCCAACTTTACAACACTATCACGGCGTTCGGCTGTATCAAGGAAGTTTTCACGAGCGTTCAAGTCGCCACGGAATGCTAGGGCCTGGCCCATGTAAGCGATAACGTCAAGTAGCGCAACGAATTCACTAGACTCAATGTAGTCATTGAATGTCTCAGGATAGTTGCGAGTTAGGTAGTCAATGAAGTTCTTGCGTAGAGATTCATAGTCATAACTCTGAAGGTCAGCCGAGCTGTATGCTTCATAAAGTTTAGTCCAGTCTTGTACGCCAAAGAGTCTTGCTTGTCTTGAGGTTGATGCCATGTTGTTATTCCCGTGATTTAGTATTTATCAGCGAGAAAATAGGCGTTTTAGAGTTGCGATGCTACGCCAGACATAGCATCCAAGGTGATTGCTACTTTCGCAAAGTCGCCTGACGGGTTGAATGACACATCCATGCCTACGATAACTGAGTTTTCGTATGAGTAAAGTTCAAGTGACTCTAGGTTGATTCTAGGATCTTGGCCAACTACTCTGCGGACCTCACGCTCAATCTCTTCTCTGACATCTGCGGTGTTAGGTTCAAAAATATAGCTCCAAATGGTGGTGCCGTATGATGGCTTGCCAGGCTTGTCGCCCTGCTTGATGTTGAACGCATTGAGTAAGTCACGAATAACTAACTCTTTATCTGTGATTAGCGTCTTTCTATTAGCAACAGGTCGAAGAGGCGTGTCCGTAATACTGCCAGTTGCGCTAGAAGTAAATTCAGATAGCGGAGTGTTTACGTCCTGAGTAGAAAAGCCTTTGTAGATTGCCATAATGATATTTATACCGCTAGAGTGCCGCCGCCTTGCTTGACCGCGTCATATTTTTCTTGTGCTACTTTTAGGTCAGCAAGTGCTTTTTCTAAGCCTTCCTTAGCTTTAGCAACATGCTCTTCTGCGCCCTTGACATTGCCCCACATCTTGACTGTTAGAGACACATTCAATTCTGAACCTCTGACTTTAGACTGTGCGTTTTCTAGGTCTTCAAGTGCTGCCTTCTGTAGTTCTGTCATAGCATTAGTGTCGGCATTAACTGGCGGACTCTTTGCGGCATTATTAAACATTGATGTAGGAATTCGTGGGTCGCCTAGTAGTTGACCAATCTTTGCTTTAACTTCTGCTACTGGGTTAACTGCTTCGGCCGCAATAGGTGATTTGATGCCACTAGCAGAAGGAATAGCTCCCATAGTTGACTCAACTTGCGCCATTAGACCGCCAGCAAGTTTCTTCAAACTATCAGTGCTTGCGCCGTTAGCGATGCCACCACTGCCACCAAGCAATGACTTCAATGAGTTTGTTGTATTAGTCACTAAGCTACCGCCTAAGTCTTTTGCTTTTGCTATCAAGTCGCCAGCACCAGCACTTGAAATAAGTGAACTTGCTTGACTACTGCCTGTAGTTGATTTGCTTAGTGTAGTGAATAGTGAACCGGCACCGCCAGGAAGAGCGTTTAGGCCACTAGTTGCTGATGTAGTAATGCCTGTTTTCTCTATGATTGATGATAGCGAAGGCGTTCCTGTGCCGCCGTTCAAGCCTGGTAGAGATAAGCCAGCGTTGCCCGCTAGTGATTTTGCTAAGCCAGTAACTTGTGAAGAAGTAACTACGCTTTCTTTGTTAGTTCCTAGATTGTTTAGTGTTGCCTCAATATTAGTAGATGTTCCGCCAACACTAGACGATAGTGATGATGTAAATGAAGACAGTGATGATTTGATGCCTGATGTATCAATGCCTGCTGACTTAGCAAACGCTTCGCTTGCTTTTGTCATTTTTTGTTTTGCGGCTGCCATCTTTTTCTCTGCGTCGGTAATACGAGTTAGGTCTGATTCTTCGCCTGTTGTTCTGTAATCTCGTTTAGCGGCATAGTATTCGTCTTCAGCGGCAGCGTATTCTGCTTTGGCACTGTCATAATCACCAGCGGCTGCTGTTGTTGCTGGGTCTTGCTGTTCTTTTCTAATCGACTTACCAAGAATGTTTTTTACACCGCCGGTCATACTACCGAATGAACCTTCTACAGACGAGAACGCTGACTCTAGTGTTGACTTTAGATCACCACCGCCGCCTAATGCGCCCAAACTTGTTTTCAACCCACCGCCGATGCCGCTTAGCGAGTCGCCTAAACTGCCCGCAAGTTTGCCGCTTGCTAAGTTGTCTTTGAGACTGCCCACGACACCTGAAATAGAAGAACTGTCAATTTTTGATAGTGCGTCGGTGATGCCGCCGCCTCCGGCTGAGCCAAATAATCCTTTGACTTTATCAACACCCATAGCTGCCGCGGCCAAAATAGGTCCGCCTGATTGTAGAGAGTTTTCTTTGCCCGTCAAGATGCCTGCGCTTGCTAACTCATTTGCTGATTTTGTAACTACTGTTTGAACAATGCTTACTTGCTTTGTAGTGTTGCCTACTAAATTTGATGCTGATGTTACGCCTGCTTCGCCCGTTGTAGTTGCGCCGATAGCATCACTTGCGCTCATGCCCTTGCTGATTAGGGCAGATATGTGACTGCCGGCACCAGGAGGAAGCACACCGCCAAATTCAAGTTGCTTAGCAGTTAGACCGGTAGCGCCGCCGATAACACCGGCTGCTTTCTTTGCCGCATCTGTTAGTGATTGAGCATTTACTGCCATCTGAGCAGAGATAGCTTTTACTGCTGTTGGACTAACAACATTACTTGATGTTGTAGGGTTAGGCATTGTATTGACTTCAGCATCGGACGCAGGGTTAGCTGGTGCCGCTGGCGTGTTTGTGTTTAGCGCATCTAAGGCTGACTTAGTATTTGTCCACAATGAAGAAATAATCATGCTCATTTAGGAATTCCTTTACCTGCCATAGGCCATGGGTGATGTGTTGGTGCTCTGCTTACTACACTTTCAAAACCTTCAGGTGCTGGGCAAATCCAACCTACCTTTGGTGATTTTGCTACATCTGTGTATGCTGTTTGCGTGATAGGATCAACTTCAGGAGCAGTTAGACCACTACCGCCGGAGTTCAAGTTGACTTTGGTGCCTACGATAGCAGTAGTACCACCAGCTTCAAAGCCTGCTTTGCCATCCGCTCTCATAATCATTGAGCCTGCGATGTTGAAAGAATAGTTGGCTGCCGCGTAACCTTGAAACGAGCCACCAGATTTGAATGTCATATCTCGTTTGCTTTCAACCTTCATCTTGCCGCCGGCATACATTTGTAGGTCTTTGCCTGCGTGAATGTTTACATTTTTATCTGCGTGCAAGTTGATATCGCCTTCTGTTCGCACATTGAATGAGTTCATTGAAAAGATATCAATAGTGCCTTCTTTGCCTAACTCGATCCAAGAATCGCCGTTTGAGTGAATGATGAATAAGGTTTGATCCGTGTCGTGCATCATGATTTGATGACCAGCACTTGTGCGTAAGCGAACTAATTGCGATTCGCCATACAAGTCACCATCGTCCATAACAAATGAGTGTCCGCCAACTCTGCCCACTACTTTTAGTTTTTCAGGGTCTGCTGATGATGCTGCAAATACTAAGTCTCTGGCAGTGTATCCGCCCTCATAAATTGCGCTGCCTGGTGTTGACATGCCAAATACTTTACTTGGACTCTCACGCTGAGCACTTGAAGTAATTGTGCCGCGAACAGGATCTCTGATAAGACCTTGACGCTCAATGATTGATGCTTGATAACTGTGAACAGGTTTTGCTTCGTCGTAAATCGTGCCGCTTTGCTCTACGCTTGGGTTATTTGCGTTGACTTCTGTTGTTGGTAGTCTATCTACGCCGCCGTATGTTGTTGCTTCAGTTGAGTTTGGTACTACTTTACTTGATGCGCCGATAGCGGGAACCATTGAGATTTGACCTACTTTAGGTACGCAACCTATGTAGAAGCCGTTGCCGTCTTTGTCAATGCCATCAATAAAAATACAAACAACTTCTGTGCCGATGTCGGGCGCAGTTGCCCAGAAACCATAGCTGTTTGGGTTACCAATGAAGCCACCGTCGCCTGTTGCTTTGCCGTTTCCAGAGAATAACCCAATGAACGGACTCAAGTAACGAACTTTCTTCCATGATGAAGGATCATCTGGATCAGTAGAACCAAACGCTGCCACATACACTTGAAGAACGCCGCTCTTAGTGTCATCAATATTATTTTTCACAATACCGATAACTGGAGAAGTCATTGACGATGAACTTCTCTTAGGGTTATCTATATAGTTTGGGTTATTATTCAGTGATGGGCTATCGTTTGCCATTTATTTTCCTTATGGTTCTTGTGCTTGTTGATCTAAGCGTCTAGGGTCATTAGCACTACCTCGACCGGCGTTGCCTTCATAACCAGGCACATAAGCGTCACCCGTTTGAGTTTCTTCGTCATTCTCTAGTCTGCCCTCATCACCAGAGCTTTCGCCCGTCACTAGTAATTCTTCATCAACAATAATACATTCTAATGTCTGATGAAAGACTCCCTTGCTTAGAGTTGATTCAACTTGCTGAACTGCGAATACCATGCCTTTGATTCCAGCATCACGAGCTTTTGTAGTTTGATAAAATTGTAGTCTATCAGTAACATCAAGTAAACCATTATTGAACGGTGAGCCATCTTTCATACTGTAATCAGTTGCCATGTTGAAAATCATTTGAATTGTTACTTGACCGCCGAATGGGTTGATTGAACCGTCGATACTTTGAAACTTGTCTACACTTGTTGATTGACTTACACCGCTTGATGTTACCAAGAAATCAGGGTCGCCCATGATTTTTATTTTTGCTATGCCCTGATCAGAGGGGCTATAAAGTTGACCGCGAACGCTTTCATTTATTTCAGCACCTTTGTTCAAGCCTGGTCCGCCTTTATCGCCGGCAACAGTGTTTTCATGCGCTACTGGTGCGCTACCTGTTCTGTTAGGCAAGTCTTCAGCGTTTGTGCTAATTGCCGCAGTCACATAGTACAAGCTGTTGTATTCCTGAACATAAGATATCACTTCTGTGTTTTTGCCCGTGAACCAGTAGTTGTATTCTTTGAATGGGCCTGGCCAGATTCTAGTATTATCAATATAGTTTGTTCTAATGTAGTAAACATCATACGGACGAATTTGAAACTTGATATCATAAGTCCATGCTTTGTTCTTATTGATGCCCTTAGCAGTGACTACAGGATTCACTGAATACCACTCTAGTGCTTTTAGAGCAGTGCGTGAAATGCTTTCTGCTTCAATGTCTTGTGTCTTTACTGTATTGAGAGCATCTGTAATAAACTTACTCTTAGTAATAATGCTATCAATAACTGATGTAATCTTTTGACCACTTTTTACGCTGACTGCTGATTTAGTAGTATCAAAACTTGTAGCGCCAAAACTATCAGAAATGTCTACTTGATCTGAAGACTTTGACTGATCGGGCGCTACCGTCACATTACTAAATGTAGTATCGTCAACTAATCTTGCTTTAGCGATTGCGCTGTTTGCGTCAGGTTTGCCGTTTTTATCTAAGAATTCAAAATCAATTTCGTAAGTTAGGTCTGTTAGTTTCTTGTCTGCTTTATCTTCAATAGAATTGTTGATAACTTGTGCTAAGCCCTTTGACGAGCGACTAGAGCCGCCAACTAAGATTTCTTCTACAGTTGAGCCGCTGATTGTAAAGTTTTGTGTGATTGTGCCGTTCATGTTGCCGTATGCGACTTTCTCGCCTACGATTGTTGCTGCACAATCATATGTGACCATCTTGCCGTCGAGTTTGAACTTCATTTCGCTAATCTGTAGCGGGAAGTAGCGTTGTAATACTGCGTTTTCATCTCCGTCGCCGCCGCCGTTTTCGTAGCCTTCGACTTCCGGGCTGCCGCTTGTGATAATCTTACCGTTGATATCATAGCCATAGAACTTGATGCCCATGATGTAGTGCTGTGTAAAGCCATTTGCTTCAAAGTCAGGCGGCTGAGATTGCATGATAGGGCTAGTTTTGTTTAGTTCTCGACTAGCTCGGGAAACATCTCTAAGGAATGTAAATCCCATAGGTTCATGAATTTTGAATGATACTTCTGTTAGTAACGATGCTTGGTTCTTGCCGCCTGGTAGAATAGACTTGATTGTTACATCGTCAATGAAATAGTCAAGACCTTCTTTGCCTGGACCTAGTGTTCCGTCAAGTGTAATCAGTCTGTCTTCCATCTTGTTGTTGATGCCGCCGCTTTGAGCGATAACATAAACACCTTTGCCGCTGCCTTTTAGTTGACTCATCTCACCTGTTTCAGTGAATGTGTTGAACGCTTCAGGCGTGACCATGTAAAGAGCAACACTGTATGCCCAGCTACTAAACTTGCTTAGTGGGTTAGGTTTTCCAGGATTAGGTCCGTCTTTTTTATTTCGCTTAGCAGTTATTACCACCGCAGGCAAAACTGTTGCGCCGCCGCTAGTTGCGCTTGTGCTACTCTCGCCAGCATCCTCTCTCTTTTCGTTTTCTGCTTCTGTATTGACATTTGAGGCAGCAGGAACGCCTGTTTGTGAATCAGATGTTGATGCGGTGTCTTGCCCGTTATCGTCTAGGGCTGTTTTTAGTCTTTCTCTAGCTTGCGCTAAATCGTCGTTTGCTTCAGCAAGACTTGCTTCAGCTTTAGCTAACTTGCTTTTGATTTTTTCTAAGATAGCAGGCTGCGCTTCAGGATCACCAGCATCAATCGCGGCTTGATAAATCTTCAAATCGTTTTGAATAGTCAAGACTTTGATTTGATAAGATGTGACTCTGCTCTGATACAGATTCACATCTTGTTGCGCTTGATTGTATTCAGCCATTCCCATAAATTATTTTCCAATCCAATGATTTGATTTGTTATTCAATTTATAGTCCTAACGAATTCACAACGCTATCTTTTGATGGTAGATAGATATAAGTTCCGTTGACAAAATCAAATAGAGGATCTTTTAGTGTGTTAGGGTTACGTTGAGCAAACACCCACCACAATCTACTGTCACCATATAAGTCGTTTGCTAACAAGTCAGGTCTGTGGTTGTAGGTTGCGTTGATCATCCAATAAGTGTCACTAGAACTAGCGGTGATTGGTCGATTGCTCATAACGTCCAAATATTGGCCGTTTACTGTTCCTGTATTTTTGTATGGACTAGTTGATGGATATTTCATTACCACATGCCTCCGCCGTTGCCGGGATTAGTGCTTCCTCTTAGTAGATCGCCTTTAGCATATGCTTCTAAACTAAACTTATTACTTGCGGCATATCTAGTTATCATTGGGTTGAACGTCAATGAAATTGATATTTTTGTAGGTACACGAGTCACGCCTGCGCTTGATACTGTGCTCTGTGCAGCGCCGCCTGAAGTAGGTGTGCCGCGTGTTGTTAGACCTGCGCCGAATAGTCGCATTACACTATTGATTGCTCCGCCGATTGCGCCTAGTTCTCTGCCGAAACCTGGTTGCTGAAACGGGGTTAGACTTGCGCCGTTGATGCCGGTAGTGCCGCCGTTAGGGTAAGCGTTGATATAGTCAACATCGTTAGGCAGGGTGTATGTAAAGTTTGTTAGCACGACAGGGTGATTGTCAAACTGATACTCGCCGAGACCGCTCAAATAGAGCAGTGGTGGCGGTACACCGCGGTTCTTGTCTTGACCGTAGAACATTTTTGTAGCACTGCGACAGAAGTGAATAACAGCAAGCATGTAGTTTGCTTCAGTAATGTCTTGTGCTGTGAAGTCGCCCGTGACCGTAATGTTTTCTACCGCACTGCCTTGATATGTGTATAAGTTGTAGTTGCTATGAGTCAATGATGTGGTATCATACTTTGCTGAATATGCTACTGAGATTGATGGCGTGTATGGGAAAATAACGCCCTTGCCCTTTAGCGGCGCTAATATGCCTGGGTTAGGTGCGTTGTAAAGATAATCACTCTGTGGTGCGAGTTTAATTCTGAAGCGCCAGTCAGGTGCTGATGCGAAGGGAACTGGAGCCGCCACTCCGGTGCCTGCGGCTTGACCTCTACTACCAGCGGCTGCTTCTAAATCTGCGTCTGTAGGTTGAGAGTCATTGTTGTATGCGTCTTCAGCATCTTGTCTTGCTTTTTCAAACGGGTCATCATCAGGATTGATTCCTTGTTGTTCGTTGCCTGTACCGGTTGCGCCATCGCCGCCTTCATTAGTATCAGCAGTAGTAGTAGAATTACCTTGATAAACATAAGGGTCACCGTTTAGAGCAAGTGTTGTGCTATCCTCACCCTTTGATTGAGCGTCTGCGCCCGCATCATTTGTGCCGCTTTGTTGCTGGTCTTCGCCGGTTGCGGTCGTTGCTATGTTCTCGCCTTCGCCTGGTGTGTCGTTGTTATTGTTTGAGTCAGCTTGACTGGCAGCAGTGTCGCCGTCAGGTGCTGTTTTCTTGACTTCTTCTACTTTTGCTGCAGCTTCTGTTTGAGCGGTTGTAGTAGTTGTAGTTTCAGTTGCGCCAGGCGTTGTTGTCGTGGTGCCTGGCGTTTGTTCTATTTTTGCGGCATTTGCTTGGTCGTTTAGCTTGACTGACTCTGAGCGAAGGGCGGCCGCTTTTTCTGCTCTTTGATCAGGAGATAGCGACTTGATCTCATCGTATTTTTCTTGTGAAATCTCACCGTTTGCTAACTTTTTATCAAGAGTGCCGCCTGGTCGCTGAGCAAAATTAGAGTAAAGATTTGCTTCTTTTGATGCTGAATCTGCTTGTTGCTTTAGAGCAAGACTAGCAGGCGTATCAACTTCTACGGCTCGTTGTGTTGTTTGTGAGCCACCGCCAGTGACTGTTACAGTTTCAGTTGTTTGTGTGTTTACTGGTTGTTTTGATACGGGAGCACTCTCAAAATTAGGCGACTCTAGACTTTTATAATATGATGCGCTCTCTTTTTGCTC
>JACCEE011301259.1_pt1 | contig 10520 bp, 9 predicted proteins | sample 7449931 | NCBI WGS metagenome assembly JACCEE01 (sample SAMN15323457, study PRJNA562643) | freshwater metagenome | isolation source: river surface water | place: USA:Blue River Watershed | collected 2017-08-19 | reverse complement strand
GACGAGCTGATGGGCGAAGTCGTCGCCCGCGCCAACGGCCTGCGCACCAGCCGCCGGATCAGCCACGTCTTCGTGATGGACGTGCCGACCTACCACCGGCCGCTGCTGATCACCGACGCGGCGATCAACATCGCCCCGACGCTGGAGGAGAAGGCCGACATCATCCGCAACGCCATCGACCTCGCCCACATTATCGGCATCCCGGAGCCCAAGGTCGCCATCCTGTCGGCAGTCGAGACCATCAACCCGAAGATTCAATCGACCCTCGACGCCGCCGCGCTGTGCAAGATGGCTGATCGCGGCCAGATCAAGGGCGGCCTGCTCGACGGCCCGCTCGCCTTCGACAACGCCGTGTCCATCGTCGCCGCCAAGACCAAGGGCATCAAGTCGGCGGTCGCCGGCCATGCCGAAATCCTGGTCGTGCCCGATCTCGAATCCGGCAACATGGTCGCCAAGCAGCTCGAATACCTGGCCAACGCCCTGACTGCCGGCATCGTGCTCGGCACCAAGGTGCCCATCGTGCTGACCAGCCGCGCCGACAGCGCCGAAACCCGAACCGCATCGTGCGTCATCGCCGCACTGATCGCCCACGCCAACCGCAAGAACGGAACCACCTGAAAATGAAGCAAGGAATTCTGACGATCAACGCTGGATCGTCCTCTATCAAGTTTGCCCTCTTCCCCCTCGAGCGCCCGATTTCCCCGGAGGCCGAAGTCTCCGGCCAGATCGACGGCATCGGTGCCGAAACCACCAAAATGGTTGCCAAGAACAAGGCTGGCGAGCGCATCGCCGACCAGCTGCTCGAAGGCGGCAAGGTCAGCCACGCCCAGGCCTTCGATGCCCTGCTCAAGTGGTTTACCGCCAGCCACGCCAACTGGCAGATCGTCGCCGTCGGCCATCGCGTCGTGCATGGCGGCGAGCGCTACTCCAAGCCAACCCTGATCGACGACACCGTGCTCGGCCACCTGCAGAGCTTCATCCCGCTCGCCCCGCTGCATGAACCGCACAACGTCGCCGGCATCATCGCGCTGCAGGCCCTGCTGCCGACCGTGCCGCAGATCGCCTGTTTCGACACTGCCTTCCACCGCAGCCAGCCGGAAGTCGCCCAGACCTTCGGCCTGCCGCGCAACATCACCGCCGAAGGCATCAAGCGCTACGGCTTCCACGGCTTGTCCTACGAGTACATCGCCCGCGCCCTGCCGCAGCATTCCGGCCGCGCCACCGGCCGTGTCGTCGTCGCCCACCTTGGCAACGGCGCCAGCATGGCCGCCATGGTCGACCGCAAGTGCGTCGCCACCACCCTCGGTTTCTCGACCATCGACGGCCTGGTCATGGGCACCCGCTGCGGCAACCTCGATCCGGGCGTCATCCTGCACCTGATGGAAACCAAGAACCTGTCGGTCAAGGACATGACCAAGATGCTCTACAAGGAATCCGGCCTGCTCGGCGTCTCCGGCCTCAGCCAGGACATGCGCACCCTGCTCGCCAGCGACAAGCCGGAAGCCGCCGAGGCAGTCAACCTGTTCTGCTACCGCATCGCCCGCGAGCTCGGCTCACTGGCTGCCGCAGCCGGCGGCCTGGATGCGCTGGTGTTCACCGGCGGTATCGGCGAGCACGCCGCCGAAGTGCGCCGCCGCGTCTGCCTGCAGTCGGAATGGCTGGGCATCCGCGTCAATCCGGAAGCCAACGCCCGCCACGAACTGCGCATCTCGGCCGGCAACAGCAGCGTCGATGTGCTGGTCATCCCGACCAACGAGGAATGGATGATGGCGCACCACGCGCAAACCCTGCTCGCTCTGTAAGCCGAGCCGCTTGCGCCGCCGGCAGGAAGGGCTGCGCCGCACACAGGCCCATGCTTCGGCATGGGCTTTTTTTGCGCAAAAAGAAACCCACCGAAGTGGGTTCAAGGGTTCTGGTCCAGAACGGATTTGCCCGAGGAGCAAATCTCAGGGCAGGTGAAGCTTTACACACAGCCCCTCAAGATTGGATCACGACAAGATCAACAAAACATCAATACGAAAACGACCGGGAATCACGCCGCCGCCGGCTGTTCTCCGTATGTTAACGATTGATCAATATTTCATTAATAATACTTCAATATCAATAGCTTACAATTTTTTGTAAGCCCGCCGTAAGCCTCCCCCGCGAGCCTTGGACCCTGGTGACTTCCGCATGGAGTTCATCACTCAACTTAGGAGGAGACAATCATGGATCAAACAGGCCAAGCTTATTGGTCGGCAGTACTCGGGTTGCTCGGGAAAATCCTGGCGATCTGGTTCGTGGTGTCGTTCGGAGCCGGCATTCTGTTCGCCGACGCCCTGAACGGGATCAAGCTCGGCGGCTACCCGCTGGGATTCTGGTTCGCGCACCAGGGGTCGATCTACATCTTCATTGCCTTGATTTTTTACTACGCCAAGGCCATGGACAAGATTGACCGCAAGTTCGACGTCCACGAATAAAAGGAGCCGAAATGGATCTTCAAACAATGACCTACCTGGTGGTCGGCGCCTCGTTTGCGCTGTACATCGGGATCGCAATCTGGGCGCGCGCCGGCAGTACCAGCGAATTCTACGTCGCTGGCGGTGGCGTCCACCCCATCACCAATGGCATGGCAACCGCTGCCGACTGGATGTCGGCGGCATCTTTCATCTCGATGGCCGGCCTGATCGCCAACATGGGTTACGGCGGCGGCCTCTTCCTGATGGGCTGGACCGGCGGCTACGTTCTGCTCGCCTGTCTGCTCGCCCCGTACCTGCGCAAGTTCGGCAAATTCACGGTGCCGCAGTTCATCGGTGACCGCTTCTACTCGAAGACGGCATCGACCGTGGCCGTGGTCTGCCTGCTGACCGCCTCCATCACCTACATCATCGGTCAGATGACCGGCGTGGGCGTGGCGTTCTCCCGCTTCCTGGGCGTTTCCAGCGAAATGGGTATCTACATCGGCATGGCCATCGTCTTCGCCTATGCGGTGTTCGGCGGCATGAAGGGCATCACCTACACCCAGGTTGCCCAATATGTCGTGTTGATCCTGGCCTATACCGTGCCGGCGATCTTCATCTCGCTGAACCTGACCGGCAACCCGATCCCGCAACTGGGCCTGGGTGCCGACATGGCCGGTACCGATGTTTCCCTGCTCACCAAGCTCGACCAGGTCGTCACCGATCTCGGCTTCGGCAAATACACGACCACGACAGCCGGCAGCACGCTGAACATGTTCGTCTACACGCTGTCGCTGATGATCGGCACCGCCGGTCTGCCGCACGTGATCATGCGCTTCTTCACCGTTCCGACGGTGTCCGATGCCCGCATCTCCGCCGGCTGGGCGCTGGTCTTCATCGCCATCCTGTACACCACCGCACCGGCTGTCGCCGCCATGGCCAAGCTGAACCTGCACTCGACCGTCAATACCGCGGTCATGAAGGGTGGCGACATCATGGCTCCGGAAGCCTCGCTGCAGTATGAGGAGCGTCCGGACTGGATGAAGCGTTGGGAAAAGACCGGCCTGCTGAAGTTCGCCGACAAGAACGGCGACGGACGCATCCAGTACTACAACGACAAGTCGAAGAACGCCGACTTCAATGCCAAGGCCGAAGCAGCAGGCTGGAAGGGCAGCGAACTGACGGTCAACGCCGACATCATCGTGCTGGCCAACCCGGAAATCGCCTTGTTGCCGAACTGGGTTATCGCCCTGGTTGCCGCCGGCGGCCTGGCTGCCGCGCTGTCTACCGCAGCCGGCCTGCTGATGGCCATTTCGGCTGCCGTTTCGCATGACCTGGTGAAGGGCATCTTCAAGCCCGATATCAGCGACAGCGGCGAACTGATGGCTGGCAAGATCTCGATGGCCATCGCCATCGTCATCGCCGGCTACCTGGGCCTCAACCCGCCGGGCTTCGCTGCCGGTACGGTCGCCCTGGCCTTCGGTATCGCGGCATCCTCGCTGTTCCCGGCCATCATGATGGGCATCTTCTCCAAGAAGATGAACAAGGAAGGCGCCATCGCCGGCATGATCGCCGGTCTGGCAATCACCCTGTTCTACGTGTTCGCACACAAGGGCATCTTCTTCATCAAGGGCACCGATTTTGTCGGCGCCATCGGCGGCGCCAACAGCTTCTTCGGCATCACGCCGGAAGCCTTCGGTGCAGTCGGTGCGCTGGTCAACTTCATCGTTGCCTTCGTGGTCGACAAGATGACCAAGGAACCGCCCGAGCATATCCAGCACATGGTCGAGAACGTCCGCATTCCGCGCGGCTCCAAGGCTGTGGATGGTGCGCACTAAACCCTGAAACCCCGACCTGCCCCACCGGGGGCAGGTCACTGTCTCCCGCCCGGCAACGGGCGGGCCTGCCCAGCAAGGAGGCTGCAATGGTTTTCGATGTCAGCGTCGCAATATCCTGGATTCTTTTCCTGGCGCTCTTCCCGATCACGTTCTTCTGGCTGCGTCGCGCCTGGCGCATCGCCATCAACAAGGATTTTTCCGAAGTCGCCGTCAAACGCGGCCAGCCACCGGCCAACCCGGCGCGCTACGCCCCCTACGAGGCGGTCATCAACCTCGTCGCCGGCACCGTCACCCTGGCCACCATTGGCGGCGTACTGAGCGGCCAGCTCGATTACGACACGTGGACCGCCATCGCCGGTTCGACCATCTGGTGCAAGTTCTTCATCTGCTTTGCGCTGAGCCGTCAGGCCCACACCCTCCCGCTGAAAAAAGCCGGCGCCTGATTCCTGTTTCTGCGCATCGATTGTTGATCTGGCGAGGCTCCGCTAAGATGCCCGGCCGACCACCGGATCAATTGCCTGCATGCCCCACCGACTCCTGATCATTGAAGACGATCGCGACCTGGCCCGCAACCTGGTCGATTATCTGGGGCTGCGGGGCTATGTGGTGGACTACGCGCCGGATGGGTTTTCGGCTGAAAACCTGCTCAAGCGCGAAAACTACGATCTCATCGTCCTCGACCTGAACCTGCCCGGCATCGACGGCATTTCGCTGTGCAAGCGCTACCGGCACGAGATGTACGGGCGCACGCCGCTGGTCATCCTGACCGCCCAGGACGATGTAGATGTCAAGATTTCGGCCCTCGATATCGGGGCCGACGATTACGTCGTCAAACCGGTTTCCCTGCGCGAGCTCGATGCCCGGATCCGCGCCCTGATCCGGCGTGCCGGGCCGGAATCGGAAGGCACCCTGCTCACCGTCGGCGACCTGCGCTTCGACACCGGCACCATGCGCATCGAGCGGGCCGGCCAGAGCATTCTCCTGCCCCCCATCCCGATGCGGATACTGGCGCTGCTCATGCGCCATTCGCCCAATGTCGTGCTGCAGCGCACCATCTTCCGCGAAATCTGGAGCGACGACGCCGGCGACAAACATGCCCTGCTGGTGCACATGCACGCCCTGCGTACCGCCGTCGACAAGCCTTTCGAGCGCCAGTTGATCCATACCGTGCGCGGCTTCGGCTACAGAATGGCGCAGGACAATGCACCCCTATGAAAGCCTGCGGGAAAAGCTGGTCCAGCCTTTCCTGCTGCTCGGTTTCATCGTCAGCGCCGCACTCAGCCTGATCACCTTCGGCCTGCTGGCCCAAATCGAGGAACGCGCCATCGAGCGGGCGCTGCATGCCGAGCTGGAAAGCTTCCGCTACCGGGTATCGCTCAATGCCCAGGCCACCCCGGCCAGCGGTACGCTGCTGCGCGGCTACTACCTGCCCGACCCGGCGCTACCGGGCATACGCCCCATCGCCGCCGGCCAGGAAGACATCGCCATTCGCAGCGTTGGCGACGCCGAATGCAGCGTTCTGCGCTCCGACATCGACGGCCGGCCGTTCGCCCTCATCTATGACCGACACTACGTGCAGAGCAACATGCAGCAGCTGGCCCTGCTGCTGCTGATCGCCACCGCCTGCATGAGCGCCCTCTCCTTCCTGGTCGGCCACCGGCTGTCGCGCAAGGTGGTGCAGCCCATCCTGCGCCTGGTCGACGACGTGTCGCGCAAGGCCTCGGAGCCACATCTCGAAGAGCGGGAAACCAGTTTCTCCGAAGCCGATTACCCGCCCGACGAAATCGGCCGCCTGGTGCGCGAACTGGATCGCTTCTCGCATCGCCTGTACGGCGCCCTGCAGCGGGAAAGCTACTTCGCCTCCGATGTCAGCCACGAATTGCGCACCCCGGTCACCGTGATCATGGGTGCCGCCGAAGTGCTGGCCGAACTGCCCGGCCACTCGACCATGGCCGAGCAACGGATCGAGGTCATTCACCGGCAAGCCGCCCGCATGGGGCAGATGCTCAACGCCATGCTGTTGCTCGGGCGCGAAGACAGCCTGGAAAGCGACCCGGCGTGCAGCATCGCCGACGTGATCGACGAGGCGGTGGCCGATTGCCGCCCCTCGCTGGCCGGTCGCCCCATCGAATTGCGCGTCAGCTGCACGGCCTACCCCATCCTCGCCGTCGAGCGCGCCCTGGTCTACGTGCTGGTCAGCAACCTGCTCAGGAACGCCTGCGCCCACACCCACCATGGAGCAATCGAGGTGCGCCTGCACGAAGACTGCTTCGAGGTCGCCGACACCGGCATCGGCATACCGGACGAACGTTTCTCCGAATTCATGCAGCGCCATGTCAAGGGCGAGCACAGCCAGGGCCATGGACTGGGCCTGTCGATCGTTGCCCGCGTCTGCGACCGACTGGGCTGGCGCTTCTCCATCGCCAGCAATGCCGGCCAGGGCACCATCGCGCGCCTGCACTGGTCAGCCACTACCACGGCCTGAGGAATTTTTCAGGGCGTGGCCAGGGCGAATTCAACATCGCTCTAACAAAACTCGCAAAATTACCCGAAAGTGCAGCACCGCCCTGAAAAGCTGGCCTCGCCGTCTGGACAGGCCGGGACGGGCAAGCCACACTGATAACCTGAACCGCGCGGCTGGCCGGTGTTGATAACGACGACGGGTGACGAATGGACAATGGCAATCGACTGATCGGCATCGACGGCAAAAAGCCGATGATCCTTGTCGTTGACGACACGCCCAGCAACCTGGTGGTCATCTCGACCATCGTCGAGGACGAAGGCGGCGAGGTGCGGGTTGCCAGAAACGGCCCGACCGCCCTGCGCCTGGCCCAGTTGTCGCCGCGCCCCGACCTCATCCTGCTCGACATCATGATGCCGGACATGGACGGCCACATGGTGCTCGCCGAACTGCGCAAGAACCCGCTGACCCGCGACATCCCGGTGATTTTCGTCACCGCCATGAACGACCCCGAGGAGGAGGAGCGCGGCATCAGCGAAGGCGCCGCCGACTTCGTCACCAAGCCGGTCAAGCCGGCCGTGCTCATCGCCCGGGTCCGCGCCCAGATCGAACTGTCGCGCGCCCAGCAGCTGCTGAGCAGCCAGAAATCCTGGCTGGAAAAGGAAGTCGCGCGCCAGGTCGGGGAGAACACGCGGCTGGAAAACCGCCTGCAACTGACCCTGGAGGGCACCGGCTTCGGCATCTGGGAATGCGCCTGCTCACCCGGCGCAATCGCTGGAGCGAGGGCCTGCGCCAGATCTTCGGCTATGCCGCGGAGCCGGCCACCATCGACGACTACCTGGCCCTGGTCTCCCCGGAAGACCGCCCGGTCGTCGAAGGACAACTGCTGGCCCCAAGCCGTCACGGCGCCCCGGGCACGCTGGCCGAGTTCCGCCTGCGCCATCAGGATGGCAGCTGGCACTGGGTGGAAGCCCGCAGCCGCAGCCTCGAACACGACGCCGACGGCCAGCCCCGCCTGATCGTCGGCACCCTGCTCGACATCAGTGCGCGCAAGGCCAGCGAGGCCGAACGCCAGCTGGCCGACCTGGTATTCACCGGCATCAGCGACGGCATCTGCATCACCGATGCCCAGCGCAACATCCTGCGCATCAACAAGGCTTTCAGCCACATCACCGGCTACGAGCCGGCCGATGTGCTCGGGCAGAACCCGCGCCTGCTCCGCTCGGGCAATCACGACCACGCTTTCTTCCGCGACATGTGGGAAAAGCTCGACCGCTACGACAACTGGCAGGGCGAGATCGTGAACCGGCGCAAGGACGGTTCGCTGAGCAACGAATGGCTGTCGATTTCCTGCGTGCGCAATGCCGCCGGCGCGATCAGCCACTACGTCGGCCTGTTCAGCGACCTTTCCGAACGCCAGGCGGCCGCCGAACGCATCCAGTACCTGTCGAGCTACGACACGCTGACCGGCCTGCCCAACCGCGCCCTGTTCGCCGACCGCCTCGACCAGGCATTGCTTACCGCCCGCCGCTTCGAGCGTGGCACGGCGCTGATCCTCTTCGACCTCGACCGTTTCCGGGTGCTCAACGACACGCTCGGCCCGCCGGTCGGCGACCAGATCCTGGTCGAAGTGGGTCGTCGCCTGCAATTGCAGGTGCGGGAAGGCGATACCGTCGGCCGGCTGAGCGGCAACGAATTCGGCTTCGTGATGGCCAACCTCGGCCACGAGCGCGACGCCCTCGCCCTCGCCCTCGCCCAGCGCATTCTCGATGCCATCGCCGTGCCCTTCGCCGTTGCCGGCCAGTCGCTGTCGGTCACGGCGAGCATCGGCATCAGCGTCTTCCCCAAGAACGGCCAGGATGGCGACGCCATGCTCACCTGCGCCGATGCGGCGCCGCTGCGCACCATGCACCTCAAGCCGGGCATGGTGCTGACCCGCGAACTGGCCCACCGCGACGGCTACCTGCTGCTGGCCAAGGGCAGCGTGCTGACCGCCGACATCATCAACCAGCTGGTCAGGCTGGAGCAGACCGAACAACACAACCTGACCGTCTACATTCGCTCGGAGGAAAAATGAGCCGCGTCATGCTTGTCGACGACGAGGAATCCATCCTCAAGTCACTGAAACGTATCCTCCGCCTGGCGCCCTGCACCTTCGGCGGCAAGAGCTTCACGCTCGAGGTGGAAACCTACAGCTCGCCGCTGGAAGCCCTCGAAGCGGCCCGCCACGACGACTACGATCTGTTCGTCAGCGATTACCGCATGCCGGTCATGGACGGCATCGAGTTCCTCAAGGCCACCAAGGAAATCCGCCCCGATGCAGCCCGCCTGATCCTCTCCGGCTATGCCGACCTGAACGCCCTGGTGCGGGCGGTGAACGAAGTCGGCATCGACCGCTTCATCGGCAAGCCGTGGAACGACTACGACTTGATGTCGGCCATCGGCCAGGCCCTCGCCCACCGTGAACTGCTGCTCGAAAACCGCCAGCTGGCCAACCTGGTCCGCATGGAAATGGGCGACACGACACCGGAGGCGGTCGAAGCCGAGCGCCTGGAGGCCATCGAACCCGGCATCACCGAGGTGAACTGGGGGCCGGACGGCTCGGTGATCCTCGACCCCGAATTCCAGCCCAGGAACTGAGCGATCATGGCCGAGCAGCAGGACAACAGCCTGAGCTTCAAACTGGTCTATTACGGCCCGGCGCAGAGCGGCAAGACGACCAACCTGCTGCGCCTGCACGACCTGCTCGCCCCCGAGCTGAAGGGCAAGTTGATGACCATGGAGACCCAGGACGACCGCACCCTGTTCTTCGACCTGCTGCCCCTCGGTTTTCGCGCCCCCTCCGGCCTGCTCATCAAGTTCCGGCTGTTCACCGTGCCCGGCCAGATCGCCCATGACGGCACGCGCAAGGCGGTATTGTCGCGTGCCGACGGCGTGGTCTTCGTGGCCGATGCCGACCGCACGCAGGAAACCAACAACGCCGAATCCTTCCAGAGCATGACCGACAACTGCCATCGCGTCGGGCTCGATTTCGAGCATTTGCCGCTGGTCGTCCAGTTCAACAAGTGCGACCTGCCGACAGCCGTGCCCGAGGCGGAAATCCGCGAGCGCTGGAGCGCTGCGCCGTGGCCGCTGGTTTTTGCCATTGCCCTCCACGGCCAGGGGGTCGCCGAGACCTTCCGCGCCCTGCTGACAGCCGTCTATCGCCGCCAGGCTGATGAACTGGGGCTGGCCAGCGAACACGGCCTGGACGAAGCTGCCTTCCTGGCCGGCGCCCTGGGGCAAGCATGAGCGAGCAAGCCTTCGATCGCGAATGGACGTTGGCCGAACTGCTCGACCCGGCCGCACTGGAGCGCCTTGGCCCGCCCCTGCGGCAACTGCTCGGCGGTGAAGCCGCCATCCTCGACGCCGGCGGCAAGACCTGCTGGGGCCTGAGCAGTGGCGAGGCACAGCGCGTGCCGTTGATCCTCGAACTGGAGCCGCTCGGCTACATCGCCAGCGCCACGGCCAGGCCCGAGGCCCTGGCCGCCTGCCGCCAGCTGGTGACCCAGGTGTTGCGCAGCCAGGTGCGCTTCAAGATGGCATCCACCCTGCATCTCGAAGCCGTCGCCGAGGATTTTGAATCGCTGAAACGCGAGCACGCCCGCCTGGTCGAGTCGGAAAACCGCTACAAGACGCTGGCCGGCGAGCTGGAAAACCGCGTCAAGGCGCAGGTGGCGCAACTGGAAGAACGCCAGCAGATGCTCTACGAGGCGGAGAAACTCGCCTCGGTCGGCCAGCTGG
>JACCEE012333654.1_pt1 | contig 10521 bp, 20 predicted proteins | sample 7449931 | NCBI WGS metagenome assembly JACCEE01 (sample SAMN15323457, study PRJNA562643) | freshwater metagenome | isolation source: river surface water | place: USA:Blue River Watershed | collected 2017-08-19 | reverse complement strand
TTTTTTGAATCAGCAGTCTCGCGATATTGCTGCTGTTGCTCTTCAGGCACTTGAAGGTAATGTCCGTGAAATTGTTGGACAGATGCAGTTGAGTAGCATGGTTGTTGATCGAAAGCTTTTCTCTGAAAAAGTTAAGGAAAATGCTGAACCGGTTCTTGAAGCTATGGGACTATGCATTGTATCTTTTAATGTTCAAAACTTTATTGATAAGGATAAGGTTATTGAAAATCTTGGTATGAACAATGTTTCTCAGATTAGCAAAAATGCCAGTGTAGCAAAAGCGAATGCTGAATCAGAAGTTGCTGTTGCACAGGCAGAGGCTGATAAAAAAGCAAATGAAGCTCGTGTTGCAGCTGATCTTGCGATTGCTCAAAAAAATACAGACCTTACTATCAAGAAGGCTGAACTTCTTGCTCAGTCAGAAGTAAAACGTGCAGCAGCAGAAGCTGCCTTTCTAATTAGCCAGCAGGAACAGCGCAAGACAACAGAAATTGCCACAGCTGAAGCAAATCTTGCGAAGTTAACCAAGGAAACTGAAGTCCAGACCCAGCAAGTTGCGCTCACCGAGCAGCAGCTTGAGTCAAGCATTAAGAGAAAGGCTGATGCCGATCTTTATGCTACACAAAAAGCTGCAGAAGCAGAATTGTTTAAGAAGAAAAAAGAATCTGAGGCAGTTCGTTATTCTGCTGAGCAGGAAGCTGCTGGTATTGAAGCAAAGGGTAAGGCGGAAGCTTCTGCAATTGAAGCGAAGGCAGTTGCCGAGGCGGTAGGTATTGAGAAAAAGGCTGAAGCTATGACCAAGATGGGTCAGGCTGCAGTTACCGAAATGATTATTAATAAGCTTCCTGAAGTGTATGGCGCAGCTATGAAACCTCTTGAGAATATTGGCAATATTACCATGTGGGGTGAGTCAGGCAATTCCAAGCTGATCGGCGATACTATGGGTTCTTTGAGTAAGATTAACGCTTCTCTCAAAGAGACTGTTGGTATTGATCTTTCAACCATTGCCGCTGGACTTATTGGAGGCAAATTAGCTTCTGTTACAGAAGCGGACAATTCGCCGGATGATACAGCAGGAAAAAAGAAAGAAACCAAGTAATTTCCTTAAAAGACTGGCATAAGTGCCAGTCTTTTTTTATCTTGACAATTTAAAAAAACATGATATACTAATTAGAGATTTTGGGGGAAATAAAGAATGAAACATTCAAATGAAACCATTGAAAAAATTCGCACTTCTTCTAAAGAGCGTGTGTTTCCTCAATCTGTGAGAAATCTTATGACAAAACGTAATATTGAAATAAATGGAAAAAGAGTATATTGCGTTGAAACTGGTAAGGAATTTGAAAGCATTTCCGCTGCTGCCCGATCTATCAAAACAGCACCCATATGTGTTTCTCGCGTTGCAAACGGAATAAAAGAATCTATTAAAGGATATTCATTTAGATTTATATGAAAAACAAATATTTTGCATTTTGGCGCGATAGTTCGTTCCCTTATATTCTTGGTGGAACTGCTACTGAAATTGAAAAAGATGGTATGGTTTATATTGAAGAATTTCAAGAAAGATTTAAACCTGTTATCATTTTGCCACTTGAACAGGGTAAAGAAATTGACAAAAAACTTGAACAACTTACCAATGAATATCACGAAGCTCAAAAGAAATTGCATAATGAGTATATAGCAAAGATAATGGATGTTGCTTTTTTTATTAAGCTTAAGTAATTGAAAATTGAAATATTCATGATATACTGTCTTCATGAGTATAAATGCAAAAATTGGTATGGGCATAGTTGGTTTACTTGTTGCTGCTCTTATATATTACTTTATTTTTTGGTGGGAACCTGCCCTTAAATCAGGTGTAATAACCAACATACAACACACCTCAGCACTTACAACTTATGATCAGCACGAACATTCTGTTTACAGAAATGTTTCTCGAAGGGTTAGAGATAGCGATGGTGATTATCGCACGGTTACTGATCGGGTGTTTGATCATCACGAATATTCCATCGATCAGCATTATAACGGTCCTGATATTATTATTACCATTCAAGCTGAATCTTCTAAACATGCCGATAAAATGCTCTCTGCAAAAATTTATGTGACAGCAGATCGTGTCTCAGACTTTTCTATAGGTGACGAATTTTATTTTGATAAAGAATTTGGAGATAAAAGGCACGATTCAAACAATACAACCAAAGAAGTTGCCCGTAGAGATTTTGTAAGTTTTAATTTAGATGAATGGATCGCTTCTCATACCACTTCTGGTAATTGGTAATTGAAAATACAAATAATGATGATATACTATCTACAAAGAAGGTTGTAATATGAAAGATGAAGATATCGTTGAAAAAATTGAAAAAATGTATGCTGATGAAAAATCTCACAAATTTGTAATTCATTTAATTCACTCTTTCATTCCAATCCAGTTGAAAGCAGGGAAAATACTTGATGACACTAACAAACGGTGTTGCATTACCCACAAGGAAATCATATCAGTCAATCAGCAAATGAGTATTTTTTCTTCTCTTGATAAATCAACTGTAATTGGCTCTCTTCTTGATGGAGATAAGAAAAAACAGTTACATGATGAAATTAATCAAAAGCGGGGGAATCGTGAAGGTGGATATTGCGCCGAAGGAACTGATAAAGTGCTTTCAATTTCTGCGCTTCAGGCCCTTCATGAATTTACTCTTAATAAGATTATGCAAGGTGATTATGAAATAAATAAAATTATTCAAAAACAGTGGCGAGCAACTTTATAAAAATGGAGAAAATATGAACAACATTCTGTTTGACACACAATATGGTAAAAATCATCAGGTTGTAAAATCTGTTATTTCTAATGCGGATTATTTAGTTTATTTTGGCGGATCAATAGATTTTTCACATCTTAAGCAGGGAGAATACATTATTATCGGTAATAATGTTATGCTCGATTTGGACGAAATTAATGAGCAGACTAAATCATATACTCCTGATTTTTTGAAAGAGCATTTATTTATTTCTGATCGAGCATTTCTTTCATTACCAGCATTTACGCGAGACAATAGTGCATATGATGTCAAATATGGTTTTACAGGATATCGAATTTCCGATATGGACCAGCTTCTATGTAAAGAGGACGTTGAATATCGTGAAAGAAACCAGCATCTTTTTAATTGCGCGATTAACTTTTCAGATTTTTATCAAAAGAATGTTGATAAAAACTTTTTGTTTCTCAATACTGATGGTGCATTTCTTGACATTGATACAGGCATTTATCCTGAAGTAATGCCATATTCAACAACAGCATCCGGTGCAATTGAAGTTGGCTGTCCTCCTAAAAATATAGACAATGTTATAGGAATTGTTCGCTCTTATGCCTTGTATGATGGCAAGGGTATTATGCCAACAGAATTCACTGAAACAAAAATGCAGGGATCAACCAAACGCATTGGTCGGCTTGATCTGGTTGCTTTACACGATGTATGTAAGGCCAATTCTGTAAGTAGTCTTATTCTTACTGATCTGTTTGCTCTGGATGATTGGGATAAAATTGAAGTATGTGTTGGATATAAAAATTATAATTTCTATCCCACTGATCTTAAAGATGTTATTCCTGACTATCAAATAATTGAAGGATGGAAAACATCTACCCAAGGCGTCACAAAAATAAACCATCTTCCCATTAACGCTCGGGAATTTATTGGCTTAATTGAATCTTATTGTGGAGTAATGGTTGATCGTGTTGATTTATCAACATCTATCATTAACCGTTGGAATTATTGGGCATGAAGTTTAATTTCTTTTCTTCCTCAAGAGAATCTGATAAGGAGCTTTTCTTTGGACCTCTGGAGGAAGAAACATTTATCGAGATTGGTGAAAATTGGACCATGGCAAACATTGTTGTTGCCATGGGTATTTTCCCATCCATCACTCAAGCAAGAAATAATGGGTATAATAAACCAATACCAGACGGATTTACTTTTAAAAGCATTGGCAAATTGAAATATCAAGTGTTTATTTTTAAGGAAAAACTATGATTACCATTGAAACTGGGCATAATAAATTCATCTGCGTAATTAAAGATACAGAAGAGGAATCTATTAAAATAGAATGCCCAAACTGCGATACTCGACGATTTTATATGCGAGGGAAAATAGATCATTGTTTTTTTAATTCAAAACAGAATCCAATTATCCAGCTTAAATGCGATTGTAATGCTGAAATACAAGTAATTGGTAAAACTGAATTACTCGATAAAGAAATTTTGGAAGATTTAGTATGAGATATTTTTTAATTTTTGTCTTTTATTAAGTCTTGTTGGCTGCTCAGAGCCTCTTCCACAAAAAGAGGTAATAGCAAATGTTGATAATGCTTATTTCCCTCCGGATGCCATCAATATTAAACAAACCAATTTAAAATATTGGTATTCATTTGAAAGAAACGGAATTAAATATTTAGAATATTATCCGGGAATATATGGTGAAATTTTTATCATGGAAGATAAATAAATATAATATTTTAATGGAGATAGCATGATCATTGGTATTACAGGAAAATCTGGTGCGGGTAAAACTACTATTACCAATAATATTGGCAAACACTTTAATATCACCACCATAAATCTTGATGAAATTATTCACTATGTAATGGATCAACATAAAGCTCGTGCAATAGAAACATTCGGATCAGAGATTTTAAAAGACGGAAAAATAGATCGGATTGTTTTAGGTGATCTTGTATTTTCATCCAGAAATACTTTTAAAGATTATTCGACTTTTATATATAAAGAAACCTTGGATGTTATTGCTCCTTATATTGCAACTGATTGCATAATTGATCACATACTTCTTCCTCATATGAAAGAAATCTGGGATATGTGCAATGTGAAAATATTAGTAAAAGCAGATGACCAGCTACGTCAGGAGAGAGTGTTATCAAGAGATAAGATTTCTCCCGACTATTTTAAAACGCGAGAATCTGCATCAATTGAATATGACGAAGATGATTTTGATGTTATTATAAAAAACAATAAGGAGAACACATGTTTTTTAAAAATCTTATAGCGAAAAAAGGAAAGGTTATTTTTCCCAATCCCTATGCAGAAGCAGAAGAACTGCTCTTTATGTTTTATTATGCAGTTGGTCTTGATTTTAAAAAAGAAATACATGAAACTCTTATTAACCATTTACGAAAAGAAATGCTTCATGCATATGCTCCTATTTGTGAAAAATGTGATAGTTGGTCTTTATATCATGATTGTGACGATCCTGAAGTATTGCCAGAAAATAGACTAAAAAAAGAGCCAGATAATTGTTCCAATTATTTGTGTAACAATCATAGTTGCCCTAATAACATAAAGGCATAAAATGACTAAAGAATGTTGTTTAAATAAAGAAGAATATCTTGCTGCTATTGAACTCATGAAAAACTGGACAGGATTGAAAACCCGAGCATTCAGCTTAAGTCCATATTGGGTGCATCCTATTCGTGTTGCAGCATTGGTTTCTAAATATAAAAAATCTCATATTATTGACGAACTTATTATTGCGGCATTATTTCATGATATTGTAGAAGACACTTCTCATACAGCTGAAGAAATTGAATCTCTTTATGGACCTTTAGTGTCTTCTCTTGTTGTAGAGCTTACTTCTATAAAATCTATTCAAGATGCTATGGGTAAAACGCAATATCTTTCTAAAAAACTTTCAGAATTATCATCATGGGCATTGGTTATAAAGCTTTGTGACCGGCTTGATAATGTATCCGATTTTTGTTTTGCACCTCAAAAATTTATTGATAAATATGCAAAAGAAACATTGAGTATTTTGTCATATATTGAAGCCAAACGAACACTTTCAGATACTCATAAAAAAATTATAGTGGATATTCGAGCAATGGTTGCCATTTATTATCAGGAGACGACACCTGATGCGGCTCCAATGCCTGTTTGTATGACGGCAGAAACTGATGTGGAAAATATTTAATAAGCTTTTTGGATGGGATTATATTAATGTAAAATCCTCATATTTATCAATTCCAGATAGAATTGTTAGGGTTCATGTGGATGGGGAGGGACATCCTTATTATTGGTTATATTCATCTGCTGAAAGAATTTATGAGGGAAAAGATAATATTGTTTGGCTTACTTGTCATCCGGGAAAATATCTATATCCTAATAAAACTGAAGGATATACAATTATATAATGAAGATAAATTCATAAGGAGCCACTATTATGAAATTTAATAATATTATGAACGAAAGAATTGAAGATGATGCCCAATCTTTTGCTCGATCAAATCCGCAAGCTGCAAATAAAATGCTTGGTCAAATAAAAGGACAACAAACAATTGTTGATCAAGGGACTATAAAAATAGAATTGGCAGGTGTTGACAATGACGGACGAGGATCAACATATGGCGATAAAATGGAAATTTATGATGCCTTTATTGAAGGAAAAAGAATACCTTCTTTGCTTGGTAAAATAATCCGCTTTGACAGCAATCTTTCTACCAAGACGGATGCTTTTGCTGTAGCACAAGTATTGTGTCCCGGAGACACCCTTTTTGCCAATAAACTTTCTCAATTCCTTATTAGCATTCATGATAATAATCAAATGAAAAGCTTTGCGCCAGCCAATAGGTATTATGACATTGTGTATGATATAAAATCAGGCAACTTTACCACAAAGGCTGATATTTAGTTGAAAAAGTAAATAAGTATGATATACTAATGTATATATGGAAAGCACGTATCAGGTTTATCAGAAAGAATCTTTAAAAATAAGTTGGTATGAGTTTAAGCCGGGGAATGGCACTCGATATGAATTTGGTCTTAGTAAACCACCATTTTTTATGCAAGGATGTGATCCCAATTATCTGGTTATAATTCTTCCACATGCTTATTATGCATTTACAAGGGAAGAACTCTTAAATGGAATAGTTAATGCATATCATTGTGAAAAACTTAATCTGAACCAGCAAGATGCGGAAGAACTGTTTAAGTTTATTCGTGAGAATGTTTTGAAAGGAGAATTTTAATGAGTATGGAGTCATCATATTACATTCCAAAAACTCCCATGTCTGTTCCGCTTTATGACCCGAATAAAAAATGCTTTTCTGTTTTTTATTCGGATGGCATGATGGCGGATATCCCTGCTGATCTTTTTTATAAAATGTTTTATCTAAAAGGTGAAGAAACTGATTTTGAAGCCAATTATGGCGTTTCACAAAAAGAACCTGAACCAACTCCTGAAAGAAAATCTAATGAAAATATAAGCGATTTTATTAATAGAAATTTTTCTCATGAAGAAATTGAAAAAGAAGTAAGTAAAGCTCATGAAAAACTTTCTATTGCCATAAGAGCTGCTAAAATGATTGGAATGTCTTATGAAGAATTTATTAAAACTTCCCTTGATGGGAGTAAAATATCAGATTTTGGGCGAGAACAGCTTTTGATAAACATTAAACACATTTGGGACAAAGCGTAACTGCTTTTACATAAAGGAGCACATTTAATATGGGAAGAAAAGCATTAAGTGAAAGAAAAATCACAAAAACCATTAGTCTTACCGGGAATACCATCATAATGCTTGAAGAGCTTGCTGATATGGACGGCGAGAAGAGTCAGAGCAATGTTATCGAAAAATTAATCGTCGAAAGGTATAAAAACGCAAAAGCAGAGTAATGTTTTTTATTATCGGTGATCGACATGGGGAGTCTGGATTCCCCATGTTGTCTGGAAAGAATTGGAAACAAGGTAAAACCTTACAAAGATCAGATTATTTGTTTTTTGCTGGTGACTTTGGATTAATCTTTTTTCAAAATCCTACAGAGTCTGAAAAATATTGGCTTGACTGGCTTAATGAAAGAAACTGGACTTCTTTAGTTGTCGATGGTAATCATGACAACATTCCTGCATTATACAATCTGCCAACAAAAGAATGGAATGGTGGTAGAGTAGGTATTATACGAGAAAATATTCTCCATCTTCGTCGCGGTGAAATATATACCATTGATGAAAAGAAATATTTTATCTTTGGCGGAGCAGCATCCCATGATATTCCAGATCGTATTCAAGCATCATTAGCAAAAAATCCAAATTATCAAAATATAAAAAAACAAAAAGAAGTGCAATGGTGGAAAGAAGAAATGCCATCAATATATGAAATGGCATATGGCATTACTAATCTTATGAAGCATAATTGTTCTGTTGACTATATTATTTCACATACTACACCTAAAAGCATTATTGAACAATATAGGAATGAGCTTGAAACTGATATTGTAACTGACGATCCATTGACCAAGTATTTTGACATTATTAAAAATAATGTCTTCTATAAAAAATGGTATTTTGGACACTTCCATCAGGATAAAACATTAAATGATCAATTTGTTTGCATATTTAATAGCATAAAGGAGATACTGTGAAAAATCAGATTATTTTTAATAAATTTAATATTAACTTTTATTTTTGGAGAATTTATATTTGCTTGGGTTGGTATCGTGGAGAGCCATTCAAGCCCTTTCAGCTTGAATTACTTGATCTATCAAACGGTTCTATTATTTACTTAAACATTTGCAAATGTGTATTTAATGTGGGGTTCATCAAATGATTGACGAAATATATTTCTTTAATATGTTTATTGTGCTCATATCTTGTTGTTATTTAGACGACTCTTTTGAATATCTTGGTAAAGATATTACAAAGGAGAAAAATCATGATAAAGATTTTCGAGGCGATTAAGCTCTTTGTTCAGAATATTTTAAAAAAAACTGGAGAAAGAATATTTAAGCCACAATTTATGAAATGGGTTTGGCTTTTTATTGCTGGTTTTTTTATTTATTTGGGTATAGAGGTAATTTTTACTGGATTACTTAGTTCACTTGCTATAGGTTCTTGGTTTAGATTCATTGGACATTCCAGTATTTGGATGGGATTAATTGGCGGAATAATGCTGATTTCCTTGGGTGCTCTTAATGGTATTAAATGGATAAAAAACCAAAATCTTTTCGTTCAAGCTTTAATTGGTGCAGTGCTTATAACAGCAACTGAATTCCTTAGTGGATGTGTTTTGAACTTGTGGTGGGGATTAGCCATCTGGGATTATAGCAAGCTTTGGTTTAATGTATTTGGACAAATTAATTTATTGTATTCTGTTTTTTGGTTTTTCTTAAGTCCATTTGCTTTCTGGGCAGATGATACTCTGAGATGGGTTTTATACAAAACTGGCGTTTGCACTTCAGCAGATGCTACTTATGATCTTTGCTGGTTTTATAAACAACTTTTTAGTTTTAAACCAATAAATTATCCAGTATCCACCGGAAAAGCAAAAAAATAATATAAAAAAGGAGATAATATGATAGGTTGGGTAAAAACAAGCGAAAGATTGCCACCTTCTTGGCCACGAAATAAACCGTTAGCACCACGCTATACTGTTCAATGTAATGGGTATGCCAATGTTCAGGCTATGTTTTTGGATGGAGAATGGTGGACGAGCTATATTTCAAAAATAGTTGAACCAGTTGCTATTTGGCTGGACGAAGCTGAAGAATCTTAATAAAAACCTCCCTCCGGGGAGGTTTTTTTGTATTTCCTTACAATATAAAGACTTATATTCTAATAAATAATTATATAAATATTTGATTTTTTACGAAATCATGATATACTACTATTACCGAGGGGAATATAAGATGAATGAATTGGATGGCATAGTATTTAAATTTCGCGACTTTAATGACGAGCTAATTGATGCTTGGAAAAAAGTCTTTGGGAAATATTTGAATTTTAATATATGCCATGGAGATATTCTTCAGGCCGGAGAAGCTTCTGCTATCGTAAGTCCTGCCAATTCATTTGGAGTTATGGATGGTGGAATTGATCTTGCCTACACTCGTTACTTTGGTGTCGATCTTTCTTGGCGGCTTCAACAAAAAATAAAATCGGATTATTTTGGAGAACTTCCTGTAGGTCAAGCACTTATTATTCCTACAGGTAAAACCGATATACCCTTTCTTATTTCTGCCCCCACTATGCGTGTTCCACAGATTGTCAGGGGAACCGTAAATGCCTATTCTGCCTTTCGCGCAGTCCTTATTGAAATTGTTAAATTTAACCGGGAAAATACTGCAGCACCTATCACCACAGTGCTATGCCCCGGTCTTGCTACTGCAACAGGAGAACTTCCTGCCAATCTGTGTGCTTTGCAAATGCTTAAAGCATATGAAAACATATCTAATTTCAAACCATTACGGTGGGATGAACTTATGTTTGAACATTATACTATGATGGGGAAATAACATGAGCGATATGGTATATCATTTCTTGAATGTCGCAGAAAAAATGTGTTATGAAACATTTTATCATCTTTATCGCGGAAAAGAAACTACTTGGTTACAATTCGATTTTCGCATTGATCATACCGACTATTTGCTTAATGGCGATGATGTTGGAAAATCATTACATTTCAATGTTCGCTATCATACCAATAAAGGCGGTTCTTATGTCAAGGTTGAGTGGCAATTAATTGATGT
>JACCEE011628277.1_pt1 | contig 10521 bp, 10 predicted proteins | sample 7449931 | NCBI WGS metagenome assembly JACCEE01 (sample SAMN15323457, study PRJNA562643) | freshwater metagenome | isolation source: river surface water | place: USA:Blue River Watershed | collected 2017-08-19 | reverse complement strand
TGAGGCTTTTTTATTGCTGTAATTTTAGTCACTTAATTGTCATCAACTTCGCCTAGTTTATAGCGATGACTTGTAGAGGATGTCATCGATGTTAGCCAAGTTGAACCCGTCACAACAAAATTTTGATGTGTCATTTCCCACAGAAATTACTGCGCAAAAAACAGAATATTTATTTGAATGGGTGGATTCACTCAAAGTCTTACAAGAAGTACAACGCTTTCGTGCTCAACAATTTTCTGAGCAATTTGGGGTCAATTTCCCGCAGCAATTGGATCAGGATCTTTATGATTTTGGTTGTGAACATGCTGTGTTACGCAATAAAGAGACCCGTGAAATTATTGCGTATACCCGCTTGAAAATGTTTCAAGGGCACGAATTGGCACAAAGTTATAGTGCACAAGAATTTCAAGTGTTCCCACAGTTATCCCATTTAGATAATGTTGTGGAAATGGGCCGGGTCTGTGTACATTCGCGTTACCGTTCGGGTAAAGCACTTTCCACTTTGTGGCTGAATCTGATTCCGAAAGTTCTGTGGGGAATGCGTGCAAAATATCTGATCGGTTGTGTAAGTATCCGCTGGGAAGGGAATCAGTCACGTGCTTACCATACCCATCAGTATCTACAGCAATTAGATCCTGCAAGAACAGTCGACATCCAGCCACTACAGGCATTTGAACCTCGTCTCAACGATACGATTTTGGCTCAGGATGAGAAAATTCCAAAACTGTTTGATGTGTATTTAGAGATGCAGGCCAAATTGTCTAAACAGGCCTATTTAGATCAGCAGTTCAATTGTCTGGACTATTTCGTGCTGCTTGAAGTCAAAAAAATGGCACGTAACTTTATGCTGCAACAGAAGGCGGGTTAAGCTGCATCATCGGTCAGGTTCGATAATCTGATTTGCAAGGCGAAATCGACTGATGCACAATAAACACTTAATTTTATCAGGTGTTTCTGAAGTCTATGTGCCAGTTACTCGGAATGAATTGTGCGACCCCCACGGATATTACCTTTTCTTTCCGAGGGTTTTCACAGCGGGCAGGGATTACCTCAGATCATTGTGATGGTTTTGGCATCGCATTTTTTGAGGATAAAGCCTGCCGTCTGTTTGTCGATAACCAGTCGGCTGTTGAATCCCCAATTGCTGAACTGATCCGTAACTATCCGATCAAATCTCGCAACGTGATTGCACACATCCGCAAGGCGACTCAGGGAAAAATCAATCTGGAAAATTCTCATCCCTTTATGCGCGAGTTATGGGGGCGTCACTGGATTTTTGCCCATAACGGTGATTTACATGATTTTCAGCCTGCTTTAACTGGACGTTTTATGCCGGTGGGGAATACTGACAGTGAGCGTGCTTTTTGTTATTTGCTGGATCAGTTGGTGGAACGTTTTGGTTATGTCGAACCGGCACTGGATGATATTTTTGCCGTGCTTGCCGAGGTTTCTCCACAAATTGCAGAGCATGGGACCTTTAATTTTTGTCTATCCAATGGACAGGCGCTGTTTAGTTATGCCACTACCAAACTACACTGGCTGGTACGTGAATATCCTTTTAAGCCAGCACGTTTGATTGATCTGGATGTGGAAGTCGATTTTAGTCAGGTGACGACGGCGGCAGACCGTGTAGCAGTCATTACCACCGATCCCTTAACGCAAAACGAAGTTTGGACTGCGTATGTCCCAGGGCAGATGATTCTATTTCAACAAGGGCAGCCGATTAAGAGCATGCAAACACGAGTGGAGCGTTTGGTGCGTGAAGCAGAAAATCCTGCCCTAAAACGGATCACACCGGCTGATCAATATTAATGTGATGGATTTCTCATATTAATCCTTTGTTTTTACTTGGTTTTATGTTTTTAAAGTCTTAAATTTAAAGCGAAATAATTATCATTTTGGCTAAAAAATATCTTATCTTTTTAATCTGAATTAATATATTTTTTATATTTAAAACATGAACTTGCAACAAATTGGTGCGTTTTATAGCTAAACCCAACTGATTTGCTTGTTTTTTATTTACGAAAATTAAATATAAGATGCTTTTCAAGTGATAAATAATGTATGCCACAGGTGGTCGTATGAAGATGAAATGGGTTCCAGAATATAATACTGGCATCGATGTGATTGACGATCAGCACAAACGAATCTTGGATTATATTAACGAAATCGATGGCATTGCTGCGAATACGGATCGCGCGCGTATCAAGCAGATCCTGGATAACATTATTGACTATACCCAGTCGCATTTCACTTTCGAAGAAAGTCTGCAGGAAGAAGCAGGTTACAAGTACCGTGTACCGCACAAACGCGTACATGACTTGTTTATTAAAAAAATTGAATCTTATCGTGACCGCTTTGAATCAGGGCATTCGATTGAAGCCGAGTTACATGAAGTTTTATCGAAATGGTTAATTAACCATATTCAGCACGATGATGCAGATTATGTTGGCGCTGTAAAAGAAAATATGATGGGTATCATTAAAGAGAAAGAAAAGAAAAGAGGGAAAAACTGGTTTGCTCGTTTCTTCTCATAATAAAAAATTAAACGACAGAATAAATGAGCATCGAAAATTAAAATAACCAATCGATAAATTAGCGCAGCAAATCATCCTCAGGATGGTTTGCTTTTTTCTTTGTAAACTTTGATTTTCATTGATGACAAAGGCAAAATAGCCAAAGACTTTTTCAAGGTATACGTCATGCAGGACAATTCTATGTCGCGATGGTTAGCGCCGCTGATGGCATTTTGTTTATCATTTCTAATGATTGCCACATTGGCACCTCTAGTGGGGATTCAGACAGAACGTCAAATTGATTTCTGGCTGCTTTGGTTGGCCAGTATGCTAATTTTTGCCTTACCGCTGGCTTATCTTGAAATCGCCTTGGTAAAACGTGCCAAGATTTCGGCCTTACAGGCTTTATCTTCCCTGACCCGAGATGCTGACGCTTCAGCACGATGGCGTTTGGCGGGTTGGTTGGCTGTGCTGTTTATTCCTTTCTTTGCTGGAGGAATGCTTGCCCGCAGTAGTGACCTTTTGTTGTCACAGCAAAACTTGGGGGTAAGCAGTATTGTAATTATCGCTGCTGCGGCTGTCTTGGCGTTGATCTTGTCATTGTTGGCTCGTCCTATTTTACTGGGCTTAGCAGTGCTAGGCGTATTGGTATCACTGATTACTGCGAATGTCATGGGTGATACAGCAAGCAACTGGCAGATGACTGCAATTCAATCAAAAGAGTTACTCTACGCGGCTGTCTTGGCTTTGGTTGCAACCGGTTTGGGCTTGGGTATGTATGGACAAACCAGTCTGCCGCAAGTGAAAAATCGTGATGAAGCCAGTAAGACCGTCTTGCCGATCTGGATTGCTCAACTGATTGCCGTATTGGCTTTTGCCTTTTTCTCGGTCAAGCTGGCTGTTCCTGCCATAACATTGCTCATCAGTGCCATCGCTGTCAGTGCGCTAATGTTGCAAATGGCGCGTGAGCAATTGGCCCATCGTCAGTTAGCCGTTCCAGTCCAATGGTTGTTGGTGGTTATTCCAATGCTGCTTTGGGCTGTTCCTGCTATAAGCGTGGTGTTGAATCCTATCCTGATCATTTGGGGACTGGTGATTGTCCTCATTTATGCGATTTTTGTGGGTTGGGTGATGAAGATCAGCCATTTGCGTAAAGCGTTGAATTTCAGCAATGAACTGTTTTATAACCTATGGCGTATTGCGGTTCGTATCATCTTGCCGTTGACGATTATCTTATCGCTTATCGCTTTTATTGGATCTTTGCTATGAGCGAGCCACAGCAAGTCTGGGTGGCTTACGCAACCGCAACGCAGCAATTTCATATTGCTGTGCCTTATGTACCGGGGATGACAGCAGGCGACGCGATCCGGCAAAGTGCGATTGAGCAGCAGGTCGATTTACCTCAACCTTTGCAGCTCGGAATCTTTGGCGTCAAAATTGAAAATGCGGATCATGTATTACAGGCGGGTGATCGGGTCGAGATTTATCGTGCATTAATCATTCAACCACAAGATATCCGCCGTAAACGCGCTGCAAAAAATCCGGTAGGACGCTATCAGAAAGGTAATCGCTTTAAACAATCGAAATGATATAAAAAACCCCTCATTGAGGGGTTTCTTTTTAATTTAAACGGTCTATAGTGGTGGCGCATTTAGGATCGCCTCTTTTGAAGGCGGCAAACCTGGTTGTGTTTCTGGGATCGTTTCTAAACCTTCAATTTTTGTCACGATACCTGATTCATTAAAATAGATTTTTAAATGTTGACCATATGCAGCCGGAATCTTGGCTTTTTTAGCATAAGTTCCTGGAATATAGTGATAGATGTAGTCCCAGCGTAGTGGATTCATCGGATCGGTAACGGTCGGGCTTCCGAGTAAAAAGCGGACTTGTTGATGCGTCATGCCAACTTGAATTTTGGCTGCTTGCGCCTGTGTGAGGGGAGTTCCTTGTGGAATATCGACTTTATATACCCCTAATGTCGAACAGCCGGCGAGCAGTGAAGTGACCAATAACGTCAACATGATTTTTTGCATTTTGCTACACTATCCCAATTAATTATGATGCATTCGATCCGAGGATAAATCATACTGCATCTAAACTCTGTTGCATATTCCAACTTAACATTTGTTGAGAGACCTTTTTTCATGCCTATTTCAAATCAAGATTTACGTAAAGCTGGTTTAAAAGTTACCTTACCACGGATCAAGATATTGGAATTATTAGAAAATTCAAGACAACATCATTTGAGCGCGGAAGATATTTATAAAACATTATTGGAACAGGGTGAAGATGTTGGTCTCGCAACCGTATATCGTGTGTTAACACAGTTTGAAGCAGCAGGCATTATCCAGCGTCATCATTTTGAAAATAACCATTCAGTTTTTGAAATCATGCAGGAAGATCACCACGATCATTTGGTCTGCCAGAACTGTAACAAAGTCATTGAATTTACAAATGATGTGATTGAACATGAACAGCACGCCGTGGCGGAAAAACATGGTTTTGCATTGACAGGTCATTCTTTAAATCTGTATGGCTATTGTGACAGCGCAGAGTGTCAGGATGCTTTCCGTAAGAAGTAAGATTCACATAAATCTGACAAATAAAAAAAGAAGCTTTAAAGCTTCTTTTTTTGATCTGGATAAATCTTAATGGTTATCAAACGTGATATTGCGACTCGCATTCAATAACTGATCACCGCCTTCTTCGATCAACTTGATTTGTAGACGTAGATCGTTTGGTGCATCGGCATGTTTTAATGCTTCTTTATAGTTAATAATACCCGCACGATACAGATCAAATAACGCTTGGTCGAAGGTCTGCATGCCCAGTTCACGTGAACGTTTCATCAGGTCTTTGATGTTGTGAATTTCACCCTTACGGATGTAATCCGCCAGAAGGGGAGTATTGATCAGCAGTTCAATGGCAGCACGACGGGATTTGCCATCGACGGTCGGAATCAATTGCTGTGCCACAATCGCTTTCAGGTTGAGTGACAAGTCCATATACAGCTGGCTATGGCGGTCAGCATCAAAGAAGTGAATAATCCGGTCTAGTGCCTGGTTGGCATTGTTGGCGTGCAGCGTTGCCAAAACCAAGTGACCGGTTTCTGCAAAGGCAATTGCATAGTCCATGGTTTCACGGGAACGAATCTCACCAATCAGAATGACATCCGGCGCCTGACGTAGGGTATTTTTCAGAGCCACTTCAAATGAATCGGTATCAATTCCAACTTCACGTTGGGTAATAATACAGCCCGCGTGTTCATGTACGAACTCGATCGGATCTTCAATTGTGATGATATGACCTTTGGAGTTGTGGTTACGATAACCAATCATCGAGGCCAGTGACGTCGATTTACCCGTACCGGTTGCACCGACAAAGATAATAATCCCGCGTTTGGTCATGGCGAGATCTTTGAGAATTGGTGGTAAATTCAAGTCTTCCATACTTGGAATTTTGGTTTCAATACGGCGTAATACCATGCCAGGTAAATCACGCTGTTGAAAGGCGCTGACACGGAAGCGTGCACTTTTCTCGCGGTTGGTAATCGCAAAGTTACATTCACGTGTCTGCTGAAATTCAAGACGCTGTTTGTCTGACATGATCGAATGTAGAAGTTGGCCTACAATCTCCCCAGTCAATTTGGTTTTGGAGACCGGTACAATTTGCCCGTTGATTTTCATAGAGGGTTCAACGTCGGCGGTAATAAATAAGTCTGAAGCTTTTTGTTGTATCATTAAGTTCAGTAAATCATTAAAGTCCATGATTTCCCCCTCATTAATCCTTAAAAAAATTATAAAAATGATTCTGGTTGTTTTGCTGCGGTACGTGCCACTTGCGGACTGATCACGCCTTTTGCCACCAGTGATTTAAGTGTCTGATCCAGTGTGGTCATACCGTAGTTGGCCCCAGTTTGAATGGCAGAATACATCTGGGCCACTTTGTTTTCACGAATCAGGTTACGGATCGCAGGAATCCCGATCATGATTTCATGTGCTGCCACACGGCCACCCCCATTCTTTTTCAATAGGGTTTGTGAAATCACGGCTTGTAAGGATTCAGACAGCATGGCACGGACCATGTCTTTTTCTTCTGCCGGGAAAACGTCAATGATACGGTCAATGGTTTTAGCCGCAGAGGTAGTATGCAGTGTACCAAACACCAAGTGACCGGTTTCTGCAGCGGTTAAAGCCAAACGGATGGTTTCGAGGTCACGCATCTCACCCACGAGAATAATATCCGGGTCTTCACGCAGTGCTGAACGCAGTGCTTCATTAAAGCCATGCGTATCACGATGCACTTCACGCTGGTTGACCAGACATTTCTTGGATTGATGTACGAATTCGATCGGATCTTCAATGGTCAGGATATGGTCATAACGATGTTCGTTGATATAGTCGATCATGGCTGCAAGCGTGGTAGATTTACCTGAACCGGTTGGACCTGTCACTAACACGATACCACGTGGATATTCCGCGATTTCCTTGAAAATTTGCCCCATACCTAAATCTTCCATCGTCAAAACTTTCGATGGAATGGTACGGAATACGGCGCCTGCACCACGGTTCTGGTTAAAGGCGTTCACACGGAAACGTGCAACTCCTGGCACTTCAAAAGAAAAGTCGGTTTCTAGGCGTTCTTCATAGTCACGACGCTGTTTATCGTTCATGATATCGTAAACAAGACGGTGAACTTCTTTGTGTTCTAGGGCAGGTAAGTTAATGCGACGAACTTCGCCATCCACACGAATCATCGGTGGCATACCTGCGGAAAGGTGTAAATCTGATGCGCCATTTTTCGCAGAGAAGGCTAAGAGTTCTGTAATATCCATGAGGTCCCCAGAATAATCAAAGTACGTAATTATTTTGTAGAATAATACGGCTTTCCCCGCGCTTAACCAACAGTTGTCTGTTGAGAAAGTAAAAAAAGATCAATGAAATGAGAATCATGTCAATGAATCCAGTTGAGCAAGCCAGAAATCAGGTTCTGGCACAAATCCAGCAAGCCTGTCAGCAGTGCCAGCGTGATCCTGCGACGGTGCATTTACTGGCAGTTTCCAAAACCCATCCGAGTGATGCCCTGCGCGCAATGTATGCTACCGGGCAACGTGCTTTTGGTGAAAACTATCTGCAAGAAGTACTGGACAAGATGGCTGCGTTACAGGATTTACAGATAGAGTGGCATTTTATTGGTCATGTGCAGCGTAATAAAACCAAGCATTTAGCTGAACAGTTTGCCTGGGTGCATGGTGTGGATCGTCTGATCATTGCCGAGCGTTTATCTAATCAGCGTGAAGCCAGCCAGCCACCTTTGAATATCTGTATTCAGGTCAATATTGATGGGCAAGAAACTAAAGATGGTTGTACACCGCAAGAAGTCCCAGAACTGGTCCGGCAGATCAGCCAGTTGCCACATTTACGTTTACGTGGCTTGATGGTGATTCCAAAGCCGGGAAATACTGCTGCATTTAGTGATGCCAAGAACTTGTTTGATCAGGTGAAAGTTGAACATGCCCAACCGCAAGATTGGGATACCTTAAGCATGGGGATGTCAGCTGATATGGCTGATGCAATTGCTGCAGGCTCGACGATGGTTCGTGTCGGAACCGCACTGTTTGGCGCGCGTGATTATTCAGCAAAAGCTTGAAAGTAAAGCCAGCTGATGCTGCCTATGCGCCATTTTTATGGTGCAACGGAACAGCGCTATATGCTGGCTGCAATTTTATCCCACAATTTCAATATGACTGGCACCCGAGCCCACCGGTTTGACCTGAATCTGAACCGGAATGCGTTCATGCATTTCCTGGATATGGGAAATCAGGATGATTTTACGGCCCTGATTTTGTAAATGATCCAGTGCATCCATCACGATGTGCAGGGATGCTGGATCCAGGGTGCCAAAGCCCTCATCAATAAACAGGGATTCTATCTTCATGGAACCTGATGCCATTTGCGCAATCGCCAAAGCAAGTGCTAAAGAGACCAGAAAAGTTTCCCCACCCGAGAGTGAAAGTACCGGACGAATCTCGCCATTCATATGATGGTCAATGATCGCCAGTCCCAGGCTGTTGTCGATACGCTGTAGTTGATAGCGTGGTGCCAGCGGTTGCAACTGTTGATTGGCATATTCCACAAGAATGTCCAGATGGTGTTCCTGGGCAATTTTTTTAAACTTGCTGCCATCTGCACTCCCGATCAGATCGGAGATACGACTCCAGCGGTATTCTTGTTGCTGGATACGCTGGATTTGCTGTTCAAACTGCTGCTGTTTCTGCAGATTTTGTTGCTGTAGCTGCAGTTTTAGTTTCAGTTCATCACGCTGTGCCGAGAAGTCCTGTGTCTGTTGTTCCAGGTCGGCGAGTTGTTGTTGGACCTGGAAAAAGTCACGTTCTGGTTGATCTTTAAGATGTCGCTGCTGCTGGTCTTGTAAGGTCTCTAGCGCCGTTTTGGCTTGTTGTAATGTCTGTTCATGGGTGTGCAAATGCTGGCGTAACTGCTGTTCCATTTGGCTGGAGATCTGTAACAGTGTAGTAATCTGACCATCAGAAAATTGCGTTTGTTGTTGCCATAGCGTGATTTTCTGCTGGCAAGCGTGCAGTTGTTGTTCCGTCAGTTGCTGTTGAGCTTGCAGCTGTTGCAGTTGTTGTTGCTGTTGTAGATAGTCCGTCTGCAGATGCTCAAATTGCTGTTTGTGCTCACTACAGTTTTGCTCAAGCGTATGCAGTTTCTGTTTGAGTTGATCAAGCCATTCTTTTGCCGTTTCAAAGGGAGGTTCGGCATAAGCAGCCGTTAATTGAACGACATGCTGTTTGAGTTGTTCTCCCTGTAATTGGGTCTGCTCGAGTGCCTGCTGTAATTGAGTCAATTGCTGCTGTTGTTGAGCGCGTTGTTGCTGTTGAAGATGCAGCTCATTTTCAAGGGGCTGCAGCTGTTGCTGCAATTGTTTAATTTGATTGAGCAGGACATGGCGGTTTTGTAATGCAGTGCTGAGTTGCTGGCTACATCCGATGCGGTCAGCCTCCCAAGCCTGGCGCAGGCTCTCAGATAAATGCTGCACGATTGGCAGTTCGAGTTGTTCGAGTTGTTGTTGCTGTTCAAGTTGCTGCTGGAGCTGTAGTACTTTCTGCTCGTGGCTTTGTAATTCTTGCAGACTAAGTTTGAGTTGCTCCAGCTGCTGTTCGAGGCACTGTTGGCGATCTTGCTGCGCATTTTCCAGTATGCTGATGTGGCCTAATAGATGTTTATTGCTTTGCTTTAAGTCAATTTCTACCGTGAGCTGTTGTGAGTCTGTGCTGAGCGTATGGCGCAGCTGTTCAAGCTGCCGATGTAGCTCAGTAAGTTGCTGTTGTTGATGCTGATAACGCTGTTCGCTTACCACTCGTGTCTGCTGACAGGTTTGCCAAAGGCTAAAACTGTCCTGTTCTGCTTGTCGCAATTGTTGTTCCTGCTGTTCCTGGAGAGCAAGCAAAGATTTTTCCACTAACTGTGCATGGTCAATATAGGGATGTGTGATACTGCCACAGACCATGCAGGGTTGATCGGTCTGCAGACTGGCACGCAGTTCTTCGACATTCTGGGAGTGGATCAGGCGTTGTTGCTGTAAGATTTTTTGTAATTGTTCACGTTCTTTTTTGGCCGTCTCATACTGTTGCTGTGCTTGTTGCTCTTGTTGCTGCTGTTCTTGCAGCTGTTGCTGTGAATGCGTCAGTGCAGATTCCAGCTGTCGTTGTTGTTGATGCTGTTCCAGGTAATTTCGCAGCTTTTGCAGAAGATTCTGCAGGGCATATCCCTGTTGCAGCATGGCTTCTCGTTGCTGCTGTAACTGCTGAATTTCGGTCTGTAAGGTGTTGGTATTGCCAAATTTTTCATGTAGGGGGGTGATCTGCGCTTGGCATAGGTTTAATTGGATTTGTAATGCTGGGGCGTCCAGTGCCGCTTGGGCGGGAAAGCGCTGTTGAATCAGCTGCTGCTGATGTTGAATCTGTTGCAGCAGACGTAGGACT
>JACCEE010650802.1_pt1 | contig 10522 bp, 11 predicted proteins | sample 7449931 | NCBI WGS metagenome assembly JACCEE01 (sample SAMN15323457, study PRJNA562643) | freshwater metagenome | isolation source: river surface water | place: USA:Blue River Watershed | collected 2017-08-19 | reverse complement strand
TGGGCGCTCAGATGGTGAAAGAAGTTGCTCAGAAGACCAACGAAGATGCAGGTGATGGTACAACAACTGCTACCGTGCTTGCTCAGGCCATCTATAAAGAAGGCGTGAAGATGGTTACTGCTGGCCATAATCCTATGGATCTTAAGCGCGGTATCGATCTTGCTGTGACAAAATTGGTAGAAGAGCTTAAGAAAAATTCTAAAGCCATTAAAAATGACGACGAAATTGCAAAAGTAGGAACTGTTTCTGCTAACTATGATTTCGAAATCGGTAAAATCATCGCTGAAGCTATGAGCAAAGTTGGTAAAGAAGGCGTGATCACTGTTGAAGAATCTAAGACAGCTGAAACAACTCTTGATGTTGTTGAAGGTATGCAATTCGACCGTGGTTACATCTCTCCTTATTTTGTAACTAACGCTGAGAAAATGGAAGTTCAATTCGACAATCCAAACATTCTCATTACTGACAAGAAAATCTCTAACATGAGAGAGCTTCTCCCTATTCTTGAAAAGTCTCTCCAATCTGGTCGCCCTCTTCTTATGATCGCTGATGAAATCGAAGGCGAAGCTCTTACAACTCTCGTTGTAAATAAGCTTCGTGGATCACTTCAAATCGCAGCTGTTAAAGCTCCTGGTTTCGGTGACAGAAGAAAAGAAATGCTCAAAGATATCGCAATCCTCACTGGTGGTACTGTGATTTCTGAAGAGCTTGGCCGCACTCTCGAGTCTGCTGAAATGAGCGACCTTGGTACAGCTAAGAAAATCAGAATCGACAAAGACAACACAACGATCGTTGATGGTCTTGGTAAGAAAGCTGACGTGAATGCACGCGTTTCTCAAATCAAAGCCCAAATCGAAGAAACATCTTCTGACTACGATCGTGAAAAGCTCCAAGAGCGTCTTGCTAAGCTTGTTGGTGGTGTTGCTGTGATTAAAGTCGGTGCTGCTACTGAAACAGCAATGAAAGAGAAGAAAGATCGTGTTGACGACGCTCTTCACGCTACTCGCGCTGCAGTTGCAGAAGGTATCATCGTTGGTGGTGGTGCTGCTCTTATTCACTGCTCAAACATTCTCAACACAATTAAAGGTGAGAACGAAGAACAAAACGTTGGTATCAAGATCGTTCTTCGCGCTGTTGAAGAACCTCTTCGCCAGATTGCTACTAACGCCGGTCTCGATGGCGCTGTAGTTGTTAACGAAGTGAAGAATAAGAAAGATATGAACTTTGGTTATAACGCTCGCGAGAACAAGTATGAAGATCTTGTTGCTGGTGGTGTTATCGATCCTACTAAAGTTGTAAGATCTGCTCTTCAAAACGCTGCTTCTGTTGCTGGCCTTATGCTCACAACAGAAACTATGATCGCTGATGCTCCTAAGAAGGACGATGCTCCAGCTATGGGCGGCATGGGTGGTATGGGCGGAATGGGAGGCATGGGCGGCATGATGTAATCTGCCACCTGCTTTTAACGCTTCAAACACAAAGGCCTGGGTTTTATCCCAGGCCTTTTTATTTTGTTCCGTTTTTTATTGTTTGATTTTGATACTCTTAAAGATTTTTGTGCCTTCTTCATTGGAGTATACAGAAAGCATTTTCCAACCAGCTTTGAGTTTAGGCATGACTTCCTCAGAGATGATTCTTTCTTTGCTAGAAGAAACTCCACCCCAATGGAAGTCGCGGACACTTGCAACTTTATCGGTGATGAAAGAAACAACGATGTAATCTTTTCTATCAGGTGAAACGAGAGTGAAAGCAGGAACATCTGAATAACCGTCCATATCATCTTTATAAATGGCTTCCATTAAGCGGAGAAATCTCTCTCTCTCAAGTGGCATGTTCGCTGGCTCAACAAAACGATCCACTTCAAAACTTGGAACATTTTTAACGGTACATTCTAAAGCTGTGTGCATAACACTGGCAGAAATATAAGGACCAAAACCTGAAGCTGAATGGCGTTTTAATGAAACATGGAAGAATCCTTCATCGCGCTCTTCTTCGAGATTGAGGCTCATAAGGCGTTTAGGAGTTATAAATTCGAAGTCATTTCCCTTTTGTGAGTTGAGAAATCCTGATTCGATTTTCTTCCATTCACCTTTATCGTTTTGTCTGAAGTGGGCCACCTTGCTTTCGCTTTTGTTAATTTCAATTTGATAGATGCCGCCGTCTGTTCCAGTAGAGTCGTTGTTGCAGACATAAGTCTTAGCAAAAGAGCTGAGGTTTAAAGAGCAGAGGACGATGAGGATAGCCGTTTTCATTTGGGATCTCCTTGTTAGTTATAAAGTATAACTTTTTTTAAACCTGCTTCTGATCAAGTTCAAGAGGCCTGTAAAAAAGTAATAAGTTATAACTTTAAGGAGTGTGTTTTAATAAAATTAAATACTTACTTGAGGTTAAAGGGAGCGATTTTGACGTTGCCCTTCACTTTTGCCCGGCAGGCCATACGTAGGGGGACCAATTTTTTATCTTCGCTTAGACCTTCGCGTATGCGAGCGATGGTATCGGCTTCAATAGCTGAAGGAGGGGAGAGGTTTTCAGCACCTTCAACAATAGTCGTACGGCAAGCCCCACAGGCCCCTGCTAGGCAGCCATGAGGCCAAATGACCCCTTTTGTGGAGAGTTCATCAAAGAGGGTATTTCCCCCTTCAGTCTCTACAGTCCCTGTTTGTTCGCGTAGGCTATATTCGATTTTAAACATATTAACCACCTGTTTTTATTGGTATATGGCAAAGCCTGCCCCATAGCGGTGCCCAGTTGGGGGCCCTACAATAGTAGCATGAGAAATGGTGTTGTTGTTCTTCTCATTCTTTCAACTTTTTTATTCGGCTCTGTGAGTTGGGCGGCCACTTTAGGTTTTGAAGATGCCGTCTTCCCCGAACTGGCCACTTCAGGTCGCGCCTTAGCGATGGGAAATGCTTATATTTCTAAAGTGGATGATTCACTTTCGGCTTTTTATAATCCAGCAGGGTTAGGAACTGTTCGACACCCTCATCTTCACCTGAGTAATTTTCACTTAGAGAGCAACAAGGGATGGATGAATGCTGGAGCCTCTGGTTCAGCATTAGATGCGCTCACGAATTTCCCTAAAACTTTCACTCTTGATGGTACACGCGAGCTTCTACTCAAGCACCCTGATACACTGACTCACGCCCGCGTTCAGTTCATGCCTAATTTTACTACTCGCTACTTTACCATGGGCTACCTCATCAATAAGGTGAACCGTGGTTACATGGGAACAGACACGACAAGCACTGGCACTTATGAATACGCCAGTCGCTTAGATTATGGACCTTACGCAGGTCTTAACCTTTCCATGTTTGGTGGTGTATTTAAAATTGGCGCTTCCGTCATTTATCTTTCTCGTGACGAAGCTGTAGGGACTGCAACTCCTACGGCTACCTTAGATCTTCAAGACAACGACTATAAAAAAGGTCGAGCCTTTATTACGACCGCAGGAACGAAGTTGACTCTTCCTGTGGCGGCCCTTCCTACCTTTTCCATAACCATGCATAATGCGACAGGAGCAAAGTTTTCGGGGCGGGCTGGTGGAGCTCCAGATAAAATCAAATCTTCTGTTGATTTTGGTTTTTCTCTGACTCCTCAAATTAGTAATTCAGTAAGAGTCCATTTTGAAGTGGACTATAAAGACACGACGGGACTTTATAAAGACGTTGGTTTTTCTCGCAAACTCTTAGCGGGTATGGAGTTTGATATTGCGCGAACGATGTTTGTGCGTTTTGGTTATGGCGATGGTTTTGGCTCAGCAGGTCTGGGAATAAAAACTCGTCGCCTAGAATTCGATCTCACCACCTATGCTGTGGACACCACAGCTTCTGCCTTCCGAGGTCGTGAAGATCGCCGCTTTGCTATGACACTTTCATCTGGTTTTTAAATCAAAGGATTAATATGCTCACCAAAGATTTCTTCTTAAAGAATAGGCCTATTATTGGCATGATTCATACACTTGGTCTTCCTGGCACTCCCAAAAATAAAGTTCCAGTTCCGCAGATTGTGGAGCAGGCCTTAAAGGAATTAGAGATCTATAAGAAAGCGGGTATCGATGCTGTGATGATAGAAAACATGCACGACATCCCTTATCTCAAGCGTGTGGTGGGCCCTGAGATTACCGCTTCTATGACTGTGATCTGCCAAGAGGTACGTCGCCAATACAAAGGGCCTCTAGGCCTTCAGATCCTTGCTGGGGCGAATAAGGATGCCCTCGCTGTTTCGCTGGCCACAGGACTCGATTTTATTCGTGCCGAAGGTTTTGTCTTCGCTCACGTGGGAGATGAAGGCATTATCGAATCAGATGCGGGAGAGCTTCTTCGTTATAGAAAGGCCATTGGAGCTGAACATATTTTAGTTTTCAATGACATCAAAAAGAAACACTCAGCTCACGCGATTACTGGTGATGTGGACATCACTGAGACTGCTCACGCTGCAGAATTTTTCTTAAGTGACGGTGTGATCGTCACGGGTGCTTCCACAGGCAAAGAGGCTTCCTTAGATGAGGTTAAGGCCGTGAAGAAACATTCTCCTCTTCCTGTGATGGTGGGCTCAGGTGTGACTCTGGAAAATATCGAACGCTATCTTCCCCATGCCGATGGCATCGTGGTCGGTTCCTACTTCAAAAAGAACGGAGTCTGGGATAACGAGATGGACGCCGAAAGAGTTCAGCGCTTTATGGATAAGGTGAGAAGTCTTAGGGCTTAAGCAGGGTAAACTTAGGGCTTTCATTTAGGGATAGCGCTCATTTGTCCTATCCCTAAAGCTTTCCTCAGCATCAATCATATTCATCTTTTTAATCCGAAAACAACACGTAAGTAGAGGCGTTTAATAAACACTTTTTTTATTTGAGCTAAGTGCTTTCTTCCGGAAAATTCTGTTTGAAATTTTTATAAAGATTAACATTTTTAGTTTTTTGTAAAATAGAAGCAGAGGTCAATATGGATGATGTGATTAATGTTCTTTTAGGTAAAGCTGATGAAGTTAATAGTATTGTGCAAAGTTATTCAATTGAGATGAACGAACTTGAAGAGCTTGTACTAAAAGGGGAGAGCCAGTATTCCGAACTGATGACTCATTACAAAGAAAGACTAAAAGAATTACATCCGCAACTGACTCAGATCAGACATGCCATTTTTAAGTTAAAAGAAGCTCAGAGGTTAAAGCAAGAGGCTGATTCGCTCGTTGAACAAATTCGGCGTAACTTTGAATTGGATAAGCAACGTAAAACGGAGTTTAGTTTCGGTGGAACAGATGATCTGGTTTTTTCTGGGAATAAAAAAATTCGCTTTTAAAAAGAAGCCCATTTTAAAATGGGCTTCTTTTCATTAACTTTAAATTTCACAAGCTATAGAGTTGGTGTCGCTTTTACTACTTTTCCTTTCACAACCCATGAATTGACATCAAATCTCCATTCCTTGCCTGTCTTCGAGTTACGAATGACAATCGTTTCAACAAACCACTCAGAATTTTTGCCGCTACCATCATTTGTCAGCTCAATTTGAGTTAAGTTACCCAAATCAAGTCCTGGAAGATAAAAAGTCTCAAACATACCATTTTCGAAGTTGTTATTTGCATCACCTGGTTGAAACTCACGTATTGAACGAACTGTCTCAGTTCCAAGAAGAGATATTTTTATTCTAGCGTCTGTTCCGGCTCCTTGAACTCGTCCAGTTTGAACATCAATCTCATACTCTGTCATATCAGGATTTGTACTAGGATATACTTTTCTTGTAAGTTTTCGATCATCAGCTGTCTCATCAAACCAACGCTTCACAGGGAAAACAACATCTTTTCCTAGAAACTTATCTTCAACTGCTAGATACTCAAGATGCCAACCATTTCCTCCTGCGTTGCCTTCCATATCCTTATTGCTATTTACGATCACAGCATACTCGATATCATCTATTAATTTGCAGTCTGCAACAGGATCGTGATTTGAAAGGAGGCTTGGATAGTTATAAATAGTAAGATCCCCTCTTTCTAAGTAAGAGCTATCATCTCCGCCAACAAAAGCGTAGTTGCAATGCTTGCCGTTTTTGCCGACTAGATCGACATATATCCATGCATCAGTCCCGGCCCTTTCAATATCAGAAGTTTTGAATTTCCATTTAAAACGTGGATGAGATGAAGCGAGTACTGAAAAAGAAAAAACAAGACAAAGCACAGAATAAATAATTTTTTTCATTATAAAACTCCATATATTTAATAGGACATACTTACTGAAGACAAATCGATGGTTCAAGTACAGATTGGTTTTAATGTAAAAAAGTGCAATTTGTGAAAGCAGGTTAACCGAAAGCATCTTCCATCATTTTTTAAGGTGCACTCAGTTAAGGAGGCGGTTAAGAAGTAAAAAAGATCAATTTAACATCTTTTCATTTTTACACTGAGATTGAATTAAAGTTTAAGACTTTGTAGGGTGCAAAGGTAAACGGCAAGAATCTGAACATACCAATATTTAATACAAAGGGTAGTCCTTAGGAGTTTTATGAAAAACCTTATTGCGCTAGTTGTTTTCTCATTATCTTTTCAAACTTATGCTCAAATCATTAAACCGACTCCCATTCCTACTCAGGCTCCTGAGCTTCATAAAGATTTAGTCGTGTTCATAAAAGAACAAAAGTTAGCCAATGCGGACTTGAAAAGAGAATTAGCGCTTGTAAATCAAAAGCTTGAGCTACTGGCCTCCTCTTCGCCAACAAAGATGGTCACACTTGTAAACGGGAAAAAAGCCCAAACAACTATTTCTTCAGAAGGTGCACGTATTATCTTCGATAATGGTCTTGAGTATTTTGTTGGGGCATTTGTTCCTGAACATGTTGGCCAAGCAGGGATAGATGCATTTCAATTTTGTCAAAAGCGTAATCTTGCCCTTTCATCGAGAGAACGTTCCGATATTTTTATGTCTTATGTTAATTGGTCTGATCGCGAGGAGAAAGATTGGAAGGCACTTACTAACTACGACATTGTTAATCAAAGCGCAGAACTACATATAAGTGGATCTTTCTATATGCATAATCATGAATCTAATACGGTTCCAAGATATTTTGCCCTCTGCATGAGATAACAAAAACAAAAAAATACTTCAAAAGCACGTACTCGTTACGTGCTTTTTTAGTCTGTAGAAGTTTGTTGAATCTAGGTTTGGGGGCTCTTTTTCGATTGTAGAATCTTCGCTATTTTTTCAAAATATACATGATCAGAGATGCCCGAAGAAAGATTGCAGCAGCCTCAAAATGCCTTCTTTATTTCCTTTTCCTTTCGCAGTATATCTCTGATCTGATATAGGTAATTCTAAAGGATTTAAAATGACCCAAAACAAGCCGGAGATTACTTATCCCTGCGAATGGCACTATAGGATCATTGGAACTGTCGAAGGGCCAATGAGAAAGGCTGCAGAATCTGTCGCGCTAGGAAAGCAATATAAGTTAATCGCTTCTAATCAGAGCAGTGGCGGAAAGTATCTTTCCTTGCAACTCACTGTGCTTGTCGAAAATGAAAGCGAGCGCATCGCTATCTTCGATGCTTTAAAAAATCATCCTGAAATTAAAATGGTGTTGTAGTTTAAAAAAAAATTAATTATCAAAACTTGAATGTACTTCGCTCTTTTCAATGAATGAGTTTTATATATTTGCAAAAGTTCATGATTAAAAGTGAAGTCTGGCCAGCCTTCACTTTTATTCTTACTGTTTCTCATAAATCTTAATTAATACTTCACGCCTCTGTGTTAGACCTCATAAAGCGAACGATAAGACACCGTTAAATATATGTATCCTCGTCCAAAATCGTCTGCGTGTATTTTTTATGACGATGAGCAAATTCTTCCTTCTTTGAGCGCAAGCATATTTACGTTTCAATAGATTAAGCACAACTCGTAAAGAGTTCGCAATCATTTATAACTTGGAGTGTAAGGGATGCTAAAAAAAACAATACTATTCGTGATGCTTCTCTCGGCCTTGGTTTCATGCTCAACCAATCAAACAGTCTCTTCTAAAAGAAATGTCGCTTCTACTGGTGGCGAGACTCTAAAAGAATTCACTGAATCTTTCGAAGGCAAAAGATTTGAGATTATCAAGGACATGAGTATTGAACCTGGACCGAGCACCTACGATTGCTTTGGCTTTTATATTGAAGCAGAATCGTTTGATTCCATGGACCCAAACAAAACATATTACAAGAAGGAACTCAAGTTTGAGAAATTTAAAAATACTGATTTAATCATTATTGAAAGTTCTTATGCTCAAGATAAATATAAAAATCTAAAACTATTTGAATGGGATCCTTATCCTCACAAAATATTCAACCCAAGAACCCAACAATCGAACAGAATCGTTCTCACTTTAAACTTCAAATCAGAGCTAGATAAAAACCCTATTTCAGGGACTCTCTTTTGCAAATATGACTTTGGAAATCCTAAGACGAAAGAAGAAAAAATGACTGAATATCTAAGGTCATACATGGATTTGTTTTTTAAGATTAACGACTAATAGAAAGAGACTTACCTTAAAATACAAAAGCCGCTCATTTGAGCGGCTTTTATTTTACAGGACTCACAAGACTTGAAGTGCTCCTCTCTAGCTCGTTTTAGAGCTTAAGAAGTTTCGCTAAAGACTTTCCAGAGAAATCAAAAAATCTTTCTGCAGGGCCTTGAGGAAGAAGATTGGTCACGTCTTTATCTAATGATTTAAGAGCAGCGAGAGGAAGAAAAACTGTCGCTTGAGTTTGAATCGCGGTGTTGATTTCTGCAACATCAGCAAAATTTTGGTCGATCACGAGGCCGTAAATGCGACCTGTTTTATTTTCTTCAACGTAAAGCACACAGCTTTGTTCGCAAATCTGGTCGAGGACTTTGGCTTCGATCACTTGACCCTTAAGAGTCTTTGCGAAAAGAGAAGTGGAGAGAAGGAGGCTTATGAGAATGAGAATTAAATTTTTCATGAGCCTTTAGTAGACCAAAAAACTCAAGAAATAAAATAGCTAATTTTTATGAATTCGATCTAAAAATGAGATAGTTGCTTACTTGCAGCGAACGACCACACCGGGGAATTTAGAAAGATTTTCGAGGGCCCTAATGTAATCCAAGCGATCGAAATTTCCAGTGACTTCTTTAAGAGTGATGTTGGTGAGTTTGCGTCCATCATGAGTGACGAAGTCGCGCTCTTCGGTCATCTTAAGTGGGCCTTCTCCGTAGAGTAAGTCTTCGATTTGAGTGAGGAGATGGTCAGAGAGTTTTCCGAATTCCACGATGGCCTGATATCTATGAAGTTCAGTCACTCCACCGGCATCGGCGTAGTAGGCGTTCTCACAAAGGTCGCGAAGATTCGTTGCAGAGGCTGAAAAAGAAAGAGTCAAAACGAGAGCGCTTAAGAGAACCTTCATAAAATTTCCTTGTGAGTGTGTGGACTAGATTTATCAGCAAAGAGATTTAAGAGTAGGCCCCTTGAACTTTTTACAAGTGCCTGCTCTCGCCATCCTGGCTTCGCAGGCATACATGACTTCCTGTCAATAAAAGAAAGGGGATCCGTTTGAATCCCCTTAGTTCAAATTCAAATGAATTTTGATTACTTGCAATTTTCTCTAACGTACTCACAAGCTTTATTGATGACGTTGATGTTGGCTTCTGCAAGTTCCTTCTTTTTGAAGTTACCGCGAACAAGCTTGATCAAATCTTCAATAGGAATGATTTTGGTGTACTCGAGATAGGCAGCTACGGCCACCATGTTGGAAGCCTGACGTACGCCGGCCTTCTCAGCAATCTCGGTCATTGGAATGTAGAGGGCTCTCACGTCAGTGCGAGTAACTTTTCTATCAACGATAGAAGAGTTCACGATCACGAGACCATCTTTTTGTACCTGCTTTTCGAATTGATCCAAGCTAGGTGTGTTCATGGCGATGAGCACGTTTGGATCTTCAACCACAGGTGAACCGATTTGCTTATTGGAAAGCACGACGTGGCAGTTCGCTGTTCCACCGCGCATCTCAGGGCCGTAACTTGGAATCCAAGTGCTCTTGAGGTCTAGTTCCATAGCAAGGTAACCCATGGTTGTACCGGCAAGGAGAACACCTTGACCGCCGAAACCAGAGATACGAATTTTTTGAGTCTTGAAGTTCTTGATGAGGTCTTCGCGTGGAGTAAGGATGGCCTTGTTTTCTCTTACGCCAAGAACGTTGATCACGTCTTCAGCCTTCACGATTCCTGATGGAACTGGCTTGGCAACGCGTGTTTCACTTTCATCTTTGAAAGTTTTTACAGGGAAGTATTTTTCAACAACTTCGTTAATGCGTTTTACGGCATCAACTGGCTTCATCTTCCAACCGATAGGACAAGCAGAAAGGATTTCTACAAAAGTGAAACCTTTGCCTTCTTTTTGGATTTTGAGTGCTTTTTGAATCGCACGTTTAGCCTTCATGATGTTCTTGCTGTCTGAAACAGCTACGCGCTCAACATAAACAGGAGCATCAAGAGTAGAGATGATTTCACTTACGCGAATAGGAGCACCCACGTCAGAAATATCACGAC
>JACCEE012266210.1_pt1 | contig 10523 bp, 4 predicted proteins | sample 7449931 | NCBI WGS metagenome assembly JACCEE01 (sample SAMN15323457, study PRJNA562643) | freshwater metagenome | isolation source: river surface water | place: USA:Blue River Watershed | collected 2017-08-19 | reverse complement strand
GCTGCCTCACTCATTCCCTTTTTGGAAAACGATGACGCCAACCGGGCTTTGATGGGCTCGAACATGCAGCGCCAGGCTGTGCCCCTGTTGAAGACCAGCGCTCCGTTGGTGGGTACCGGTGTGGAGAAGTATGTTGCTCAGGACTCTGGAGCCTGCTTGCTTGCAGGTGGGGAGGGCGTGGTTGAGGAGTCCGATGCCAATCGTATCGTTGTTCGTTATGATCAGCCAGGGGTGGATGGCTTTGATACCGGCATTGGCGTGTATCATCTCTCCAAGTATAAAAAATCCAACCAAAACACTTGTTTTAATCAAAAGGCCTTGGTTCTTCCCGGTACCCGTGTCCGTAAGGGTGAGGTTCTCGCTGATGGTCCTTCCACTGAATGTGGTGAATTGGCCTTAGGTAAGAATGTGACCATCGCGTTCATGCCTTGGCGTGGGTACAACTTTGAGGACTCCATCCTCATTAACGAGCGATTGCTTAAGGAAGATACCTTCACCTCGGTCCATATTGAAATCTTCGAAACCATGGCCCGCGACACAAAGCTTGGCAAGGAAGAGATCACCCGCGACATTCCCAATGTGGGCGAGGAAGGATTACGCAACCTTGATGACTCTGGCATTGTACGCATTGGTGCTGAGGTTCGCGCCGGCGATATGCTGGTGGGCAAGGTTACTCCCAAGGGAGAAAGTATGCTTTCCCCGGAGGAGAAACTTCTCCGGGCAATCTTTGGTGAGAAAGCTGGTGATGTGAAGGATTCTTCCCTGCGCGTGCCTCCCGGAATTGAGGGCGTGGTCATCGACGCCAAGGTGTTTTCCCGAAAAGGGGTCGACAAAGACGAACGCACCCTGATGATCGAGGAGATGGAAATTGATCGCCTCAACCGTGATATGGAAGACGAATTACGCAGTCTGCGCAATGGTGTCAGCAACGCCCTCGGCATCCTTTTGGAAGGGCGGACTGCCAAAGGTGATATCAAGGATCAAGCAGGCAAAGTCATTCTGAAGCTAGGCAAGCAACTCACTGCTGACATAGTTACTCAGGTCAATTTTTCCGAACTGCGTGATTTGGATTTCAGTGAAAAATCCCGATACGAAGATGAGATCGAGGCTATTTTCAAACGGTATCAGACCCAGGCTTCCATTGTTCGCGGTCGCTATCAGGGCATTGTCGAGCGCATGGAGAAGGGCGATGATCTGCCTCCTGGTGTGGTGAAAATGGTCAAAATTTATGTGGCGACCAAACGTAAGCTGTCCGTTGGAGATAAAATGGCCGGTCGTCACGGCAACAAGGGTGTTGTATCGCGTTTGTTGCCTGAAGAGGATATGCCTTTTTTTGCCGATGGTAATACGGTCGATATCGTCCTTAACCCCCTCGGTGTTCCCTCCCGTATGAATGTCGGGCAGGTCTTGGAGTGTCACCTTGGTTTTGCAGCCAAAAAACTTGGCGAGCAACTCACGGTCATGGCCAAGCGTATGGAAATCGACCGTCTTAAAAAACGGATGCAGGAGGTCTATTCTGCTGAAGAGTTCCGACAGTTTACCGAGGACCTCACCGATGACGAACTATTGGATACCATGAGTAAATATGGGCGGGGCATCCATGTGGCCACCCCGGTTTTTGACGGTGCTTCGGAGTCTGAAATTCGTCAGTCACTGGTAGACGCCGGTGTCGATGAGGTAGGGCAGAGCGAACTGTTTGATGGCTTGACCGGAGAGGCCTTTGATAACAAGGTGACGGTGGGTGTTATGTACATGCTCAAGTTGCACCATCTGGTCGACAACAAGATTCATGCTCGTTCCACCGGCCCGTACTCCCTGGTGACGCAACAACCACTGGGCGGCAAGGCGCAGTTCGGTGGTCAGCGCTTAGGTGAGATGGAGGTCTGGGCTATGGAAGCATACGGTGCGGCATACACCCTGAAGGAATTTTTGACCGTCAAATCAGATGATGTCGAGGGGCGAACCACCATGTATGAGAAAATTGTCAAAGGCAACAACTTCCTGGAAACAGGATTGCCAGAGTCCTTCAATGTACTTGTCAAAGAACTGAAAGGATTGTGCCTGGATATTGAACTGCAGGAATAATTCGACAATCTGCATCCCTCCGTCAGGCATAGACCGTTTACACGGATTGATTTTGAATAGACATAGGTGAATACGTGGAAGAACTGTTTAGTTTCTTTGCCAAACCCAAAGGCCCCGTCAGTTTTAACAAGGTGAAAATTTCCCTGGCCTCCCCCGAAAAAATCAGGGAGTGGTCGCACGGTGAAGTTAAAAAGCCAGAAACCATCAATTATCGGACATTCAAGCCCGAACGCGATGGACTTTTCTGCGCCAAGATTTTTGGACCTGTTAAGGATTACGAGTGCAATTGCGGTAAATATAAACGCATGAAGCATCGTGGCGTCGTCTGCGAGAAATGCGGCGTTGAAGTAATCCAATCCAAGGTACGGCGAGAGCGCCTTGGGCATATCGAATTAGCGGCTCCGGTTGCCCATATTTGGTTTCTCAAAAGTCTTCCCTCAAAAATTGGGGCCATTCTCGATATGACCCTCAAGCAACTGGAGCGGATTCTCTATTTCGAATCCTATGCTGTGGTGGCCTCGCAGGTTGAGGCTATCCCAGTGGGCTCCTTGCTCAATGAAGATCAGTACCGGACCGCTTTGGATGAACATCCTGGTCAGTTTCGTGTCGGTATCGGCGCCGAGGCGATCCGCGAAATGCTGATGGGGCTCGATCTTAAGGAGCTTTCCGAGACGCTGCGCAAGGAGATGAAAGAGACAGGCTCTGCCACCAAGCGCACCAAGTACGGCAAGCGCCTTAACGTGGTGGAAGCCTTCCGCGACTCTGGCAACCGCCCCGAGTTGATGATTCTTGAGGTCATTCCCGTGTTGCCGCCGGATTTGCGTCCGTTGGTGCCGCTTGAGGGGGGACGTTTTGCAACGTCTGATCTCAATGACCTGTATCGACGAGTCATTAACCGCAACAACCGCCTGAAGCGATTGTTGGAGTTGGATGCACCTGATATCATCATCCGCAATGAAAAGCGGATGTTGCAGGAAGCCGTTGATGTACTGTTTGATAACGGCCGTCGAGGACGGACCATCACCGGTCCCAACAAGCGTCCGCTCAAATCACTCTCCGATATGCTCAAAGGCAAGCAGGGACGCTTCCGTCAGAACTTGCTGGGCAAACGTGTCGACTATTCCGGCCGTTCCGTTATCGTCGTTGGCCCGCATCTGCGTTTGCATCAATGTGGCCTTCCGAAAAAGATGGCCCTGGAGTTGTTTAAGCCCTTTATCTATAACCAGCTGGAGCGTAAGGGCTATGTGACCACCATCAAGAGTGCGCGCAAGATGGTGGAAAAGGGGACCAAGGAGGTATGGGACGTTCTTGATGATATCGTGCAGGAGTACCCGGTGATTTTGAACCGTGCTCCGACCTTGCATCGTCTTGGTATGCAGGCTTTTGAAGTCGTGCTGATCGAAGGCAAGGCCATTCAGTTGCATCCGCTGGTCTGCGCCGCCTTCAACGCTGACTTCGACGGTGATCAGATGGCCGTTCATGTGCCGCTGTCCGTCGAAGCCCAGGTCGAAGCGCGGGTTCTGATGATGTCGACCAACAACATCCTCTCACCCGCCAACGGTGGCCCTATCATTATTCCAAGCCAGGATATCGTCCTGGGGCTGTATTACATGACCCGGGAACTGTTTGGCGTGGTCGGTGAAGGCGCGGTCTTCTCATCACCGCAGGAAGCACGTATCGCCTACGACCATGGCGCTGCTCACATGCAGGCTAAGGTTTCTGTTCGCATCAAGACGGGTATGGTCGAGACCACTGTGGGGCGTATCCTGGTGGGTGAGCTTCTGCCCGATGTGGTCCCTTATTCCCTGGTCAATAAAGAACTCTCCAAAAAAGAGTTGGCCTTTCTCATCGACTATACCTACCGCCATGGGGGCACGAAGGAGACCGTTCTTCTGGCTGACCGGCTCAAAGACCTGGGATATGAGTACGCGACCCGGGCTGGAATCTCGATCTGCATCAACGATATGAAGATTCCTGTCCGTAAGGAGGAGTTTGTTGAGGAGGCGGAAAAAGAGGCCGCTGATGTTGATCAGCAATATTCCGACGGTCTTATTACCGATGGTGAGAAATATAATAAAATCATCGATATTTGGTCCAAGGCCACTGACAAGATCACCAAAGAGATGATGGATGAGATGGCGGTCGAGTTCGTGCAGGATAGCTCGGGAAAAGTCCGAGAGATCAAAAGCTTTAACTCGGTCTACATCATGGCGGACTCTGGAGCCCGTGGTTCTAAAGATCAGATTCGCCAGTTGGCTGGTATGCGCGGTTTGATGGCAAAACCATCCGGTGAGATCATCGAAACCCCGATTAAAGCCAACTTCCGTGAAGGGCTCAATGTGTTGGAATACTTCATCTCAACGCATGGTGCCCGCAAAGGTCTTGCGGACACCGCGTTGAAAACCGCCAACTCCGGGTATCTCACCCGACGTCTCGTGGATGTTGCCCAGGATTCGACCGTTGTCCTGAAAGACTGTGGCACCATGCGAGGCACAATGGCCGAGCCCTTGATTGAGGGTGGAGAGGTTATCGTACGCATCGGTGAGCGAATCCTCGGTCGTGTTGCCCTGGAGGATGTGGTCGATCCCCACACCGGCGAGGTCCTGGTCGGCATGGATGAGGAAATCACCGAAGATAGGGTCGAGGCCATTGAGGCTGCTGGTATCGATCGGGTTATGATCCGTTCAGTACTGACCTGCGAGGCGAAACGAGGTATTTGCGCCATGTGCTATGGACGTGATCTTGGACGTGGTCACATGGTCAACATCGGTGAAGCCGTTGGTATCATCGCTGCTCAATCCATCGGTGAACCTGGTACCCAGCTGACCATGCGTACATTCCATATCGGTGGTACAGCCCGCGGTGCGGTTGAGCAGGCCGAGGTGCGCACACAGCGAGGTGGCCAGATCCGCTACAAAAATTTGCATTCGGTCACCAACAGTGAGGGATACGAGGTGGTGATGAACCGGAACGCCGAGATCACTGTCCTGGATGACCAGGGCCTTGACCGTGAGCGTTTTCCGGTGCCCTATGGTGCCACCCTGCGGATCAGCGATGGGGCCTCAGTTGACCCCGGGACAGTTATCGCGGATTGGGATGCCTTCTCTATCCCCATCGTGGCCGAGGTGAGTGGTAAGGTCAAGTATGGAGATGTTCTCGAAGGGGAATCGATGCAAGAACGTGTCGATCAGATCACCGGTAAAGCGAGTAAGGTCATCACCCCGGTGAGTTCCACAAAGCAAATGAACCCTCGTATCTCCATCAAGGATGATCGTGGTCGTACCCTGAAATTACCAGATGGGGAACTCGCTGCCCGGTATTTGCTGCCAGTGGGATCGGTCATCACTGTGAGCGAACATGACATCATCACCGCTGGTACAGTCATCGCCAAAATTCCTCGCGAGACTACCAAAACGAAAGACATCACCGGTGGTCTACCACGCGTTGCAGAACTGTTCGAGGTTCGCAAGCCCAAAGAGCAGGCTATCATCTCAGAGATCGATGGGCGGATCAGTTTTGGCAAGGATTTGAAGGGCAAACGGCGGGTAATTGTGACTCCGGAAATTGGCGAACCCAAGGAATACCTCATTCCCAAGTCGAAACACATCACTGTGCATGAAAATGATTGGGTAGAGGCCGGTGACCCGTTGATGGAGGGCATCCGTTTGCCCAACGATATTCTCCGAGTCAAGGGTGCCGAGGCTCTTGCACGCTTCCTGGTGAATGAGATCCAAGAGGTGTACCGCTTACAGGGTGTTAAGATCAACGACAAGCACATCGAGACAATTGTTCGACAGATGCTCAAACGCGTTCGCATCACAGATCCTGGCGATTCACGCTTTATGCTCGATCAACAAGTCGAATGGTGGAAGTTCCAAGAAGAGAACGAGATGCTGTTGAAAGAGGGGGCACAACCAGCCTCAGCCGAACCATTATTGCTCGGTGTGACGAAAGCCTCACTCTCTACAGACTCTTTTATCTCTGCAGCATCATTTCAGGAAACAACAAAGGTCCTCACTAACGCCGCCATGGCAGGCAAGGTCGATGATCTTTCCGGTTTGAAAGAAAATGTTATCATGGGGCGCCTGATCTCAGCAGGTACTGGTTTGAAACAATATCGGTTGAGCAGGACGTCAGACAAAGATATATCTTGACCTCTGTGTCTATATCGATTAAATACTCAATCTTTCATGCTTGGCCGCCCCTGTGTGGCGTGGCTTGATCGTATTTATCAAAGGAGCTGCTTGCATGCCCACTATAAACCAACTCGTCAGGAACAGGCGGAAAAAGATTTCCCGGCGTACGAATACACCTGCTCTGCAAAATTGTCCCCAGAAGCGTGGGGTGTGTGTGCGTGTGTATACAACTACACCTAAAAAGCCTAACTCGGCTTTGCGGAAGGTCGCCAGGGTCCGCCTCACCAATGGAATTGAGGTTACGTCTTATATCCCAGGTATTGGACATAATCTCCAAGAGCACTCAGTTGTGCTGATTCGCGGGGGCCGCGTCAAGGACCTTCCCGGTGTACGTTATCATATCATTCGCGGTACCCTGGATACTCTGGGTGTGAATGATCGTCGTCAGGGGCGTTCGAAATACGGCGCTAAGCGACCCAAATAATATTCGAATTTTAGCGATACAGGTTTAGACATGCCTAGAAAAAAATTGTTGGATAAGCGTCCGGTTGCACCGGATCCAAAATTCAACTCGGTGCTCGTGTCAAAATTTACCAATGGATTGATGGAGAGCGGCAAGAAAACCGTAGCTCGTCGTCTCTTTTACGATGCAATGGAGATCATCGGCTCGAAGATTGCCGATAATGAGCCCTTGACCGTCTTTGAAGAGGCGATGGAGAATGTGCGCCCCCGTGTCGAGGTGAAGAGTCGCCGCGTTGGTGGGGCCACGTACCAGGTCCCGGTTGAGGTTCGCCCCGAAAGACGCAATGCTTTAGCGATTCGTTGGATCATTAATTTCGCTAAAAGCCGTTCTGGGCAAACGATGTCTGAAAAGCTTGCTGCTGAATTGCTCGATGCGTTCAATAGTCGTGGCGCATCGGTCAAGAAGAAAGACGATACCCATAAGATGGCTGAGGCCAACAAGGCTTTTGCTCACTACCGCTGGTAAGAAAAAGGACGCAAGGTCCTTTTTTTCTTGACATCGTGGTCGTTCTTCTGTACTAACAGCGATCACTTTTTCAGGCAAGCTGGTAAAAGTAGTTCAGTATATAGGTTTCAACAGTGGGTGGTGAAGATCCTTTATCAATGGTGCGCAATATAGGCATAATGGCCCATATTGACGCTGGAAAAACAACAACCACTGAACGAATCCTTTATTACACAGGCCGCTCACATAAGATCGGCGAAGTTCACGATGGCACTGCTGTCATGGACTGGATGGAGCAAGAGCAGGAACGGGGTATTACTATTACCTCGGCAGCAACAACCTGCTGGTGGAAAGACTGGCAGATTAATATCATCGATACTCCAGGACATGTCGACTTCACCATTGAGGTTGAACGCTGCCTGAGAGTGCTAGATGGTGTGGTTGCTGTTTTTTGTGCAGTGGGTGGCGTTGAACCACAGTCCGAGACTGTATGGCGTCAAGCAAACCATTACAAAATCCCTCGACTTGCCTTCATTAATAAGATGGACAGAGTAGGGGCATCTTTTCAAAGATGCCTCGACCAAATAGAAAGCCGCTTAGGGGCTTTACCGGTTGCTATCACCCTGCCTGTGGGCGCTGAAGAACAGTTCACAGGCGTGATAGACCTGATAGAGCAAACAATGCTAACCTTTGAAGAGAAGTCAAAGGGGCAGATTGTTCAGCAGGTAGCTATACCGGAATCACTGAAAGAAGAGTCTTCGGCCGCTAGAATGACGCTTATCGAGAAGTTGGCCGACTTCGATGAAAGCGTCATGGAAAAATTTTTAAATGATCAAGAGATCACTCCCGGTGAGATCAGGTTGGCTTTGCGTAAAGCAACGCTTAATCTGGATTTAGTACCGGTACTCTGTGGGTCTGCATTCAAAAATAAGGGCGTTCAACCCCTCCTTGATGCAATCACATGGTACCTTCCCTCGCCCGCAGATGTTCCCCCAGTTGAGGGGACGGATAAGCAAGGTGCGCCCCTTATCCGCAAGCCTGAGAGGAGTGAAAAGTTTTGTGGACTTGTTTTTAAATTACAAACAGATCCATATGTAGGGCATCTCTCCTTCATCCGTGTATACTCGGGTGAATTAAAAATTGGAGAAAAAGTTTTTAACCCCTGCAAACATAAAACTGAAAAAATCTCGAAACTTTTGAAGTTACACGCCAATAAGCGTGAAGAAGTTCAAACGATTGTCACTGGTGATATTGGTGCGATAAGTGGATTAAAATTCACACGTACTGGTGATACTCTTTGTGGCAATGACGACTTTATTTGCCTTGAGTCCATCGATTTTCCTGAGCCTGTAATTGGCATTGCCATTGAGCCTAAAACCAAGGCTGATGAGGCAGGGCTTATTGAGGCATTGGATAAGATCTCATGGGAGGATCCAAGCTTTAGAGTCTCACGTAGCGAAGATACCGGCCAAACAATTATTTCAGGGATGGGCGAACTCCATCTAGAAATCATTGTAGATCGTCTTGTGAGAGAGTTTAAGGTTCAAGCAAATATTGGTCAGCCCCAAGTGGCCTATAGGGAAACGATTACCAAGCCAGCTCAGGGTGTCGGCCGGTTTGAATCGGTAGGGATCGGTAAAGAGCAGTACGGTCACGTGGTTGTTGAGGTCACCCGGGGGATAAAAGGAAGCGGGAACAGTTTTATTTCTCGCATCGATGAACACCAGATTCCTGTAGAATTCATAGAAGCTATACGAAAAGGTGTGTTGGACAGCCTCGATTCCGGTCCGATCATCGGCTACCCTATGAGTGATGTGGCTGTCTCGTTGATCGGTGGATCATACGACGAAGATAAATCAACGGATATGGCATTCGGCGTGGCTGCAACCATGGCCTGCCGGCAGGCGGTTACCAATGCCTTCCCGGTTTTGCTTGAACCAATGATGACGCTTGAGGTGGTAACCCCTGACGAGTACCTCGGGGATGTTATCAATGATCTAAATAAAAAGCGTTCACAAATTAATGCAGTTGATGCTGAGCAGAATAGACAGGTGGTGAAAGCAAAAGCACCACTGGCAGAACTATTTGGCTATTCCACAGATTTACGTTCGGCAACGCAAGGAAGAGCAACATTCACTATGATCTTCAGTGATTTTGATGAGGTTCCCAGTAAAAGAGCTGAAGCAATAATACATAAAATTAAAGGCGTATAAAGAGTATTTCTCCGATTAGAGGTGTAAGACATGGCGAAGGAAAAATTTGAGCGGAAAAAACCGCATGTCAATGTAGGAACAATTGGTCATATCGACCATGGCAAAACCACGCTGACAGCAGCAATCACTCGGGTGTTGTCAACAAAGGGTATGGCCAAGTTCACTGACTTCAGCGAAATCGACAAGGCTCCTGAAGAAAAAGAACGCGGTATCACCATCGCCACTGCCCATGTTGAGTATGAGACTGAAAGTCGGCATTATGCCCACGTCGACTGCCCAGGCCATGCCGACTATATCAAAAACATGATCACTGGTGCGGCCCAGATGGACGGCGCCATTCTGGTGGTAGCCGCCACTGACGGTCCGATGCCGCAGACCCGTGAGCACATTCTGCTTGCCCGTCAGGTTGGTGTACCGGCCATGGTGGTTTTTCTCAACAAGTGCGACATGGTCGATGATCCAGAATTGATCGAACTGGTTGAGATGGAACTGCGTGAGTTGCTCGATAAGTACGATTTCCCCGGTGATGACATTCCCATTATTCAGGGTTCAGCTCTCAATGCCCTTGAGTTTCCGGATGATGCAGAAAAAGCAAAATGCATCTGGGACCTGATGGGCGCTGTTGACAGCTACATTCCTCAGCCTGAGCGAGCAATTGACAAGCCTTTCTTGATGCCGGTCGAAGATGTCTTTTCCATCTCTGGTCGCGGTACTGTGGCCACCGGACGTATCGAGCGTGGTGTGGTTCATGTGGGCGATGAGGTAGAAATCGTTGGCATCCGTCCCACGCAGAAAACCACCTGTACAGGTGTTGAGATGTTTCGCAAACTGCTTGATGAAGGGCAGGCTGGCGACAACATCGGCGCCTTGTTGCGCGGTATCAAGCGTGAGGATGTCGTTCGTGGTCAGGTAATGGCCAAACCAGGCTCGATCAAACCGCATAAGAAATTTAAGGCTGAAGCCTATATTCTGACCAAGGAAGAGGGTGGACGTCATACTCCTTTCTTCAATGGGTATCGTCCCCAGTTCTACTTCCGGACCACTGACGTGACAGGCGTTGTTACCTTGGAAGAGGGCGTAGAGATGGTTATGCCTGGTGATAACATCCATATCATCGGTGAG
>JACCEE011327692.1_pt1 | contig 10526 bp, 6 predicted proteins | sample 7449931 | NCBI WGS metagenome assembly JACCEE01 (sample SAMN15323457, study PRJNA562643) | freshwater metagenome | isolation source: river surface water | place: USA:Blue River Watershed | collected 2017-08-19 | reverse complement strand
CCAAGTCGAGTCATAGCGCAACGGAAACCTAGATCGGAAGCCGCTTCTCTTTCGTCGAGATATCGACGTGAGCCAGGATTTAACCAATAAGCTCTGTCTTTCCATGAACCACCTTTATAAACTCTAGCTCTATCTGTAACAGGAGAATTGATAAGACCATCGTTATTTTCTTCTTGCAAATACATTCCTCGTGTCGTAACGGTACTTTTTGCCAAGTCAGGTTTGCCGCCAGTCCAATTACTACCAGCAATCAAATTCGAACGAAAATCACCGTCGTCATAGTTACGGTAGTCAGCAATAGTATCAACAACTGGTTGACCAAATTCATCGAATAAGACTTTTCCATCAGTACCTTTTCTATACTCAGTAATTACATTACCTCTAAATGGCTGAAACTCTTCAACGTCGGTAGGAGTCAATGGACGGTAAACGTCGCCAACCCATTCGTTAACATTACCAGCCATACAGTAAATACCGTAATCGTTAGCCGAAAAAGAGAATACATCGCCAGCAATATCGGCAGCATCATTCAACGCGCCAGCCATACCCATCAAGTCACCTCGTCCACGGGTGTAGTTAGCTTTCATTTTACCTTTAGCTTTAGCATCATCTTCTCTGATGAAAGTTCCCGACCAAGGGTACATTCTACGTTGAGATAATAACTCACCATTAGCTTCACCAATAAGACCGAGAGCAGCATATTCCCATTCAGCTTCAGTTGGGAGACGATAATTAGGCAACAATAAGCCATTTTCCCAACGAACTTTTTCCTGAGATCCAGCTTCTCCACTTCCATTGTAATGGTTCATGAGGTAACCCTCAGTAGTAAATATTTTTTCGTTTTGTTGAGTTGAATCGAGGGTCAAATATCCATTTTGGATTAAGATATTTTCGTTTACCCGGTCAGTTCTCCATTTACAATAGTTAGTAGCTTGCACCCAGCTAACTCCAACTACAGGGTAGTTGCTGAATGAAGGGTGACGGAGATAATTGCTTACATAAGGCTCGTTGTAAGCCAAGGCACTTCTCCAAACTAATGTGTCAGGAACTTCACTTGCATACTTTTCGGGGTTGTTAGGATAAACAAAGCCCAACCAAGCCAAATACTGACGGTAGTCGAAATTTGTGACTTCGGTTTCATCCATATAGAATGAAGAAACAGTAACTCGTCGGGGAGTGTTATCCCAATCGCGCATTACATCTTCGTCAATTCGACCCATGGCGAAGGTTCCACCTTGCACCAACACGAGACCAGGTCCGGTTTGCTGCTCAATATACTTAGGATCGGTAAATCCGAACACTTCCATATTAGACGATGACCAACCTGTCGTTCTTGATGTTACGCCAGACGATTTTAGAGGTGTAGTTTTTTTAGTTTGCTTACAACCAAAAAAGACCAAAACCAACAATATCAGTAAAAATGAAATTCTTCTCATTTCCCAAATTATTACAATGATTTGCAACAAATATATTAAAATGATCAAATATTTATTGCATTAAAAGTTGTCTTTTTACAATAAATATTGATAAGTGTTTTGAATTCAATGCGCAAAGTTAATTCTTAAAACCAAAAAGCATTAAACTTTTTATGGAAAACGCAATTACAAATCACTTATTTTAAACTTGTGCAAAAAAATTTCAACTTACAATAAACTATATTTGGCTGCGTTATAACGATGAAAAGAAAAACAGATGAAGAAAATAATTACCCTTTACATCTCTATATTTTTAGCACAATTAGCTTTTAGCCAATCTTTTTACCACAAAGTTAATTGGACCGACTATATTGAACAAATGAACAGCTCCATTAAATTTGGAGCATATTCATTCAAGGTAACTTTTGACGAAAAGTTACAACAGCCTCAATTCAGTTTGATAAATAAAGAATGGGAGACAGTAAAAGATTCTGCAACAATTTCTTTATTGATGAGAATCGACACGAGTACCATCTTAACTTCAATACAACTTTTCAATGCTGGAGAAGATCAAAAGATTGAAGGATTAATTTTACCTTTTAAAATTGAAGGCGATACTATTTCAAGATTAGTAAGTTTTAACATAGAAGTAGTAGATAGCGGCAAAATGGCCGAAAAATCATCTAAAGTTTATAACGACCATTCAATACTGGCAACAGGCAAATGGATCAAGGTCTATTCAACAGATGCTGGCATTCTGAAATTAAGCTACTCTAAACTTAAGGAAATGGGCATTTCAGACCCTTCAAATGTTGCTGTTTATGGTAATGGTGGATTTATGCTCCCAAAAATGAACAGAGACAATTATCCTGACGACCTTAGCCCGATTCCCGTCATTCACCAAAAGGATAAAAATGAGCTTGAATGCATTTTCTTTTATTCGCCGGGAACAACTTCATGGCAATACGATTCAATTGCAAAAATGTTCACACACGATATTAATTTATATAGCGATACCTCATTTTTTTATTTGTCGTCAGATGTTCCAAAATCGATGTCGCCAGAAGCAAAACAACCAATTGAAACACCTGCCGATGTTACTCTGACAACTTATCAAGCGTTGGATTACCATGAACTAGAGAAAAACAATTTAATTACGAGCGGCAGACGTTGGTTTGACGAATTATTTATTGAAGGGAATAAAAGAAATTACTCGTTTGATTTTCCAAATGCCATTTTAAGTGAAAAAGCAAAAATTTTGGTAGTAGCTGCAAGCAGGTGTACTGCTAAATCATGGTTTTCAACACGAATTAATACCATTGCAGCAGATACAATTCAATTTTCAATTACGAGTAGTGGCAGCTACACTTATGCTTCGGTTAAAGAAAAAGAGTATAACGTTCAGGCTAAAACAAACATGAGAGTTGAACTTACCTACGGAACAAGTGGCACTGCGGGGCAGGCATGGCTCGATTATATCACACTGAATGTTCCTTCGACGTTGAATTTCGCTACCGATCAGTTTACCTTTCGAAATGCAAATGCTAAATACTACAATACTGTTGGTTATTCCATTTCAAACACAAACAGCAATGCAATTATTTGGGATATAACAAACCCATTGTTACCTAAAACTGTCGCTACGTCTTTCGAATCTTCATCAACCTCATTTAAAGATATTGGAGGAAGCATTAACGAATACATCATTTTTGATCCGACTAAAGGAACTTTCTCTGAACCAAAACTTTCAGGAACTGTCAACAATCAGGATATCCACGGACAAGCATCGTGCGACATGATTATCGTAACACATCCTAACTTTCTTGAGTCATCAAAAGCTCTTGCCGAATTCCATAAAGAGAACGACGATATGAACGTATTAGTTGTTACCACTAACGAGGTTTATAACGAATTTTCGTCGGGATTACCAGATGTTGCAGCAATCAGAAATTTAACCAGAATGTTTTACGACCGCTCGAAAAATACCGACAGGCCTTTGAAATATTTATTGCTGATGGGCGATGGATCGTATGACAACCGCGATGCTGGAAACTCAAAATCAAACTTCATTCCAACCTATCAATCGGTTAATTCGTTAGGAGAAAACGACACTTACGTAACCGACGATTTCTTTGGGCTGCTCGATGAAAATGAAGGCGAAACATCAGGGGCTTTAGATATTGGCATTGGCCGCATTCCGTGTAAAACCAACGATGAAGCCGAGATTGTTTTAGACAAGATTATAAATTATTCCTCTCCAAAATCGTTGGGAAACTGGAGAAATACACTTTGTTTTATTGCCGACGACAATGATACCGGAGGTGAAAATGAATATCTCGGAAGCTCGGAAGAGCTTATTGATTTAATTGCCGATAAGTATCCGGGGTTTTTTGCCGATAAAATTTATCTCGATTCATACCAGCAAGTTATAACGTCGAGTGGACCTGCTTATCCTGATGTGAATAAAGCAATAAACCAGAGGGTTGAAGATGGTGCGCTAATTTTCAATTACATCGGCCATGGAAATCCACAAGCTTTTGCACACGAAAAGGTTCTTGATATATCAGCAATTAACACTTGGAGCAACATTAACTCGCTACCTATTTTTGTTACAGCAACTTGCGAATTTGGGCGTTTTGATAAAGATGAAGAAGCGTCGGCCGCTGAGCAGATCTTAATGAATCCAACTGGTGGCGGCATTGGGCTTTTCACAACAACAAGAGTTGTTTATTCTTCATCGAACCAAACACTTAGCATGAGTTTCTACGATAATATTTTCGATTTTGATGAAAACGGCGAAAAACTTCGATTGGGCGATGCTTTTAAAAACGCAAAAAATGCTTCAAATACTGGTGAGAACGAAAATAAATTTTCACTATTTGCAGACCCCGCGCTAAGACTAGCATTCCCAAAATACAACGTAGTTACAAATAGCATAAATGGCTCTACCATAAACGATGACAATTCGAGCATAAATGTGGGGGCTCTCGATAAAGTGACAATTAAAGGCCAGGTTAACGATCACACAGGATCTTTATTCTCAAGTTTTAATGGCGAAGTCTCAACTACAGTGTACGATAAAGAAATTACAGTTGAAACACTTGGCAACGATGGCCACTCTACGGTAGAGTACAAAACTCAGAACAACATTATTTATAAAGGCACTTCAACTGTAAAAAACGGAGAATTTGAAGTGACGTTTATTGTACCGAAAGACATAACCTATAATGTTGGACAGGGAAAGATTCTCTACTATGTATCTGATGGAAAAGAGGATGGAAATGGTTCTACCAATAAAATAAAGATAGGCGGAACAAGCACTAATCCACTGATAGACAACAATGCCCCTGAGATAAATTTATTCATGAACGACGAAAATTTCGAATCGAACGACAAAGTTTCCACTAGTGCATTATTGCTGGTGAATTTGTTCGACGAAAGTGGAATTAATACTGTTGGTGCAGGTATTGGGCACGATTTGATTGCCGTTCTCGACGATGATTTCTCGAACCAAATAGTCCTAAACGATTACTACTCATCTATTACCGACAGCTACCAAAGGGGGAAAATTATTTATCCTTTATCCAATCTTTCGGTTGGAAAACACAAAATATGGGTGAAGGTTTGGGATGTGCAGAACAATTCTTCTGAAAAAGAGATTTACTTTACGGTTGAGGAAGGCTTCAAAATTGTTTCGGTAAAAAACTATCCAAACCCGGTATCGTCGTACACCGATTTTGAGATCACCCACACACTTCCAGGCGATGTTTTCAATGCCAAAATTGAGATTTACAACCTACAGGGGCAAAAAATTGATAATCTTTCTGAAACCATAAGTTCAAGCGGAACAAACACAATTACAATGCGTTGGGATGTATCACAGGGAAGTTGCCCTATTTACCGCGATCAGATTCTGGTTTATAGAGTAAACATTGAAAGTCAGAACAATATGAATGCCGATGGCGCCGGGAAAATCCTATTCAAAACAAAGAATTAAAATTTCGTCACAATAAGCGGTTTTTAAATCCGTTATTCTAATTTTGGAGACCTTTATTGAATTATTTATAATCAGTTTTTATTATGAAGCGAATTATCATTATTGCATTAGCACTTATTACACTGGTAAAAATATCGAACGGGCAGACAAAATACCCAACTAATGGGGCATCAATTGCGAGTTCGGCCGTTCCGTTTGTTTCAATAACACCCGACTCAAGGGCTGGAGCAATGGGTGATGCGGGTATAGCAACAAGTCCTGATGTTAATTCACAACACTGGAATCCAGCAAAATATGTGTTTGCCGAGAGTAATTCAGGTATTGCATTATCGTACAGCCCTTGGCTTCGAAATTTGGTAAACGACATGAACCTAGCTTATCTTGTAGGTTATCACCAACTTGATAAAAATCAATCAATCAGCGGAAGTCTTCGGTATTTCGATTTAGGTTCGATGGAACTTTTCAACGAGGGCGGGGCCAGTGCAGGTTCAAGCGACCCAAATGAGTTTTCTGTTGATTTTGGGTATAGCCGCAAGCTTTCCGATTCGTGGTCAGGCTCGGTGGCAATGCGTTACATTCGATCAGATATTTATAACGGAACCGGAACCGACTATGTTGCGGGCAACTCTTTTGCGGCCGATGTAGCATTCTTTTACAACAAGAAGATTTATAAAAACCGCAGAAACTCATCGATTTCAGGGGGACTCAACATCTCGAACATTGGATCAAAAATATCGTACGACAATGGCGAGTTTAAAGATTTCATTCCAACAAACCTTCGAGTTGGTGGCGCATACACAACAGAGATCGATAAATACAACAAATTTACTATCGCCGTTGATCTCAATAAATTGTTGGTCCCAACTCCACAGCTCGACTCAACAGGAACTGTAATTCGTACCGGGAACCAAGATGTTGGTCCTATCGAAGGTATGTTCATCTCTTTTTCTGATGCGCCTCGTGGGTTCAAAGAAGAGTTAAGGGAAATTACCTATTCGGTTGGTGGTGAATACTGGTATAGCAATCAGTTTGCAGTACGTACTGGTTATTTTCACGAGTCGAGTGCGAATAGTTCGTCAACAGAAGATCAATGGAAAGAAAAAGGTTCTCGTCAGTATTTGACATTCGGGGCAGGGCTCAAAATGAATGTTTTCTCTCTCGATTTCTCATATATTGTAACCTTGAAGAAAAATAACCCACTTGAAAATACCCTTAGGTTTACTCTAGGTTTCGACCTCGACGATTTCAGCAAACAGGGTAAAAAGAAATCAAAAAAATAGATGGCATACCGAATTGGTAACGGATATGATGTTCACGCCTTAGCCGAAGGAGAAAGCCTTTGGCTGGGCGGTATTAAAATTGAACACGAGAAAGGAACCATTGCCCATTCTGATGGCGATGTTCTTATTCACGCCATTTGCGATGCTTTGCTTGGCGCTTTAGCCCTTGGCGACATAGGCAAACATTTTCCCGATACAAGTTCCGAGTTTAAAAATATCGACAGTAAAATACTTCTAAAAAAGTGTTCCGAACTTATCGTAAGTAAAGGCTATTCAATCGTTAATATCGACTCAACAATTTGTGCGCAACGGCCAAAACTGAAAGACCACATTGAGGGAATGAGAAAGTGCCTTGCCAACGTGTTGGATATCGATTCTGATCAGATTTCGGTAAAAGCTACTACAACCGAAAAACTTGGATTTGTTGGCCGCGAAGAAGGAATCTCTTCGTACGCTGTGGTTCTGCTTGAAAAATAGAAATCACTTTTTCCACTTCAAAAAAGTCTTAATTGGCAGATGATCCGAAAACTTCACATCGGTGCAGTTGTAATTATACGACTTAAACTCTTTGGAATGAAAAATGTAATCGATCCGGTACGACGGAAGTTTTCCCCTATAAGTTGAAGAAACTCCCCTACCCGATTCCACAAACGAATCGATAAGCAACGAACTGATCTCGCCATAGGTATACGAGATTGGAATATCGTTAAAATCGCCACACAAAATCACGGGAAATCGGCATTTCGAAACATGGTCAACTAACTTGTCCACTTGCGTTGAGCGCCTCTTAAATCCATGCTTCAGTTTAGAGCCAATTTTCTTCATCTGATCAATTTTTTTCCCTTCAAAACCAAGCGTGTCGATTACCGAATATTGTCGCACATCTATTCCATAAGATTGTAAATGGCAGTTGTAAACTCTTACCGTATCTTTCTTTATTAACAAATCGGTATAAATCACAAGGTTGTCGGTGCCATCAAACCTAATTTCGCCCATGTTCAAAATAGGAAATTTAGTGAAAGTTACCGGCCCTCCCCACTGGCTCTGATGTGCCAGCTGGCAATGCAAAATACCGGGAAAATAAGCCTTTAACTTAACAGGGTTCAATACGCCTTCCTTCTGGAGCTTTGTTTCTTGTAAGCAAATGATATCAGCCTTTTGAGCTGCGATAAAATCGAGTATCGCCCTGTTTTTTTTGCCCTTATCGAGATAAGAATAGAAGTTGTGTACATTGTAACTCAGCACCGTAATTCCTTCTTTGGATTTTGTTGACCGACCAAAAAACTGAAAATAGTTGAAAAATGTGTTGAACCCAAACAATATGCAGCCCAACGAAATAAGAGCATATTGCCAATGAAGTGTGACCCAAAAAATGACGAAAATAAAATTAACGGCCAGCACATAAGGATATACTAAACCAAGGATTGAAGGAATCCAAAATTTACCTGGATTTACATCTGAAATCAGATAGGTAAATAGCAGTAAAAAAGCAACTAATATATTTGCTATCAGAAATATATGACGAATTAACCTTCTCATTTTAGCATTCTCAGTTAGACTGAATATTCTCCTTCACCCAAACTCAAAAAAAAAATAGTTTTAACGACTCAAATATACTTTAACGAAAAATGATATCGAAGAATGAAATCTAAAATCAAGAACAATGTCAGAATAAAATATGTTGTCGAAAAAGTTTATTCTATTTTGAATGAACCGATTCGAAAACATTAACAAAAAATGCGAACTTTGCACAAAATTTTCAAAAATGAGAAGTAACAGCACAAACGGTCGTAAATCAACTGGATTACGAGTTGGTAAATCGAGAGTTAATGAGCCCAAAGCAGGCAATTCGGGTAAGTTCGACAAAAAACCGAGTAGGGATGAGAGGTCTGAAAAAAGATCTTCGGGAGATGATAAATTTGAAAAGAGACCTTTAAAAGAAAATCGTTTCGAGAAAAAAAATATTGGTAGTGACCGTGTTGAAAAAAGACCGGTAAGAGCCGAAGGTTCAGAAAAGAGATTTGTACGAAGTGAAAAGTTTGATAAAAAACCGCTGAGCGAAGAAATCCCAGAGAAGAAAAGGGTTGCTCGAAATATTGGGCCATCGAAACGCCCTGAACGGAACATTTTATCAGCAGATACTGTTCAGAAAAAAGGATATAAGCTCGACGAGAAAATTAGGCTTAACCGTTTTCTTGCAAACTCTGGCGTATGTTCACGCCGCGAAGCCGACACCTTTATTCAGTCGGGATGCGTAACCGTTAACGGCAAAATTGTATCCGAACTTGGCGTTAAAGTCACCACTAACGACGATGTTAGATTCAACGGCGAACAGTTGAACCCCGAGCGTAAGGTTTACTTACTTCTGAATAAGCCTAAAGGATTTGTTTCAACAACCGACGACCCTCAGGAACGGAAAACCGTAATGAACCTTGTTGAAAATGCTTGTTCCGAAAGAATTTATCCTGTTGGAAGGCTCGATAAAGATACAACCGGCTTGCTCCTGTTTACCAACGATGGCGATTTGGCTAAACGGTTAACCCACCCAAGTTATACGCGCAAAAAAATATACCACGCACATTTAGACAAACCGCTCACAAAGAACGACTTGCTTGAAATTGCAAAAGGAATTGAACTGGAAGATGGTTTTATTGCAGCCGATTCAATCAACTACGTAAATGAGGAAGACAAACGTGAAGTGGGAATCGAGATCCACTCAGGGAAAAACCGCATCGTTCGCCGCATATTCAGTCATCTTGGCTATGAAGTTGAAAAGCTCGACCGTGTTCTTTTTGCTGGTTTAACAAAGAAAAACCTACCTCGAGGAAAATGGCGTTTCTTAACTACAATGGAAATTAATCAACTCAAAATGCATTAAGCCTGTAATATTTTAGAAAAGCGAAAGACTTATTAGCAAGAATTGTGAAAGAAGCATTTCTTAATATCGTAACGAGTAATCAGGGAATTATTCATAAAGTGTGTAGCATTTATTGCGACACATCTGAGGATCGTGAAGATTTGTTTCAGGAAATTGTGGCACAACTTTGGCGTTCTTACCCAACGTTCAGGAATGAATCGAAAGTTTCGACCTGGATGTACCGGGTATCGTTAAATACTGCCATAACACATTTCAAGAAAAATAAACGCAGGCCAGATAAAAACCAGTACGACAATAACCTGCCGCAAATTGAAGACGATCGTTACGACGAAACATTCGACGATCAGGTCAAACTATTGCACTCAGCTATTGCGAAACTTACAGGCATCGAAAAGTCAATTATTTTACTTTATCTGGAAGATAAACATTACGAGGAAATTGCAGAAATTATTGGAATTACTCAGAATTATGTTCGGGTTAAGATGAACAGGATCAAAGGGAAACTGAAAAAATTAATGGGGGAAGATTAATGGATCTCGATAAATTGAAATCGACATGGAACAAAATTTCTTCTGAAAATGAAAAGAAACTTCAATTCAGCGAGGAAGATATCCAGGACTTACTTAAAAAACGCACTCTTGATATTGCCGAAAAAATTGGCCGCAATATTCGTGTTGGGATTATAATTATTTTGGCCTGGGTATGTTTTGGTGCCATATTCGAATTTGCTCTTTCGCCTTTACTCGACAATTATGTCAAAGATTCGTTAATTTCCGACAAACTTCTTTTTTGGTTATACATTTGCGAAATAGGCAGTTACATATTAGTGTTTGCTTCAGCTATTCTCTTTTGGTTGAGGTATAATAAAATTGAAAAGCAGAATTACAGCTCAATAAACCTTAACAGCAAACTAACAATGCTTATTAAAACATTGAACTCGTACAAAACAATGTTCT
>JACCEE010320333.1_pt1 | contig 10526 bp, 10 predicted proteins | sample 7449931 | NCBI WGS metagenome assembly JACCEE01 (sample SAMN15323457, study PRJNA562643) | freshwater metagenome | isolation source: river surface water | place: USA:Blue River Watershed | collected 2017-08-19 | reverse complement strand
TCAACATCCAACGCGAGTGTGGATTCAAAATCCAATTCACGCCATAAGTGGTCGTGCGCGCGCCAAGTGAATTTTCTGTACGCGACGTATTGGTGCCCACGGTTTGAACTGTTTGCGCAGCCTTGTTCGCCTGATAATCCGACACCCTCAGTGCCAACTGCCATGACCCAATGCCACCACCACTGCCCATGCTGAAATTGGTTTTTGGTTTGATGGTGCCAAACACACCGGATTTGTAGGCACTTGTCCAGTTTTCACCAGTCAGGTTGTACACAACTTGGTAGTAGTGCGTGTCCACACCCACATCCATGTTGGCATTGAGTTGAGTGCCACCAATGGTGGTGTTGTTCACTCCCCAAGCACTGTAGCCGGCCTTGATGTATTCAGCCTGAAACTTCAAGGCATCAGAAGCCAAAACCACTTCCAGTCCTTTCAAGTCGCTAGAGACGGTGGCGACGTTGTTGCCACTGACACCATAGCCAGCAGTGACCAAGTCACCACTGAGTTGTGCGCGATAGACGTTGGCCATGCCACGGTTTTCAGATCTGATCGACACAATGGTGGCGCGTGACAACCCCGAAGCGGCAGCACCAGTGTCTGTCGATGTGGTGGGCACCATAGAGTAACGCCCCTGATCCCCACTCAGTCCCACATGCAAAATCGTCTCTTTGATATTTTGCAATTCAGCTAAGTTCAAAGTGATGCGAGCGGCGTGTGAATTGCCCACATTATTGGTGTTGGTGTTTTCGTTAAATCCGTTTTGGTATAACGAAAAACCATAAGTAAACCCTTTGACGGGCTCGCCGTGCATCATGGCGCCCAAACGGTGGCTGGGTACCAGTTGGTCGCCGTAAGACCGCTCCATGAAATCGATGCCATTGGCGCTGGACATTTCTTCCATCGAAAAGGGTTGCTTGAAACGACCCACACGCAACTGAGCTTGCTTGTTGAAACTGTAATTGACATAGGCTCTGTGGACCAGATTGGCGTTAGACCCTAAAGTGTTAGTGATGAATTCATAGTCGATGTCTTTCATCACCGTGCCATTCACACCCAAGCGTGCTCGACGTATTTCAAACTGATCACCGCCTGATGCGGTGTCTTTGTCGTTGGATTCTGCCAAACCATTGCTGATATTTCGCGAGTCGACATGAAATTGTCCGTAAATGTTGATGCTGTTTTGTCCATCTGCAGATACCAAACCAAACCCGTTGTCTTTGACCTTGGCATCTGCGGCCAGCAGTGGTGTGGAAGTGACCACCAACAAGGCAGCGGACAGGGCGGCGATCCATTTGTCGTTAAACTGAGCAACTGAAGGCATGAAAGATTCCTTGATGACTTTTCTTGAAACAGAACAGCGAATCAATTTGAGAGCAATTTGCTATTCTTTTTTGGAATAGCGAATTTACCATCATTTTTTATCCATCCACCTATGGGCCTGAAAAAAACACACGATCTAGGGAAAGCCCTGAGTCACAGCAAAACCGACAAGCGCATCGACATCCTGCGGCGCTTGCAGGATGCCGGCTCTATTTCCGAGGCTGCGCGTCGTGCAGGTGTCAGTTACAAAGCCGCTTGGCAAGCCATTGACATCCTCAGCAACTTGGCTGGTACGCCCCTGGTCGAAAAGGTCGTGGGTGGCGCCGGCGGTGGCGGCGCTCAACTCACCACTGCCGGGAAAGAATTGCTCAAAGCGTCCAGCGATTTGGAATTGGCCAAAAACCATTTGGTGAAAAAAGCTTCAACCCAATCCAGTCCCACCGACAGTCCTGTCTCGCTGGGATTGCGCACCACCATGCGCAACCAGTTTCCCTGCACCGTCTCGTCTGTCGTTAAAAAAACGGGTCATGTCCGTGTGGCACTCACCACCAAGGGTGGTACGGTGTTCCATTCCAAAATAACGGCTGCCAGTGCCGAACTGTTCGAGTTGCACATCGGGCAACAGGTGCTGGTGCTGTGCAAAGCCACGGCGGTGCAGATCAAAAAAACATCCAGTGACAAAGACAAGAATGTGGTGCATGGCATCGTGGTGCGTAAGTCCCGAGGCCGCGCCAGCGGCGAAATCAACTTGCTGGTCGAACCTGGTGTCACCATCGTGGGCTTTGCGGAACTGTTGAGCGACTTCAACATCAGCGATGAAGCCATTGCAGAATTGGATGACGCTGCGGTCGTCTTGGCCTTGAACCCATGATGCATCAAAACCTGTTGCACACAAGGACAGAGCTTCGCCTCTGCATGCCCCATGGATGAAGCTTGGATCGCCCTGCGTCTCACGCTCAAAGTGGCGGGTTTTGCCACCTTGATCAATGTGTTCTTGGGGGTGGCCGTGGCTTACCTGTTTGCCCGCAAACAATTTTGGGGCAAAGAAGTGCTGGATGCCGTCCTCACCTTGCCCATGGTCATGCCCCCCACCGTGCTGGGCTATTACTTGCTGGTGCTGATTGGCCGCCATGGCCCCATAGGTCAGTTCTTGCAGCAGCACTTCGACATCAACCTGATCTTCACCTGGCAAGGGGCCGTCATTGCAGCGGCCATCGTGTCGTTTCCCTTGGTGTTCAAAGCAGCCCGTGCAGCCTTTGAATCCTTGGAGCCGCAGTACGAGCAAGCTGCACGTGTGTTGGGCATCAGCGAAACCGCCCTGTTTTTCAGAGTGACTTTGCCGCTGGCATGGCGAGGCATTTTGGCGGGTGTGCTGTTGTCATTTGCCAGGTCCTCTGGCGAATTTGGCGCCACCTTGATGGTGGCTGGCAGCATCCCAGGTCAAACCCAAACCTTGTCCATTGCGGTGTATGAAGCGGTGCAAGCGGGTCAAGACGATGTGGCCAATTTCCTGGTCTTGCTGACCTCCGTGGTCTGCATGAGTGTGCTGTTGGTATCGGGCAAATTGTTGCCCGGCCGTGTGATGGACACCAAATAAGGAATCAACCATGTTGTGGGATGTGTCGGTTCAGAAGAAATTCAACAGCGCCAACCGCGAATTTGCCATTGACATCACGTTCCAAAGCAACGCCCCTCGCTTGGTGTTGTTCGGGCCGTCAGGCGCAGGCAAAACACAACTCTTGAAAATGCTGTCTGGCTTGACCACACCCGACAGCGGCCATATTCGTTTCAAGCATATCGATCTGTTCAATTCAACTGAGCGAATCAATCAAACTCCCCAGCAACGCTCATTGGCTTATGTGTTTCAAGCCTATGCGCTGTTTCCGCATTTGACGGTTCGACAAAATATTTCGTTTTCACTGGACACTTCCTGGCTGAACCCAAGACGTCAATTTGTGCACCCCGAGGTGGACAAATGGCTGGACAAATTTCAACTCATGCCCTTGGCAGACCAATACCCACATCAACTCTCCGGCGGGCAAAGCCAGCGGGTTGCCTTGGCTCGGGCCTTGGTGATGCAACCCCAGGCCATTTTGTTGGATGAACCTTTTTCCGCACTCGATGAACAGTTGCGTCAAACACTGCGGCAAGAACTGAGCGAGGTCCAAGCCCTCATGGACATTCCCATGATCCTGATCAGCCACAACCCTGAGGATGTGACAATTTTTGGTGATGACATCATTGAAATTTCTCATGGACAAAAAGTGTCACAACACGCCTGATTTGTTCTACATTCAAACCATTGCTCTCTTGAAAGTCTGCCCATGTCCTATCCACCAAACCTCATGAGTTCTTGGGCTCTGGCCTTGGCTGCCCTGATCGGCACCACGTCCGCCATGGCCCAAGACGCCTCTACCGCCTTGCACCAACGCGCCAATGCCGCCATGTGCGCCAATTGCCATGGCAGCGATGGCCGCACCGTCAAAGACTCCGCCGTCCCCGCCATCGCTGGTTTGCCGCGCGACTACATGATCGCGCAGATGAAAGCCTTCAAAGAAGGCAGTCGCCCTGCCACCGTGATGCACCAGATTGCCAAAGGCTTCAGCGATGCGCAAATCGCCAGCATGGCTGACTATTTCGCTGCCCAAAAACGCTGAGGATTGACCATGCAAAGAAGAACACTGCTCCAAACAGGCTTGGCTCTCGGTTCCCTGTCGGCGCTGGCCGGCTGCGCCACGCTCACCAGCAAAGCGCCGGCCAAAGCCCAGGTGGTCGTGATTGGCGGCGGCTACGGTGGCGCGACAGCGGCGAAATACGTGCGCATGCTCTCCAATTACAAAATCAGCGTGGTGCTGATTGAGCCCAACACGACCTTCATCTCATGCCCCATGTCCAATCTGGTTTTGGGTGGTAGCAAAAATTTGGCACAAATCACCACGACCTATGCCGCACTGAGCAGCCAACATGGCGTCATGGTGGTGCACGACCGTGTGGCGTCCATCGACACGCAAAAGAAAACAGTCTCTTTGCCCAATGGCACGGTGATTGGCTATGACAAGTTGGTGGTCTCACCAGGTGTGGACATGAACTTTGACAGCGTCGAGGGTCTTCAAGCGGCGAACGCCAGCGGTCAAATTTTGCAAGCCTGGAAAGCAGGTGCTGAAACCACGGCGCTTCGCAAGCAACTTGAAGCCATGCCCGATGGCGGCGTCTACGCCCTCACCGTGCCTGAAGCGCCTTACAAATGTCCTCCCGGACCCTATGAGCGGGCCAGCCAAGTGGCGCATTACTTCAAGCAAGCCAAGCCCAAGTCCAAGGTGCTGATCTTGGACGCCAACCCCGATGTCACTTCCAAAGCGCCCTTGTTCAAAAAATACTGGGCAGACAACTACAAAGACATCATCGAGTTTCGTCCCAACCACAAGGTGTTGGCGGTGGATGCAAAAAACAGCACCATCCAATTTGACATCCAAGAAAGTGTGCGCGCCGATGTGCTGAATGTGTTGCCTGCCATGCGCGCTGGATCGATCGCTTTGCAAACGGGCTTGGCCAATGTGAACAACCGTTGGTGCGGCATCAACTACCAAACCTTTGAATCCCTGGTCGCCAAGGATGTGCATGTGCTGGGTGACGCCATCTTGGCGGCACCTGCCATGCCCAAGTCAGGCCACATGGCCAACTCGCATGCCAAAGTGGCAGCCGCTGCGGTGGTGGCACAACTCTCCGATCTGTCTGTGAACCCCACGCCATTCGTCACCAACACCTGCTACAGCTATGTGAGCGACAAACAAGTCATTCACGTGGCATCGGTCCACCAGTACAACGCTGAAGAGAAAACCTTCAAGACCGTGCCTGGTTCGGGTGGGTTGTCTGCTGAGGCCAATGCGCTGGAAGGCACTTACGCGTGGAATTGGGCGCAGAACATTTGGGCAGATACGCTGCTCTGATCCCTTCCACGTCCTTGCGAAGCTTCCCGTCATTGCAAGTCTTCCCGTCATTGCGAGCGCAGCGAAGCAATCTACCGTCATTGCGAGTCTTCCCGTCATTGCGAGCGCAGCGAAGCAATCTACCGTCATTGCGAAGCTGCTCGTCATTGCGAGGCCGCAGGCCGAAGCAATCCCCTTGACCAACCACGGTGTGATCGCCCGCCGCTCACCGCAGCAAAGCTGCGACGTTCGCTACGCGGACGACACACCATGTTTGGCTATGGTTTTGTAATGACGGTGTCAGCGCTGAAACGCCACTCGCCCCGCCACGATGGTGGCCTGCACCTGCCCCACCATCTCACTGCCACTCATGTCAAATGCAAACGGTGTGTGTTTGCTTTGGCTGCGCAGAGCCTCTGGCGTGACAGACCAGGAGGCGTCGGGCTTGTAAATACACACATCCGCAGGGCCGCCCACCGACAAGGCACCCAGACCATGACCACGCGGACCCAACAGTGCAGCCGGTGCGCTGGTGACCACCTGCAAGGCACGAAGCATATCCACCTGACTTTGTGCCGCCCATTTCAAGGTGGCGCTGAGCAACAACTCCAAAGCGGTGGCACCCGCTTCTGCTTGCGCAAATGGCAAGGCCTTGGCGTCCCCTTCCACTGGTGTGTGGTCTGACACCAGCACATCGATGGTGCCATCGGCCAACCCAGCACGCAGGGCATCACGGTCGCGCTGTTGACGCAGAGGGGGTGTGAGCCTTGCACGGGTGTCGAAGTAACCCATGTCGGTGTCGGTGAAATGCAGGTTGTGGATCGACACATCACAGCTGATAGCCAATCCCTCCGCCTTGGCAAGACGCACCAAGTCCACACCCGCGGCACTGGACAAACGACACACATGCACTCTGGCACCTGTGGCACGCATCAAATCGATGATGGTGTGCAAGGCAATGGTCTCGGCCGCCACGGGCACACCACTCAAACCTAAACGCGTGGCCAATGGACCGCTGGCCGCCACGCCTTTGCCCAAGGCCACATCTTGGGCACGCAACCAGATGCAATAACCGTATGTGGCTGCGTATTGCATGGCGCGTTGCAGAGCCTGGTTGTGGGTCATGCCGTGTTCGGCTTGTGAAAAACCAATGCAACCTGCATGCGTGAGTTCGGCCATGGGGGTGAGGGCTTCACCGTCCAATCCGCGTGTCAACGCCCCCAAAGGAAAGACGCGGGACAGCTGTAAACGTGCAGCACGGAACTGCAACATCTCCACCAAACCAGGCTCGTCCAACACCGGTTGGGTGTCGGGCGGACACACCACACTGGTGACACCACCGGCCACGGCAGCGGCGAGTTCAGAGTCGAGCATGCCTTCGTGTTCATGACCGGGCTCACCAAGTCGCGCACACGCATCAACCAAGCCCGGCACCACCATGCAGCCTGTGGCGTCAATGGTTTGCGTGGGTTTGAAGCCTGGATCGATCTTGCCAATGGCCAAGATGCTGCCGTTTTGGATGGCCACATCGGCACGTGTGTTCAGGCCAGAAGCCGGGTCCATGACCTGCCCGTGTTGAATCAGAATATTCATGCGTCGTTTCCTGCCACGATCGACATCACCGCCATGCGAACAGCGATGCCAAATGTCACTTGCGTCAAGATGACGCTTTGCGGTCCATCGACCACTGCCGATTCAATCTCCACACCGCGGTTGATGGGTCCGGGGTGCATCACGATGGCATCGGGTTTGGCCAATTGCAGCTTGGCTTGGGTCAGGCCAAAGCTCTTGAAATACTCTTGACTGGATGGCAACAAAGCACCGCTCATGCGTTCGTTTTGCAAGCGCAAGGTGATGACCACGTCGCAATCACGGATGCCGTCTTCCAAGGTATGGAACACCTTCACACCGAGTTGGGACAAGTCCGAAGGCACCAAGGTTTTGGGACCAACCACCCGCACCTCGGCGCAACCCAAGGTGGTGAGTGCATGGATGTCGGAACGCGCCACCCGCGAGTGCAGCACATCGCCCACGATGGCCACGCGCAAGTTGGCAAAGTCTTGTTTGAAATGTCGGATGGTGTAGGCGTCGAGCAAACCTTGTGTGGGATGCGCATGTCGGCCGTCCCCAGCGTTGACCACATGCACATGGGGTGCCACGTGCTCGGCGATCAAATAGGGCGCACCAGATTCACTGTGACGCACCACAAAAATATCCGCGGCCATGGCGCTCAGGTTGGCGATGGTGTCGAGCAAGGATTCACCCTTGCTGGCCGATGAGCGGGCGATGTCCAGGTTGAACACATCGGCACTCAGGCGTTTGGCGGCAATCTCGAACGTGGTGCGGGTGCGGGTGCTGTTTTCAAAGAACAAATTGAACACACTCTTGCCGCGCAGCAAGGGCACTTTTTTCACCTCGCGGTCGTTGACCGACACAAACTGACTGGCGGTGTCCAAGATATGGGTGAGGATGTCACGCGACAAACCTTCGGTGGACAACAGGTGGATGAGTTCGCCGTGGCGGTTGAGTTGCGGGTTGCGTTTGTAAAGCATCTCAGCCCTCCACCGAAAAAGCAAATTGGTTGTGCGCGTCGCGTGTCAACCGCAGCGACTGGGTGGCAGGCAAGCTCAATCGCGCCGCCGCATAGTCGGCTTGGATGGGCAACTCCCGCCCGCCACGGTCCACCAACACCGCCAAATGCACGGCAGCGGGGCGGCCATAGTCAAAGAGTTCATTCACCACAGCGCGGATGGTGCGCCCTGTGAACAGCACATCGTCCACCAACCAAATGGTCGCGCCATCGACCGCAAACGGCAATTTGGTGGCGGCACTGTCGGCCAAGCCGCGTTGCGCAAAGTCGTCGCGGTGCATGGAGGAGGAGACCACCCCCATGGCGGGTGTGCGTTTCATGTCGGCTTGCAAACGCTCGGCCAACCAAGCGCCGCCCGAGGTGATGCCCACCAGATGCGCGGTGGGGTTCAAGCGCTCTTGCAGGTCTTTCAACATTTGGCCATATAAGGCCTGTGCGTCTAGGGATAAGTGTCCAATGCTCATGATGCAATGCTTCTTAAAAATTGATCCAGGATGACGCAGGCGGAAGCGGCGTCGACATCTTTGGCGCCTTGTGCATGCGCCTCGGTGGTGGAGTAGCGCTCGTCCACTTCAAACACCTGCAAGCCAAAACGGCCATGCAGTTGGCGTGCGAATTTTTGGGCGCGCTCGGTGTTCTCGTGGCGAGCACCGTCGGGGTGGTAGGGCACACCGACCACCAGCGCGTCAGGCTGCCAACGCTCAATGTGCTGGGCAATCAAGGGCCAACGGGCGTCGCCACTGGCGTTCACCGTGCCCTGCGCTTGGGCTTGGCCCAACAAGCGAGAGGCGTAAGCCACACCAGTGCGTTTCAAACCGAAATCGAAAGCCAAAAAGGATTGGAGTGCAGGCGTGACAGGCGGCGCGGCCACCATCATGCGTGGCCCGCCTGGGGCGAGAGCATCCAAGCTTGCAAGCCCAACAAGGCCAAGGCGCTGTCGTAGCGGTGCTCGATCGGGGTATCGAAAATCACTTGGGCATCGGCTTCGACGGTGAGCCAACTGTTCTCAGCCAATTCACTCTCGAGTTGACCTTGCGCCCATGCCGCGTAACCCAGGGTGATCAACACCCGCTTGGGTCCTGCGCCCGTGGACAAGGCTTCCAACACGTCTTTGGAAGTGGTCATCTCCAAGCCACCAGGGATGGCCAAGGTGGAGGCATAGGCATGTTCGGGGTCGTGCAACTCGCTGCCTGCATGGGACATGGGGTCGTGCAGCACAAAACCGCGCTCGGTGTGCACCGGGCCGCCTTGCAACACAGGAATTTCGATGAGGTCGGTGCGGCCGAGGTTGAGCTCGACTTTTTCAAACAAGGCCTGCATGCTCATTGGGCTGGGCTTGTTGATGATCAAACCCAAAGCGCCGCGTTCCGAGTGCTCGCACATGTAGACCACGCTGCGGGAGAAAGACTCGTCCATCAATCCGGGCATGGCGATCAAGAAATGATGCGTGAGGTTGATGGGTGCAGAATCCATGGTCATGCCTCGATTTTAAGGTGAACATGCCGCACAAAGATTTGAACGATTTCGCCAGCGTTTTGGTCTGGTTCAGACGCGATTTGCGCTTGGACGACCACACCGCGCTCAGCCACGCCCTGCGCCACAGCGACCATGTGCACGGCGCCTTTGTGTTTGACACCGCCATCCTGAGCCATCTGCCTGCTCACGACCGCCGCGTGGCCTTCATCCACGCGTCTGTTGCCGAGTTGGATGCAGCTTGGCGTGAGCGCGCAGCCCAAGCCGATGCAGGTTTGTTGGTGCGCCATGGCGAGGCGGTGCATGAAATCGTGCAATTGGCCCATCAACTGGGCGTGCAAGCGGTGCTGACCCACCATGATGACGAACCCGAGGCCTTGGCCCGTGACGCCAAAGTCATTGGCGCCTTGGCCAATGCAGGCATATCTTTTTTGAGTTTCAAAGACCATGTGGTGTTCGAACGCAGCGAGGTGCTGACCCAAAGCGGCAACCCGTATGGCGTCTTCACACCCTACAAAAATGCATGGCTGAAAAAAGTCACGCCCCACGACTTGGCAGAACGCCCTACCCGCATCGAACCAGGTCAGTTGGCGGCTGTGCCCAAAGCACTGCAAGGCCCCATCCCGAGTTTGAAAGACATGGGTTTTGAGACCGTGGATTTGGCCGCACTACACATCCACCCCGGCATGTCAGGCGCACAGGCTTTGCTGCAAGACTTTGACAAGCGCATGAGCCACTATGAAGACACACGCAACTTTCCAGCCGTGAAAGGGCCCAGCTATTTGAGTGTGCATTTGCGCTTTGGCACGGTGTCCATCCGGCAGCTGGCGCGGTTGGCGCATCCCCGTGCTGTCCACGGTGATGCAGGCGCACAAACCTGGTTGTCAGAGCTGATTTGGCGGGATTTTTACCACCCGATCATGCACCACCACCCGCATGTGGTGAGCCGCTCGTTCAAAGCCGAGTACGACCACATTCAATGGGAAAGTGGCAAGTCGGCCAAGGCCTTGTTCGAGGCCTGGTGCGAAGGGCGCACGGGCTACCCGCTGGTGGACGCGGCCATGGCGCAAATCAACCAAAGCGGCTACATGCACAACCGCTTGCGCATGGTGGTGGCCAGCTTTTTGGTGAAAGACTTAGGCATCGATTGGCGCTGGGGCGAGGCTTACTTTGCCAAGCATTTGATCGACTTCGACCTGGCCGCCAACAACGGCGGT
>JACCEE011365769.1_pt1 | contig 10528 bp, 9 predicted proteins | sample 7449931 | NCBI WGS metagenome assembly JACCEE01 (sample SAMN15323457, study PRJNA562643) | freshwater metagenome | isolation source: river surface water | place: USA:Blue River Watershed | collected 2017-08-19 | reverse complement strand
CTGATAATGTACCTGTCTCTCCTGCTGCTCATTATACAATAGGGGGAGTTGAAACTGATGAGTTTGGAATGACAAATATTGAGAATTTGTTTGTGTGTGGAGAGTTAGCATCTACTGGTGTAATGGGGGCAAATAGATTAGCATCAAACTCACTCTTGGAGTGTTTAGTATTTGTTCATAGAGCAGTTACGATTACGACTTCGTCTGAATATAAATATTTGCACAAATTAGATAGTTTGTCTCAAAATTCACACTATACAGAGCCTGGTGGATATTTGTCTGAAAACGATAATGCGCTTTTTGGAAAGTTTAAAAGAGAGCTTTCGGATGTAATGATGCGTTATGTTGGGATTGTCCGAGACGAAGAGTCTCTAATAAAGGGGCAAAATGAGGTCCGACAATTGGATGCATCTTATAAAAATGTATTTAGTGGATGGCTTAAACAAAAGACAATGAACCTCATTGTTGTAGCAGATTTAATTTTTAAATCTGCAATTTATCGCAAAGAGAGCAGAGGTGCCCATCTAAGATCGGACTATCCATCAAATTCTACTGATTACCTATTCCATACTATAATTGAAAAAGATAGAATCTATGAAAAACCTGTTGATAGATAAACTCATTGATTTAGCAATTGAGGAGGATATTAATACTGGAGATATTACAACTGAATCTTTAATTCCCGATTCATTGAATGCTGTTGCTGAAATGACCGCGAAAGCCGAAGGTGTAATCTCTGGCCTTTCGTTAATTCGAAGAGTATTCGAAAAATTCGAAAAAGATATTAAATGGACCCCATTTGTAAAAGATGGTGAAAAAGTAAAGAGGGGTGATGTAATCTTAAGAATCGAAGCTAAGTACTCTACTTTGTTGAAAGGGGAGCGGATTTCTCTCAATATCTTGCAAAGAATGTCGGGAATAGCTACTAAAACGGCCGATTATGTTAATAAGTTAAAGGATTATAAAACGGAGCTTTTAGATACTCGAAAGACAGTTCCAGGAATGCGGATTTTCGATAAGCAAGCTGTCAGTGATGGAGGAGCAAAAAATCATAGAATGGGATTATATGACTTGGTGATGATCAAGGACAACCATATTAAGATAGCTGGTTCGATTACAAAAGCTGTTGAGCAAATCAGAAAAAATGTTGGTCAAGGCATAAAAATTGAAGTAGAGACGACCAATCTCGACGAGGTGAAAGAGGCTCTAGAATGCAATGTAGATATCATAATGCTCGATAATATGTCGAATGATCTTATGAAAGAGGCGGTTATGGTAGTTGCAGGTAGAACTAAGACAGAGGCTTCTGGAAATATGACCATCGAGAGACTGAAATCGGTAGCCGAAACCGGAGTAGATTATATCAGTGTTGGAGCATTGACACACTCGGTAACTGCGCTGGATATCAGTATGAACATAAAATGTGCATAATGGAATTCAACGAACTGAAGTTAAAAATTGAGAATTTAAAAAAAGAGACAGGTGCAATAATCCTAGCTCATTATTATACAAGACCTGAGGTACAAGAGCTCGCCGATTTTTTGGGAGACTCTTTAGAGTTATCGAGAAAAGCTGCAGAGACAGATGCGGAGACAATCGTCTTCTGCGGTGTCCATTTTATGGCAGAAACTGCAGCAATTTTGTCGCCTCAAAAACGAGTGTTAATCCCCAAATTAAGGGCGGGATGCTCTCTTGCAGAGAGTATAACTTCATACGAAATCATCAAATGGAAGGAGAAAAATCCAGATGGTTTAGTTGTGAGCTATGTAAACACTACCGCAGATGTAAAATCGGTAACTGACTATTGCGTTACATCAGCAAACGCAGTTAGAATTGTAGAAAAACTACCTGCCGATTCAAAGATTCTCTTTCTTCCAGACTATAATTTAGGAAACTATATTAAGAAAGTAACAGGTAGAGAGATGGAGATTTGGGATGGTAACTGCTGTGTACATCAAAGAATCACTGCAGAGATGGTCTTTGCTAAACATCAAGAGTATCCTGAGGCTTTAGTCTTAATGCATCCAGAGTCATTCTGCTCCCACGACGATCGAATCTTAGAGTCATCCTTCGTGAAAATTGCTTCAACATCTGGAATTCTAAGAGATGCTGCTGCCTCCGATTGTAAGCAGTTTATTATTGCTACAGAAAATGAAACGCTTTATAAACTTCGCAAGGACAACCCAAACAAGGAGTTTATTCCAGTTGACAACCGCACTGTATGTGGCTCAATGAAGCGTGTAACAGCCGAGAGCATCTACGAAGCACTTCTTAATAATCAATACGAAGTCAAAATCCCACAACACATCCAAGAAAAAGCAATCCAGCCAATTAAAAGGATGCTTGAATTTTAAAATAGGGTAAACCCATCTTTGTCGATCTTATTAGTAGAAACGGAAATTAACAATTTAATTCTACTGATATGAAAACAACAATAAAAAAGCTTGCAAGTTTCTTACTAACTGCATGTTTCCTGTTGTCAGTAACAACAGTTTTTGCTGAAAACGAAAAAGATTATTTTACAGTAAGAGGTGTCGTAAAAGACAAAGCTTCTAAAAGAATCATCGAATTTGCCAATATTTCGATTCCAGGAACAAATATCGGCACAGTGACCAACGCAAGTGGAGAATTTGCGGTAAAAGTAAAGAAATCATTCAATGCTAAAAATTTAGAAGTATCTCACTTAGGTTATGCCCTCTATTCTATGCCTATTACAGGTGAGGATATGAGAAACATCACAATCTTATTGACAGCAAAGGCCAGTGAGCTAGACCAAATTACTGTACTTGGATTAAATCCTAGAGAACTTGTAGAAGAGGCTGTTCGTAGAATTGAGCGTAACTATACTAGTGAGCCAACTCTTTTGACAGGTTTCTACAGAGAGACAATCAAGAAAAGAAGATCGTACATAAATGTAGCTGAGGCTATTGTTGAAGTGTATAAGACTCCTTACGGGACAGGTATCGACAGAGATGCGGTTCAAGTATACAAAGGACGTAAACTTATTAGCCCTAAAGTTGATGATACTTTGATGATCAAATTATTAGGTGGGCCAACACTTGCTTCATACATCGATGTTGTAAAAAATCCAGATGTAATTTTAAGCCAAAATACTTTAGGATACTATAAATTTACAATGGAGCAACCAGTTGTAATTGACGACAGACAACATTATGTAGTATCTTTTGCGCCACAAGTTGATCTTCCTTATGCTCTTCACTATGGAAAACTATACATCGACAGAGATAGACTAGCATTCTCAAGAATTGAGCTTTCATTAAGCATGGACGATAAGAACAAAGCAACAAGTGCCATTTTAAAGAAAAAACCATTTGGCTTAAGATTCAAACCAGAAGAGGTGTCATTCATGGTAAACTATAAGTTTAGAGACGGAAAGAGCCATATGAATTATGTAAGAAGCGAAGTGAAATTCAAGTGTGACTGGAAGAGAAAACTATTCTCAACAAACTATACAATCGTAGCAGAAACTGTAATAACTGGAGGTAAAGGAGAAAAAGTAGGAAGAATTCCAAATAAACTAGTCTTTAGCGATAATGTTTCACTATCAGATAAAGTTGATAGCTTCTTCGACAAAAACTTCTGGGAAGATTACAATATCATAGAGCCTGATGAGTCACTGGAATCAGCTGTAAATAAACTGAAAAAGAATCACGACAACAATTAAAAATAATTAGTAAATTTGAGGTTATTAGATTTAAGTGAAAAATGTTGAACGAGCTCAGTGAAGTTATTAGGATCAAGGAAGGGGACATTAAAACATTTGAAAATGTATTCAAGAGGTTTTATTCCCCTCTCCTTTATTACTCCGCCGGAATTACAGGTAGGCACGATATAGCTGAAGAGATTATCCAAGATGTATTTTATGTCATCTGGAGAGACAGGGAGAGCCTTCAGATTTTCAAATCACTCAAATCATTCCTCTATACATGTGTTAAAAATAAATCGCTTCAATACTGTGAACATAAAAAGGTTGTCAATACCCACGAAGAGTATGTAGCATCAAATGTCCGAATAGATTCAGAGGCTCCTCCCGATGAGGGAATTGAGGCAAGAGAGATGGAGAGAGTGATAATGAAGACGATTGAAAAGATGCCTGAACGAAGAGTCAAGATTTTCAAAATGCACAGATTTGAAGATAAAAAATATTCAGAGATAGCCGATATCCTTTCACTCTCGGTAAAGACAGTAGAGGCAGAGATGACCAAGGCTCTCAAATCACTAAGAAAAGAGATAGAGTTACACAAGAGTTTATTATGAAAATGACAAATACCAATATTAACAATAATGCCGACAAGGCTTGGAGCCGACTCTATGAAAGGCTCGAAGGAGATGGCCTTGTTCCTGATCAAACTAGTGTTGTCAAAAGGGTAAGTTTTAGGAAGGTCAGAACTATAGCGGCAGCCGCAGCAATCGTAATCGTTGCAAGTGTAACCTATCTCCTTTCTCCTTTTGCAAAAGACAATGCCGATTTGAGGTATATCTCCTTCCTCAATGAAGATTCTCTTTCTGTATTTGCAACGACTCTCGAAGATGGCTCAGCAATCTATCTAGCAAATAATACTACCATAGAGTTGCCAGAACACTTTTCTGGTGACAAGAGAGAGATCAAGCTCTCAGGTGATGCCTATTTTCAAGTTGCCAGAGATGAGAAAAAGCCATTTGTAATTGAAACAGAGAGAATTCAAGTAAAAGTATTAGGGACATCATTCAATGTTCGTTGTGCGAAAGATATTGCTCCATCGCTCTCTGTCAATACGGGATTAGTGGAAGTTACTTTAAAAAAGACAGGTGAAAAAGTTCGAGTTAAAGCGGGAGAGAGTCTATTAGTTGCATCAAATGTTTTAAAAATTGTAAAGACAGAAGATTTGTCGCTGTTCGATGCCTACACAACTAACATTAGATTTAAAGATGAAAGATTAGAGAATGTTGTTAAGATTCTGAATAGAAACAGCCAAGATGCTAATTTGGAGATCTCTCCAGATATTGCAGACAGGAAGATCACAGCAACTTTCGATAACTCTTCACCAGAAGTTGTTCAAGAGCTAATCTCACTAGCCTTGAATTTAAAATCCGAAAAAAGGGGAGAACGCTATTATTTGCATCAATAATATGATGCCTAAGCTACAATACTATAAAAAACTTCTTCTGATTCTGGTAATAATATTATTGCCAGGAGCTTGTCTGTTAGCATCAAGTTCAACAATAATAGATGATCTGGATAAAAAGATCAAAGTCCCAAGGATTAAGGATAATGTTTATAAAGTATTAAACCTGATCTCAGAAAGATCGGGCTATCTTTTTATTTATGACAGCAAAATAGTCGATAACCAAGAAATAGTAAGATTAAATGAAGGGGAGTATGATATCAGAGAGGCTGTAAAATTAGCAACAGGAAACCAAGAGGTTGAGATAAAGTTAGTAGGTCGACATGCTTTGATTTATATTCCGGAAAAAAGAGCTACTGGGAATAATATCGGAAAAGATTCTCTTCAAATATCACCTAAAAAGGACTCAGTTATCACTGTTTCTGGCCGTCTTTTAGATAGAGGGACTGATGAACCAATTCCTTTTGCAACAATCTATATCGAAAAGTCTTCTTACGCAACAATCTCAAATCTCAGTGGTGATTTTAGACTCGTCTATCCCGATACACTGACTACATTCATGGTCAAGATATCTCATATGGGATATATTTCCAGAGAGATAGACTATTCATTACTTAACAGGCAAACTCCAACAATCTTCCTTGATCAAAAAGTTATTCCCCTTCAGGAGATTGTTGTACGTGTAGTAGATCCACTTACGTCAATCAGGGAGATGCTTAGAAAAAGAGACAATAATTATTCAGATATTCCTACGTATATCACAGCTTTCTACAGAGAGGGAGTAGAATACAAGAAGAATATAACTTTAACAGAAGCCGTGATTCAAATATACAAAGCCCCAGTAAGTTCGTTCTTTGTGTTTGATCAGGCTAAACTGTTGAAAAAAAGACGAGTATCAAAAGAGTTTGAGAAGGATACCCTCGTAACAAAAGTACGATCAAGTATAAATTCTATCCTAATGCTCGATATAGTTAGCAATCCTCCAGATTTTATCTCGCCAGAATTTTTTCAATTATATAATTATACCCACACCGATATAACAACTATAGACGATAGACGTGTATATAAATTCTCTTTTGAACAAAAGCCAAATATTAATGAGCCGTTATATAAAGGCGATATCTATATAGATGCAGAGAATAGTGCTCTGTTGAAGGCTCAGTTCGAAATCAATCCTACTTATGTTGCTAAGAGCAAAGATATGCTCATAATGAAGAGGAGCAAGAATATTGACTTAACTCCCATGAAGGTGGAGTATAATATTTCATACAGAAACTATAATGGGAAATATTATGTTAGTCATGTAAGGAGTGATCTGAAATTTAAAGTAAAGCGGAAAAAATCGCTGTTTAGTACCCCTTTGAATGTGTGGTTTGAAATGGTCAACTGTAAAATTGATACTTTAAATGTGAAAAAATTTTCACCTTCAGAGAAAATCTCTCCACGAGATATTTTATCGGATACAGAATTTGAGTATGATGAGAATTTTTGGGGGCAATTCAATGTGATAATTCCAGAGGATAAACTCAAAGAGTTAATCAATCTATATATTTTTAACTCTGAACAAAAGACAAAATGATCTCTTATAATTGAGGACAAATAAAAAATGCTGGACTAAGAATTTTCTTAATCCAGCATTTTGTTTAGTTCTATTTGAATCTATTTTTGTGGTATTGTATAGATATTTGTTCTGTTTTTATAGAGAGAATTGAGATACCAGTCAGGGAAGAGTACTCCGTTTGATTCAGCCCATTCAACAAATTTTGTATATGCTTTATCTATAGATATCTTTTCAATAGAGTATTCAAAGTCATCAACTACAATGTTTAGGCCCCAAGGAAGACCAGATGCTGTTTTATAGAATCTGTCGGATCCATTTGAAAAATCATGACCTGTTCCAAATAGAGAGGTGTTTGCTTTCGAAGTTGGTTTAAAATCTGGAAGGTGAACCTCTTTGCCTCTGGTTTGGTCGGCAACTAAATAGAAATTGAATTTAGTAATGTCTTGTAAATCTGTTCTAGATACACCAGAATTGAATTTGATTTTTAACTCTATGGTTTTTGGGGTAACATATGAGTGCCTAGGATCGGTATTTGCTCCAACACCACCAGTAGAAGGCATTATTGTGTTAGAACTTTGGAAAATTACAATGTTTGCATATGTTTGACCTGCCTCAGTTCCATTTCCTGATAATGTAAACAAAGTCTGACCTCCATTTAAATTGCTTCCAGTAACGGATTGAATTTTATTAGGTGCAATACCATCTAGTTGGAGACAGAATGCATTATTATAACCAGCACCAGATGCCTTTACAACAAATTTAGCAGTAAGCTCGGTAATATTATTTGAAGAATTTAGCATTCCCTTAATGTCATATAATGCTACTAGGTCATTAAAGTCGTAATCAGCCTTCGATGGCCAGTTATCTTCGAAAATTAAATATCCTTTTGGATAAGAGAATTCAACTGGAGCAACAACAGGAGTACAACCTAAGAATGTTGCAGGTATGTTTATATTGTCTGCGGCCATTCTACCTGTTCCACCGTCACCTACAAATGAGATTCTGATTTTAAAAGGTTGTCCATTTCCAACAATTGTTGATGGCATTGCAACCGAAATATCTCTTAATGTACCAGCTGATAAATTATCGAACCAATACTCAGCAAACTTAACAGGAATACCTTCACCTGTAAATATATTTAGTGGTTCATATGGTACATAATAGAAGATTACACCTCTACTATTGCGTGCACCATTTTCTGCAATCTTCGCCTTCATTGTGATGTTTCCAGAATGAGGTGTAATCCATGGAGTTTTTATCCATGTAGATGTAGCAGAGAGACTTGATACATTATTTGTTCTAATTCCATAGGTTCCTGCCAGTGCATATGTTCCTGTTGTAATACTTGTAGCACCAAATGACCAACACTGTGCTTGGTAGATAGTTCTGTCTCCAAGTTCGCTGTCCATCACTTTCAAAGCCTCTCCTGGGACATCAAGAGCGAATGAACTTAATGAGAATAGACTAATTACTATTGATATAAATATTTTTTTCATAATCATCTTCATTTTATTATTCTTCATCAGGGACTACGAAATTAAAAGAGCTACTGTTATTTACAATGTCAACACTCTTTTCTATAGTACCATATTTTACTATTAGTTTTGTGACTCCTATCGGAACCCTTAAAGAGATTGACGATGTCCTGTTGATTGGGTAGTAAACAGAATAGAGATTTGTACCAGACTCTGTGTTGATTGTAAGTAGTTCGTTAATAGTTAGCTGTGTGTTGTAGCCTGCGACATTTAATGTTACGTTTTTGTCGGTTTGCCACTTGAATGTCAACGGAACCTTTGCAGTTTCCAAGGTTCCATCATCAACAACTGGTGTGCTTCCTCCATTGTCTTTCATACATGAGGTTGCAACAGCGATGATGAAAAAAATAATTAATGTCTTTTTCATAATGTATATTTTATTCTCTTATCTACTGATATTTAATCAAAATCTTTGTGCGAAAATATGAAAAAAATATCAACATTGTATAAAAACTGTTGGAATTATAAAAAAATAATTGTATAAAAAGGGCGATAAACTAAGCTGGGTAAGAATTATAAGAGAAAAGAAAAATTTTGCTCGTGATTCCCGAAATACTAAAAATAAATACTTGATAGATAGTAAAATAAAAAAGACAGCTATAAAGCTGTCTTTTATCCCATCTGCTCCTCGTCTAGGACTTGAACCTAGGACCCCCTGATTAACAGTCAGGTGCTCTAACCGACTGAGCTAACGAGGAATGTTTCCGTTTGGGAGTGCAAATGTAAGAGGAATTTTGTAATCATGCAAATGTTTTTGAGAAAATTTTAAGAAAAATGTATGTTTTTTTTACCTTTGTAGACGGATAAAGGAATTAATGATATGGATATAAATTTATTATCAAAGCTATTAAAGGAATTGCTATTGCAGAACGACAGAGTCTCTCTTCCTGGAATTGGAAGTTTTATATCGGAGGTTGCCCCATCTGTCTTTTCCGACAGGGCTTTGGTAATACATCCTCCATACAGAAGAATTCTTTTTAGAACGAGTGAGATCTGGAATGATGAGTTACTTGAAAGGTATTATGCCTCAACTCATTCGATCTCTTTGGAGGATTCTAAGTCGCAAATTGCGGAGTTTGTCAGTAAGGTTAAGGATGAGTTAATCTTAAAAAAGGTTGTTAAATTTCCTGAGTTTGGCACTATGAAGTCTACAGAGCAAAATGATTTCTTTTTCGTACTAGAAAAAAGTGTCTTTATTTATCCAGACTCATTCGGCTTAGAGCCAATTCATATAAAACCGCTATTGAATAGAGGAGTTGTTGAAAAATTGACAGGAAAACCGCAAAAAATAAAAAATCAAAAACCAATTGATTCTGAAACTATCGTTAGCAAAAAGGGGAAAAGAGGGAAATTTGTTTTGATTGCGATTATTGTCTTTGTGTTAGCCTTAGCTGCGGGTGCTTATGTCTTTAGAAAGGAGTTGCGTCCTTTATGGGAGGTTATTTTATATAGTGAGGATGAGAGAAAACTTCTAAAAATGAAATAGAATGGACACGACGCGGAAAAGAATTGCGATTGGGAGCTTACTAATACTAGCTGTTTCGTTTTTTATTTCATGTACCTCGTCGGAGTCATCATTTATCAAGATTCTTGATTCTGTAGATAAGAGCATTTACTCTTCGGGCCAAGAGAGTTTATCTAAACTGAATTCGTTTAAAACTGATTATCTGTCTCCAAATGAGAGAGCTATGTATAATCTAGTTTATGCTATTGCCTACAACGAAGTTCATCATGATTTTAAAAATGATACTTTAATTACTTCTGCTTTAGCCTATTTTAAGAATAACGAAGATGATTATAATTATTGTAGGGCATTATTATTTAAAGGCATAACTCCTTTAAATCGAAGTAAGTCAGACCAAGCGGCTGTCTCATTTTTAAAACAAGCTCAAGATATCCAAGAGTCTGAGAAATTTTCAGATACTCTATTGCAATTCAACCTTAACTTGTACATGGGTAAAGCTCTAAGATATCGTTCAGAATATGCAAAAGCAGAAATCCATTATAGTAAAGCCTTTGATATTGCGACAAAATCTGGAAAAGTTTCGGATCAATTAATAGTAAGATTAGAGTTATTTTGGAGTTGTTTGTCGCAGCGTAAGTTTAAAGAGGCTTTAGAAAATATCATAGAGTTTGAAGATCAACAAAATCTTACACCTGAGATTGTATATAGTCTATATAATGCCTTGGCGTCATATCATAATGCTAAAAGAGAATTCGATATAGCAATTGCCTATCTAAAAAAGATGCAAGACCTTGATAGGATTTACGACTTCTCTGATGAGCGGTCAAAATTATACTACACT
>JACCEE011227656.1_pt1 | contig 10529 bp, 12 predicted proteins | sample 7449931 | NCBI WGS metagenome assembly JACCEE01 (sample SAMN15323457, study PRJNA562643) | freshwater metagenome | isolation source: river surface water | place: USA:Blue River Watershed | collected 2017-08-19 | reverse complement strand
TAAAATCATCTTTAAAAGCAATGTGTCCTTTTAATTTATCATTTATTTTTTGAATCAAAAGATCCAATTTTTCTACGTCAATTCTTTGGAGTTCTTCATCTCTAATTTTAGCTTCGTCAATACAATCATCAATATTTTGTTCCTCACCAAAAACAAATGGAAAAAGTTCAATTGTTTCTTTTGCTAAACCATATTCTAAACTAAATTTCACATTGTTTGCTGATGCTATTTGGTGTATTAAAATTTCAAATTGAAAGGTTAAATCTCTACGTAATTTCAATGTTTTGATTATGGAAGATAAATCGATATATTTAATTCCTTTTTTCATTATTGTGCAACTTATATTCTCTAAATTATATTTAAATACAATACTTTCACATTCTTCCATCAAATTCGCTAAAGAAATAGCAGATTCATTTTTATATAATTTTTTGATTGTATCTTGATTTTTATATGTAAACAAACTTATTGGAGGATGTATTTTAATTTCTCTGTACAAAACCACTTCATCGTTAGCAACTGTTTGAAAATCATAGTTTATTTCTTCATCATCAAAGAAGTATGGAAACCATTCTTTGAAAGAATCTATAAAATCAGTCTGTAAACTAAAATGTATACTTCCAAAGTGTTCACTTAATGTTCTTAAATATCTTTCAGTAAAGATTCTGTAGTATGTACCATCTTTAATTAAATTAGTGATATCTATAATTGCGTGATCAATATCATCTACATTTATCTTAAGCAATTCTTCCACGGTATTGCTTAAATGTAATAAATCACCAATACTAAAAAATTGAAAATTAGACATGGTTTCTTTCATTAATTTCAAATTTTTAATATCATAAACATATAAGAGTGTGCACATACTATTCCTTCCCATCAATATTCAATTCTTGAATAATTGCGATTACATCAATCAAATGAAGCTCCTCATCTAATTTTTTATGGCTAAATTCAAATTGTAAACTAGACTTCTTTTTAACACTATTGCTTGACTTCATTACTGGAATATCTTTTTTGCTTAATTCATTATGATATGAATCAGACATTAATTCTAAAAATTTAGAAGAAGTACTATCTTTTTTGGAAAAATCAATTTTACCTCGGTATATTCCAATTAAACTCAATTTTCCTAATTGCAAATCATTGTGTCGATAACCGTTTTCAAAATTTTCATTAGATTTGTATGGTAATTGTATAATGTACTTAGCACTCTCTCCTTGTTTATCGCAAGTGAAAATATAATCTATTGTAAAATCATCCAACATTTTATCCATCATCTTGTTGAGATTAACTTCCAGATTTTCATTTGTATCATTCTTAATTTTACTATCTTGCAGTACATTTAGAATCATAACAGTATCATCAACATTTCTTTGTTCCAATTCTATATTCTCAAATATTGTTAAATCTCCTAAATTTAATTTTTCCCGCTTTTCCTTGTTTTTTTGAGTTGTGTCGTAAATCTTTCGAAGCATAATCGATTTGGTTGTTTTTACATCAAAATTTTCATATACTCTTTTTTTGGTACTATCTTCCTTTGCATACCCTGTTTCAGCGGACCATTTATCTGGAATACCCAGGTTCAAAGTAGTGTTATATTTTAAAAGTTCCTCTGATATCTGCTCTCTTTCTACTGTTTTCATTATTTTATTATCAATTAACATCACAATTTCATGAACTTTTGACGTGTTTATATAGAACAAATTAAATAAATTGTTGGTTCCTCCGTTTTGCGGTGTTAAATTAATTTTTTGCTTAATATTCCTTTCAACAATCAGGTTGATGAAAAAAATTGCAATAATAACAAATGCTATAAACTCAAAATTTTGATTTAGCCAGACATTAGCAATCTTTTTATTTAAAAACATCAAAATCAAAGAAATTAAACTTATAACACTTAAAAATTTTGTTGATAAATCTTTTCTGCCGATAAATTTTCCTATAAATATGAACACAATGAACAGTACAATCGGTGTCACCATCCAATAGTGTTGCATATTTAATTTAAGCAAAAGCTTGAATGTTATAACATGCTCTATTAAGAAAAAAACTAGAGAATATGCTAAGTAATTAAAAATTTTCAACCAAAGATTTTTCTTAAACCATTTAACCATAAATACCTCCAACATTTCATTTATTGTTGTTCTTAATTAAATTTTATAGATGCTTTATAACTAAAATTATTTTTTTCTTATTTCTATAATGTGAATGGGTCTTAATTAGCAACATACCAATTGTATCATTTTAAAAGAAGTATTTCATTACATTTTCAAATCAATCTGGTTTCCTGTTTTTTTCAGCAATTCTTTTTGTTTCTGATATTCATAAATTTCTTTTTTATTACACTGGCTAAGGCATTGGCAATACAAACCACGCCAATTACTTTCAATGCAATCGCAATTCATTTCAAAACATTTTTCTTCTACTATATTTACTTTACAAATCTTTCTACACCTCCATTTCACTTTTGGACATTGTGTCCAAAAGTTCTGTTTCTATTTCAACACATAAATAGTACAAAGATTTACATATACCTTACTCTCTTCAAATTTCACATCGTCCATGAGTAATGTCTGGAACAATCCAGTTCGTACATTTGATAATTGGATTATTTCATTTTCTTTCTCTGATAAGTCTGATCTTGTATGCTGTTCTCTTGCATCTGATGCACGTGCAACAAGGCAATGCGTAAATAATGCAAGAATATGTTTCTTGGTCAATATCATTCCTACTGCATCTTCCCCATGGTATGTCATTTTGCATTTTTCTCGTTCCACAGGTGGTAACGTAAAAAAACATTTCACCGTTTCCAAATAGACTTTTCCTCCATAATCAGGATTTAATCTCTTGGTGTAACGCAAAATAGCTGCATTTATTTTCTTCCGGTCTAATACAGTATGTGTTCGATGATACTCTGGCTTGCCGTATTTGACATCCATATATACATTTGAAATTACCATCCTGGTTGCATACTGCTCAAATTCTCCTATCCGAAGAAGATATGCTAGGACTTCCACAAGCTTTTCTTTAGAAGAAATCTCATTATAGGAATACTCTCCAAAGCCTTTCTGTTCAAAGCGTAAGGGACAACTCCCCTTTTGAATTTCCCTCTCTATGGCTCGGTTCATATCTCTCATAGTCTCCATTTCTTTATCCTCCTTTTTGTTGATACGAAAAGAGCAGTCAATAAAATTTGACTGCTCTTTTACGGATAACCCTGCTCAATATTCAGTTTACATTTACACATCGTGTCCAGAAGTTATATTCATATTTCATCTGACTGTATTCTTATCAACCTTCCGTTTTTCTCTAAAACATATTCAAATATGATTTTGAAGATTTCCAACACAATACTCATCATTTTAAATATGACTACAATTCCACCTATCAGCCCTCCTATAATTGCATTTAAAGCAATTACACCTATACTACCGGAGATACCGTAGCCCTTTGGGAGAAAAAACATACTCATTTTTCGTATACCATATGGGAATCCTATAAATATCCAAAGTTGAAAGGTATCTAAACTCTCTGGTTTTTTACAAATTGAATAACAAATCATAATCCAAAATGCAAGCAATATTCCTGGTAATAAAACTTTAAATAATACCCTTTTCATGCCATCCACCTCCGTACATATCGTGTTGAACTTCCTGCTGATAAAAATGATTCATGGTACTTGGTGCATTATATAATGCAGTTACCATATATGCCTTTATGTTGTTAATCTTGGTTGTTGTATCTTTCATACAGCCAGTAACATAATCAAGATGTGAAGAATTTAGTTTTAGAAATTTTGATTTCACAAGCTCATAAGGATAATCCTCTCCAGCCACTTTAATTGTTTTTCTTGGTACACATACAACCTCACAGATCACTTCATAAAGCTCTTGAAACATATCTTTATTATTCCATTCGTCATACTGCATATGATGATCATATTCAATATTTTCCTTAATAATTTCCATGTATGCGTTTGTAATATCCATCCTATCATCTCCATCCTGACTGCTTCTAGTATCGAATTCACGAGATGGATGGATATGATTAATATAATTTAAATCAGTATAATTAGTATCAGTATAATTAGTATCAGTATAATTAGCGTTCGCTTTTCGAACTTCTTGAGGTTCGTTTTTCGAACTTGCTGAAGTTTGATTTTCGAACTTGCTGAGGTTTGATTCTCGAACTTCTTGAGGTATGATTTCCGAACTTGCTGAAGTTTGATTTTCGAACTTCTTGAAGTTCGATTTCCGAACTTCTGTGGTATAATCAGCATTTACAGGCTCTTTTTGATTATTATTCGGATTATCATTTTCAATTGTAGCGAAATTCATCACATAAATAATATCTGGTTTCCCTAATCCTTGTCTCTTTTTTTCAATCAGACCGTACCCCTTTTTACTATCCAATTCAGCTAATACCTTTGCACATTTCTCTTTGGCACATCCTAAATCCTCCATGATATTTTCCATGGTATAGTAAATGTAAGCTCTGTTTTCTTCATCATGCCAATTGTTTTTCATGGATAGAGACATTCTATCAAGCATTAAACCATAGAGGAGCTTTGCATCACTGGATAACTCCCTGAAACGTGCATCTTTAACGAGCAATCTAGGTACTCTGTAAAAAGAAAACTGGTCTGCTTCGATTCCATAGTAATAATCAAATTTCATATTGTCACCCATTGGTGTGTTCCTCCTCTCTATTGCTTATTTTTCCATTCTTGTAATAACCCATAAATTACAGTTTCAATCTCTTCACTTGTTGAATCCTCTGAAAAGAATTCCATAAGTTTATTCACTTTAATTGTAATCTTGCGTTCCTTTGGTCTTTCCTCCGTCAGAATAAGTCGAACCATCGCTAACGTAAGCTCACCATTTTTACCATATTCCTTTAATTTAGAAGATTGGGAAGTGCTGACTGCACAACCAATTTCTTCAAGAATAACCTGCACCCATTGTTGCATCTCTTCTGACAGGAATGAAATATCAACTCCCTGAACAATCCCTAATTTCTTACGATCCACCATATCTAATAAAGCATCTGATAAATGAGCTAACCAAATATAGCGCTGTACCGTCTTGCCACTTTCACCTGCCGCCTCTCCAAGTTCATCCAGTGTATTTCCACCACTTTTAGATCCTTGATGCTTCATAGCTTCATATTTCATCTGATATGCTTTTGCTTTTTCACTTGGAAGAATATCCTCTCTCTGAATATTTGTATCTACCATTATCACGATGGATTCATCATCAGAATACTCTCTCACAAATACAGGCATGGTAGTTTTTCCAGCAAGCTCCGATCCTCTTTTTCTTCTATGTCCAGCTATAATTTCATAGCCACCCTCAGCTCTTGGTCTTGCAATGCCAGGCATTAGTATGCCATGATTTTTAATACTGGCTACTGTTTCTTCCATTTTTTCATCATCCAATACATGAAATGGATGATTATGAAAGGTATGTAATTCCTCTAAAGGAACTTCAATCACTTGCTCCACAACATTTTCTGCTAATATAGGCGCTGAACTTCCAAACAAATCATCATATCCAGCAATTTGAATTTTATTTGCACTATGCTTCATGGCTTAACACCTCTTCCGTAAGGCTTAAATAGCTAGTAGCTACCTTTCCTTTTGGATCATGTCGGTAGATGCTAATTCCCTCTGCTGAAATTTCTGCTGCTCTTGTGGAATATGGAATAAAATTCTTAAAAATAGTTACCTTACTTCCATATGCTTCTTGCAACATGGCTATAATATCCTTTGCGTAATTGGTTCTTTCATTCACCATGGTAATTAAGATTCCTTCAATTGAAAGCTTTGGATTTATCTGTCGCTTCACTTTTCCAATACTTTGAATCAGCTGTTGTAATCCCTTTACAGGAAGGTATGCAGCTTGTACTGGAATCAAAATACTATCTGCACATGCAAAAGCATTAATGGTAATCATTCCAAGAGAAGGCATACAATCAATTAGAATATAATCATATCTATCACGAACCTTTTCAATATACTGTTGCATAACCCGTTCCCTGCTCATTACATTTACCAATGAGACCTCCAAACCTGATAATTCAATATTGCCAGGAAGAATATCGATTCCTTCTTCATGTTGTAGAATTCCAAAATCATAGGTCATGTCCACATCATTTATAATATTCGCCATAACGGTAGCAAGTGTTATCTCTAATGCGTCAGGTTCCTTATAGCCTAAACTTGCAGTAAGGCTACCTTGGGCATCTGAATCTATTAAAAGAACTTTCTTTCCTTCATTTACAAGTCCTATTCCTAAATTACTTGTTGTTGTGGATTTTCCAACTCCACCTTTTTGATTTGCGATTGCGATCACTCTACACATAACTTTTATCCTCCAGATTATTATTTCTCTTTGCTTTTATCTACTTCTGCATACACACGAAAATATTTATTGGTACCTTTATTAACGAGTGGTTCTGAAATCTGTATTAAATGAATTCTAGTATCTCTTTCAAGAATTTTTTTAAACCATTTAAGATCATTTGTTGTTCCTTGAAGTCTTATTTTTAGCATATATATCCTCCATCTTTGGGTTATCTTTTAAATAAAATTCTTCGTGTTCTTTGTTCTTAAAAGTTATTGTGTGAGTGTTTTTTGCACCTAACGCTGTGTTTGTCATATCTCATGACCTCCTTTTTTATAATAAAGTAAGTTTTTGAAATAGAAAAAGACATCCCATTTTGGAATGTCCCTATAAGCAATAGGGATACCTTTTTACAGGTACCCCTACAAGCCGCTAATTACTTAGCATTTATTCACTTTTATATACATTTTCGGTTGTGTTCCCACACCCGAGGTCAAGTACAACCGAAACGGTGATGCGATCAATTAACTTTTTATTCTTGTAATTTGCACCGTTTCCGTCAAACTCAAACATGGTCACAAAGTGCGTAAATTCAAGCACTTCTAGGTATCTCGGCGCTGTAGTCCCACAACCGTCTCCACATGTGTCGTGTGTTGAAGAAGTAACCAAATCTTTCACCACGACAGAGCAAGAATGCTCCAAATTTTCTGCCGACATATCACTATCTTGTACAGTACTTAATTTATTATTTTGAACACCCAACAAGCTTGCCTGTTTATCCATCTTATCCAACCTCTCTCGTTAAATTCTTGTATCGTTCCTTTACATCATCCAGTGATTTGCTTCCATTCCCTTTGAACACAAAGGTAAGTTTAAAAGGATCGATGTTACCCTCTTCATCCTCTGCTCCAACAATCACTTTTTCTACAATGCTTTCAAAAACGGTACGGTCAAATTCATCTAGCACATCTTCTTTTTGAAGTGCCAATCGAAGTTCTGACATACGCTTGCCGATGTTTTTTTGTTCCTTTACATTTTCTAATAAAACCTCCTTCTCGTCAACTAACTTCGTAATTTTATTTGTAAATTCATCATACTTCTCATCGTAGGCTGGCTTTGTTATGGTATCCTCCAATAACATATCTGTAAGCTTCTTTCGCTTACTCTCAAGGGAAGATATATCTTTCTTCACCTGCTCCAACCGTTTTGCATCCTTATTATCAGAAATTACATCCTCTACTGTATTAAGAACCGAATCCAGCACATCATCAAAACTAACTGCTAGAAGTCTATATGCTTCCAAAAATGCACCTTGAATAATTGTTTCATCAACAGATTTACTATGAGGACATAAATCTTTACCTTTGTTTGCTGCTGTTCTGCAATACCACACAGGTTTCTCATAGGTAGAGCTGCTATGAAATGTTCGCCTTGTAAGCTTTGTTCCACAGAACCCACATTCACACATACTACTAAGTGCATATTTGCGCATATATTTTTCTCGCTTACCGTCTGCACTAAGTTGTGTCTGGTGGGCTCGTGACATTCGAATCACCTGCGCCTTATCCCAATCCTCCGCTGAAATAATTGCCTCGTGATGATTCTTAATATAGAACTGATCTTCTTCTCCAAAATTCTCGATTCTTCTCTTGTTAATAGGATCAACCGTAAATGTTTTTCCAAGAAGAGCATCGCCCTTGTATTTCTCATTCTTGATGATTCCGCGAATTCCACTGTCACCCCACTTAACTTCGCCCTTCTTATTCGGTATGCCCATTGCTGTCAATTGCTTTGCTATGGTATAAGCTCCATAACCTTGAAGATATAAATCAAAAATCAAACGGACTGTTTCCGCTTCCTTTTCATTTACGGTAATACTTTTATCCTCTGGATGATAATCGTATCCAAGACTTCCATTATAGCCAATCAGTTCACCACGTTTCATCTTCATTTTGAGCCCCATCTTAACATTTGCAGAAATCGTTTCCACATCCTGCTGAGCTATGGAACTTAGAATTGTTAACAGCAGTTCTCCATTCATGGATAAGGTATTAATATTCTCATTTTCAAATACTACCGCTATCTGTCTGTCCTTAAGCATTCTTACATAAGTTAAGGTATCCACTGTATTTCTGGCAAATCTTGAAATGGATTTTGTTAGAATCATATCAATTTTCCCATCCATACAATCCTGTATCATCTGCTGAAAACCATCTCTCTTGTTTGACTGGGTACCAGTAATTGCTTCATCAGAATAAATACCAGCAAAAACCCACTCTTTATTTTGCTTGATTTTATCTTTGTAATATTGAATCTGTGATTGAAAACTTCCAAGCTGTTCTTCTTCATCCGTACTAACTCGTGCATATGCTGCAACACGATTTCTTTCTATTTTCACCCCCTCTCCGCTGATGCTACGTCTTCTTGCAACACTGCCTGTACTGGCTTTGATCACTTCAACTTCCTTCATATAAAAATCTCCTTTCAATCATCCCGGGACGAAACAGTAATATCTGATTACATCCCTATCATAGCCTCTATTTCAATTGTGAACGAACCTGTGAAACAAATATTTGTATTCACAGGTTCGTTCACAATTATCTTCCTTATTATGCTGCTGGCTTATATACCATATCATCTGTAATATGGTACTCCGCCTTCAGTCTGTTTCTTACCATAAGATATTCGGTGTCACTCAATAACCCCATACGATATATTTTTGCTACTACCGCCATCTTCTTGCTAAATTCCAACTGTTTATTCATCGAAAACCCCTCCTCTCATATTTGTTACGGTTAATCACCCCGCTTTCTGTATTTGATAAATTCATGTGATAAACCCAGACGCTTGTTTGGTGTTTTGGCTTCCATTTGTAGAGTGGAGCGGTAGCTTTTGCTTCCATCCAGCCATCTATCTAATATCTGATAACTGCGGGCCTCTCCTGCGCGAGATCCTCTCCCAACTTGACGTGATTCCTTTTCTCCCTGCTCCAACCAGTTAGTATCTATCTTGACTTTTCTGATTATCTTCGCCAGGGCGGATCTTCCCAACGAATCGCTAGCGATTCGTATGTACCCCTTGTTTGTACTTTTCCAAATGATTCTTTTTTCTCTCATTTGTAGCCTTGGAACTAACTATCAGTTCTGTACTTGCTGGTACGGTTACGGGCACCTTTCACTCTACAGCCTATGAATCCAGCTCTTGCTGGATTATTTGTCAATGTACAATTCACAAACAATTTTGATAGAACATTTGTTTGCGACATGTTATAATGTTGATAGCAGTTTCATCCATTTCCGGTTGTTCGTGCTACCGTTTTCATATGCTAATGATACTAAGAAGATGGAGTTCAAACTATTGACGGAGACTTAGCGATGACTTAACAAAAAAGAAATTTTGAAGAAAAACATAAGATAATTCCATAGAAAGAAGAGATGATAGATTGAAGAACAGACTCACCTTTGTAAATGTAATAGGCATTCTGCTAGATAATAAAAAGAAAACTTACTCCCAGCACCAGCTGATTCGAAATCTTTTTTCTGTCACTTTACAAGATAATGAAGATTTCGAAATTACTGATGCCGATGCCAGCAAATATAGCTACTGGTGCAGCGGAACAAGGCCGATTCCAATGGATATCGTGAATACTTATGAAGAAGATGATAATTTTGTATTTATGGAAGAGGACTTTAAAGAAAAGATTATTCCTAACCTTTTGAACGTGACAAATGCACGGTCAGAAATGGAAACATTAATTCATGATAGTCGTAGCACCATTGGCGATAATTATGCTAATGAATTAATATCCATAAGCTCTACAGCGGGATTTTTTACCGAAGTAGTTCGCTATACAATCCTAAGTGACCACGGAAACAATTCACTATATTCTCCAGATTTATCAGATATCTTGCTAAACGGACGTGTACCATCTACAACGAAAGAATTTCTTGGGAGAAAATCCGAATTAAAAGAATTAGCAAAATTGTTTCAAGAACATTCTCTTGTATTTATAACTGGGATTGCAGGAATTGGGAAAAGTGAATTTGCCAAAGAATATGCCAACAAGAACAAGAAGAAATACACAAATATCCTGTTTATGCACTATGAAGGAAATCTAAAGAAATGTATTGCAAGTCTTGAATATGCTGAAGATTCGGTTGAAATGTCAGAAGAAGAATTATT
>JACCEE011888168.1_pt1 | contig 10530 bp, 8 predicted proteins | sample 7449931 | NCBI WGS metagenome assembly JACCEE01 (sample SAMN15323457, study PRJNA562643) | freshwater metagenome | isolation source: river surface water | place: USA:Blue River Watershed | collected 2017-08-19 | reverse complement strand
GGATTTATTGCCGTGCCGGTGATTTTGTATCATTTATGGGCATTTGTCGCCCCCGGACTCTATGAACACGAAAAACGGCTGGTTTTGCCGCTCATGTGTGCCAGCACCGGTTTGTTTTATGGCGGGGTGTGTTTTGCGTATTTTATTGTACTGCCGTTAGTATTCGCTTTTTTAACGGCCACCGCTCCGGCTGGAGTCGCAGTGATGACGGATATTGCGAAATATTTAGATTTTACGCTGACCTTATTTTTTGCATTTGGCGTGACTTTTGAAGTGCCAATTTTAACCATTGTGTTAGTCTGGACAAACTTAGTCAGTACAGCACAACTTTCAGAAGCCCGTCCGTATGTGATTGTCGGGGCATTTGTGATTGCCATGTTTTTAACTCCGCCGGATGCACTCTCGCAAACCTTATTAGCCATTCCGATTTGGTTCTTGTTTGAAGCCGGTTTGCTGTATGCGCGATTTTTTATCCCCTCATCACACACACAAACCCTCCCTAAGCAACAAGACTAAAGCCAGTTTACGCGCACTTTGTGCTGTTTTACATTCTGTTTAGCAAATTGTTGCCACAATTGTGAGTACGATTGACCGATGCGCGGATGGATTAAATCCGGCGCGATTTCCGCTAACGGCTCTAATACAAACGCATAACGCTCAATATCTGCACGCGGCAGCTGCAACGCTCCGTCAGTCAAACTGACATCACCATACAAAAGCAAATCTATATCTAAAGTTCGCGCAGAAAATTTTTGGCTTTCCAGTGTACGACCGTGATTTAATTCAATTTGTCGCAAACGGTTAGCCAACTCTTTAACCGCTAAAGTTGTTTCAAATTTAACCACCAAATTATAAAAAGCCGCACCCACAAAACCCACCGGTTCAGATTCATAGACACTTGAAAGAATCAGCTCGCCAAATTGCTGCTTAAGGGTTTTTAAACCCGATGGAATATGCAGGTCTCTGTCAATATTGCTGCCAATACTCAGATACACATCCGGCATTTTATTTTACACCCCGCTCAATCATAATCCCCACTTCATTGACACGCGGCAACACACCCCGTTTATTCAGTTTAATTTTTACCCATGGAATCGAAAATTCAGTGCGTAAAAGCTGTGCAATTTCTTCAATTAATTTTTCAACCAATAAAAACTCACTCTGTTCTACAAATGAAACCACTCGTTCTGTGACCGCTTTATAATCCAAAGTGTGCGTAATATCATCCGTCACGGCTGCTTTTTGTATATCAAATCCCATTTCAATATCCAACACAATCGTTTGTTTTCGCTGTCTTTCCCAATCATAAATTCCAATCAGGGTTTCAATTTCCAGCCCTCCTAAAAATATAATATCCATGCACGTTTCCGGTTAAAATGATAACTTAAAAAATAAAGACGTTAAGCATACGTTTTTGCCCCACAAGTTTCAATGAATGAGGAAAAAAATGATTGAATGGTTACAAGTCCCGACCGCTTATTTAGTGGGTTCGGTTTCCAGTGCGGTGATTGTGTGTCGGCTGATGGGATTGCCCGACCCGCGTGGACAAGGTTCAGGTAATCCGGGGGCGACAAATGTCATGCGAATCGGGGGCAAAAAAGCCGCCGCCATTACGTTGCTAGGGGATGCGTTAAAAGGTTTACTGCCTGTTTTGTTGGCGCAACTCTTAGGTGCGACGAATGCGTTATTAGCCGCTGTTGTCTTTGCCGCGTTCTTAGGACATTTATATCCGATTTTTTTTGAATTTAAAGGCGGAAAAGGCGTTGCTACTTCATTCGGGGTATCGCTTGGGATTTCGTGGCTACTTGGACTTACCGCATTAGGCACTTGGCTAACCGTGTATAAAATCTCAAAAATTTCCTCGCTCTCCGCATTAATCGCCGCCGTATTAGTACCGATTTATGCTTGGCTATTACTTCAAGACCTTTATCTGACGGGAGTTTTTAGCTTAATTTCGTTGATTTTGCTCTGGCGGCATCAATCTAACATTCAACGTTTATTAGCCGGAGAAGAAACCTAATCCCTTTTTGCTGTATGATGCAAAACCAAACCCTTTTTATCCTGCATTACTGCCCACTCTTTTAAGGAAAATCGAATGAACCGTTTATCGCTTGTCTTTTTATCGCTGTTTTTGATGGCAACTCATGCCCATGCACAAACATTTAAAATTGCCACCTTATCGCCAGACGGCTCAGTGTGGATGGAAAAAATGCGTGCCGCCGCCGCTGAAATCGAAACGCAGACTCAAAAGCGAGTCAGTTTTAAATTTTATGCAGGTGGAGTAATGGGCGATGATAATACAGTTTTAAAAAAAATGCGTTTTAACCAATTAAATGGTGCGGCATTGACAAATGCGGGCTTAAGTCCAGTTGATTCGGATTTGCAATTATATAGCTTAGTCTTAAAATTTCATTCATTAGATGAAATTGATTATGTTCGACAAAAAATGGATGCTAAATTAATGGAGGGCTTAAACAAAAAAGGCATGACCGCCTTAGGTTTTTCTGAAATCGGCTTAACCTATTTAATGTCCACTACGCCTATTCATAGTTTAGCTGATATGAAAAATCAAAAAGCATGGGCCCCTGATAATAATAAAATTGCGATTAATGCCCAAAAAACATTAGGTGTTGCGCCCATTCCATTACCGATTCGGGATGTATTAATGGGATTGCAAACCGGCATGATTAATGTTGTGGCAAGTTCACCAACGGGTGCATTGGCTTTGCAATGGCACACTAAAATTAAATATGTCACAAAATTGCCTTTATCGTATATTTTTGGCGTATTAATTGTTAATCAAAAAGATTTTGCTAAATTATCTAAGGCTGATCAAGCCATTGTGACAGAACAGATGGCAAAAGCCACCGCTGAAATTAATCAACGCAGTAAAGATGATAATCTAAAAGCCACTGAAACTTTAAAAGCACAAGGCATTGAATTTATTGACCCCACACCTGATGCCGCAACCGAATTACGCAATTTAATGAAAGACAGTGAAACGCAACTGATTAAATCAGGCGAATTAAATGCGCATTTAGTACAAGAATTAAATCAACATTTAACTGATTTTCGCGCGAAAAAATAAATGTTGTCTTTTATTCAAAAACTATACAGCGGTTTGTTAAAACTCGAAACAGGTTTATTATTAAGTTTATTATTAAGCCTGATTTTAATTTCGGTTGCACAAATTGTCCTGCGGAATATATTTGACTCCGGTTTATTATGGGCTGAATCTTACGTCCGAATCAGCGTATTATGGATTGCATTATTAGGCGCAATGATTGGTAGCCGCAAACACGAACATTTAGCCATTGATATTTTCATCCATAAACTCAGCGAAAAAAATCGTCGGCATTTCACGCGCATTACGCATTTTTTTAGCGCGATAATCTGTTTTATTCTCAGCTATCACAGCAGTTTATTTATAAAATCCGAATATGAAAATGGCGAAATGGCTTTTGCAGTCATTCCGAATTGGAGTTGTGAAATCATTATCCCGATTACCTTTTTTGTAATTGCCGCACGCTATTTAATTAAAGCGATTTTTAATTTGGCAGAAGACGCATTATGATTAGCTTTGGGATACTTATTTTACTGCTCATGCTTTGCCTTGGTGCGCCATTGTTTGCTGTGATTTTAGGCGCGACCTTACTCGGATTTTGGCATTCCGAAGTCGATTTAGCCGTTGTCACCATCGAATTATACCGAATTGCCGAAACCCCGTTATTGGTCGCCCTGCCGCTATTTACTTTTGCAGGCTACATCTTATCCGACGCCAAAACCTCTGAACGCTTATTAGATTTAAGCCGCGCTTTTTTTGGCTGGATGCCCACCAGTTTGGCAATTGTGTCGTTAATCAGCTCTGAAATTTTTACAGCTTTTACCGGCGCGTCCGGCGTGACCATTGTTGCACTCGGCGCATTATTGCTCCCTGCACTCATCAAAGACGGTTACAACGAAAAACTCAGCTTAGGTTTAGTGACTATCACCGGCAGTTTAGGACTCTTATTGCCACCTTCCGTGCCGCTGATTTTGTACGGCATTGTGGTACAGCAAATGAATTTAGGAGTTGAAATCAGCCTTGAACAATTGTTTTTAGCGGGCATTCTGCCAGCAACCTTGATGATGTTACTGTTAGCATTATGGCTGGTTTGGACAACGCGCCACGTCGCACTCACCAAAACCGCTTTTTCACTTTCAGCGGTTAAAACCGCTTTAAAAAATGCAATGTGGGAAATTCCCCTGCCGATTTTTATTTTTGCAGGCATTTTCGGCGGTTTCTTTGCGATTTCAGAAGTCGCTGCCGTCACAGCACTCTATGTATTAATCATTGAGATGTTTATTTACCGCGAAATTTCTTTTAACACTTTAAAAAAAATTACTCTCGATTCAATGCAAATGGTCGGAAGTATTTTATTAATTTTAGGGGTTTCAATGGCATTTACCAATTATTTAATTGATGCCGAAATCCCCACAAAATTATTTAATTGGGTAAAAGCCAGTGTAGAAAGCAAATTTGCATTTTTATTACTGTTAAATTTATTTTTACTCATTTTAGGCGCAATTCTAGATATTTTTTCAGCATTAATTATTATCGTGCCGTTAATTTTACCCATGGCAATTGGATATGGCATTCATCCAATACATTTAGGGATTATTTTTTTAGCCAATATGCAAATTGGATATTTTACTCCACCGGTGGGCATGAATTTATTTATTGCCAGTTATCGTTTTAACAAACCGATTCTTGAAGTCTGTTCTGCTACATTACCCTTTATACTGATTTTATTAATCGCCGTGTTTATGATTACCTATTTTCCTTGGCTGAGTATTTGGTTTTTAAACTGACTGATTAAACAAATTTAAAATAGCTTGAAAATCCATTTTCTCCACTGCCTGCTGAAACTGCCGCGCCAAAGAAAAATTTATTTTTTTAACCTCCTCAATCACCCCCAATGTTTTTTCCATATCCAATTCTAAAGCAGCATTTTGCAAATGCTGTTTTAATTCATCAGGCAATGTTTGAAAACAACTTTGTTTTATATCTTCAGAAAAACTATTGTCAGACAAAGCCGCCTCTTGATAAATAAATTCCACTTTTAAATACTGATGCAAACAAGTAAAAATTTCTTCAATGCGATACGGTTTACTCATAAACGCATCCACGCCCGCCGTAAATAGTTCTTCACGCTGATCTTCAAATACACTGGCCGTTAATGCCACAATAATCGTCTCTTTTCCATTCGGTAACGCTTTAATTTGTCGCGTTGCCTCTATTCCATTCATAATCGGCATTCGCATATCCATCCAAATTAAATGCGGATGCCATTGCTTAAAAATCTGCACCGCTTCTAAACCATTACACGCTTCACGCAATTGAAAACCCAAAGGCTGTAATATCTTTTGCAATAACAAACGTCCCTCAACATGATCATCAACAATTAATAAACGATGCAATTGCTGATTTTCAGCTAAACCGATGACTTGCTGTGAAGGAGGTTTAACCGCCATAATTTCAGCTTCAGAAACCTTTCGCACGGGCAATTCAAAATGAAAGACAGACCCTTTATTCAATTGACTGGTTAAAGAAATACTGCCGCCCATTAATTTAATATATTGTTCAGTAATCGGTAAACCTAAACCCGTGCCTTTTTGAGACATATTTTTTCCAGCCTGCATAAAAGGCTGAAAAACTTTTTCTTGATCCGCAATATCAATTCCAACTCCCGTATCTTCAATATCACAAATAAGCCATATTTTATTCGACTCAGAATGCACTGCCGTATTCATGCGCAAACTCACTTTTCCATTATCCGTATATTTAATTGCGTTACCAATTAAATTAATTAGAATTTGTCGCAGTTTATAAGGGTCTGTTTCGATAAAACGCGGAAAACCAGAAGGTTCATAATGCACCAAATGCAAACCTTTACTTTGCGCTTTTTCACGCATCATATCAATAATATCACGCACCGTTTCACCCAAATCAAAAGGCTCAGGCACAATAATAATGCGCCCTGCCTCAATTTTTGCCATATCCAAAATATCATTAATTAAATTTAACAAATGCGTCCCACTGCGATTAATAATATCTAAATTTTGTCGTTGTGAATTTGTAATATCCGGATCATTTTGCATGATTTTAGAAAAGCCCAATACCGCATTCATCGGGGTGCGCAATTCATGGCTCATATTTGCCAAAAAAATAGATTTTGCCTGATTTGCATTCTCAGCCATTGTTTTTGCAGCGCGTAAGTCTTTTTCAACTTGTTTACGCTGCACAATTTCAGATTGTAATTGCTGATTTATTTTATTTAATCGGGTATAACCTAAAATTTCATTCTTTAAAATTAAAGCAACATAATTAAAAAAAATCGGTAAATAATCCGCCAAATCGTGCATTCCAATATGCAAACTCTCCATTTTCAATATCCCAATTAATTCATCACCAATTTTAAGAGGATAAATCCAAGTATAAGCTTTTGTAAATTCTGCGCTAATTAATTGCGTATCTTTAAAATGATGTTGATATTCAATCGGTTTACCTGACGCATAAACTTCTGCAACCTGTTTGTCTGAAATTATTTTTAATTTTTGTTTTTTGCCATAGACATCTGCATATAAAATAGCTTCGTCAATTTGATAATATAAAATTAAATTTGCTCCTCCGATGACATCCACTACGGCATGTAACAACTTATCAATTGTATTATCCAGCCCTGAAATTCCACTGACCCGACTGATTAATTGAATAATTAATTGTAAATATGATTTTTCAAGAGCTAATTTTTTAGCACGTTGTTTTAAAGCATCTATTTCATTATCAGACATGATTTATCGTTGAGTGTAATTTTTAAATAAAGCTTGTGATATTTTTTTATATAACTCAAAAGTATTAATGGGTTTAATCAAATAGGCGTAAAATCCTAAACTCATTGCTTTGATTAAATCATCCTGAATACTGCTGGCACTGATTCCAATAATTGGAATATCTTTCATCGCCGGATAATTCTTTAGACACTCAAAAACTTCAAATCCATCAATATCAGGCAACTGCATATTGAGCAATACTAAATCAGGTACTTTTTTACGCACCACATTAATTCCCATCACGGAACTATTTGCTGGAATAAACTCAATGTTTTTATATTTTTCTAAGATTTTTTTAATAAACAGCATATTTATATTGTCTGCATCAATATATAAAATAGATACCGTTTTGTCATTCGGAAAAATAATATCTTCTGATACCTCAGAAGATTGAGCCGCATTTTTTTGTACATTTTCTATTAAAGGAAAACGAATATAAAATTGCGAACCTTCTGAGATAACACTTTCCACCCCAATTGTACCCTGCATACTTTCTGTCAGTTGCTTTGCAATCATTAAACCAATTCCAAGACCGTCTATTCCTTTTTCGTAAGCATTTAAACGCTCAAATGGTTTAAAAATTAAATCCAGTTTATTTTCAGAAATTCCATCACCTTGGTCGCTAATTGAAAATTCTATTTCAGTCTGTATTTTTTTAACCGCGATACTCACTGTTCCATTTTTGCGATTAAATTTAATCGCATTTGATACTAAATTCATTAAAACTTGTTTTAATCTTGCTTTATCCGCTTTAATCAAAAGAATTTCTTTTATTTCGGGTAATAATAATTCAATTTTAAGTTGATTTTCGTTGCATAAAACCAAAAATCCGTTATAAATCTCCTGAATAAACTCAATCACAGAAATTGTTTCTGAAGTTAAATTTATTTCTCCCGTTTCTATACTGGAAAGGTCTAAAATATCATTTACCATTGATAATAAATGATTGCCGCTATCATAAATTGCTTGTAAATAAGATTTATCTATTTCAGGATTATCATCAAGTAATTCAATTTGCGCAAATCCTAAAATAGCATTAAGAGGTGTTTTAAATTCATGGCTCATTTTAGACAAAAATTGCGTTTTTGCATTATTTGCTTTTTCCGCTTCTTTTCGAGCAATCGTTGCAATTTGTTCAGCTTTTTTCAAGCTTTGTTCGGCTTTTTTACGCGCCTCTATATCACGGCATAAACCAATAAAATATTTTTTATCTTCTAATTTACGATGCTTTAATACCATCTCCGTAATTGATAATTCCATTGGAAATAAGCTTTCATTTTTTCTTATCCCTATGACTTCTACGCTTTTACGATTTGCAATTATCTTTGAATCATTTCCTGCTAAATAATGTTTTAAATAATCATTGTGTTTTGATTTATAAGGTTCAGGCATTAATATTGAAACATTTTTTCCTCTTATTTCCTCCGCACTGTATCCAAATAATTTTTCCGCCGCTACATTAAAAAAATCAATTTCACCCTCTATATTGATGGTAATCAGCGCATCACTGATATTATTCATAATAGACTTATTCATTAACGCGCTATTCTTTAAAGAATCATTTTGTTTAATAATCGTGCGATTCATTCTTTCCAAAGATTGCGCTAAAGCGGCTAATTCATCATTGGAATCTGTTGGAAAATTCAGCGTTGATAAATCACTCCCTAAATTATTGGAAGCAAAAACCAATTCTTGCAACGGATTAATTAATTTTTTTATACCTGCGTAAATAATCAAAATAATCAGTAAAATAAGCAGACTACTTCCTGCTATCAATTGATATAATGATTTTTTAACCTGTTGATAAATTACATCTTTTTTTACAGTAAGAATTAAACCGACAAACGCCTCTTTATTATTTTCTGCATAATAAATTTTACTGAAAAATGTGTAATTATAATGCGTATCAATATTAGCCAAACTCATTGTTTCTGTTGCCAAGTTTTTCTGAATAAACAAGCTTTGCGTTTCTGGAAAATCATCTTGTACTTTATGAGGTAAAGCTGTAATGGCATTATTTAAAAAAACAAGATAACTTCCTTGATGGTCTGTAAAAAAAACAGCATTTCGTAAATTATTTTGCGAGGCTACATCAGTTAATAATTTTTTAGCATTAATCGACGAAATAAGCAGCCCGATTTTTTGGTTTTTCTGGTTAAAAATAGGCGTAGCTAATTGAAAAGCAGGGATTAATTCAGGAGTTGTTTTTAATTGCGATTGGGTAAAAAAAAATTTAGATAAATCAAGCTGATTTTTTTTCAATTGTGCGGCATGATTTAAGAATAAAGTATCTTTTTCAACAGGTAAGTTTTTGCCATGTAATGTATTAAGCGTATATTCATCGGTTCGATAAAGAGAGACTGAAGGTATTTTTTTATTTTCTGAAATAAAACGCGCCGAAATATAGTCGGGATGCGTGCGCAAAAAATCTTCAAGAATTTTATTCAAATCTGCTTGAGAAACTTTATCTTGATTAAGTTGTTGGCTCGATTCTGCCGCTAAAGTTAAAAACTGTGTTTTAATTGGCTGCAAATTTTGGATAAAATGTTCTTTGTAATATTGCGCATCTTCTTTTAAAGTAAAAACGCCTTTCTCCAGCAATAGCGTTGGCATATTGAGATAAAGCAATCCTTCTAAAATAATTCCACCCAGCAATAAAGGAAAGAGGGTTAATAGAATAACTTTTGTTCTAATGCTGAAGGTAATTTTTTTCATTACTGAGCTGACATAACCTTAATTTTTATTAAAAAATAATTGAATTTTAAATTTAATAGTGTCCGAATTCGTATGCGGCATTCAGCATGGCTTTAATATTGCGTTCTGGAATTTTATAAGGCATTAAAATTGTACCAAATCCAAATTTTCCACCGGTCATTCCTGCGTTAATAATGCGTTTTACTTCGTGACGGATTTCAGTTTCTGTCCAATCAATCAATTGAATATCATTAATCACTCCCCACGTTAAACCACGATGAGCAACCGTTTTTTTGCCTTCCGCCACATCGTCTTTAGGGCTTAAATAAAAAGTTTGAATATGCAGTTGTTCTAATACAATGTCAATGACATTATTCATCCGTGAACTGCCACAATAATAAACCACATCTTCAATCCCTATTGGGTCTAAATCTTTTTTCATCCAAGGAATTGATAATTGGTTGAATTGTTTGAGCGAAATAAAATCCGTTGAGCCAAACGGATTAGCATATAAAAGAATATCCGCTCCCGCATGGCGATAAGCAGCGGCCTCTTTAATAAAAAACGCATTGCATTTTTTTAAAAGTTCATCACGCACATCGTGAGGGCCTAAAAAAAGTAATTCAAACCATTTGTCCATCCCCATTAAAAGCGCGGGTAAGGTCATGCTGGCAGTCAAATAGGCACAAATGGGATATTTGCCTTTCGCCTCACGTTTTAAAATTCGTAAACAATTGAGTTCTTCTGCAAACGCAGGATGGGATGCAATGTCATCTGGAACGGTTAATTTTGCAATATCATCATACGATTCAATCACAAAATGCTCGACATTCGGCGGGCCATCGGTCGCATAAATAATTTTTTGACACCCCAAGAGTTCAGCTTCTTTACCGACATAAAATAAGCTCCACACATTATCGTAGCCATATTTTTCACGCATTTTTAATTGTGCTTCGGCGACAT
>JACCEE010649014.1_pt1 | contig 10532 bp, 8 predicted proteins | sample 7449931 | NCBI WGS metagenome assembly JACCEE01 (sample SAMN15323457, study PRJNA562643) | freshwater metagenome | isolation source: river surface water | place: USA:Blue River Watershed | collected 2017-08-19 | reverse complement strand
ATACTCAGCACGCCTTTCGATAACCCGCCCGTTTGAATTTCTGTCGTGAGACTGAAGAAACCGACGGTGCTATCTGATTGATTTAACGCCGGATTCGTTGCTGCTAAGTTGCCCCACTGCTCAGAAATACTCAGCACGCCTTTCGATAACCCGCCCGTTTGAATTTCTGTCGTGAGACTAAAGAAACCGACGGTGCTATCTGATTGATTTAACGCCGGATTCGTTGCCGCTAAGTTGCCTCGCTGCTCAGAAATACTCAGCACGCCTTTCGATAACCCGCCCGTTTGAATTTCTGTCGTGAGACTGAAGAAACCGACGGTGCTATCTGATTGATTTAACGCCGGATTCGTTGCTGCTAAACTGCCCCACTGCTCAGAAATGCAAAGCGTTGATTGGCTTAGGTCGGCTCGCATTTCTCCAAACGCTAGAGAGTGTTCTTTCGCAATAACCTGTTGCGAATTAAATACAATCCAGCGAATGCTTAGATCGGATAAAGTGAGATTAGCCACTTTTTATACCGCGACTAATTTTTGTTTCGTTGATAGACGGGGTGTTTGGGGGGACTTCGATATACTCCCAAACGACCACTTGTTGGATAAATGTGTAAAAAGTAACAGCGTCACCCGCCGCAAAAGTCCCTGTCCAGCCACTAGACGGTAGTGTGAAATACGGCTTATTGTTATCCGGATTAATGGGGATACAATCGCCTGAGATGTTTCCACTGGTTACTTCACCCTTGGTATCGCCAATCACTTTAAAAGCGAAATTACTGGTGAATGAAAGTGTCCATTTTTGAGCAATACCACCTGTTGGATGTACGACAATAGGGTGATTGGTTGCGTCAAAAGTGCCATTGCTGTTGTTGCCAGAGCCGCGAGTAACTGAAACCGTGCCTGTGTGATTGGTGATTTCCTCTCCTAATGGAATGCAGGCAGAGATGAATGACTGTTTTCTGATGGTGTTATTTAAAGGCTGCGCTAATTGGATGGTTGCGACATCGCCAACATAACTTACTGATGTTGCAGATGCAAATTCATAGATTTCATTGCCAGTCGTTCCGAGAGTGAGTTGCCAGCGCGGCGATCCTGCGGTGGTTGTCCAATGCGACTGCGAGAAAGCCAGCATATCTCCAGTCCGAAATGGCTTATATTCTCCTCGTCTCGTATCTACGATCACGGTAGATGTTCCTAACGCCGCAGATTGAGTAAGGTAGCCCGGATTATATAGTCGCCCTGTGGGTACGCCAGCAGTATTAACCGGAATGTCGGATTGAATTGCATCAAATTGCTGTTCTAACGTGGCTCCTTGGGTGAGGAATGCAATGTAATAATTAGGCAGATCGTAATACAGGCTTAGGAATACCGGATTCATAAAGGTGTATTCTGTTTCAATGCCGGTAACAGGGTCTGTATATCCGGAAACCGTGCCGAAACCGAACTTGCGCAGTCGCTTAACGCCCGTTATTCTGTCTGTATCGGGGAGTGCGGTTGTGTTGAATAGTAAAGGAGAGTCTGTAATCTTTGTGGGGCGAAATCCATTTGTGGTGGTGTTATTAACCCGCTCGCACCGCGTAAAATAGAGTACGTCGCTTGTTGCGCTAGGCATGGAGAACCTCAATTAAATCAATAGTTGCTGTGTAAAGTTGCAACCCGTCGTCATTAAAATAGCCTTTCATACGGGTTGGTTTGAAATCTGTGACGATAACAGAGAGGGGCTGATCGTTATGGCGGAATTCAACCACGCCGTTCAATGTATTGAATAAAGCGAAAATCTTATCGACGTGCGACTGGTCAAGCCATGCTTCATTTTCCTCAGCAACCAAGTGAATCGGTCGCCCGCCGCGAGTCTGGTTTTGCCACACCACCAGATTGCCTTCCATATCATAATCTTGCATGGTCTTGACACGAGAATAAGCAAGCCGATTCTCCCAATCAATCTGTTTGGAATAGACCTGCGCCTCGAATTCAATGTCGTCTAGCTGGACTATACTCATTAGCCACCCCGCCCTTGTTCGCTTAATGCGCGGATAAGTTGCTCAACTGCGCCCGGATTGTCTGTGCTAAATTTTACCGAAGACTGACCTACATTAATAGTGACAGGAGTCATAGCTTTAGCATTCGATTGGTTGACGATGTTTTGTACAAAATTCGCAGCACCGCCAACAGGTACGTTTCCGCCACTATTATAACTCAAAACAGCTACTTGTGGCAGGATGAACCCACCTTCAAAGTAGCCGCGAAAGTTAGATAAACTCGTCTTAAACTTACTGACTGCCGATTCGCTGCCGAAATTCACAAAATTCAGCAAGTCGCTAAACATTTTGGTGCGCTTATTGTTGACCACCATCTCCCCGCCCGCGAGTGCAACTGGTTGACCTGTCCCAGTTATTCTGCCCATGATATTATCGTAGGAACTGAAGCCCGGTAATTTTCCGCCCGCTGCAAATTTCAATAATCCGCCATGAAAGAATTTCGCAATCCCTACCATGCCTCCACCAAAATGCGACTCTAGTGTTTTCACAGTCACAGTCACAGTTTTGTCTTTGATTTCAGTGAGTTTGTCTTTTACCGAATCAATGGCAAGGTTGGCTTGATCAACAAAAGCAACAGCCTTAATATCCTGCTCAATAGGCTTGCCACTGAATTTCTTATTGATCTCGTCAAATTGCTTATCCAATTCCATTTCATTGACTTTGATATGCACGTTGATTTCATTCTGCTTGAGTACGTCCAAGTTACTGCCAACGACCTGTAACGCTTGCGTGAGTGAGTCAACCTGTTGTTTTTGTGCAGCAGTATTGGCTTCGGCTTCCGCTTTTTGAGCTGCCATCGCTTCGTTGATTGCGTCATGAGCAGACTTGGTTTGTTCAACAATGTTGAGGTTTTCTTTCAGCAAAACGGACTCTGAACTCGCCAAACCATCCTTACCAGTTTCTTGAGTTGAAAGGTTGTTAAATTGCGTTTTAAGGTCAATTAAACCGGTTAATTCCGCTTGTGCAGTGGCTAATTCCTGAGATAACTTAGCGATCTCAGCACTGTCTTTGCCCTCAAATTGCGCTTTGGCAACACCCGACTGCTTATCCTTCACATCTCTTTCTTTGTCAGCAACTTCTTTCGCTAAAGCAATCTGTTGGCTTGAGATTTCCTGACGACGCGCCAACACGTCATTATTGTATTGCTTCTCTTTGTCTGCAATCTCTTTAATGAGTGTTTCACGCTTGCGCGCAGTTTCCTCTGCCAGTTTGAAGTTCTTGTCTTCCATAGCCTTTTTGTAAGTCGTTTCAAGCTCACTGGATTCCTTAACGCGGTCTGTTTGTGCAGATTGCGCGACAGACAACTTCTCACGGCTTTCAAGCGATTTAGCCAACTGCTCACGCTTTTTCGCTAATGTTTCAGCGAGTTGGTAATTGCCTTGCATTGCAGCGGCTTCAACTCCACCAGACATTTGTGCAAGTTGCTGTTTTTCAGTAGCGAATTGTTTGCTATCAGTGAGTTGCGCGCGAGTCAGGTCGCGAATGGTCGTGGCTTGTTTTTTGCGCTCGTCTTCAATGGATTTTTCTAACTGCTTGACCACGCCAACATAATTGATGTAATCTTGCGTAGATTTATCCAATTGCGCTTTCGTTGCGTCATAGGCTTGTTTTGCAGCGTCCACCCGTGCTTTTGCCAACTCTTGCGCCGCGTCACGCATTTTTTTAGCCTGCTCATCAGAAGTCATTTGCCGACCTTCCTCATCCTTCACATTCTTTTTGATTTCATCGGCTTTCGCTTGATAAATCCGTTCAGCAATATTGATGCTTTGTGCCATGCGCGCATTTTCGAGTCCGATGATTTGTTGCGCGGCTTGTGCAGTGGCGGCAATTAATTTCTGTTGGTTTTTGGCAACAGCATCCTCATTCTTTTCTTTGCCGAGCAGGTCAACAGTTTGTTTTAATTGGTCATTCACTGACGCAAGCTGGGTATCGAAATCCGTGCCAACTGCGGCGCGTAGCGTCTCATAAAACTTCACCACGTCCTCTGTACCATCTTTAATAATTGAAAGCAATTCAATATGAACCGGCTCGCCGGCGGCTTTTAATTGCGTGTTGGTCTCTAATAACGCCTGACCTAACTTATTGGATTCGTCTTCAATGGACTTGAGTTGTGCATTGACCTCTTCGGTATTCATATCAATGCCATGCCCCATCAACCACCCTAATCCGAGCGAATCCCAATCCCACCCGGAGCCACCGATCTTTAACCAGTCAGAATTACCGAATAATTGCAAACCGTCCGTTGCAGCACGCAATTCAACACTGGCATTTTCTAAGGCTTGCCGTTCCTCGCGCAGATTGGTTTGTAATTGCTTGAGTTGCGACGCATTCATGTTGTGAATGTTTTCAATGTCTAACTTAGCGTCCTCTCTAAATTTGGTGCTTTTCTTAACGCTTTCCATGCTTTGCGCGTACTTTTTCATGGCTTCAGTGTTGCGTTTGGTGATTTCTTCTAAGCCAAACCATGCCGCCCCAAAAAGAATAATTGCGCCGTAAATAGCTGGACTCAAAAGCATTCCAACCACTCGAAATAATCCACTGAATGCAGTAGTTACAAGCCTTAAAGAAGTGGCTAAAAACCCAGTGGCAGTTGCGGAAGCTGCGGTTGCCGTAACGCTTGCAGCGGTTGCAGCGGTATTCGCGGCGGTGGCAACACTATTGGCGGTGTTTGCAGCGGCATTTTCAAGTTTTGCAGCGGATTCAATTGAGATGACTTGGGTTGACAATACCTTGCTGGCATTGTTGACGCGGGTCTGCATGGTGTCCATTGCTGTTGCGATAGATGAGGATTTAGTGGCAATGACCTCACGAATTTGTTCAGCAGTTTTGCCTTGCGTGAGCGCGGTAGAAACGGCAATCGCGGCATTCTGTGCGCGTGTGGCAACTGTTTGCGCGGCGGTAGTGACGGCTGACATTTTTTTAACCGCAGCCGATTCGATTTCAGTCAGGGTGCTTGCAACTGTCGTTTGGGCAGCCATTCGGTTCGCAACCGCTTGAGCTTCAACAGCAAGGGTGTTCGCGGCGGTCATGGCAGTGTTGGCGGCATTCGCGGCGATTTCTTTGATTTCAGCGGCGGTCTTGCCTTGTAGCGCGGTGGCTGACAATGCGTTGAGCGCGGCATTCAATTCTTTTGCTGTATTCGAGGCTCCGGTTGCAGCAGTATTGGCAGTGGTAAATAAAGTGTCTTTTAGCGTGAGCGCAGTATTTTGTGCCTTGACAGCGACTTGGCTTTCTTCAACGGCAACTGAGGTGGCTTTGACTGCTTGACTGGTTTTTTCGACAGCATTTTGTGCAAGGGTTGATGCTGTTTCTCTGAGTTGTGCAGTAGTTTTGCTCGCAGATGCGTCGGCATAAGCAGAGGTGACAACCGCGCTTGTGGCTTTGATCGTTTGACTGGTTTTCTCGACAGTATTTTGTGCAAGAGTGGATGCTGTTTCCCTGAGTTGAGCGACCGTTTTACTTGCAGACGCATCGGCATACGCTGTGGTGATAAAAGCACCCGTGGCTTTCGCGGCATGATTGGCTTTTTCAGCAACCGTATTGAATAGAGATGAAGCGGTATTTTTGGCTTGTGCAACTGATTCGGCATTTAGCCCCGCAGTTCCTGCCATTCTAGCGGCGGCATTGGCTGTGGTGGTCGCGGTATTTGCAGCTTTGGCAACAGTCTCTTTAGCCAAATTACCGGACACTACGCCAAGTACACTTCCAAATGCAGCTGAATAGAACGCGGCTGTTTTGCTGGCAACACCATAGACTACCGTTGATAGTGTGCCTGCCTTAGTTGCTGTGGCATTAACCGCGGTTGCGGCGGTCGCCTTGTTTTGGCTGAAAGTGAATAAATCTATTGTGTAAACAAGTGCTTCTTTAACGATTAAGTAGCCGCTCAAGGCGATCTGCGCGCCGCCAACAGTAATTATCCAAGTGAGTATTGAAGCAATGGCGGTAGTCAATTGTGCCCGCATACTTGCTGTTAATATCAGTACAGTAATTACTAGGGCTTTGAATCCCGCGCTAGCTAATCCCGCGCTAGATTGGATATAGTTAAATAACTCAATCACTACAATCATGGGTAGAAAACCGGCGATCAGACTGATAGTCAACATGCGAACAGTAGCGACAAATTTTTGCAATATAAAATTACCCGCAGTAACATAGGCGTTGTAAATCTTTTGATTGATCGTTGCGCCGCCCGCCGAGTTCATCGCATTGATCATGGCTAAAGCATATCCCTTGAGTGACCAGATGGCTTGACCGATAAGTAATCTGGAAAATACCATGATTAGTCCTACAAGGATTTTGAGGAAGGTGCTAAATACAAGGATGGGTGTGAATAAATTAGCGAGTACTTGGGTTAGACCGGGAAAAGTATGGGTTACAGCCTCAATTACAGACGCAACGCTATTAAATACAACCGTAAATATCTGCGCTCCAGATATAATCGGCTGCAATAGTGGTTTTTCTAGGGTATGCAATAACCCATGCCACGCACTGTCTAGCTGGGTAAACCAACCTTTCGTGGTGTTCATGAGCATATCAGTGGATTGTTGAGCGAAACCAGAAGAAGTTGCTAATTGGCTTTCATATTTCTCCAATGCCCCGCTGCTATCCGCTAGACCCTTGACCGCCATATCCACAAAGCTATGAAGTGCGGCACCCGCAGACACATCAAAAGACAGGATTGCTGTTTGCCCTAAATTCTGAATTCGTTCATCAGTGCTTGCCATAGCTTTAGCAATGGTTTGCATTGAGCTATCGAAATCCCCAGAACTGTCGCCTAACCGCGCTAAAGCCTCACGCGCTTTTGATGCCGGATTGGCTAAAGACACAAGCATTGATCGCAATGCCGTCCCTGCTTTTTCACCGCGCAAGCCGCCGTCTGCTAACAAGTCAAGCATTGACACAGTTTTTTCGATAGAGTACCCCATCGAACTCGCTTGTTTTCCAGAGTAGGTTAAGGCAAGTCCTAATTCGCTCACATTGGTGTTGGCAAGTGCCGCCCCCTTGCTGAGTACGTCAACCACGCGCGATGCGTTGTCTTTTTCTAAACCAAAGATACTGAGCGCGCTAGTCAAATAGCCCGCCGCTTCCGCCATATCTATTGTGTTGCCGTAGGCAAAATTGAGTACGTCGCCAACAACTTGCAATGATTCTTCAGCAGAATAACCTGAGTGTGCTAGAGTGTTCATGCCTTCAGCGGCTTGCACGGCGGTATAGGCAGTCTCTCTATTAAGGTCTAAGGCTTTTTGTTCAAGTAACTCCATCTCGTGGGAACTGGCGCGGGTAACTGTTTGAATTTGAGTGAGAGTAAACTCTAAATTCACAGCACCTTCCGCCATCTCAAAAGTCTCTTTGACCTGCTCAAACGCCGCTTTTAGTTTTCCTCCAACAGTATCAATAAGGTCGTTAACCGCCCCCTCAAGCGTAACCAAATTGACTTTTGTGTGTAGGGCAGCAGTGCCTATATTCAGCAAAGATTTATTGAATAAATCTGTGTGCTGCAAGAAGTTGATTAGCTTCTCAGCCACAAAAATCTTCTCAATAAATTCATAGTTGTCTAGGATTGCCTTGGCATTTTTGTTCATCTCCTGCTCAAGAAATCCGGCATGGTGGCTCATTTCTTCTGTGCTGCCACCCACATTTGCAGCCATGTCATGTAGTTTTTGACCAACATGGTCGCTGAATGAGGCAATAGTTGCACGAAGTTTGGAATATTTGCTAGACACTTGTTCAGAAAAACCAGAAAACTTGTCGCCGGCTTTTTTTGCGAAGTCATTGATGTTTTGCGTAGTCTGGTTTAGAGCTTCATTGAGATGATCTTCCAGTTCTATGATGAGACTGATTATGATAGAATCGCTCATGATTTTTCCTAAATTGAACGGCATTAATTATGTTTTGGGACACGGATATGGCAACGACAACGATTGATGAAAGTGAGTTTAGATTAAAGAAGTTAGCTGTTTACGAAGGGATTATTAAATCCACATTTGACCAGCTTGCGGCGGGCGGGCAAATGACGAAGGAGGCGAATGCGAAGTTTGTGGGATTGACAACAACAGGACTGTTAATTTATGGGTCAGACGCAGTGATACAGTCGTTTTTGGAGTTTAAAGCCTCGGCAGGGAGTCCTAATCTGATGAATGCAATCGCAAAATTATTTATTGCCATGCGAGCAGATTTGGGTCATGGCAATAAAAATATCACACCAGAAAATGTACTTGCTATGTTTATCGCTAAGACCCAATAAAGGATTGAAATCCCTCGTTATCGCCCCAGACCGCCATGCGAATTGCAACCGCTTGTGACTGCACGCCTTTTCGCTGACGATCTACCGCACAGATATAGAGATAAATCAGTTTATCCAGTTGATAGAACTCAGCGTCGGGGTGTCCATTCGCAATCATAAACTCCACAATCCTTGTCAAAGCAACATCAATCGGCTCGCTGGCTACCCTGTTGTCGGAGCCTTCCGTTGAAAAAAACGCTTGAGCGTATCAACGTACTTTAAACTGCTTTCTTGTAAGTATTCATAAGCTGCCAACAAGACAATCAGTTGCGATTCTGGATCCATATTTACGGCGTAATTCAAAGCCTCTTCATTGATATGCAGTTCAAGTCGCCCGCCGGACAGCTTAGTTTCATATTCCCCACACGCCACCGCCACGGATTCGGCAATCGCAAGTGGGAATTGCTGTAAAAAATCTCCCAAATGAGGTAATACAGCTTCCTTAATGACCAGCAATCCTTTTTTAATCAGTGATCTGCCTGCTGCCTCTTTATCCGCCTCTTGCTCACCCTTCTTAATCACTGCTAAATCTTGGCTTGCTGTAGAATCTGTTTGTCGAGATTGTCGGGCTTCTTCAGCTAATGACACAAGCCTGTCGTTAATTAGAGTGACCAGATATTCAATTGCTGACTTATGTCGTGACAAAAGCAATGCTAATGCTGCAACACTGGGTTGTACGATAACGATTGTTGTTTCTCGAACTTCAATGGTTTTCTCACGACGAGATAACGCTGCTAATCCTTTCGACATGGCGAGATTTCCTATCGAGTTAGTTAAACTTCAATCACAAAGCCATAAGGCGAATCAGATTCACTCTTTTGGCGGTTATACGCGGGCATGATTTCCCCGACAAGTTCAGCTACGTCAAAGTCGGAGTTGCCTGTAGGCACCATGCTTTTTGTCCAGTCAAAGCGAACGTTGTAATACACTTGAGTGCTGGGTGCATCGTCGCGGTACGCATTGGCGTTTACAATAAGCAGTTGAAAACGTTGTGGCGGCACCGTCCATATTTGGGCTTTTTTCGCTGCCAAGGTCGTGAATGTGATTTTTAAAGCCACACCACCGGGTTGTGCTGCAAGGGGTGCGAGAGTGCCATTTTCTGCAATGACCAGACCCGCCCGCTCAAGATAAAAATCATAGCCGCGATTGTAGGTAGTTAAGCCATCTTCGCTAGTAACTACAATGGGTTGCGATAGATCGGGAATGTCATAAGTGATCGTTGGTGTAAATCCCGGCGGACTCTTGAGTAGGTTAAGTCCCGGTAACGCAGTCAAAGGCATGGCGGTAACGACCATAACAGCCTTAGTTTCGTAACGCGACCCGCGCGCAATTGCCATATTCCGCTGATTCATATCGAAAATAGAAATCGTAAATCCGAATTTCTTGGGTCGCGACAATTTCGCCTCATTACCACCCGCCGAGGTGCGGAAGTTTTCAATCATCTTTTCATCGAGTTCAACATCAATTTTTGGGTCTTTGAAAGCACCTAATTCAAACGTTTCGCCAATGGGTTCGTTGGCAGCGTCAAGCGCAGTTACGAATAACCGCCCCGACTTAAACATAAAGTCATCTGGAGTCTTTGGGTACATATCAGTAACCTATGGTTTATTGTAAAGTTTATTGTAAAGTTTTGCATTAAATAACAATGGAAGATAATAAAACCCATCTTCGTAATGAAACGGATTTTGCGTAGGCTCTGCGGTTACAATAAAATCAGATAATTTGCGTCCATGCAGTGTTGTGTAAATCAAGTGAGCGTATTTGCCGGATTCTTCGCGGCTGCCTGCGCCTTCTGTGTGCGACACATTTTTAGTGACAACGACAACCTCGAATTCAATTTGGTACACTAAAGAGTGGGCTTTGTAATCATAAATAATACTTTCTGGCAGTAGTTTTAGCCTTCTGATAATTATCTGAATCGAAGGTACGGGTACTTGATTTTTTTGGATAGTTTGCAAGTCATGCGCTAAATAAAATTTCATCTGCGGTACAACAGGAATAAAAGCCTTCTTTAACTCTTCTAAAACAAGCGTTTCAATCTCTAATAAATTTTCTAATAGATCAGTCATCAAAAATACCTCTTGTTTGCACTAAAATAAGCATGGCTTTCTTGAAGGGGTGGTGTGGTGAGTAATTTTATTTGTCCTGTTTCCAATGACTTGAGCCACTCTATTGCAGCGTCATAACGCTCTTTGATGATATCGGGGGCAGCCGCGT
>JACCEE010656852.1_pt1 | contig 10534 bp, 5 predicted proteins | sample 7449931 | NCBI WGS metagenome assembly JACCEE01 (sample SAMN15323457, study PRJNA562643) | freshwater metagenome | isolation source: river surface water | place: USA:Blue River Watershed | collected 2017-08-19 | reverse complement strand
GGGTTGGGGGATAGAGGGCAATATAAAAAACCTGCACTTGTAAGCTGCCCTCCTGCACAGAAAGCCCCCCTGCCCCCCTGCACAGAAAGCCCATAAAATATCCCGACGCGAGACCGCGCCGGGAAGTTAGAGCATTTACCTGGTAGATGCAGGTTGGCATGCTCCCCTGCCTCCTCAAACTGTTATAGAAACCTGGTTGCGGACTGTGATGGCTGGGATGAAATAGCGATTTCTCGTTTTCTGCACCCAGTTGCTCTGTTTTCAAAACCAGGTAATCTTAGCAAATGATGTCAGCCACTGACTCGCGGACAAACATGATGGCTTTTTCGGCTCCATCGACCAAGAAGCTGACCTGACCATAGGCTTTGTTCAGGCGTCTGGCATCAATGTAAAGACGGCGAGCTGGATACTTTTGGAATATTTCCAGCATGGACAATTTACCATTGTCACTGGCGGCTAGTATCAAACTAGAGCGCAACGCCTCGATGTTGCCTAAGCGGGTTTGAGTATGGATGGCTTGCCCGATTTCATAGAGTGCTAATTCCCCGAGGATAAAGTTGAGGGACTTATCCATGATTTTGAGGTTAGCGGGGATTTCTTGGGTTAAAATCGTGCGGAAATCATCCTGCTCGATATTGGCAACGCCAGTGAGGAAGCGGATTACCCGGGATGGTTTGCCCCCATTGGCGAAGTTCTCCAACTCTCCCATCGAGATGGGTAATTCTTGTCGGAAATAAGTCAGTACCACTGTATCAGCGGCAACTGCCTTGCTAGGCTGAAAAACTACTAGCGATGTTGTGGCCACACATACGGTTAGCGCCACAGCCAAAAACTTGAGCCAGCGGTGGCGGATATTGGCCAGCAGCTTTAAGTAATTTTGAATTTTCAATTTCATCTATTCACCCCCGATTGCTCGGCCTTGCCCAATTATTTTGCTCCAACTATCGTGAGGCATTGAGGCAGGATGAACCCGCCTCGATCGCCCGCCGTGTCTATTTTGGCCAAGCTAGGTTATTGAACCGCTCAGAACGGCTGATAATTTCTGGCACGTCGTATTCCGTATTCGACCCAAAGTATTCGTCGGTGCAAACTATGTCATACATATAGTTACGCACGACTTCGGCCACTGCTAGCACGTCTGTAGCGACAAATTTGATTTTGTCATAGGCATCTCCCAGCATTGGTCCGTTGACGGACACTTCAGGGGTGGGATAGGCTTTCATAATGCTTAATAAGCTCATTTTGTCATCCACCACTGCGTTGAGGAAAGCCTCGGTGAGGTCTTCGACGCTAGACCGGGTGCCAATTCCCACTACCGGGTCAAGTCTGGTGAGAACAAATTGCCCGATGCTGCTGCTGAGCAGTCTTTTCAAAAATGCCTCAGACACGGGAATTTGTTGCTCTAATACCTTGCGCAGTGCGTCAATCTCATCGTTGTTCAGGTTTAAGCGCGAGCGGAATACATCCGGAGCGGTGCCACTGCGGACGAATCTCTCTAAATCGCCGAAGGATATGGTTTCGCGGGCATTACCATAAATGAGGATGATCCGATCGGCGGCCAGCGCCCGATCGCAATTAAATGCAAAAGTGGCCACCACGGCCACAATTGCCGCCAGACACAGGGATAACAGTTTTTTCCCCAGATCTTTCAGCTTGGCAAAATGCCTTTCTACCTTGGGGAGCTTCCCTGGTGGGCATTCCCCATTTTCTACTTGGTTAGTCTCAGCGGCGAACTGCATAGGTTGGCTCCTCTTTAGAACAGTACAACTGATTTTAGTGACTATTTTAGCAGATTTTTGCTTGTTTATTCTGAATTTTAAGATTTTCTTTACATAAGTTATTCTAGTGGCTCCCCCCTCCAGTGACTGTTCCTGGCTATGGCTTTTAATGATAGTGGTTCTGCCTGGGGTCTAGCTAATAACTAAGAGGCAAAATCCTGTTAATGGTTCCCCATCCCAAGAAGGAAAAGCCAATTTTTTGCCCAAATTCGGCCAGACCAGTTGTTAATTAGCACTTCAAGTAATTAATTACCTGACTGTGGGGTAACAGCCCACGACTGATGGGTACAGTAAAACCCCAATGGGCAAATATCCACCCCAGTCCAACTAATATCAATTATTAGCTTGTGAGTAGGGTCATGGTTGGGTTCGGGGGGACAAAACAAAGAAAAAATCTACCCGCTCTTGAATGTTGCTGCTAGAATTGGTGGCACTAATACTCCTGATTGTCCCTAAAACCTGTTTGAAACTTTGAGCTTGGGGGTCATCGCTGATGAACGGGGGCAGGAAATTGTAAATCAACGACAGGAACGAACCCATATTCAGGTAGAAGTAACCACTATTGGGGCTGGGTAGAGGTGCGGTAGCCGTTTGGAAATTGAAAGCTCTAGCTAAATTCACCGGCGGTTGAGGGTTAAGTTCGGTCATCGGGCCAATCCCGGTGGTGATGACGAGCAATTTCTCGCTGGCCCACCCATATGCCAGCAGGCTTTGAAGTTCTCCTACTTGAGGATTGAGAGCTTCCCAGCTTGTTACCGGTTGACCGGCAATTTCCTGGCGGTTCAGGTTGACCTCACCATTGGAAACTTGGGTAATATACTCGTCGAGGCGGGCGAAAAACCGCTCGGCGGCGGGTCGATCGCTCGTTTCCAGAATCAGCCCAAACCCAAGCTGGAGGCGCGGTTCCAAGGCGGGCAAAAACCCTTGATTTGTGGGAAACATAAACAAGGCATATTCCCCATCCATCCAGGGTATGATATCTTTATCCAAGTCCAGTTGCAGCGATTCCCTGGCAAAGCGTTCCAGAGGCAGCAACAACCCTTGCAACAGCGATTGCCCCGAGGCATTTGCCCGAAACAGTTGCCAATCACGACTTAAATTAAAGCCATTGAAAGATAAATAAGTAGCAGCGGGAATTTGACTGACAATTGTGTTGGGACTAAAGGTGAGAGCTGATTCCGGTCTGGGGCTAGAGTAGTTAATTCGGGATTGAACTCGCAAGCCATCCGAGGGAAACCAGAGGAAAAACTCCGCACTGTCGGCTTGCTGTGCTAAGGCGGCTAAGCCATTCAGAATCGCCTGGGGGTTCGGGAGGGGTAATGGTACGGAAGGGTTGGTAAAGGCTTCTACTTTCGCTAAACTGCGCGCTAGTTGGGGGATGTTGCCATAACCAACTAGAAGTGAGCTACCAAATTCCGGATTATTCACAGTGCGCTGGAATAAAGGCTCAGCAGCCAACTTTTGCCCACTGGCACTATCCAACCACTCCTCAATTGGTGCGGGACTGGTGGATGCAGCGAGGAATCCCGGCACAGAGGCGATCGCCAATCCCGGCGTCACCATTGGCGGGAAATTCCCCTCTGGCGGCGGCGGCGGCCAGTCCGGAGGCACAGACTCCCCTTGCGCCAACAACCCTAAACCTTTAGGCAAAAACTTAAGCTGTGGGAACTGAGACGGTGGGGGTAACATTGGCGGTTGGGTCTCCGGATTGATTACCTCCTCCGGCCACAACCAGATCCGTGCCCCATTATATTCCCGAATTTGCGGCGGTTTTCCCCTCGCTTTTTCCACTTCTGCCACAAACGCTGGGAGTTTTTCCTCAGATGTTACCGGCGTCACCATCAGCGGTTTAGCCGTTTCCGGCATCATCGCCACCGCCATCCAATCCCCCAACCAAGGACGGATATAGCTGCTGAAATCAATTTCAGAAGGCATAAAAGGCAAAAAACCCGGTGGCTCGAAATCTGGGGGCAGCGGAAAAAACCGGCCCGCACTTTGCCAAGCCTCCATTTGAGTATTAATCAGCAACAACCCCGCCACATTGCTCGGCATCGCCGCACTAACGGCTGGTATCGGCACAGTAGTAGGGTTAGGCGATGCTACCTGCGCGAGGGCGCAGTTAGCCTCCAGGAGGAAAACAGACAACAATGGTAAAGTGACACCCTTTAACAAGATTTTTTGCTCCCAAGGATGTGTCCACAGACAGACTAGCCTATGGCGGCTCGTTTCGCAATCCCAGACGTAAAGCTGATGAGAGAGTTTCTTTTTCCATCCGTCCCCCTGTCATATCAAGTCTGTTCGCATCGTTGGTGAATATTTGCTTTAGGTAGCACCCGATCGTCCTCTTGGAGACGGTGCATCAGGTCAACAGGTTAACCAACCCCCTAATGGGGGTTATTTTATCAGGCGGGTGGATTTTTCGCCCCTAGGACAACTATTCACAAACGATGCCCTCGTACTTGATATCACTGCTCCTCGCCCCAAAAGCGCAATTGCAAATGGACCAGCACCAGCGTCACAGCTAAAAGAATCGTAGCCGCAGTGGCGGCGGAGCCAAACTCAAATAGGGCAAAAGCCTCTTGGTAAATATAGTAAGTCACTAAATTAGTGGAGTTTTGCGGGCCACCGCCAGTGATGATATACACTTGCTCAAAGCTGCGCAAGGTAAAAATCGCCGTCGTCACCGTAGCAAATACCAGAGTCGGACGCAAACCGGGCAGGGTAATATACCAAAACTGCTGCCAATCACTAGCACCATCTAACTCTGCAGCTTCATACCGTTGGCTAGGAATTGCCTGTAAACCCGCTAAAAATACCACCATATTGAAACCTAGCTGCTTCCAAATACTTAGGAGAATCAAGACTGGCATTGCCCAAGTGGTACTGCTGAGCCAAGATACAGGGGTAACATGCAGATAGCCCAGCAGAGAATTTACCGGACCGTTGTTTTGAAACAGCCACCGCCACCCCAAACCCACAGCCACTAAAGAGGTGATGGAGGGAATGAAATAAGCACTACGGAGCAAGTCCCGCAGTGGCGTGCTGATGCTAGGGCGGTTTAAAGCATTAGCCAATACCAGGGGAATAATCAGGCTGGGAATCACCGTCGCCACGGTAAAATATACCGTATTGCCGATAACTTCCCAAAATTCTGGGGAGAGCAGGAGATTTTGGTAATTGCGCCATCCCACCCAGCGAGTCCCTGTAGCCGTAAAGCTCCCGGTGGTGAAGCTGAGATATATGATATTGATAACTGGCCAGATGACAAAGGTGCCTAGGAGAATCAGCGCTGGCGCCAAAAATATCCCAGCGGCTAGACTATCTTTCATTTTATCATTGGTCATTGGTCATTTGTCCTTTGTCATTTGTTATTTGTATGTTTCACAAACACGTCTGGTAATTTGACCACATTTGCGGTCAGGTAGTAGTAGGGTGGGCAGTGCCAAACGCCAGATTATTCATGGTCAGAGAAAATTATCCTAGGCACTGCCCACCCTACATATTATGCTGCTCCCACATATGCCGGAAAGCTGTTTCTAGATTTTGCACAAAACCAGCCACGTCAAATAAGGGTAATTTACTGCGATTCTGGCTTAATTGGCGGCGGCGATATGCTAACGATTTGGGATGATTGGCCAGATATATGGCGGTTTTTTCATAATCAGCAGTGGTAGGGCAAATTAGAGCTTTCAATTCCGCCGCCGCACAAATACTCGCCCCCATCCGTGAGGCATAGGTATTACCGGGACGGGTTAAGACGGGAACTCCTGCCCAGAGGGCGCTAATGGCAGTAGAACCGGCGTTATAAATAAAAGTATCGAGGAACAAATCTGCTAGACGATAGCGGGCTAAATATTCTGAATTGGCAATTTTGTCGGGAAAAATGAGGCGGTTGCCGTCAATGCCTCGGTTTAGGGATTCTTGACGCAAATTGGCCATGAGTTTTTCGCTGCCTCCGGTTAACCAAAGTACCCCTTGGGGAACTTGCCGCAAAATCCGCATCCAGGCGTCAAAAACTGCTGGGTTAATTTTATAATGGGAGTTGAAGCAGCAAAACACAAAGGCATCATCGGGTAAACCAAATTCGCCTCTGGTCATTTCCCTAGAGGAGATTTCCATTGGGGAAGTAAAAAAGGCGTGGGGTAGGTAGATGATGTCTTCGGTGTAGGATTGGGCGATTTCTGGGGTGATTAACCAAGAGTCGGCGATCGCATATTGAATAAAATCAGCCCCTACCGTGTCTGGATAACCTAAAAACTGTGCCTGGATGGGGGCAGGTTGCAAGGCTAAGGCTTCTAGAGCATTGCCGATCGTCCGTCCGGCTAAATCGATGATAATATGGATGCCGTCGGCGTTAATTTTCCGGGCTGCTTCTTCTGCAGTCATGGCTGCGATATTAATGAATCGATCGCACCCTTGGCGAATGGTTTCGGTAATGGCATCATTATAATCGAGGGTAAAATAAGCATACACCTCAAACTCGGCGCGGTTATGATATTGAAACATATCTTTAACGATTTTCCCCACCGCGTGTTCCCGAAAGTCGGGGGAAATATAGCCAATCCGCAATTTATCTGGCGCTTTTGTGGGATAATGGAAATTACACCGGGCTTTCGTCGCCGCCATTTTCTGGCTGATATTCGCCGCTTGATGTTTTGCCATTTCCCGATGCAGCTCCAAAGACACCGGAAAGGCACTGAGGGCGAGGGGGTTGGGACTGTAGGCGGTTTCGTTCCGTAAATACTTGTGAACTAAATCAACCAATTTTTTCACTCGTATATCGTAATCTTCCCAGTCGCATAGTTTCAACCGGGCATAGTTAATATAGCCGTCAATGCCATAGGTTTCGCCCGCCAGTTGCGCCACTTGTTCATAGAATGACAACGCCGCCTCGATATCGCCTTGATATTCGGCCATTTCGCCTAAGTTGAAATAGGCTTCGGGTATGGGTTCTAGAGCAATGATTTGCTGGTAGCAATCAATGGCGGCGGGGAGTCGTCCTTGTTGTTTGTAGATATAGGCTAAGTTTAACAGAGCGGGGATGTATTTGGGTTTAATTCCCAAGGCACGGAGAAATCCGGCTTTAGCCTGTTCTAGCTCCCCTTGCAGTTGCCAGATACTGGCTAGATTAGATTGAGCTTCGGCAAAATTGGGGTTGTACTTGAGGGCTTTTTGATAGCATTCTGCGGCGTCTAATAGCTGGTTTTGCGCCTGCAAGATGGTGCCTAAATTATTGTAGGCTCCCCAGAAATCTGGTTGCAAGCGAATGGCTTCGCGCAAGCTGGCGGCGGCTTTGGCGATTTCGCCTTGAGCTTTGAGGGATTGACTGAGGTAAAAGTGTAGTTGGGAAGCTGTGGGGTTGATTTCTATGGCTTGACTCAGGGTCAAAATTGCTTCTTGATGGCGTCCGACTGTTTGCAAGGCTTTGCCCATGTTGGTGAGGGCGACTAGGTGATTTGGTTGTTGTTGTAAGAATTGCTGATATAGGGTAATTGCGGCATCAAATTGCTGTTTTTGGTGCAGTTGTATAGCGCGATCGAGCGGGAAATCAATATTGAGAGTTTGATTTTGTCGGTCAATGGCTTTACCTGCAGATACTCTCTGCTTTTTGCGGGCGATTTTGGCGGTATTTTTGGTGAAATGATGTCTCTGAGTTGGGGATTGGTCAAGTAATTGGGTAATCCCGGGATTTGTGGTAAATATTTGCGGAACGCGGTGCATGAGGTGGAGTTGGAGTGATTCGCGCCATTGAGAATTTGTAGCCGGATTATTTTTGGGGGATGAGATTTTTTGTCCCTCCAGGGTGGCTAATGGCTCTAGGGTAATTATCTGCTCGATTTCTTGGGTTTGAAATCCCAGAGACATGGGGCGGTTGCATCCGGGGATGACACCAAGATCGTATAATTCGGTAATGGTGCCTTCAATGCGGAGCCAATGGAGGGTGACGCCGGTATTTAAATCGATAATGAGTAATCCGCAGCGGGGTTGGGTGTCTTTTTGGGATAATAGGTCATCGAGGGGTAAGCCGGAGAAGGTGCCATCGCCCCCTCGGGGTTGAGATAATCCCACAATGGCATAGTTGCGCCAAAATGCTAGCCCTCGGGCATATCCGGGACAAAATGTGACGGGGGTAAATTTGCCAGCGGCGATATCTACATAGCCAAATTCTCCTGTACCGGAGTTTAATACCCACAATTTGCCTTGATAAAATCGGGGGGAGTGGGGCATACTTAAGCCGCTGAGGATGATTTCGTCACTCTCCATATCGATAATTATGCCGCCATCACGGCGTTTGTCTCGCCAGCCATCTACGATGTCGGAACGACTGCAGGCGGTGACATAGCGGGGTTTTCCTTCTACCATTGCTAGACCGTTGAGGTGACAGCGGTCTTCGTTGATAATTTGGGAGATAAATGGTGGTTTCCACAGGGGTTGGCAGCTATGGCGATCGCTCACGGTGGCCAGACAGTTTAATAATGTGGAGATAAACAGCGGTTTTCCCCTTTCATCCGCTACCACATCATGCACATCGATATCGCCAGTAGTATAACCGATGCGGGGAATAAAGAGTTTATCATATCCTTGGTAAAGCTGTGCTGGAGCGAGGACGTTATCGACTTGCCAGATTTGATATTTAGAACTGACATAGAGGCGCTCTGGGGTACAATATAATCCCATCGCTCGGTTGAATTGGCGCTGAAAAGCGGAAAAATTTCCGGTTTCAGGATTGACCCCGATTAAAGCCAGCCAATTAGTTTGATAGGTGGTGAATGCTAAGCTGATTTGCTGCTCTTGCAGCCAGGGGATAAATTCTCGATCGCTCGTCAGAGATGGGTTGGTCATTGGGATTTTGTTCTTGGTCATTTGTCATTTGGATTTGGTCATTTGTGATTTGTCCACCAGAAACCGGGTTGCTTGCGAGGTAGTACATATACTTTGGTTTGGTTGAGAAACCCGGTTTCTCCTCCAAGGAACAAGTGACATTGGACAAGTGACAAAGGACAAATGACAAAAAAGCTGTAGCTATAATACCATATTCGGTGAGGCTGTGCCGTCAAACCAGATGTTAACCTGTTACCAAGATGCAAGAAGAAAAAGAAAATCTAGGGGCGCTCCGCCGTTTGCCCCTACCAGTGGTACTCGCGGCTGTGTTGCTAGTTGGTGGCACAGCAGCCGCATACTGGCTGTTGAGCCAGAGAGGTTATAAACCAGGAGCGAAGCTGGCGGCTGACTTCTTGCCTGCGAATACGTCGATCGCACTGTCCATCAGCACGGACAAGGACCAGTGGCAGCAGCTCCGGTCTTTTGGCACCAAAGAGAGTAAACAGCTATTTGATAACAATTTGGTGCAATTGCGCGATCGCTTCCTCAGCGCCAATGGTTACGACTACGATCGAGACATTAGACCCTGGGTGGGAGGTGATATCACTCTCGCTTTCATACCGCCCCCCTCCCTTGACCCCAACGAACCCAGCACCTCCCCAGAAGGCATCATTAAACCTCCGGTAGGGCAGTCGGTGGTGATGGTGTTGCCCATTGGCAACCGCGCTAAAGCCGCCGAAATCCTCTCACTCGCCAAACCCTTACCTAACACTGAGTGGGTAGAACGCACTTACAACAATATCACCATCAAAGAAAGCAATGGCATTGGACCGCAAAATTATGCGGTGGCTGACTTCAAAGGACGCTTTCTCGTCATCGCCAACTCTTCTATGGCGATGAACCGCACGATCGACGCTTACAACAGTGGCGACTCCCTCGCCACCGTTTCCGGACTCAATGAAGCCTGGAACACCATCGGCAGCAATGCTAACTTGGCTAGATTTTACGTCAACATACCAGTAGCAGGAGCGGTCACCGCCATGACCATTCAAGGGGAGGTATCCCCCCAAACCCTGACCGCCCAGCAGCACCAAGCCATTGTCGCTACCATGAACCTGGAGGCGGATGGCATCCGCTTCCAGAGTTTATCCTGGCTCAAACCTGATAGCACAGTGAAATATGTGGTAGAAAACAACGCCACCACAATGGTTAACCGCCTCCCCGCTAGCAGTTTGATGGTAATGACTGGGGGCAACTTACAGCGGTTGTGGCAAAGTTATACCCAAACGGCACAAGGCAACCCTCTGGCCCCCCTGAAGCCTGAAGACCTGAGACAGGGGGTGAAAACTCTTACTAAACTGGATTTCGATAAGGACTTGCTGGGGTGGATGGCTGGGGAGTTTTCAGCGGCCCTCATTCCCAACCCCGACCCGAAAGCCTCTCCCTTTGGCTGGGGTTTGGCTCTGATGGTGGCGGCGAGCGATCGTCAAGCCGGGGAGGCAACCCTGAAAAAGCTCAACGATCTGATGGCCCAAGAATATAAATATAAAGTGGAAAACCGTTTAATCGGCGATCGACCCGTGACGGAATGGATCTCAGAAAATGGCGCCATCACCGCTACCCACGGCTGGCTTGATGGCAACTTTCTCTTTTTTACCATTGGTGCCCCCGTTGGCTCTACCTTTGTCCCCACCCCCACCAACCCTTTGAACCTCGGCGAAACTTTTACCAACACCGTCCCTCTGGAACCTACCCCCAACAACGGCCAATTTTTCTTTGATTTAGAAGGTTTCTTCAAAAATCCCCCCAACTGGATGCAGCTTCCCCCTGGCCAAAAAATCTTCCTCAACGCCATCCGGACCATTGGTGTCACCGCCGCGATCGCAGACGATCGAACTACCCGCTACGAGCTATTCGTCCGCCTCCAAAAATCT
>JACCEE010709634.1_pt1 | contig 10537 bp, 7 predicted proteins | sample 7449931 | NCBI WGS metagenome assembly JACCEE01 (sample SAMN15323457, study PRJNA562643) | freshwater metagenome | isolation source: river surface water | place: USA:Blue River Watershed | collected 2017-08-19 | reverse complement strand
TTGTCGCAGGCTTGGCGCTGGGCGTTCGGTTCTTAATCCTTTGGGCGATGGATCCTACCACGAGCAATATTCAGAGTCTGATCCTTATGTCTGTCTTTCTCATCTTTGGAATACTGCTGTTTATGGTGGGGCTCCTCGGAGATATGGTCGCGAACAACCGAAAGTTATTAGAAGATATTCAGTATCGTATCCGGAAGATGGACTGCTCAGAGAATCAAGAGACCAAGAAATAATTATGGATCGACTGATCTGATAATTATTCGTAGCATTCGACGAGGCATTTCCAGAGTAGGGGATTGGAATGAAGATTTTACATGTGGTGGCTATGGAATTTCTTGCGAACCAGAATAATGGCGGTAAGCAGGCGAGTTACAGAAACTTCATGATGTTGCAGAGAATATTCGGGAAAGAGAATGTAAAGCTTCTCATTTTTTCCAACGAAACACCACAGAATCTGAAGGAGAATATCAGGGTGTTTCCTAAATTCAAGAATATTGCCGAGCAAGTCATTTTCACGATGATCGGCACGAATCAATATCGACCCGGTGATGAGAAACAGATCATCGAGGCCATTGAGGCAGAGCAGTCAGATTTGATTTTCTATGAGTTCTCCATTATGGGGCGACTTCTCCAAAGAGTCCGTACCCCTGCCATATCCGTTTTGTATCTGCATAATGTCGAGAAGATGTACGCATGGAACAAAGTTAAACATGATGGAATCCATTATCTTCCGGCGTTTTTCTCGTACTCGAGAAATGAACGCATCTCCATGCGACATGCGGACCGTGTGATTACATTAACGAAAAGAGATTCTGTTCTCATCGAGTCTCTTTATCACCGCAAAGCCGACTTCATATTTCCGATTTCTTTCGATGATACTTACCCTTCGTACCCTATAAATAAACCATCAAGGATCGAGGGGAAGAGTCTTCTTTTTGTTGGATCACTTTTCCGGCCCAACCGCAATGGAATTCGGTGGTTTGTCGAAAATGTCATGCCACAGCTTCCGGATGTAACGCTTTTTATCATCGGGCATAAGATGCAGGAGATGCAAGCGGAACTTACGCGTAAGAATGTCGTTGTAATCGGAACTGTCGATAATCTCTCGGCCTGGTATATCCACTGCAATGCGGTAGTCATTCCAATTTTTTACGGAGACGGGATGAAGGTAAAGACGGCAGAAGCGTTGATGTACGGGAAACAAATCTTTGCTGCACGCGAAGCGTTGGTTGGATATGATTTGGATGAGGTTCGCGAGAACGGAGTATCTGAGTGCAATACCGCCGACGAGTTTATTTCCCGAATTCAGGTCTTCTTTGCTTCTCAATATAAGGATGCTACATATTTGGAAGGTGTAAGGAATCTCTTTCTCACACGTTATGAGACGCGTGCCATAGAGAGCCGAATGGGAGCCTTCCTGAAGGATTGCGTCACCAAAGGAAAGCGTGGTGACGTCTGATGCAAGAGGCTCTCATCAGTGTGATCATTCCCATTTACAATACAGCGACATATCTTAGGCGCTGTATTCTGTCTGCAAGAGAACAGACGTACTGTAATCTGGAGATCCTGTTGGTCGACGACGGAAGTACCGACGAATCCTCTCGCATTTGCGATGAGGCGGCGGCAGAAGATAGCCGGATCCAGGTGATCCATAGACCGAACGGCGGTCTAAGCGCAGCTCTTAACTGCGGACTGGACCGTGCGACGGGGGAATATATCTTCATCCTTGACGGCGATGATGCGATAGATGCAAGGACAATAGAGATCCTGTACGATGCCGCTATTTCTACAGGATCGGATGTAGCGTGCAGTGGATACTTTGACGGTATGCGGTACATTTATTGTCTGCCGGACAAAGAGGTACTGCCATCGAAAGAAGCTTTAACCCGGATGCTTTCCCGACAGGGTCTCGATAGTAATATGGCGGGGAAACTGGTCCGGTCTTCTTTGTTTCGGGATATTCACTTCCCTGTGGGGAGATTATTCGAAAATGTCCCCGTTACCTATCGACTCATCATGAACGCGGAGACGATTGTCTTAACCGGGTTTGGCGGCTATTTCGTTTCGATTCGCGAAGGATCCCTTACTCGATCTCCGTTTGAAAAGAAACACATGGATTTTATTATTTTCACAAAAGAACTGGCGGATAATTTCTCAGAACAATCGGATATCAGACCCTATGCCGATTGTTTCTATTATGATGCTTTGGTTACCACGGCACTTCGCGCTTATGTGAATCCGTTGGATCGAAGATCGGCGGAAGTCAAATCGGTCATCTCGAGCTTTAAAAAGAGTTTTCTTTCGATCGTACGCAACAAGTATCTCAGTCGGCGACAGAAGATCCTTGCGATTCTCTGCCGCTTCCATCTGATCCGCCCATTATGGGGGATATACTCGCGTCTCCGGGCAAGACGTATTTCCCGGATTTCCAGGAGCAAAGAAAAAAAAAAATCAGGAATCCTTCTTGTCGCCCCTAACGGTCTTTCTCCAACAGGTGGAGTTGAACGTGTCTGTTACTATCTTCATCGCGTTTTCAGCCGTTACGGAGAGGTAAGGGTGGTAACCAATGATGATGTAATCCGCAAATATCAGTTTCTTGAGAGTCGAATCCTTCGCAAGAATCCTGTTCTTATCTGCGCGATGATGTCTTGGTATATAAATCGAATCCGAAGCCGGACCGATTTAGTCGTATCGAATGGATATGCGGCGCCGTTTGTCGCCGCAGACATTCTTTTTCAGCATGGGACCATGCGGGCTTATGCGGATGCATTTGGTCGCAAAAGAATCGACATACGCCGTGTGACGGAACTTCTCGAGAGATCCGCCGCGCGAAAAGCCAAACGCATATTTGTTGTCGCACAGCATGTCAGCGATGAGATCACTCGTTTCTATCATGCAAAACTTTCGAAAATTCGCGTTATCAACAACTGTGTTGACACAGAAATCTTTACGCCGAATCCGGAGAAAGTCTTCGATCCCGCAAATATTCGCATCCTCTTCTGCGGTCGCCTCGATAAAGCGAAGGGACTGGATCAACTCGTTCAGATCGCGCAGTGTATTGAGAATAGAAAGGGTTTCCGCCTCATTATCGCAACAACAGGAGAACTTAATACGGATCGGTTTGCCGGTCTCGAGAAAACGAGAATATCTGTAAAGATTCCCGTTGACGAGTTAAGAACTTTCTATAATTCCGGTGATGTGCTTTTATTACCGTCCGTATATGAGGGCTTTGAGATGGTTACAACGGAAAGTCTCTCGTGCGGTGTGCCGGTAGTGGGAAACCAGGTAGGAGCCATAGATGAACTGCTGTCCCGTAAGGCACCCGGAGTTTATCGTTTGAATTCCGATGTCCCGGACGAGATTCTTTCGCAATTACAAACGGTTGCGGCAGAATTCTCGGAGATTTCGCGGAGAAATCATCTGCATTCTTATATGGAGCGGAATTTCGGAGTTCCGATCTATGAAGCCTGTATCGATCGAAACATAGCACAACTTTTTTCTCAAAGAAAGGACGTGTAACTTGGCAGGCGACAGAACGACAAACAGTATCCGGAATCTGAGTTATACGATGGGAGCGTACATCGTAAACTTCTTGCTGCAGTTGGTAAATCGATATCTGTTTGTACGCTTTCTTTCACAGGAATACTTGGGGCTGCTCGGGCTTTTTTCGAACATCATGCTTATGCTGGCGATTGTCGATCTGGGTCTCGGGGAGGCGATGGTTTACAAGCTTTACAAACCGATTGCCGAGAAAGACGAGAAGAGAATTATTGCATTGATGCAGCTCAGCACCAAGCTTTTTCGCCTGATCGGCGGTGCCGTGTTTCTCGTGGCTGTCGGACTGACCCCGTTTTTACCGGTTATTATCAAAGATATGCCGGACATTCCATTTATCCAGGCGTACTACCTCCTCTTCGTCTTTGAGACGGTGATCCCATACTTCTTCTGCACCAAAAGATTTTTGATCTATTGTGACCAAAAGGTCTTCATTACGATGATCAGCAATATGGCAAAGAAGATCCTTACGGCAGTCTTGCAGATTGTTATTCTTTTCCTCACGCGAAATTTTGCCCTTTTTCTTATCATTCAGGTCTTCTTGACGATCAGCGAAAACTTCGCCATCAACCGTATTGCAGACCGGATTTTCCCTTTCATTCGCAATCCTTCGAAAGAGCTACTTCCAAAAGAAGAAATCACGGAGATTAAGAAAACGGTTTATGCAGCGACATTTCACAAGATCGGCAACACCGTTTTGAATTCTTCTGACAACATCATAATATCGAGCTATTTAGGTCTGAACGCCGTGGGTATTATCTTTAATTACCAATTGATCGTTACCACAATTCAGACCTTCATGGCAAACATTTTCACTGCGATATCTGCTAGCGTGGGAAATCTTACGGCATTAAAGGATGAAAACGTCGACCACGAGTTCGTCTTTGATCGGATTTTTCTTGCCAACTATTTCCTCTCGATGGTACTTACAACCGTTCTTTTCGTCGTTCTGAATCCATTTATTTTACTAATGTATGGTGAAGATTATCTGCTCTCGACCTTCGCACTTGCTACCCTACTCGGATCGTTCTATCTCCTCCTCATACGAAAGACCGTAATGACCTTCCGCGATGTCACGGGCTTATTCTGGAACGACCGCTATAAATCCCTTATCGAGTGCGCATTGAACATTGCTATCTCCATTCCGTTAACAATCAAACTCGGGATAGCCGGAACATTCTTGGGGACGATTATCTCAATTCTTTGCGTTTCATTCTGGGTTGAGCCCTATGTTTTTTTCAAGAATTACTTCCGGAAGTCGATGAGGAAATATCTGATCAAGCAAGTACTTCTTCTTTTTCTGACCACCGGAAACATACTACTTTGTTTTTTCGCGTGTTCTGTCATTCCCGGAGACGGATTCCTAAGTATTTTTGGCAAGGCTGTCGTAAGCGGCGTGATAACTATTGTGGTCTTTGTGATTGTGTTCGGAAGAAGTCGAGAGTATGCGTATTTTTATGAGAAAATTGTCGCATCCACGAAGAAACTTGCGGGAAAAATTATCCCCACCGGAAAAAAGTAAGCACAGAAGGAGAGGGCATCGCGTGAAAATATGTATGATCGGACCGGTTTATCCATTCAAAGGCGGAATCTCTCATTACACCTCTTTGATGTGTCGGAGCCTTCGCGATAAGCACGAAGTCGCAATGGTATCCTTTTCGATGCAATATCCTAAATTTCTGTATCGCGGCAAACAAAAAGATCTTGGGAATACGAATTTTGAGATTGACGGGACGAGATTTATCCTCCATACGGCAAATCCGATCAATTGGCTGACGACAGCGGCGAGAATACGTAAAGAGAAACCGGACCTTGTGATCTTCCAATGGTGGCACCCCTATTTCGCTCCGTGCTACTACACGCTGGCGAACCAAATGAAATGTTCGATTCTATTCGTCTGCCATAATGTATTGCCTCACGAGAGCTTTCCTTTGGATGCGTTTCTTACTAAGCGTGTCTTGAGAAAAGGAAGTTTCTTTATCGTCCATGCGAATTCCGAAGCCGAAGAACTGAAGAAAATCGTGAAGGATCCTGTATACAAGATTTGCTCCATGCCGACTTTCTCGGGATTCTCGGATTGTGATGTGACCAGGGAAGAGTTACGGGAGAAACTATCCATTCCTATCAATGCCAAAGTGTTGCTCTTTTTTGGCCTCATCCGAGACTACAAAGGATTGGATGTTCTCTTGCGGACAATGCCGCGTTTGATTCGTGACATGCCAGAGCTAAGGCTTCTGATTGCCGGCAAGTTTGGCAAGGACAAAGATAAATATGATGCGATGATAGCAGGCGAAAATCTAAGTGATTATGTTGGCGTTTATAATCAATATATTCCCGACGATCAGGTGTCGTCGTTCTTTTGTGTGTCGGATCTGGTGGTTCTACCCTATAAATCTGCGACGCAGAGTGCCGTCGTTCAGATGGCTTTCGGCTTCGGGAAACCGGTGGTCGTTACCGATGTCGGCGGGCTTCCCGAAGCGGTTATGAATAACAGAACCGGATTTGTCATCCCATCGGAGAATGAAGACGCTTTATACCAAGCCGTAATGGACTTTTTCCAGAACAAGAAGGCCGCTATGTTCGAGAGGAACATCCGATCGGATAATGCTGAAAATACATGGAGCCGGATCACGGATGCGATCGACTCTATGTGCGAAAGGAAATAGCTTCCGACCTTCCAACATGGTAAGGAGAGAAAAATGCCGGCAGAAAAAACAAAACGACAGACAAATCTCGAATTGCTTCGTATTTTGTCGATGCTGATGATCATTACCTTGCATTTTCTCGGGCATGGCGGGGTGCTGAATCAAGCCATACCCGACTCGCCAGCCTATTATTTCTATTGGTCAATCGAGGCCTTGTCCTTTGTTTCTGTGAATGTCTTCGTTCTCATCAGCGCGTATTTTTTATGCGAGATACCTTTTCATCCGAAAAGAATTCTGCATATCTGGGGCACGGTGCTATTCTATTCCATCGCCATATTCTTCTTTGTTTCGCTGTTCCGAAGACCTGAGAATATGATTCTCAGTGTGTTTCAATCCGTCACGCCGGTGTTTTCCAACCAATATTGGTTTGCCACGAAATATATCGGCCTTCTTCTGTTCTCTCCCTTCATGAATATTCTGATTCGCCAACTCTCTCGAAAAGCTCATTTGGCACTTCTTGTGATCGCCGTTCTCCTGTTTGCGGTCATACCTTTCCTCTTCCCATTGTCGGAGGTTATGAAGGTAAGTAACGGATTTGGTCTGGTGTGGTTTATCACGCTTTACTTCTCCGGAGCGTATCTTCGAAAATATAAGTCTGCCGGAATTTCGCGAGGGGTGGCGTTCCCGGCCTATATCCTCGCATGCGGTGTTCTTCCCTTGAGTTTGTTTGTCATACGATCGATTACGCAATACGTGACGATTCACGGCGGTGTTTTGCCGAAAGACATCAGGATAACCGATACTTTCTTATACGATTATAATTCGATTTTTGTCTACCTTGGTTCGATCTTCCTCTTCCTGTCTTTTCTGCGGGTGCGGGTTCCGGCGTGGGCGGACAAGATCGTTCTTTTTTTCGCGCCACTTACTTTTGGTGTGTATTTGATCCATGATAATTCTTTGCTTCGGCCGATCCTGTGGGAGAAACTCTCCATCGCACAATTTGCGGGGAATCCTATCATCCTGCCTCTTGTCCTTATCGTAACTGTCTTGGGTATTTTTGTGACAGCGGGCTGTATCGAATGGTTACGAACGATTCTTTTCCGAGTTCTGCACATTCAGTCATTGATTGATCGAATCGCGACGCGAGTCCAACGGAGAATAGAAGCTGAGAACTCGAAAGAGTAGACCGGGATAGAAACGACGTATCCTCCCCACGCGAGACAAAGGAGAAAACGTCATCCGTTCCAGGTGATGTCAAGGATTACGAGACCGGTAGATCGGTGCTAAGGACCGCTTCCCAAACACTCTCATCACGAGTAAACAGCACATAATGAGGACCCAGTATCACGTGTTGATACCCAAGGGCTGACATTTGTGCGATTTCTTCCTGTGGAAAATTCTCAATCTGATATCGATACACCAACACGTTATCGACAGGCGAACTATCCACATATTCAGGGATCGTTTGATTGTCCGGGATGCGCGCAAACGCAACATCAGGATGATAGAACTGAGCAAGAATAAAGTTGGGGTTAGAAGACTGGACATTGATTTTGTCAGGTAATGTATCCATGTCTCGTGCGGTATCCATGACACTGAGAAAGGGAGAAATCTGACGGGTCAGCTTCAGATCCATCGGGTAATAGAAGAAGTAAGACATATAGACATATTGATACAACAACAGAGCCAGAAGAAAAATCGAGAGAACTCGTTTCAATCTCGCAAACGAGAGTATAGCGGTCACTAGAAAAAGTGACGCAGCAACAAAAACCAATAAATAGAGGATCGTCGGTTCATTATATTCATACCCGGTGAAAGCATACATACCAAAAGGCAAATTGGTTTGTGTAATAAAGGATGAGTTAAAATTTGTCTCGACGAACGGAATTATTAACATTTGCCAGATAACAGCCGCCGCGGCGAAAACCGGCACGGTTAGTAAAACAGAGAAACGGACCAGGCGCAACTTGTGATAGACAAAGGCCAAAAAGACCGCTGCCAGAGGCCCGCAGTAACTGTAGGCATAACGAATATAGTTGAGGCTGATTACGGGTACATTATCAATATGATTGTCGAGCATGAGGTTGGCAAGTGATGTGCTCCACGATGAGAGCAAGAAGGAGAGCGTTGTCGCAACCACCGATGCAAGAAAGACCGTAGCAACGACCAGGGAACGGGACTTCACCTCTGCAATTTCGCCTGATGCATCGCTGAAGTAGGATCGCTTGCGAAAAATAGCCAGGAAAAGAATAGCAAAGGATAACGTGAACGCGAAGAGCACAATACCTGCGGTGAGTTCAGCATAGGTGATGATATGACCTGCCACAATGTATGTCAAAGCTTTTAGCCCTGTTTCTGAGAATAGAAGAGAGAAGTCGGAGGTCAAAGGTAAGCTGTTATTCGCAACTCCATTACTGCCGGCACCCCACAGGATCCGAATCGCTTCAGATGAGATAAATCGGCATAGCAAATAGGCTCCGATAGCCGGAAGAGCAAATATAGGTGAAATCAACCATTTCCCAAGTACCCAACGATAAATAAGCACGGCGATAGCCACGGCAAACCACAAAACAATGCATCTTGTATGAATGAGAATTGACCAGGATAGCAATAGGAGAAGGAGAATGGATAAGAAGATACGCTTGTATTCGGAGATGTCATTTTCGGCTAACGCAAGCAAAACAAGGGCAATTAACCAGATAACCATGATAATAGCATGTTCATTCACATAAACAACAGCGGGAAGAAGGAGAAGATAAGACAGCGCCGCCGCAGCGAACACAGCAAAATATGTATCGGCGACATGAAGATAGCGGGTTAGAATCCGGTAACAAACGAAGGCGCTAATCACTTGCGCAATCACACAGAACAACAGAATCGCCCGGTATAGAAGTACGGGAGAATCAGAAAAGATCATAAAGAGCGGTGTAAAAAGGACGGTAAAACCTCCGCCATAGTAATTTGACCACCCGGACAATGCATCAGACCAGTCAAATCCAGCAAGGGTGGCAGGATACGATAAGGCTCCTAATTCATCCGCGGTTCCTTCGATAGGCAGAGAAAAGAAAATCAAAACAAATCTCGGAACAAAACTAAGGAGAAATAGAAATAATGAAGGCATCCATTTTCTTTGGATTCTCGTCATTTCGGTTCCCCACTTCTCGACAATTAACTGTCTATGTAATGCAACCGGATATAAAACACAAAGATCTGAATAAACTATATCGCAGATAAACAAATTCTGTCAAGTTAGCCACACTGGTTCGGGATTCGAGACCATAGAACGGTGGGAAACAAGTGTCAGAAACATTATGTCTAACCGGCGAATATATATTGCGATCTACAATGTAGTGATATTATAATAATTTAGAAAATATATAATAAAATAATCACGAGGCTTGTTAATGAAACGCGATGATTTATTCGATTGCCCGATAGACGCCCGGTTTCTCATAACGCTTGCTTGTCTTTGCGGTGGGCTCTTCTTACCTATAGCTCTTTTTTTCGGACAACAACGCCGGCTCTGGATGGATGACATCATGTAAATTGAAATAGCAGGTATTACTTGACGCATAAAGATGCCCGAGCGGGAATCACACCGATTTTTTACGAACTGTCTCGAGAAGATATATTGAATTTTGATAAGCTCTATATCTTTGAGGTTCATAGGAATCTGAGCAACGAAACGACTATTCTTTTGCAAGAGAACGGTTTTGTCGCGCAGGAGCGTATCGAATCTGCAAGAATTACCGTTTATACCCGTACAGTTAATTAGATGTTTTTGCATTGAAGTCACTTTGTGTATCTGAAATTTATAGCAAAATTGTCATAATTATCGAAGGATACGTTCGCGACCTTGCCAATTTCATGTGCCTGACTTACAATAAAGGTCTTGATTTGAGGAGGTGCGGTTATGCGCATTCGAGTCGCGGATCATATTGCAGATCTTTTGGTACGACATAATATTTCCGATCTTTTCAGTGTTACGGGCGGTGGTGCCATGCACCTGAATGACGCTTTCGGTCGATCCGAAGGTCTTCGCGTCACGTACAATCATCATGAACAGGCCTGCGCGATTGCCGCCGAGAGCTACGCCCGTTTGAGCGGACGAATAGCGGCAGTCTGTGTCACATCCGGTCCCGGCGGTACGAATGCGATCACCGGCGTACTTGGAGGATGGCTTGATTCCATTCCGATGCTCGTTATCTCCGGACAGGTGCGTTACGATACAACGGTTCATTCGACCGGCAAGAAGATGCGTCAGTTGGGCGATCAGGAGTACGAGATCACCCGGTCCGTTGCTCCGATGACCAAGTATGCGCAGATGGTGACCGACC
>JACCEE011000957.1_pt1 | contig 10538 bp, 8 predicted proteins | sample 7449931 | NCBI WGS metagenome assembly JACCEE01 (sample SAMN15323457, study PRJNA562643) | freshwater metagenome | isolation source: river surface water | place: USA:Blue River Watershed | collected 2017-08-19 | reverse complement strand
GGCCCAAGAGAATGAACCTACATCCGCTCAGAGAAGACGCCTTGCGCACGCCCGATGCCGACTTTGCCGACTTGCCCGATTACCCCTGGCAGCCGCGCTATGTGAACGATTTGCCCAGCATCGCCGGGCTGCGCATGCACTACCTGGATGAGGGTGACGTGAATGCACCGTTGACCTGGCTGTGCCTGCACGGCAACCCGGCCTGGAGCTATCTGTACCGCAAGATGATCCCCGTCTGGCTGGCGGCGGGGCACCGGGTGGTTGCGCCCGACCTGATCGGCTTTGGCAAGAGCGACAAGCCCAAGAAAGACAGTTTTCACCGCTTTGAAACGCACCGCCAGTCTTTGCTCGATTTGATCGAACGGCTCGACTTGCAGCGTGTGGTGCTGGTGGCGCAGGACTGGGGCGGCATTTTGGGTTTGACGCTGCCAATGGCCGCGCCTGAGCGTTACAAGGGTCTGCTGGTCATGAACACCACCTTGGCCACCGGTGAGCAGGCGCTGAGTGACGGCTTTTTGGCCTGGCGCGATTGGTGCCAGAGCCAGCCACTGTTCGATGTGGGCAAGCTGTTTGCGCGAGGCAACCGCAGCATGACGCCAGCCGAGACGGCCGCCTACAACGCGCCCTTCCCGGACAAAGGTTTTCGCGCAGCGCTCAGAGCCTTTCCGCCCATGGTGCCGGAATTCACCGATTCGCCCGGCGCGGCCATTTCGCGGCAAGCGCGAGATTTTTGGCGCAATGACTGGCAAGGGCAAAGCTTCATGGCCATCGGCCAGCAAGACCCGGTACTGGGCGAGCCCGTGATGCGCCATCTGCAAAGTCAAATCAAGGGTTGCCCCGAGCCAATGCTGCTGCCCGATGCGGGGCATTTTGTGCAGGAACAGGGCCGGGCGATTGCCGAGGCGGCTGTGCGACACTTCAGGCCCTGATGCAAGTGACTTATTTCTACCTGTAGGAGCCCACCCCTGTGGGCGATTTTGGGTACACCACCACAGCATGCAATCGCCCACAGGGTGGGCTCCAACAACAACGTCATCGCCCACGCGGTGGGCTCCGACAGCATCACCATTCAACTCAAAAACATGGCCCACATTTACATTTTTTCTCCCTCCAGCGCAGTGCGCGACAAAGCGGCCTTTCGCCGAGGTGTGAAGCGTCTGCAAGCCCAAGGCCATGAGGTGGAGGTGGACGAAGCCGCCTTGGCCAGTCACATGCGCTTTGCGGGGGATGACACCACCCGCATCGCGGCGATCACTCGTGCTGCGGCCAGCGGGGCCGACATGGCGCTGATTTCTCGGGGCGGTTATGGCCTCACGCGCATCTTGCCCAGCTTGCCCTACAAGCAGATCGCCAAAGCCATCGACGGCGGCACACAGTTTGTGGGCCTGAGCGATTTCACGGCGTTCAACCAGGCGGTGCTGGCCAAAACAGGCCGCATCACCTGGCAAGGCCCGGCGCTGGGTGAAGACCTGGGCACGGCCGACGAGCCCGACGACATCATGCTGGCCTGCCTGGACGATTTGTTGATGGAACAGGGCGAGGGCACCGGCTGGCAACTGCCCAAAGCCGAGGCCGAACGCCCGTTGCGCATCAAAGACGCAACGCTGTGGGGCGGCAATTTGTCGATGCTGTGCGCTTTGCTGGGCACGCCTTATTTCCCGCAAATCAAAGGTGGCGTGCTGTTCCTCGAAGATGTGGGCGAGCACCCTTACCGCGTTGAGCGCATGCTCACCCAGCTGCTGCACGCTGGCGTTTTGGCCAACCAAAAAGCAGTGCTGATCGGGCAATTCAGCAACTACAAATTGGTGCCCACGCACGATAAAGGTTTCAAGCTGGCCACCGTGATCGACTGGTTGCGTACCCAGATCAAGGCCCCTGTGCTCACGGGCCTGCCGTTTGGCCATGTGCCCACCAAGGTGTTGCTGCCTGTGGGCGCCAAAGTCGACCTTGTCACCCAGGAGCGTGACGCGTTGATGGTTTGGGGCCACATTTAAGCCCTGAATTATTGGAGACGCCCATGAAATGGCTCGGACGAATCGTGTTGCTGCTGATCGCTTTGGCGTTGGTGGCCGGCGGCGTGGTCAGTGTGCATCTGCTGCGCAGCATGCCGCAGCTGGATGGTCATCATCAGTTGCAGGGCTTGTCCGGTCCTGTGCAAGTGCAACGCGATGCGTCCGATGTCACCCACATCACCGCCAGCAACGCGCTTGATGCCTGGCGCGCCATGGGGTGGGTTCACGCGCAAGAACGAGGCTGGCAGCTGGAGTTCAACCGCCGACTGATGCGCGGCGAGTTGTCCGAGATTCTGGGGGCGGCCACGCTGGACACCGACAAGCTCATGCGCACGCTGGGCATCATCGGCATGGCCCGTGAACAACTCAAAGGTCTGTCGCCCGCCAGCCAGGCGGCCCTGCAGGCCTACAGCGAAGGCATCCGGACGGCTTGGCAAAGCGGCGCGGTGCGTGCATCGCCCGAATTCAAACTGCTGGGCACCACCACAGGTGGCACGTCGGGCCTGGCCTGGACACCCGAAGACAGCGTGGGCTGGGCGCTCATGATGGCGCTTGATTTGGGCGGCAACTGGGGTCAGGAGTTCGCGCGCTTGTCGGCCGCTAAGGTGCTCAAGCACGAACAACTTTGGCAATTGCTGCCCGCTTACCCCGGCGAAAAACCTGCCACAGCGGTGGATCTGCCTGCGCTGTATGCGCAATTGGGTGCGTATGCCACCCCGACCCAAACCGCAGCAGCGACAACCAACCAGCCTACTGAATTGGCGCAATGGTCGGCCGACTGGGTGCGTGACATGGGCATTTTGGAGGGTAAGGGCAGCAACAACTGGGTGGTTCCGGGTAGCCGCACCACGACCGGCAAACCCCTGTTGGCCAATGACCCGCATTTGGCGCTGAGTTCGCCCGCCATTTGGTATTTCGCGCATCTCAAGGCCCCGGCGGGTGAATTGCCCGGCGGTCAAAAACACCCGGCACTCGACGTGATCGGGGCCACCTTGCCCGGTTTGCCCTTTGTGGTGCTGGGCCGCACACCTGGCGTGGCCTGGGGCTTCACCAACACCGGGCCCGATGTGCAAGACCTCTACCTGGAGCAACTCGATGCTGCAAAGCCCGGCCAATACCGCACGCCCAACGGCTGGGCGGCTTTTGACACACGCAGCGAAACGATCAAGGTCAAAGGGCAGGGCGATGTGACGCTGACCGTACGCAATTCACGCCATGGCCCGGTGATCAGCGATGTGCAACCGCAATACCGGGGACTTATCGATACTCAGCGCTATGCAGTCAGTTTGCGCTGGTCCGCGCTCACGCCAGACAACAAGACAGTGGACGCCGGTATGCAGGCCAACTGGGCGCAAACCGTGCCGCAATTGCAGCAAGCGTTTGCCAATCACCATGCGCCCATGCAAAGCGTGGTGATGGCCGACACCCTGGGTGAAGTGGCCTACAACGCGGTGGGCAAGGTGCCTTTGCGCTCGCCCCAGAACGACATTCGCGGCGTGGCCCCGGCACCGGGCTGGTTGGCCCAATACGACTGGGCAGGCTGGCTGCCTGTGGCGCAAAACCCGGCTGTCAGCCATGCCCAGATTGAGCAAAAAGGCTGGCATGCCACCGCGAACCAGAACATTTTGCCGCCGGGTTACAGCCACTTTTTGGGCGGGGACTGGACCACGCCCGAGCGTTTTACCCGCATTGAGCAACTGCTGGCCGCACAACCCCGCCACAGCCGTGAAAGCCTGCAAGCCATTCAAAACGATGCCTTGTCACTTGGGGCGCAAGCCTTGCTGCCCACGCTGCGCCAGGCACAGCCGAGCCACCCGCTGGGTGCTCAGACTATGGCGCTGTTGGCGCGTTTTGACGGCCGCATGCAAGCCGACAGCGCTGCTGCACTGGTCTTCAACGTCTGGGCTGATGAACTGACCCGGGCCTTGATCGAACCCCGTCTGGGGTCAGAGCGGTTTCAGGTGCTTTATGGCAAACGCCACTTCCGCGCTGCGGTCGAAGGCATTTTGCAAAGCAACGATGCGTTTTGGTGCGGCCCCACGGGTTGTGCTGTGCAAGTGTCAAACGCACTCGACAAGGCCTTGGCCCGCATTGCAGCCCGACAGAGCATGCAAATGGCCACCTGGCGCTGGGGCGATTGGCACCCGGCCATCAGCAGCCACAAGCCCTTTGGCAAAGTGCCTTATCTGAATGCCGTGTTTGATGTGCGCCATGAAAGCGCGGGGGATTTGTTCACAGTCAATGTGGGCCAGTACTGGGCCAATGACAAACAAGAACCTTTTGCCAACCGTCATGCGGCATCTTTGCGTGCCGTCTATGACTTGTCTGAATCTGGCTCGTCCCAGTTCATTTACCAGACCGGTCAAAGCGGCCATGTGTTTTCACCGCGCAGCCGCGACATGGGCCAAGCCTGGGCGCAAGGCCAGTACCGCGATCTGGCGTTCAGCCCACAGACTTTTCAGCACAAGATGGTCCTGCGCCCCTGAAGGAGCGGGTCAATCGTCTGTTTGACCCGAGCAGATGGATGCAAATGGATGCAATACCCGTCGCACACGAGTTGTGCGACGGGCTGTGACTCTTCATTTCGAGCTAATTTTGGTTTCTATTGACTTTACATAATATACATCGTAAGAATTTATAGAAATGAATAGCAGGGCGCGGCAGCGTCCCCATAACAGGTTCACAGCCAGTGAATCAGCGTGGTGTAGCCGGCGGATAAATCTTCAAGCGCGCCAGCCCTTGGCGCATCAAGGACTCGTTGTCTGGCAAGCCACTTTGAACAGCGAAATCAAACGCCGTCAGGCCTTGCTGGTTTTGCTTAAGCAAATCGGCTCCTGCCTGAATCAGGCTTTTGACAGACTGTGCGCTGCCATAACGCGCCGCCATCATCAGCGGCGTGGTGCCGTTGGGTGAATCGGCGTTCACATCAGCGCCACGCTGGATCAGCAAATCCACAATGGCCGTGTGTCCACCGGTAGCGGCGTAATGCAACGGCGTCCAGCCTGGATGGTTGATGGTGGCTTGTCGTTGAATCAACATCTCAACCAAAACCACATGACCACGCAATGCCGCCATCATCAGAGGCGTTTCGGCGGCGGTGTTGCGCTGGTTGATCCGGATGCCAGGCGAACGAATCAACAGCTCAGCCACTTTGGGCGATGGCTCCTGAAGTGCCATCAACAATGCGGGGCGTGCTTTGGGATCGACAGAATTCGGGTCAAAACCGCGCTCCAAAAGACCCTGCACCGTGCTTGCATCGTCAAAAACAACGGCCTTGAAAAAATCATCATAGGCCCCAGCTTGAGCAAATGAAACGATAAAAAATCCAATAAAAACAAAGGATTTTTTAATATTTTGAAGGTGTTTCATGAGGTTAAAACGCCCACAACCCGGTGAAACAGGCGGTCAAAATTGGCGCTGGTCAGGGCTCCGATGGCTTCGGGTGTGCTGCCACGCAACTCGGCCAGTTGTTTGGCCACAAACGGCACATACGAGGGGTTGTTGATCTTGCCGCGATAAGGCGCGGGTGCCAAATAAGGGCTATCGGTCTCGATCAGCAAGCGGTCATCGGGCACAAACTTGGCCACTTCACGCAAGTCGGCAGCTGTCTTGAAGGTCAGGATGCCCGAAAACGAGATGTAAAAGCCCAGATCCAACGCGGCACGGGCCACCATTTCGGACTCGGTGAAGCAGTGGAACACGCCCCCTGCCGAGCCTGCCCCGCCGGTTTCGCCCTCTTCCCGCAAAATGGCCAGGGTGTCGTCTGACGCTTGCCGTGTGTGGATCACCAGAGGTAAACCGGTCTGGCGGGCGGCACGGATGTGGGTGCGAAAGCGCTCGCGTTGCCATTCCAGATCGGCCACCGTGCGGCCGCCCTTGCGCTCGTCCATCTGGTAATAGTCAAGGCCCGTCTCGCCAATGGCCACCACCCGGGGGCGCGCTGCGCCGTCCAGCAGATCTTTCAAGCTGGGCTCGCGCACGCCTTCGTTGTCGGGGTGCACGCCCACGGTGGACCAAATGTTGTCGTGCGCCATCGACAGGCCATGCACGTTGTCAAACTCTTCCATCGTGGTGCAAATGCACAGGGCACGGGTCACCTGCGCGGCTTTCATCGCCTGGGCGATGGTGTCGAACTGGCTCAGCAGTTCAGGAAAATTCAAATGGCAATGCGAATCGGTGTACATGGCTCAGCCCCGCGCCAGCAGGGTTTGTTTGGCATCGGCCGTCAATGCTTCCAGCATCAGGCCAGCGTTGAAAGGGTGCTCCGCCGTGCGGGCCGACTGTATCAATCGCTTGAACCAATCGGTCAGCACCGACACGGATGCCGCACATGCGGGCAAAGCCGCTTCGTCAAAAAAGCGGGGGGTTGCACCGGCGCTGCGCAACACCAGGTCGTGGCAGAGCTTTTGCAGCGCGTCGATCGCCTGGGCCGGGCTCAAATCGGCCAGATGCCGGGCATCGCCCTGCTGCATGGCTTTGGGCAAAGCCGACCACCATTGGGGCGATAACCCGCTGCCCGCCTGGCGCAGCACATCGGTGGGGCGTCCGCCCGCGCTGCGCAGCAAAGCGCTGGCCACAGGCGCATCCACGCCCTGCCCGGTCAGCCACTGCAAGGCTTCGTCGGCTTCGGGCCATTTTATGGTGTGGGCTAGACACCGGCTGCGGATGGTGGGCAACAGCAAATGGCTGGCCTCAGTGGCCAGCACAAAACGCACATCGCCGGGCGGTTCTTCGAGCGTTTTGAGCAAGGCGTTGGCGGTCACGGTGTTCATGCGCTCGGCAGGAAACACCAGCACGGCCTTGCCACGCCCCCGGGCGTCGGTGCGCTGCGAAAACTCCACCGCATCGCGCATGGCTTCGACCCGGATTTCCTTGCTGGGCTTGCGTTTTTTGTCGTCGATCTCGGCCTGCGCCTTTTCGGACAAGGGCCAGCCCAACTCCATCATCTGCGTCTCGGGCATGAGCACGGCCAAATCGGCATGGGTGCGCACGGCAATCGCGTGGCAACTGGGGCAATCGCCACAAGCCCCCTCGGTCTTCGGCTTTTCACACAACCAGGCCGACGCCAGGGCCAGCGCCAGTTCATATTGGCCCAGGCCCGATGGGCCTTGCAGCAACCAGGCATGGCCGCGCTGAGCCAGCAAATCGGTGGCCTGGCGGGTGATCCAGGGGGCGTTGAGCACAGCGCTCATGCAGCACCCCGGCTCAAACAGTCGTTGGCGATGCGGGTCACGTCGGCGGCCACGGCCTCGATGCTTTGCGCTGCGTCAATGCGGGCAAAACGACCGGGCATCTCGGCCATGCGGCGGGCATAGCCTGCGCTCACCGCGGCAAAAAAGTCGGCTGGTTGCGATTCAAACTTGTCGGGCACACGGGCAGAGGCCAGGCGCTGCGCCGCGATTTGCGGGTCCAGGTCGAACCACACGGTCAGCTCGGGCTGGCGCAAACCGCCATCGGGCAAGCCTTGCACCATGCGCTCCAGCTGGGCCAGCACCTGCCAGTCAAACCCGCGCCCACCGCCTTGGTAGGCAAAAGTGGCGTCGGTGAATCGATCGCACAACACCACATCGCCGCGGGCCAGCGCCGGCTCGATCACCTGCACCAGGTGCTCCCGTCGGGCGGCAAACATGAGCAGCGCCTCGGTCAGCGCGTCCATGGGCGCGTGAAGCACCAGCTCGCGCAATTTTTCAGACAAGGCTGTTCCGCCGGGCTCACGGGTCAGCACCACCGCCCTGCCCGCCTGCCGAAACAAGTCCGCCACCAGCGCGATGTGCGTGGATTTGCCCGCGCCGTCGATGCCTTCAAAACTGATGAATGTGCCGCGTGTCATAAAAATGGGAAGTGAAGCATCGATTGTCGTCGATCAAGCGCCGCGTCATTGCCCGCGCTGGTATCGGTTGACCGCACGGTTGTGCTCGTCCAACGACTCACTGAAATGGCTGCTGCCATCGCCTTTGGCCACGAAATACAGTGCTCGGGTGTTGGCTGGCTGGACCGCCGCCAGCAGCGACGCTTTGCCGGGCATCGCGATGGGTGTGGGCGGCAGGCCAGCGCGGGTGTAGGTGTTCCAGGGCGTGTCGGTGCGCAAGTCGCTGCGGCGCAGGTTGCCGTCAAACGCCTCGCCCAGCCCATAAATCACCGTCGGGTCGGTTTGCAGCAGCATGCCAATGCGCAGCCGGTTGTTGAACACGCCCGCAATTTGTGCCCGGTCCGATGGCTTGCCGGTTTCCTTTTCCACAATGCTGGCCAGAATCAGCGCCTGCTCGGGGGTCTTCACACTGGCGTGCGGCAGGCGTGCCTGCCAGACCTTGTCGAGTTGTTTGTCCATGGCCTTCATGGCGCGTTGCAGCACGGCCAGATCGCTCGACCCCTTGGCATAGCTGTAGGTGTCCGGAAAAAACCGCCCTTCGGGGGCCATGCCAGGTCGACCCAGCTTGGCCATCAGGGCCGCATCGTCCAGGGTCTGGCTGTCGGGCTTGAGCTGGTCGGCTTTGGCCAAAGCCTGGCGCAACTGGCGCATGTTCCAGCCCTCCACCAAGGTCAAGGTGCGCAGACTTTCTTCGCCGCGCACCAACATCGACAGCAAACGCGCCGGGGTGGTCTGGGCATCGAATTCATAGCTGCCCGCCCGCATCAGGCGCGATTGGCCGGAAAAGCGAAACCATGCATAAAGAACCATCGGATCCACATTGGCACCGGCATCGGCCACCTGCTGGGCCACCGCCTTGGGCGAAGTGCCAGGCTCGATCGACAAATCGAGTGAACCGACCTCGGCCACCCGGTAGCCCATGGGCTGGTGCACCCAGAAATAAGCCGCAGCCGCCAGCGCCACCATCAGCAAGGCCAGAAACACCATGCCCTTGAAAAAGCCTTTGATCACCCGATGCCCTTGAAAAATGCCCGCACAGGGGCGATTGAATGCGAGCGCTGATCATAATTGAGGGCTATTCCGGGCTGCGTGCCCGCCCCCAATGGGCTTTCAACGACAAATTCACCCATGACCACCTTGTCCCCCAGCGATTTAGCGCACTTTGCCCCCCTGCTTCAAGGCCAGGCTGCTCTGCCCCATCTGGGTGTGATTCAGGCCCAGGGCGAAGACGCGGCCAACTTTTTGCACAATCAGCTGAGCAACGACGTGCTGCTTTTGCCTGTGGGCCAGTCCCGCCTGGCCGCGTTTTGCTCGGCCAAGGGCCGCATGCAGGCCAGCTTTGTGGTCATCAAAACCGCGCCCGACACCGTGCTGCTGGTCTTGAGCCTCGATTTGCTGGCCCAGACGCTCAAGCGCCTGTCCATGTTTGTGCTGCGCGCCAAAGTCAAATTGAGTGACGCCAGCGCCCAATGGCAACTGCGCGGCTTGCTGGGCGACAGCGCCCGCGCCGTTGTGGCTGAGGCCGTGCCCTGGCAAACCGTGTCCGCCGAGGGGGCCCACGCCGTGGCGCTTTACCCCGCCGTGCTGGGCGATACCCAGGTGCCACGGGCCTTGTGGCTGGGCGCGCCATCGCAAGCGCTGCCCGCAGGGGCTGAGGTGGCGACTGATGTTTGGGTCTGGGCCGAAGTCATGAGTGGCGTGACGCTGGTCACCCAGCCGCTGTTTGAGGCCTTTGTGCCGCAAATGCTCAATTACGAATCGGTGGGCGGCGTGAACTTCAAAAAAGGCTGCTACCCCGGCCAGGAAGTCGTGGCCCGCAGCCAGTTTCGCGGCACGCTCAAGCGCCGCATGGCGCTGGTGCACAGCCCCGTGGCTTTGGCGGCTGGGCAAGACGTGTTCACCCCCGCCGACCCCGAGCAGCCCTGCGCCACGGTGGTACTGAGCGCTGCTCGCCCCGATGGTCAGGGCTTTGACGCGCTGGTCAGCGGCACGCTGGAGAGCCAGCAAACCGGCTGGCGCGTGGGCAGTGCGCAAAGTGAAGCACTGGAATTCCTGACCCTGCCCTACGCGCTGCTGGCCGACATTTGAATGTCAGAGTGCCCGCACCATCTCGATGTGCGCAATCCCCGCCTCCTCAAACACGGCCCCATGCGGCTCAAAGCCTGAGCGCTTGTAAAAACCTTCGGCGCTGCGTTGTGCGTGCAGGATGACCCGGGTGTCGCCGCGGTCGCGGGCAGCGTCCATCAGGGCGTGCAGCACGCGGCGGCCCAGATCGCTGCCGCGCATCTGCTTTTTCACGGCCATGCGGCCGATGCGCGCCACACCGGGGGCGTGTTGCAGCAATCGGCCGGTGGCTAGGGGCATGCCCATGCGGTTGAGCGCGATCGCGTGCAAGGCGGTTTCGTCGTCGTGGTCCCACTCCATCTCGGCAGGCACTTTTTGCTCGTGTACAAAGACCTCGGTGCGCAGTGGGCTGGCCAGCTTCTGAAAATCGTGCCAGCGGCCGATATGAACCTGCACCATGTCTTCGCCGCGCTCAAAGCCTTCCAGCAAGTCACGCAAGGCGGGCGGGATGGTCTGGCTCTTTTTGGCCACCGGGTCGGCGTACACGTACACCAGCTCGCTGGTGATCAGCAGCTCGTCGCCCCGGAAAATCG
>JACCEE011395486.1_pt1 | contig 10540 bp, 9 predicted proteins | sample 7449931 | NCBI WGS metagenome assembly JACCEE01 (sample SAMN15323457, study PRJNA562643) | freshwater metagenome | isolation source: river surface water | place: USA:Blue River Watershed | collected 2017-08-19 | reverse complement strand
CTGGCGTCGCTGGCTCCCGACGATGCGACGCGCGGAGTGGTCCCGCGTGAAGCTCCTCGTGTCGGGGAGCGACGGCCTCCCCGCCGAGTTGTCCGACGCGATCTTCGAGGCGAGCGGGCACCGGGTGCTCGAGCGCTACGGGATGACCGAGACGGTGATGATCGCGTCGAACCCGTTTCACGGCGAGCGCCGGGCGGGCACGGTGGGGACACCCCTCGACGGGATGGACGTGCGGATCGTGGAGGGCGAGGTACAGGTCCGCGGGGCGAGCGTGTTCCGGGGCTACCACCCGCGCCCCGACCCGGGCGCCTTCACCGACGACGGCTACTTCCACACCGGGGATGCCGGCGCGTGGGACGAGGCCGGCTACCTGCGGATCGTCGGGCGGAAGAAGGACCTCGTGATCGTGGGGGGCGTGAACGTGAGCCCCGCCGAGGTCGAGAGCGTCCTCGCCACGACACAGGGCGTCGCGGAGGTGGCGTGCTGCGGGCTGCCGGACAGCGACCTGAACGAGATCGTCGCGTGCGCGGTCGTATCGGATGGTTCGTGCGACTCGGCGGAACTCCTGCGTCGCCTTGACGTCGCCGCCCACGGTCTGTCGGGCTTGAAGCGTCCGCGTCGGTGGGCGGTCGTCGACGCGCTCCCCCGCAACGCGATGGGCAAGATCCAACGCGCCCGCGTGCGCTCGGAGATCTTCGCGTGACACATGCCCGATGTGTCACCGCGGGATGCGCGACACATGCCTGATACATCCTCCGATTGGGCGCGCATCCGCGGGGCAACGCGCACGCGCGGCCTCCGGGACGACCTCCGCCTGCGGCAGCGCTGGTTCGGGAGCCCCTTCGCGGCGGTCGAGCCACACGTCCCGCGCGAGGGTGACGTCCTCGACCTCGGCTGCGGCTTCGGCGTCCTGGGCGCCTGGCTCGCGCTCACGTGCCCCGAGCGGCGGGTGCTCGGGTTGGACGTGGACGAGGGAAAGATCGCGCGCGGGCGGGCTTGGTACCGGCCCCTCCCCAACCTGGCGCTGTCCCACGCGGACCTCGCCGCGACCCCCCTCCCCGCGAGCGACGCCATCGTGATCTACGACGTATTGCACCACCTCCCGGACGCGGATGGCACCCTCGCGGCGGCGGCGCGGGCCCTACGGCCGGGTGGGGTCCTCGTCGTGAAGGAGAACGACGTCACGCCCGCGTGGAAGCACGCGGTCTCGCTGGGGGTCGAGCGGGTGGCGGTCGGGTCGGGGCTCACGCGCTCCGCACCCGTGCGCTTTCGCGCGCGGGAGGCGTGGGCGCGCGCAATCGAAGCCACGGGCCTGCGGGTGATACATGCGACACATCTCACGGCGCGCGAAGGGTTCTTCGTTCCGCACAGCCTGTTCGTGGCGGTGCAGGGCGACGACGGAGACGCCCGACGCCCACGGCAGCGCAGACTTCACGCCGCGGCCGTTCCACGCAGTCTCAGGCCAGGAGGGCCGTGATCGGCGCCGCCGTGATGCCCACCTCCAGCGGATCGATGTCCCCGAGAGTGAGGAGGGTCGCGCCGAGGTGCGCCGCGAGGAGCGCCTCCGTGCCCTCGCCGCCCGTCCCGAGGTCGACACGGCCGCCGAACCCGCTCTCCGTGTAGCTGCCTGCCACGCGGTCGCCCGCGATCCCCGCGCCGAACAGGAGCGCAGAGGTGTAGGTGAAGTGGTCTTTCCCGCCGGTACTGTTGAGGTGCGGCCCGCGACCCATCTCGCTGTACACGACGACCGTCACCTCGTCGAGGAGAGACCCGCCCGCGAGGCCGGGGCGCAGCGTGAGCTCGTCCCCCAGACGGAGCAGGAACTGGAAGAGCTCCTCCCAGTGGTAGGACTGCATGTAGATGGCCGCGTGCGAGTCCCACGACTGGGACCACAGGCCGTCGTACTCCACGGCCGCACAGCGACTTGCACCGACCTCCAGCGCATCCAGGGCCGTCGCGAAGGGGCTCCAGATCGGGTTGTTGTCCGGGGCCGAGCCGACTTGCAGCCCCGAACGCTCGAGGAGGTCGATGCGGTCGAGCGCTTGGACGTAGCGACGGGCGGCGTCCCGATCGCGGAGGCTGCGGCCGGCCTGCTCCAGCGCCGCGGCGCGGTTGCGCACGAAGGCGTCGGCGAGGGCCTGCCCCTCCGTGGTGGGCAGGCGTACGGGACGGTCCACCTGCGCGGTGACCGCCGCGCCGGAGAGGAGCCGCCCGAGTTGCCCCGTCTCACCGTTGCGGACGACCTGATCGGCATACCGCGCGGTGAAACATGGGCCCCCGAGGACCAGGTACGGGAGCGCACGCAGCTCGGGGCTCCGCGCCGCGAGCATCGAGCCCCAGTCGTCGCGCTCGTCGTCGGCCCGACCGGTCATGAGGAGCTTGGCGCAGCGCTCATGCGAGATGCTCTGCACCTCGAAGCCGCGGAGGATCGCCGCGCGGGCGTGATGACGCTCGAACCACCGCCGGACGCTCGGGCGCTCACCGCTGTCGACCCAGTCGAGCCCTCCGGTCGTCGCCGGTTCGGCCGTCGCCTCGACGCTCACGGCCGACCGACCGAACTGCGGGGCGAGGACGTAGGTCGGGTCCCACCCCCCGCGGCAAAACACGAAGAGGAACCGCCGCTCGCCGGGTGCTGCGGCGCCGCCGAGCCCCTGGAACCCGAAGCCCAGCGCGGCAGCCCCGAGGCCGTGCAGGAAGCCCCGACGCGTGGAACCCCGCCCGCGCGTCACGTCCCCACCCACAGCGGATCGCGGAGCATGGTGGCGAGCAGCACGATCCACGCCTGCTCGGGGCTGCCCTCGCGCGCGAGGGCAGCGCTCCAGAGGGCCTCAGCCTCCACGAGCCAGCTTTCGTCTGCACGCTCGGCGTACAGACGCCAATAGAGCGCCCGTAGCTGGGCGCGGAAGGCATCGCTCCCGGGACGGTCCTCCCTCGTCACGAGCGTGAGCTCCCGCGGGGTCGCGCCGGGGGCGAGCTCCCGCGTCACCCAGGCGTCCGCGCCCGCCTGCGCGAGCCTCTCGATCACGAGCGCCCAGGAGACGCTCGGGTCCTGCTGGGCGCGCACCACCGTCATCCCGTCCATGCCGCCGCCCAGCACCCGGTACCCCTGGATGTCCGTACCCAGCATCTCGTAGCCCGCCGACGTCCAGCGATATCCGGACAGGTCCTCGATGCTGCTCTGCAACTGGTCGACGCTGAGGAGACGCAGCGTGGAGGCACGCTGGTGCGCCGCCTCGGGCGCCTCGTCGGACACGCCACCGGCGCGGTACATCGGGTCGTCGGTGATCGCCCGCAGCGCGGCCTTGTAGCGGTCGCCAGAGGCATGGTACGCCGCCAGCCAACCGTTGACGTGGTCGTGGTCTTCGGCGACCAACGCGCGACGCAGGAGCATGGATCCCGCCGTCTCGACAGCGCATCGGTGGAAGCGCGGGTCCGCCGCCACGTGCGCGCCGAGGTCGGCGAGCCCGGTCAGCGGAGCACCGAAGTACGCCGGTGCCACCCCGAGGACGGCCTCGCCCATGCCCTCCCGTTCGGCGTGGTAGGTGCGCATCTCGATGGCGCTGTACTGCGTCCTCCACCAGAAGCCGAAGGTCGCGGCAGCGAGGGGCTCCAACGCGGCGTGGCACGCGAGGCAGTACGGATCGCCCAGCGCCGCGTTGGTACGCGTGGCCTGCGTCGTGACGTCCTCGACCGGCGCGAAGCTCACGGGGCGCGCGAGGAAGTCCTCACAGAGGAGGTGCCGGAGGATCGCAGCGGCGCGGGAGCGCCCGAGGTTGAAGGGGTTCGTGCTGTAGCGCCACCACAAGCCGTTCGTGGTGAGGACCCCCGCCGCAGGGCGCCCGTCCGTGTACCGGCCCTCCTGCCACCCCGAGGCGCCCGCGGGGTAGCTCACGGGCCAGATCGACGCGAGCATCGGGTTCACCATGGTGACGTCCGTTGTCACCGTGTCCGACCAGGGCAGGTCGAGCATGGCGACGCGGGCCATGAGGCGGAGGGGCTCTTCGCCCACGGACTGGTCGAAGGCGAACTCGTCCTGCATCGTCAGGTCGTAGTCGTACCAGCGGGCGTCAAACTCATCGACCCGCGTCCGCCACTGCTCCGCGAGCATCTCCACGAGGCGCTGCTCGAGCCGTGGGTCGTCGAGCCAGGCGTCGCGGTAGTCCTCCAGCCTCGCGGGGTCGGCCTCGACGGCGTCCAATTCCTCGAGGCTCGGGACCACCCCGCGCAGGTCCAGGCTCAACCGCCGGAGGAGCCGCGGCGCGGCGAGGGGTGTCACCTCGTCCACGGGATCCTCGACCACCGCAGGCGCCGGCTCGGTCGCGCAGGACAGCGCGAGCAGGATCGTGATCACGACGGGTCCAGCGCGAGGTCGATCGCCTCGACGAGCGGACGCAGGTCGATGCAGGCCACGTCGGCGGGCCCCTCCTCGAAGGCGAGGCCGCCGCACCCGTCGCAGCGTTCGGCGTCGGGAACGTAGCGCCACCACCCGCCCGAGGGATCCCGGACAGACACCGCGCCCATGGGGTGGCCCCCGCACGTGGCATCGAACCGGAGTTCATCGAAGTAGACCGTCGACGACGGCCGCGAGACCCCGCCCGAGACACGGGCCCGCGCGCCACCCTCCGTACCGAAGTGCTCGAGGGAGAGCGTCGCTGAGAGGCCCTCGCCCAGCCAACCCTCGCCCTGCGCCGCATCGTACCAACTCCCCGAAACCTCGCCGCTGCGGGAGACCTGCCCGCGACCCTGAGAGATCTGGATGCCCGCGAAACCGCCGACTTCGAAGGCCTCGCCGTCAGGGCGTACGATGCGCAGGTCGCCGTACAGCAGGAACGACGCGGGGTCGGCGGCGCTCGACAGCGCGCTCCCGCTCAACCAGCGGGAGATCCCGTGAAACGACACGCCCGACGCCGCCGTGCAGCCGTCGAGTGGGACCAGGGTGTCCATGAGTTGGAGAGGGTCGCCGGGACAGGCCGCGTCCCCGAGGGCCATCAGCGCGAGGTAGCGGTCGCGGGCGAGTGCGGCGGCCGGGAGGGGTGTGACGGCGACGCGGGCCAGTGCGTCCGCGGCTTCGTCCGCGCTCCACGCGGCCGTGACGTGCGTGTCGTCCACCGTGGGGGGCGTCCAGGCCGCCAGTTCCGCGGGTACCCCGACCGACGTGCCGGACGTACAGGCGAGGAAGGCGGCGAGCGGGAAGGACACGCCCCCCACGGTAGCACACCCCAGGAGCAACCGCGGGATCACCGCGGACACTCCAGCCAGACGGCGAGGAGGGCGAGATCCTCGGGCGGTACACCGCCTCCCACCGGCATGGTCTGCGCGACGAGGGTCCGCTCCCGCACGCGCTCGGCCCGCGCGAGGACCTGCGCGGGCGTGTCGAAGGTGACGTCGACGGGCGCCCCGAATCGGTCCGTGGAAGACGCCGCATGGCACGCGTTGCAGTACGTGGAGAAGAACCCGTAGATGTCGTCGTCCCAGGTCACCGTGGGCACCGCGGTGTCACAGGCCGCAGCGGAGTCGGTATCGGACACGCCCGCACAGGCGACCACCAGGAAGCTCAGCCACATCGCTGGTCTACTAACCCCCCGCCGGAACCTGCGGCACGCACGCGCGTGTGCAACCGCACCCGCGACGGCGTGACGCGGCGGCGGGGGTACGACCGCCTCTCGCGGCGGCGCCCGCCGCCCACGGTGTCGCGGGCTGCGTGTGGGGTACCCCCACCCTGTTTTCAAGAAGCCCCGTATTCGTAGGCTCCCCACCCACAGGATACTTCGCGCCGCATGTCGCTCTACCCCGCCATCGAACCCCGCCGCACCGGGATGCTCCCGGTCTCCGACCTCCACACCGTCTACTGGGAGGAGTCGGGCAACCCCGACGGCATCCCCGTGGTCTTCGTCCACGGCGGGCCCGGCGCCGGCTGTGACGCGGTGCACCGCTGCTTCTTCGACCCCGAGCGATACCGCATCGTGCTCTTCGACCAGCGCGGGAGCGGGCGGAGCACCCCCCACGCGGAGCTGCGCGAGAACACGACCTGGGACCTGGTCGCCGACATGGAACGCATCAGGGAGCTCCTCGGCATCGACCGCTGGGTCGTGTTCGGTGGGAGCTGGGGGAGCACGCTGGGCTTGGCCTACGCCGAGACCCACCCCGAGCGCACGCTGGGGATCATCCTCCGTGGCATCTTCCTCCTCCGCGACAAGGAGATCCGCTGGTTCTACCAGGGTGGGTGCGACGCAATCTTCCCCGACGCCTGGGAGGACTACCTGAAGCCCATCCCCGCGGAGGAGCGCGGCGACATGGTGCGCGCCTACCACAAGCGCCTCACGTCGGAGGACCCCGCGGTGCGACTGTCCGCGGCGCAAGCCTGGAGCATCTGGGAGGCGCGTACGAGCAAGCTCCTCGTGAGCGAGGACATGATCGACAAGTACGGGGCGGACGACTTCGCGCTTGCCTTTGCCCGGATCGAGTGCCACTATTTCCTCCACCGTGGGTTCTTCAGCCGTGACGACCAACTCCTCGCGAACGTCGGGAAGATCCGTCACCTCCCCGCGGTCATCGTGCAGGGCCGCTACGACGTGGTGTGCCCGATGATGAGCGCCTGGGACCTGCACCGCGCCTGGCCCGAGGCCGAGTTCAAGGTCGTGGCCGATGCCGGGCACTCCGCCTTCGAGGAGGGCATCCTCGAGGAGCTGGTGGACGCCGCCGACGCCATGGCGCGTCGTCTCGCAAAGGCGTAGGCCGAGGTGATCCCCCTGCGCGACAGCGTGCGTGCGCGCAGGTTCCCGCTGGTGACGGTCGGCATCGTCACCTTGAACGTGCTCGCTTTCCTCTGGGAGGTGGGCGTGGGCGGCGTCGGTCGGCTCGCCGTCGAGAGCTGGGCCGTCGTGCCGGCGCAGCTCGTCGGCGCGGCCTCCGGCGAGGGGCCCGTGCTGCGAGAGGGAGTGACCGCGCTCACGGCCATGTTCCTCCACGGCGACCTCTGGCACCTCCTCGGGAACATGTGGTTCCTGTGGATCTTCGGGGACAACGTCGAAGATCGCACGGGGCGGGGCGGGTTCGTGGCGTTCTACCTGGTCTCCGGCCTCGCCGCGACGGCCGCGCAAGTCCTCATGAACCCCACGAGCGACGTCCCGATGCTCGGCGCGTCGGGGGCGGTGGCAGGTGTCCTGGGGGCGTACCTGCGACTCTACCCGCGGGCGCGGGTGCTCACCCTGATTCCCATCTTCATCTTCCTGCAGTTCGCGGAGCTACCGGCGCTGGTGTTCCTGGGTTTCTGGTTCGTCGTCCAGCTCGTGAGCTCGTGGCTCGGCGTTGGGGGCGTCGCCTGGTGGGCGCACATCGCGGGGTTCGTGGTCGGCCTGGCGCTCAGCCTGCTGCTGACCTCGCCCGGTGGGGCCGAGCCCTCCGCACGTGCGCGGAACGGGCGGCGACGCGGGCGGTAGGGTCAACTGCTCCGTCGTCCAACCAGCCTACTGCCACGCCGCCGGAAAGGTGCCGGGTCCGGTCGAGAAGAAGACCTCACGGAAACGCTGGAGGCCCGCCACATCGGCCCCGATCAGGCCCGGCTGCGACCCGAGCAGCGCTTGGCGCGCCGCCCGGAGGTCCCCAGCCTTCACGGCGACGCGGACGTGGTCCTCGTACATGCGCCGCACCTCGGGCTCCCGCGGACGGTACGAATCCAGCGCCGCGACCACGGCCGCGTCGAAGTTGGCCTTGAGGTCGTCGTACGACTCACCCGTCTGCGTGTCGTTCCACGCGGGCATGGCCGCACCGTTCGTGTCCACGGGCTGGGCCGACTGCTCGATCACCGTCGAGCTGCTCCGCCCGCCGTACGCCACTTGCGCGACGTGCGTCGCCGCCCCCACGGCGAGCGTGAGCGGCCCCTCGCAGCGCTCGGCGTACGTCTTGGTCACCGCGATCTGCTTCATCGGCACGCTCGTCACGTAGGGAACCGTCGCGGGTTCCCGGTTGTAGCGCTCGACGAGATCGCTGTACTCCGGGTTCGTGAACTGACGCACCGACCTTCGACAGACGGCATCGACCCCCGAAGGTACGTAGTCGCACGGCATCATCGACTTGTACTGCGCCGTCGTGCTCGGGTTGTAGGTGCACTCGTTCGTGCATTCCTCGACCACCTTCAGGCGCTCCGGGAAGGTGTTGACCAACCGCAGGAGCTCGTCCTTGACGGCGTTGTGCACCTGCACGGTGTACTCGTACCGCGCGTCGGGCAGGCGCTCGCGCTTCACCGTGTCGTCCACCTTGCAGGCGAGCGCCCCCGTGACGGTGAGGGCGGCGCCGGCGGGCTCGATCCGCGGGATCACCTTCACGCCACTCTCGCTCCCGATCCGCCCGGTGAGCGCATCCACCATACGCCCCCCGAGCGCCGTGTCGCCCTTGAGCGTCACCTTCGACAAGACGGCGAGGCCGAAGGCGTCCCGCGCGGCGCTCCCGCTGCTGCGGAGGAGCTCGACGCCCGCCTGCGACCGACTCCCGACGAGGTACGCCCGCGCCGCGCCGATGTAGTTCGTCACGGGGTCCCCCCCGCTGCGGGCCAGCGCGTCGCCGGCGCGCATCGCGTCGAGAATCGACAGTTCGGTCGTCGTGGTGTCGGTGATCCCCGGCACGAAGGCCACCTTCCCCTCGGGGAACAGGCCCCACGGCGCCGTGGGGAGCCGCGCGACGAGGGCCTCGGCCTCTGCTTCCGGCGCGAGCGTCCGCACGAGGCCCGCGTTCTGCGGTCCCCCGAACGTCGCGACGAGCTCCGCCGCGGCCAACCGACCACGGGCCGTGGTGAGCCTCCCGGCATCGCGCGTCAGGGTGTCCAGCATCGCGATGCGCGCGTTCGAGAGCGTCTCGCTCGCGCCGCGACGATAGCGCTCCTTGTCGAGGAACCGCACGAGCGCCGGGTAGGCCCGTGCGTCGTCGCGACGGCTCAGGGCGGCCGCGGCTTCGTAACGACCATCCTCCTCGCCGGTCTTCCAGACGTTCCCGGCGTTGGCCGACACGTCGGACATTTCGAGGAAGCGCGCCTCCACCTGCGGGGCCAGGCGCTTCCCGGTGTACGTCCGGTCGAGGGCCCGCACGGCTGCGTCGGCGACGATGTCCTTCCGCGTCGCCGCGAGGAGGAGGCTCCCCTCGGCATCGTCGAGCGCCGTCTGCATGAGGTCGAAGATCAGCGCGCTGACCTCGTCGTCCTGGCGCCCCGCCAGGTCGAGGAGGGGCCGACGCACCTCGGGGGTGGAGAACGGCGCGAGCACGTTCACCGCTTCGTCCCGCACCTCGTCGGGCATCTTCGGGTCGGTTGCGATCGCCACGAGGCCGTTCCGAGCCAGGACCGTCGAGGCGGGCCGGAGCGCGGTCACGGCGTCCACGCGGGAGGTCAGCGCCGCCGTCCCGCGCGCCATCTCGAGGAGCGACTGCACCGCCGAAGCGTCCTGCCGTCCCGCGAGCGCAGCGATCCCCTGGTCGATCATCCCCGAGCTCCGCGAGACGCGGCCGATCAACGCGCTCGCGTCGTCCCCGATGAGCTCCGTCCGGGCAACCCGGAAGAACTGCCGTCGACCTTCCTCACTCACCTCACCGAATCGGGCCTCGAGCGGACCGGAAAACGCCACGGCCGTCTTCACCACGGCCGTTCGGGCGAGGGAGTCGAGGGGATCGTCCACCCACGCCTCCATGGCCTCCTCGGCACCCGCGAGGCTGGGAGCGTCCGCGATGAGCATCAGGCGCGCCTCGCGGCGCGCGTCGCCGGAGTAGGTCGGCCCCGCGGAGGTGTAGCTGAGCATGCATCCCGCGAGCAGGACCGTCGCGGGGAGAAGAAGGGCACTGCGCATGATTACTGCTTCCCTCGCGGCTTGTTCCCCAGGAAATCGGTCGTGTAGGTCCCGACGACGCTCCAACCGGCCAGGTCCCGCGGCACGAGGGAGGCCGGGTCGCTCACGACCATCCGCGTGCGCCGGACTTCGAGCACGCCACCGATCCCGACCACGGGCGAGCCCATCGTGCTCTTGGCCGCGGAAGCCACGGACCGCAACCCGACGCCCGCAGCGAGATGGGAATAGCTCGCGCCCGATGTCCCGCGGGGACCGCTCGTCGCACCGTACCCTGCGAGGGTCTTCCCGATGTAGGCCCGGACGAAACGCGTCTCGACCTTGAGCGTCGCGTCCGCCCATCCCGCGTACTGGCGCAGCTCCACCTCGCGCTCGCCGACCTCCGCCGTGCCCCCGAAGCTGCTCGCCCCCACGCGCAGGCCCACCCTCGTCAGGGGGAGCACCATCATCTCGCCCCATCCGACCCCGTCGACCGCCAAGCCCTCGATCGGCGTCGTGAGGAGCGAGTCGTTTCGCCACCCGCCGATCATCATCCCCCCGTGGACCCAGGTGGTCCCGAACTTGGGAGAGGGCGGCTCGTAGGCATCCTCGGTGAAGAACCGCGCGTGCGCGGCTCCACTCGCGAAGATCCCCAGGAGTGGGAGGAGGTTGCGTGCGCGCATGTGCGTCTCCGGACGGCGGGATATCCTGCATCCGGTCGCGTTTCCAAGGTG
>JACCEE011152108.1_pt1 | contig 10541 bp, 7 predicted proteins | sample 7449931 | NCBI WGS metagenome assembly JACCEE01 (sample SAMN15323457, study PRJNA562643) | freshwater metagenome | isolation source: river surface water | place: USA:Blue River Watershed | collected 2017-08-19 | reverse complement strand
CCACTGCTGCCGCACTTGACGGGTAGCTGATGTTAGGTGCTGGCCTTCAATTCCTCCATTAGTTTACATATCAAATATAGAGTATTTTGTCACGTTAAAAGCTTGTCTAAGTATTTTATTTTTATGTCAAGGCGCAAATGCTGTTTGGGGTTTTAATTTTTTGAGGGTGGGGGGGGTAAAACCTTTCAAGTTGCTGAAATGTATCCTTGCGGGAGGAAAAAAAGGCAAGCTCTTTTGCAATTTTTTCTATTGCAAATGTGCTTGCCTTTGTGCGTGTGCTTGCTACAATCTTCGCATACCTTGTTTCATATTATCCGGTGGTTGTCGCAAATATGTCAAGCTGAGTTACAACTTTACGGATGCTCGTTACAACTTTACGGATGCTCGTTACAACTTTGCGGATGCTTGTCGCAACTTTACGGACGCTCGTTGCAACTTTGCGGATGCTTGTCGCAACTTTACGGACAGTCGTTACAATTTTACGGATGCTCGTTACAACTTTGCCGGAGGTTATTACATAAAAAAGGTAGCTTACTTTATAAAACTACTTATTGCTTGTAAACTTTAGTCCGCTAATTGTTTTGTATTGGGGACTTGTCGCACCGAAAACCGACTTGACATACGTTTTAACGTCTACAGAAGTGTCAACAAGGCCTGTGCCTGCTTTGTATAGCACGTCGTTTCTGGCTATGCGGGCATTTACCAAAGGCGCTTCGGCTGTGATAACGGCAGTGTTCTTTGCTTTTAAATCGGTTAAAAGGGTTGTCAGGGCGGTAACCTTTAAATCTGCCTCATTGGGGGCATAAGCTGTAACTGATGTTAGCAATTTAATCAGTTTGTCCAAGTTGTCAATACGGCTGTCGAAGCTCATCTGAGAAGATGAAATTTCAGTTACTTCATTTCCGGCTTCGGCTGCAACTTTCTTATCTTCTTCTGACATTTTGGGGGTTGCTCTGCGACCTTGCAACTTGCGAACCAGAGTCAATGCGCTTTCGTCAACCTGTGTAGTGGTGTCGGATGCTTTCAACGCGTTGTTTACCCGTGTTATCAACTTGCTTAATGGAGCAAAAACGACATCTCTTGCACTTACCGCGTTTTTATAAGCAGGTTCGGCAGAATTAACCGCTGCAATTGCTGTTTTGGCCGCAGTCAATTGGGCGTTTAATGCGGGAAGTTTTAAACTTGCTTTTGAAGGATTGTAAGGAGTTCCTAAAGCGGTGATGTTTGCAATTAGTTTTTCGTAATTGGCCACATTCTTTGCATGGCCTGTTTCGGAGGTGGAAGACATGTGATTAAATTTAAAGGTTAATAATGAATAGAATAACTAACCTAAATTTACAAAATTGTAGTGAAAAGTTAAATACTGTAACGAATTAAATATTAACAGGATATTAACTAAACGCAAATACGCTTATATATGATTATTCCGCACTTCTCTTTGAATTTGTTCTATATTTATTTCCTGTTATTAGTCCAATATAATATTGTTCGTTTAAAAATGTCAGAATATCCTTGCATTGTTTCTTGTCATTAGGAAGTTTCAATTTACCATTTTCCAATGCTATAATTAATTTGAATTTTTTCGCTGCACTTATAATCTTTTTAGGGCTTGATCCAGTTAAAATATTGCTTTTCTGAACAAGAGTTATTTGTTTTCTCAATAACGAATTTGCATTCGCTTTAAGCCAAACAGGATCAGCAGCTAACTCTTCAATTTTTGCAAATTCATCTATTTGCTTATCGCTTGCTGCTTCAAAAAATTCTAATAAACTGAATATCTTGTTTGCATTTGCGTAAGATATAAAGTAAAATTTGCCGTCTTTATAAATAGCATTTACAACATTTTCAATAATCAATGCCTTTTCTGTCAACTTATCATAGGTGGTATTATTCCAAAAAATTACATTTTTATTTTGTAGTAATTTCCGGTTATCAAAGGTCTGAAAATAGTAAACATCGTTTTCTACCCAGAAAATTGTTTTAATTTTGTCAGTACTTAAATCCAATACATTAATTCCAATTGAATTTGAATATGCCTCTGTTACATTGTCGGGTAAACTCATTTCAACATATAAAACTTCTTCTTCTTGAACTGCATAATTTCCATCAAATTTTATTTCCTGTGTATCTTCATTAAGTAGTAATAAACCACTTGAAATAAATACCTCTTTTATATTATCAGTGATGGCCTGCAACAAGTCTATTTTCCTTATTGAATCATCTTTTAGTATTGCATAGAAATTACACGTTGAAGTTGTCATGTCGTACCGGTTTAATTAGTGTTTAATATTACATAGTCAGTAAGTTGGGCATATGTGTTTATCTCTCCTGGATTGATTAGCTTTCTTTTTGAAATCATTGTAAAAGACACCTCTTTCTTTGTGGCAATTTCATAATACCTGTATCCAAATAATTTCAATAGCGGGTTATAGAAATATGAATTTTTGCTTATTAGTATGATTAGTGCTAAAACCACAATCCAAGCAACAATAAAAATGGTATCTTTTTTATAAAACTCAATGCATGGAAGAAAATAGCTGAAAAGAAGGGTTGTCATATTAAAGTCAGAGCTCTTGATTGATTTCACTTCTATGTGGTTTTTTGTCAGTTTTGTACGCGCTAAATGCAAAACAAACCAACAAAATACAAGAAGTAAAATAAAAATAATGACCAACCAGTATTTATTTTTAAAATCGAGAAAAGAAATGTCTGTAAGATTATGTATTTGAGTCTTTCCATCTTCGCCAATAAACGTGAAGACACCAACTACCCACCAAATTAATAGAATTGGAGAGTAGGCAGTAATAGCAAACATCAGTTTAAATAATTTTGAGAACATGGTTATGTAATTCTGGTTTTTTTAAATAGGCGGTAAACCTAACTCCTTCAAAAACTCATTGTGTGTGTCGGTATTCGTTTTGATTCGTTCGTTTATGGCAATCAATTTTTGATTGACTTCTTTTAAATCAATTTGTATTTCATCAACCGATGTACTTACATATCTTGAAATATTCAGGTTGTAGCCGTTCTTTTCAATCTCATCCATTGAAACTCTACGGGAATAACGCTCTAAATCAGAACGGTACTTGTAGGTCTCAACTATTTTTTGAATATCGTTAGGTTCTCCGTCATCGCCTTCTCTTAGGGTGTTTTGTCTTTTGCCTTTTTCAAAATGCTCACTGGCGTTAATGAACAGCACATCATCTTCTTTTTTGCATTTTTTCAATACCAGAATACAAACCGGAATGCCTGTGGAGTAGAACAAATTGGATGGCAAGCCAATTACAGTATCAATATTGTTATCCTTTAATAACTTGGTACGGATTCGTTCCTCTGCACCACCCCGGAACAAAACGCCGTGAGGCAGAATAATGGCCATAACGCCCTCTTTGCCTAAGAAGTGAAAACCGTGTAATAAAAATGCAAAGTCGGCTGCCGATTTTGGGGCTAATCCATAACTTTTGAAACGAAAATCTGCTGCAAGTGTATCATCTGGCTCCCAACGTAAACTAAAGGGTGGATTTGCTACAATGGCATCAAACTCAATCTTTTTTGATGGATTCATTTGGTTGAGCATATCCCATTGATTGAGTAAAGTATCGCCGTGAAATATCTCAAACTCGGTGTCTTTCATGCCATGCAAAAGCATGTTCATCCGCGCAAGGTTATAGGTGGTGATGTTCTTTTCCTGTCCGTAAATTTTACCAACATTTCCGTCGTTGTCTTTTATTCGTTTCCGTACATTGAGCAACAACGAACCCGAACCGCAAGCAAAATCAAGTACTTTATCGAACTTTTTCTTTTTGCCCATTGTTGGGTCCTGACTGTCTAAGGTCACAATTTCGGAAAGGATGGTGGAGATTTGTTGCGGTGTATAAAATTCACCTGCTTTTTTGCCCGAACCTGCGGCAAACTGGCCAATCAAATATTCGTAAGCATCGCCAAGTGTGTCCGAATCAGTAGAAAAATCAGCAATACCTTCGGCTATTTTCTGAATGATGGTGCAAAGCTTTTTATTTCTGTCGGCTGATGTTTTGCCTAATTTCTCAGAATTCAAATTGATTTCGGAAAACAAGCCCTGAAAGGTGCTTTCGAACGATTCGTTTTCGATGTACCTTAAGCCAGCCTCCAATGTAACAAGCAATTCGCCGTTTTGCGTTCTTGCCAATTCAATAATGTTGCTCCACAAGTGCTTGGGCTTGATGACATAGTGCACTTTACGGCGCATTTGCTTTTCAAAGTCTTCAACATCCTTGGGATTTTCATTGTACCAGATTTCCAAAGACGTTTTAACCTTTAGCTTCGACATAACATCCACGGGCGTATCATCCGGATAATCCTTTCCTAACTCCTTTTTGGCTGCTTCTTCGTAATTGAAAGACAAATAACGCAAGAACAGAAATGAAAGCATATAATCGCGAAAATCATCGGCATTCATTGCTCCGCGCAATTGGTCTGCTATATCCCAAAGGGTTTTACCCAGTTGTTGTTGGTCTTTTTGTGTCATAATCAGTTTTCTGTTTCTGGAAACAAGGCATTATTAAATTTGTAATGACTTTTAAAATTTTCGAAAATTTCTATAAATCTGACCTTATTGTCTTGTTCCAAAGGGGTTGGTTCAAAAAGTGAATAACCACCGTGGTTAAAGATTTGAATATATCGATGATAGAGCGTTTTTTCTGCATCGTCATCGTTAATTACAATCAAATTTTCAAACCCATCAAAACCGTGAAAATTGGCTGTTTTCTCCAATAAATTACGAAGAATTGTAAAATGGTAATTAACCAATCTATCTTCATTTATAGCTTTTTGTATTTCCTGTATCAAAAAAACATGATAAATGAATGGAGTATCCGTGGTGTCGCTTAATTGATAAATGTTCTCTTTCTTCCTCAAAAAATACTTTGTACTATTTTTAAACTCATTACATAGTACGTTATAAAAAAGTGAGTGGTGTGTTGAAATAATAGTTTGAACCCTTGAATTTTCAACCTTAAGCATTTTTGCTAAATAGTGAGCTACTGCAATAGCATTATTGTCATCAAGAGACGAAATCGGATCATCGATATAAATGTACTTTACCCAATTATATCTAACCTCTCCATCAATAATTAACTGAGCAATTGCTGAAAAAAAGCACCAGATAAAAATATTTTCTTCACCTCTTGAAACCTTAATATTCCTTTCAATTCGACTAATTCCATCCTCAATGACCTCTCTTTCAAAATAAACTCTGCCAATATCAAAATTAATATCAAAGTTAAAGTCAGCATATTTTCTGAGAATCGGCCTAATCTTATTACTTATATCCAAGCCCGGCAGCCCAACAAAAAACTGGGAGTCCAAATTGATTTTTAAATACCTTTCGGTATCATTCACTAAATCATTATCCCAAGAAAATAAATCTTCGGTAAAGGCATTATAATATATAGTGTCTGCACCTCCATTTTCTTTGCCTTTGTTTTTAAAGGCAACAGATAATCTGGTTTTTCCAACACCATTGTAAGCATACAATAGTGTATATTTTTTATTAGCTTCTCTAATATGTTCAGCTACATCATCAAGTGATTGCAATGGCAAGTATCCAATAGTTTTGAGTATGTGTAAAATGCTTTTTGAAACAGGTTCTTCTATACCTTCCTTTAGTGTGTATTCACTATCATCACGGTTGTATGTATAGTTATTTTGAATTATGGCTCTATAGCCTTTTTGCTGAAATTCTTCTTTATTCAGTTTCTTAAGAATTTCATTCCTAAAAACATTTTGACCTATTTTTAAATAGTCTCTACTCATATTCTAATCGTTTATTTTTGGAAACAAACCCTGCATCAACCCCTTTTTATGCAACTTTAATTGCTCTATTTTATCAGTTTGTTCGGCAATTAAAGCATCTAAAGAGGAAAGACAGGAGGCAATTATTTGTTGTTCTTTGGGTTTCGGAAATAATAATTTGACTGATGAGAATTGCGTTTTATTTATAATTGGAACAGCTTGAATGCCTGCCAATTCAGATATTTGTTTGGCAGAATACTCTAAAACTGAAAATAAAAAATCACTAGAATAATCAGTGAATGGAATAATTGAATTGATTTGTTGATTTGTTGCGCTGTCAACTTTATTTTGTGCAACCTTACCTATCGTTGAGCCAATACAAACAAACAATACGCTATTCGCTTGAATTTGCCTTGTTTTAGAAAACCCAATATCACTTAATGTTGTTTTTGTTTGGGTTATATATCGATTCCCATTAATATCAGCAGGAGATACAAATAATTTATTGCCATTGTAGTTTATGGGTTCATTCGTACTTGGTGTATTGCCGGTAATAATTTCGCCAATCTCTCCTAAACTTTTCTCCACCCACTCCCCATCATTCTCAAACTCCTTAAACCGAAACTTTGGCACTTTCTCGCCTTCTTGTGGAAATAGGTTTTGCATCAAGCCTTTTTTGTGGTCTTTCAGTAGCTCCAACTTTTGGCTGTGCGCTGCAATGACTTCATCTAAAGAAGAAAGGCAGGCGGCGATTTTTTGTTGTTCACCTTTGTTTTTGGGAAAATGAATTGGCAATAATTTAATTATATCAGCATTCAAATTCTTTACTGCTGCACCTGCTGCATTTGTATTGAAATAAGATTGACTCGATTCTGAAGAAATGAAATAGTATAAATAATCTTCAAAAGTTTTACTTGATATTTTTCGAATAGCAATCCATCCATCGTGAATACAGGTCTTGATTTTTAAAATGTATGGTCGACCAAAACTCATAGAGTTGGAGAGAATTAAATCACCAGGATTTACTTCTCTTGTGCAACTTAGAGCTTCTCTTATTACCTTCTCCTTTGTACCGATAATATATTTCGATTCAGAAGAAACGTCCGCAATTTTCAACCAATTTAAACCATCATTGCTTGTAGAAAGGAAATCTTGAATGGGTCTTGGAGAACCACCTCTAACGATTTCAGAAAGTTGTCCGAGTTCTTCAATCATCCATTCCCCTTCATTCTTAAACTCAGGAAAACGCAATTCAGGTATCAATTTTTTATCCTTATTCATAAGCTGCTATTCCTGATATTTCGCGCCCTTGGGCAATCTTTTTTAATTGGGGTACCAAATCGGCCATCAAAGCCAATTCTTTTACGCGGCGTTCTTTCCAGCTCAATTCTAATGGCTCTAACAGGTCGGTGAGTTTTTCGCCGTCAAAAATCATTCGGTTCATAATCTGTTCTACAAAGGTAAGGAGGTCTGCGGTTTGCAGCCCGTGGTCGTTTGCTATTTTAGCCAGTTCTTTGTTGTATTTCTCGTCTTTAAAGGAGTCGTACAATGTTTTAAGTTCTTCAGTGACATACCCTTTCGTCCAATCCAAGCCATTAATAAATTCGGTTAAATCCTCCTGTTCGTCCATCAGGTTGGCATTGGCACTCAGCAAACTAATGACCTGTGCTTTGGACATTTTTTGTTTCGCTGGTTTCTTTTGAGTACTGTCGGCAATCAGGTTCATGATGTAATCATAATCGATAATGGCCGAAGCAAACAATACAAATTCGAAATCGAGTTGTTGGATTTCGGGCGAAGCGTTTTCACCTTCTTTTTGCTGTTTGGTCCGTAGTTTTTTTGCTGTTTCAATGTACGAACTTCTGAATTCCAGCAGGGTTTCTTTGGGCAGTATCACTTCAATTTTTGCCTTTTGTGCTTCGTCTAAGTCGGTGTACTGGTCAAGCTGCGTTTTAAGCCGTTGCACTTCCTTAAAGTTTTTCACAAAAGTAATTCGTGCCGCATCGCCTTTCAGGTTATACACGGCCTGAGGTTCGCTCACCAAATCGTGTTCCTGCATAAAACTGTCTAAAGCTTCAACCGCTTTTTGGTATTTGTCAATCACTACAGGAGCAGGGTCAACCAGCCAAATTTCTTTGGCTTTTCCAGCTTCTTCGCCCGAGAATAGGGCGATGGCTCGGTTCACGGCATCCTGCTGCGAACGGAAGTCGAGAATATTGCCGTAAGGTTTGGTGTCGTTCAGCACCCGGTTGGTACGCGAGAATGCCTGAATCAATCCGTGGTGTTTCAGGTTTTTGTCCACGTACAAGGTGTTCAGGTATTTGCTGTCGAAACCAGTGAGCAACATATCCACCACTATCGTTATATCAATCTTGTTTTTGTGCGAATAATCTTTGTTGCTATATTTCTGGTCTTTGATACGGCTTTGTATATCCTGATAATACAAATCGAACTCGTTGATGCTGTGGTTGGTTCTGTATTGCAAATTGAAGTCGGCAATAATTTCCATTAATGCTTTCTTCTTTTCTTCCGGATTTTTTTTGTTATCCTCTTTCTCCTGTTCCAAGTCATCTTGCAATTGTTTGATGTCGGCAGCATTTTTTTGACTTTGCTGGTCGCCTTCTTTCGCCAACAATTGAGCAGGGGGAGAGAACACACAGGCAATATTTAACGGCACATAATCTTCTTTTTCAGCTAGCCTCTGTTTCTGAATGGTTTTAAATAGTCGATAGTATTCAATGGCATTGTTGATCGAAGCAGTTGCCAGAATTGCATTGAAACGCTTTGAATTCGTCGCTGCATCGTGTTTTTCCAGAATGGCTTCTACCACTGCCTGCTGTGCAATGGGTTCGCCCGGTTTGGGGTTTTGCGAGCCCTTTCCTTTAAAAAAATCGATGTGAAAACGAAGTACATTCCGGTCTTCTATCGCGTGTGTGATGGTGTACTTGGGCAGTTCGTTCTGGAAAAGATCTTTAGTAATCTTATATGATTTTACTTCTCCATTTATTTGCGTGTAAGTGGCATTCTCCTCAAAAATGGGTGTACCTGTAAAACCGAACAATTGGGAATTCGGGAAAAACTCTTTGATGGCTTTGTGATTGTCGCCAAACTGCGAACGGTGGCACTCGTCGAAGATAAAAACCATACGCTTGTTGCGAAGTGGTTCCAATCGTTCCTTGTAGTTCTTTTTGTACGTGCCATCCAATGCCAGGCCTAGTTTCTGGATGGTTGTAACAATTACTTTGTCGGAATAGTCGGTCGATAACAAGCGCCTTACCAATGTTTCAGTATTGGTGTTTTCTTCAACACTGCCTTCCTGAAACTTATTGAACTCTTCGCGGGTTTGTCGGTCAAGGTCTTTCCGGTCAACCACAAAAAGGCATTTTTCTATATCATGATTGTCTTTTAAAAGGGTAGAAGCTTTAAACGAAGTAAGCGTTTTACCGCTTCCGGTGGTATGCCAAACGTAACCATTGCCACGATTCTCGTGAATGCTATCCACGATTGCTTTTACCGCATAAATTTGATAAGGGCGCATAACCAATAATTTCTGTTCGCTTTCAACAAGTACCATGTACTTGCTGATCATTTCGCCAAGCGTACACTTTTTCAGAAACCTATCGGTAAAATCTTCCAGATAGTTGATTTTCTTATTATTCTCATCTGCCAATTCATAAACCGGCAAGAACTGTTCATCGGCGTTGAAAGCGAAATGTTGGTTTCGGTTATTGGCAAAATAGTAGGTTCGGTTACTGTTGCTTACAATGAACAACTGCATAAAACACATCAAGGTATTGGCGTAACCATTGCCTAGATCGTTCTTGTAATCCACGATCTGTTGCATGGCTTTTCGCGGCGAGATGTCGATTTTTTTCAGTTCAATTTGAACAACTGGCAAGCCGTTGATCAGCAAAATTACATCGTAACGGTGGTTGCTGTTTTCGGTATTGATGCGCAACTGATTGATCACCTCGTAATCGTTCTTGCACCAATCCTTGATGTTTACCAGCGTGTAATGCAATGGTGTTCCATCTTCACGCTGAAAGTAATTCCGCTCACGAAGCATCTTTGAAGCAGCAAAAACATCGGGGTTGATGATTTCCTCACGCAAACGTAAAAATTCACTTTCAGAAAGATGAACAAGGTTAAGTGCTTCAAACTTTGCTTTAAAGTTTTGTTCAAGCGTTTTTCGGTCAACTATATCGGGACGATACTTGTACTTTAACTCGGAGAGTTGCCTGATAAGGTTTTCTTCAATATGAGATTCTTTATTCATAGAAAATTTTCTGCGGCGTAATTTACAAAAAAATACAGCCTCTACATCCAAATGGTCAAATTAGCAACAATGCTATTGATTACGCACGGGTGCGGGGGCAAAATTGCAGCTCTTTTGCGAGCCTTTGGTTTGAGCGTTGGCTCGTGTGGGCTTGCAAATGTGCTGCAATGTGCGTGGGCTGTTGATCGGAGCGTTCCCTAATGCGCCCAAAAGGCGCAATGCGCGTGGGGCAAAAAAATTAAAACCCCTTGCAGTGGGGTTTCCAAAAGCATTAATCCAAACTCTATTTTTAGTTGTAGTCATTGTCAAGTTAGTGGTAATGTGTCAAAAAGCGGCGTTTGGCTTGCACCTAACGTAGGAAGCTACACGCAGGTGCGGATTGCGGGCGATTTCCTGTCAAGCCAAGAAACAGCCCGAGCGGAAAGATGCCCAACGAAAACCACTGCTGCCGACCTTGACGGGTAGCTGATGTTAGCACCTAGTTGTTTTATTT
>JACCEE010749867.1_pt1 | contig 10541 bp, 9 predicted proteins | sample 7449931 | NCBI WGS metagenome assembly JACCEE01 (sample SAMN15323457, study PRJNA562643) | freshwater metagenome | isolation source: river surface water | place: USA:Blue River Watershed | collected 2017-08-19 | reverse complement strand
TGGAAAGACCGCAGTTGTTGAAGGTCTTGCGCAAGCAATTGCAAAGAACGATGTTCCGGAAACTCTTAAGGATAAGCAGCTGTACTCACTTGATCTTGGTGCACTCGTTGCGGGATCACGTTACCGTGGAGATTTCGAAGAGCGCCTAAAGAAAGTTCTCAAAGAGATCAAAACCCGTGGCGACATCATTCTCTTTATCGATGAAATTCATACTCTTGTCGGCGCTGGCGCTGCCGAAGGTGCGATCGATGCGGCCAGCATCTTGAAGCCAATGCTTGCTCGCGGTGAGCTCCAGACAATTGGTGCAACAACTCTTGATGAGTATCGCAAGCATGTTGAAAAGGATGCAGCTCTTGAGCGTCGCTTCCAACCAATTCAGGTCAAAGAGCCATCTGTTGCTCACACCATTGAAATTTTGAAGGGTCTTCGCGATCGTTACGAAACTCATCACCGTGTATCCATTACAGATGGCGCACTTGCAGCTGCTGCAAATATGGCGGACCGTTATGTTTCAGATCGCTTCTTGCCAGATAAGGCGATTGATCTTATTGATGAGGCCGGATCACGACTTCGCATTAAGCGCATGACAGCCCCGGTCGAACTCCGCGAATTCGATGAAAAGATCGCGGCAGCTCGTAAGGCGAAAGAATCCGCAATCGATGGTCAGGATTTTGAAGGCGCTGCTGCGCTTCGCGATAAGGAAAAGTCACTTATCGAAGAGCGCAATGCAGCTGAAAAGAATTGGAAGGCAACCGACCTTGATAAAGTCACCGAAGTTGATGAAGAGCTAATCGCTCAGGTTCTTTCAGCATCAACTGGTATTCCTGTCTTCAAACTTACTGAAGAAGAGACCGCGCGACTTCTTCGCATGGAAGATGAACTTCACCGCCGCGTCATTGGTCAAGATCAAGCGATCAAAGCGCTCTCACAGGCAATTCGTCGTACTCGTGCCGGACTTAAAGATCCAAAGCGTCCTGGCGGGTCATTTATCTTTGCTGGCCCATCAGGTGTTGGAAAGACAGAACTTTCACGCACACTCGCTTCATTCCTCTTTGGTGATGAGAGCGCGTTGATTCAACTTGATATGTCTGAATACTCAGAGCGCCACACTGCTTCTCGTCTCTTCGGTGCACCTCCAGGGTATGTCGGTTATGACGAAGGCGGACAGCTCACAGAGAAGGTACGTCGCCGTCCATTCTCAGTCGTTCTCTCTGATGAGATCGAAAAGGCACACCCAGATATCTTCAACTCACTTCTACAAGTACTTGAAGATGGTCGCCTCACAGATTCACAAGGCCGCACAGTAGATTTCAAGAACACCGTCATCATCATGACAACAAACCTTGGAACTCGCGATATCTCTAAGGGTCAAGGTCTCGGCTTTGCAAACTCTGATGACGATCTCACCAACTACGAGCGAATGAAGGGCAAGGTAAGTGATGAACTTAAGTCACACTTCCGCCCAGAATTCCTCAACCGTATTGATGATGTCATCGTCTTCCACCAGCTCACCAAAGAACAGATTATCTCTATCGTTGATTTGATGATCGCAAATCTTGATGAGCGCCTTAAGGCAAAAGACATGGGAATCGAACTTACACAAGGCGCTAAGGATCTCTTGGCTGCTCGTGGTTATGATCCACTTCTTGGTGCACGTCCATTGCGTCGAGTTATTCAGCGCGAGATCGAGGATTCACTCTCTGAGCGAATTCTCTTTAGCGAGCTCAAGGCTGGCGAGATCATTGTTGTAGATGTTGATGGTGATGGCCCAGATGCCACATTCACATTTACCGGAGCACCTAAGGCAACAATGCCCGACTCTCCAGAGGATCTTGCAGAAGCGCCAACAGCGTAAGTATTAACTCGCTTTACGCTTAACGGACTTAACTGTTTTTGCTTTTCTGCGTCGCGCTTTGGCGGCCGATGCGAGCATGCGTTGATTCTTTTGGGCTCGCGCTTTCTCTTCCAGGATGCGAGAAGGAATCGGCACTTCTGGGATTTCGAGTTCGCTGATATCCATAGGCTGCATCTTGCACTAGGGCGTAAGTTTATTTGCGATTTCCATGTCCACTAATTGGGTGATTGTCGGGGTGAATTTCTACCCTTTTTAACTCATTCAAACTAGGATGGAAGTATGAGTGCAGAGCCAAAGGCAGAACTCGGAAAACTTCGAACCGAACAAGTAGATGAGAAATTCCATCTCCTCGACATCATGAGTATCGGTGAACTCCTTAAGGCGATGAACGAAAGTGATGCCGACGTTCCAAAAGCGATCGCGCTACAGCTACCAGCGATTGAGCGAGCAATAGATGCGATTGTTGATCGTTTGATGCAAGGCGGGCGACTCGTTTATATCGGTGCCGGAACTTCTGGGCGCCTCGGCGTTCTAGACGCTGCAGAATGCGGGCCAACATTTTCTATCTCTGATGATCAAGTAATCGCTCTCATAGCCGGTGGTGAGAAGGCAATTAAGCATGCAGTCGAAGGTGCTGAAGATAACGCCGATCTCGGAGTCTCAGATTTGAAATCCATCAACTTACGCGCAAGCGATGCCGTTGTCGGAATCGCAGCAAGTGGTCGAACTCCTTACGTGATCGGCGCAGTTGATTACGCTCGCTCTATCGGAGCCGCAACAATAAGTTTGACAAGCAATCCACAGTCAGAGTTGTCATCACATGTTGATTTCCCAATTGAAATTGATTCTGGGCCAGAGGTGCTTGCAGGGTCAACACGACTTAAGTCAGGAACTTCGCAGAAAGTGGTCCTGAATATGATTTCAACGATCACCATGGTCAGATTGGGAAAAACTTTTGGAAACCTCATGGTTGATCTGCAGGTAACTAATGGAAAGTTGAGAGATCGAGCGATTCGCATCATTGAAAGTGCGACTGGAGCTCCACGTGCAGTTGCGGAGAAAGCTCTTGAAGAGTCGGGATATAAGGTCAAGATTGCAATCTTGATGATTTTGCTCAATGTGGATGCCGCAACAGCAAAAAGTCGACTCGAGAGCTCATCTGATCGGATTCGCGAAGCCCTCCACGAGTAAAAACTCACCCAGAAAGACTGTAATCGTTATCTCTCAATGCTTGACCTATGCCCCGTGAAGGAGCATGATTTTCACGTAGGCAAGTAGTAGATGAAAGAAATTTTCATGCGAAGCCAAGTCGGTTTCGGTTATGGAGGGAGAATCGGTGAAGAGAAAGAAATTAGCAATCGCAGCACTTGCGGCATCACTTGCTGTTGGAACTTTAGCTGCACAACCTGCGAAGGCGGCATCAACCTCCCTCGTTATCGGTAGCGTTCTAGATATCGACAAGTTAGATCCACATACAGCGACAAACTTTGCAACTGTTCGTGCGCTCGGACTTGTCTACTCAAGTTTGGTTGAAGTTGGACCAGCAAATAAGCTTAAGACTGGTCTTGCAACAGCATGGCAGTTCAGTGCAGATGGAAAGACACTTCGCCTCACACTTCGTGAAGGCGTAAAGTTCCACGACGGTTCAACATTTGATGCAATTGATGCCAAGGCATCTCTAGAGCGCATCCTTGATGTGAAGACTGCCGCTGCTGCGCGTGCAAACATTTCAACGATCACATCTATCACAGCTGCTGGTCGATTCTTGACACTTACCTTGTCAGTACCAAACGTTCCAATCCTTGCAGCACTTGATGGCGTCAACATGGCGATGCTTTCATCTGCAGATATTGCAGCTGGAAAGATTGGTGGAACAAATAAGCCAAACGGAACTGGTGCATTCAAATATGGTTCATGGGAACCAACACAATCTGTAAAGCTCACAGCGAACCCTGATTACTGGATGGGCGAGCCAAAGATTTCAGATATCACAATTCGTGTGATCCCAACAGAAGCATCAATTCTTTCAGCGATGAACGCTGGAACAATTCAGTTCGGAATCATCTCTGATCCACTGATTGCTAAGCAGGTTAATTCACGTAACCTCAAGCTCTACAAGACTCCAGCGCTTGCGTACTATGCACTTCAGCTCAATAACAAGGTGGCACCGTTTAACGATAAGAACGTCCGCCTTGCAGTGCAGTGTGCCCTCGATCGTCAGGAAGTTGTAAATACAGCGTTGCTCGGACAGGGTGCAATTTCTGGCCCAATTACGAGCCCTGCATACCGCTCAAGCACAACAGCTCGCCCTTGCCCTAAAGCAGATATTGCTAAGGCAAAGGCTTACCTAGCAGCTTCTGGAAAGAGCGATGTGACCTTTAAGGCACTCGTTACCAGCACCGGTTGGGCAACATCTGTTGCAATGGCACAGAACATCAAGGCTCAACTTGCTAAGGCAGGTATCAACATGGAGCTTGATATCACTGACCAGGCAACATATGTTCCACGTTGGCTCGCAGCAGACTTTGTCGCAACTCTTGCAAATAACGGTGGTCGTATCGATCCAGACACGATGTACACCCGCTACTTCACTTCGACAGGAAACTTGAACAAGGTTGCGACATATTCGTCATCAACTCTTGATGCAAACTTCCTTAAGGGTAAGTCAAGCTCAAAGACTTCAGTTCGTGCAGAGGCTTACACAGCTATCTCCAAGGAACTAGAAGACAACGCAGTATGGGTATGGATTGCAACACCATTCGAATACCGCGTTACAGCTAAGAACCTTAAGAACTTTACGGCTCTAGCTACAGGTTCATTGCTTCCATTGCGCTCAGCGTCACTGGGATAAATTAAATAGGGATGCGGTGCGCGGAACGATTTCGCGCACCGCATTACCATTTCTTAATATTGCAAGACTTATACATTAAATTGAGGAGATTCTTTAAGTGAAATCTAGACTGCGTTCTAGAGTCTTCTTCACTCGCCTAGCGAGTGTGCTTACTACGCTTTTTGGAATCTCAGTTTTTGTCTTTATCGTTCTTCGAGTGATTCCAGGTGACTCAATTACCGGTTCCCTCGGTATTGAAACCGGCGCACTCTCTCCTGAACAGATTGCCGCACTTAAGGTGTATTACGGCATTGATAAGTCATTAATCGGCCAGTACTTCTCATGGATGGGTTCATTCTTATCGGGTGATTTTGGTTTTGCTTATTCCAATGGCGTATCTGTGCTCGAGCTTACGAAGGCTTCCTTGCCCGTAACAATTCAACTGGCGCTTGTTGGCACAATTCTCGGCGTCATTATGGGAATTAGCATTGGAATGTTCAGTGCAAGCAAGCCTGGCAGCGCACGTGACTTCGCAGGCCAGTTCTTCGGTCTTCTAGCTCTTGCCGTCCCAGGCTTTGTACTCAGCACAGCAATTGTGACGATTATGGCTAACGTCTTTGGTTATTTCCCTAATGGATACGAATACATGGCTCCTTGGGAAGATCCTTGGATGAATTTCCAACAGATGATGTTCCCTGGACTCGTCCTCGGAATTGCAGTTGCTGCGCCGGTGATGCGCACAACCCGTTCAGCTCTCTTAGAGACAGTCGATAAGGATTTTATTCGAACAGCTTATGGCAAGGGTGTTAAACATAAAGTAGTTCAATTCAAGCATGTGCTTCGTAACTCACTTATTCCAATTGTGACAATGACCGGAATTCAATTTGGGTATCTGCTCGGTGGCGCGGTCATTGTCGAGAAGATCTTTGCGATGCCAGGCATGGGCCGCCAGATCCTCGATGCGATTAATAAGCGTGAATATGCCACCGTACAAAGTAGCGTGATGATTTTTGCCGTCATGTTTGTGATGATCAACTTAATCACCGATCTGATTTACCGACGAATAGATCCGAGAATTAAATGAGAGAAAAAACCTGGTTTTCATATTATTTGAAGAGCACCAGCGGTGTTGTCGGCGGTATTTTAGTTTTGATCATGGCGGTGATTTCACTGCTCTCTGCTTTTGGAATCACTCCCCATGATCCGCTGATTCAAGATCCAATTAACGCGCTGCAAGGTCCATCAGCACAGTATTGGTTTGGTACCGATCAATTTGGCCGCGACATTCTCTCGCGCTGTATGGATGGCATGCGTAGATCTATGACTGTTTCGATTACAGCGGTTTCGATTGCCACACTTGTTGGCGTCATCCTTGGCGTCGTCGGTGGCTACTTCGGCAAAGTGCTCGATGGATTTGTTGTTCGCTTCAGCGATGTGATTTTCGCATTCCCGGCAATTCTTCTTGCCTTGGCGATTGTAAACAGCCTCGGAAACTCTTGGATTGATACTTCACTAGCGATCGCAGTTGTGTATACGCCGATATTTATTCGCGTTGCTCGCGGCCCAGTGTTAAGTGTGAAAGAGATGGATTACGTGAAGGCTGTACGTATTTTGGGCTTTTCGACACCTAAGGTGCTCTTTAGCCACATCCTTCCCAATGTTCTGCCAACAATCGTTATTCAGATTGCTCTCTCGATGTCATGGGCGATTTTGACTGAGTCAGGTTTAAGCTTTCTTGGGCTTGGAACACAACCACCTGACGCATCTCTTGGTTTGATGGTCTCTGAAGCTCAAGCACTTGCAGCATTTGCATGGTGGACTTTGGCTTTTCCTTCACTTTTCATCACCATCGCAGTAGTCGGACTGAATCTTGTTGGAGACGGACTTCGCGATTCACTTGATCCTGCACGGAGGAGTTCATAATGACTAACCCTCTGATTGCAGTCTCTGGATTGACTGTAAGTACAACCGATGACAATCGCACCTTAGTAAATGATGTTTCATTTAGTATCGCACCGGGTGAAGCGGTAGGCGTTGTAGGAGAATCTGGTTCAGGTAAAACTCTCACTGCTCTCTCACTCTTGGGTCTTCTGCCACGCGGTGTCCACGCAACAGCTGGCTCAATCACCTATGGCACTCAAGGTGCCTTTGGTGGTAAAGATCTTTTGCATACCGATGAGGAGAGCCTGCGCTCCATTCGCGGTAACGAAATTGCCATGATCTATCAGGATCCAATGACTGCCTTGAATCCAGTCATGAAGCTTGGCGCACAATTAATTGAAGTGATTGAGTCTCACACTGGAGATATCACTGATGCTAGAGAGCGTGTGCTTGCCGCATTTTCGGAGGTAGGAATTCCGGATCCAACGCGCGCTTACGATAGTTATCCGCACGAGTTTTCTGGCGGAATGCGCCAGCGCGTAATGATTGCGATGGCGCTCATACTTTCGCCACAACTATTGATTGCAGATGAACCAACAACTGCTCTTGACGTCACTATTCAGCAACAAATACTTGCGCTCGTTCTGCAAGAACGTCGTAAGCGAAATATGTCGATGCTCTGGATCACCCATGATCTTGGTGTCGTTGCAAATCTTGTGGACAGGGTGATTGTTATGTATGCCGGGCGCATCGTTGAAGTTGGTGCTGTAAAAGATGTATTTACTAACCCACAACATCCATACACCGCTGGCCTCCTTGCTTCTCTGCCAAAGGCATCAGATAAGAATCGAACACGTCTGGTATCAATCCCAGGAATTCCACCAAAGCCTTGGACTATCGGCCAGAGTTGCGCCTTTAGTGCACGGTGCAGCAGAGCTGATGAAACATGTCGCACCAGCCTTCCTGTGCTTGCGGCTAACGCACATACCGAAGCGGCATGCTTTCACTTAATGGGGGAGAAGGCATGAGTCTTTCAATTACAGATGTCACGAAGCGATACAAGATCCGCGTCACGGGCGCACAGGTCAATGCACTCAACGGAGTAACTATTGATCTGCCAGCCAAGCAAACGCTAGGAATTGTCGGAGAAAGTGGTTGCGGTAAATCTACTTTGGCGCGCATGATCGTTGGCCTAGAACAACCAACCACCGGAACTGTTACGTGGAATGGCGAACCAATCTTTGATAAAGCAAAGAACATGCTTTCAAGTAAGCACTCAAGAATCCAGCTTGTCTTTCAGGACCCATACTCTTCACTTAATCCGCGGCAGAAAATTGGTGACTCCATCGCGGAGTTGTTAAATGTGCATCACTTGGTTGAAAAGGACGCCGTAGCTGCACGTATCGATGAGTTGCTTACCGAGGTTGGCATCAGTCCAGAGCTTGCGCATCGCTATCCTCATCAGCTCTCTGGTGGTCAACGTCAACGCATTAGCGTTGCTCGTGCACTTGCTTCACAACCTGATCTCTTAGTTCTTGATGAACCCGTCTCGGCTCTCGACGTATCTGTTCGTGCAGAGGTTATGAATCTCCTGATTGATCTACGCGAGCGACTTGGTCTTACCTACATCTTTATCAGTCACGATCTCTCAATGATTCGTCACATTTCAGATCAGATCGCAGTGATGTATCTCGGTCGAATTGTTGAATCAGGACCATGGGATGCCGTTTTAGAAAATCCCCGACATCCATATACGAAGGCTTTGATCGCTGCGATGCCAGATCACACAGCCGTTGGAAATAGCGCCTTCGAAGCACCGCTTAAGGGTGAAGTTCCAGATCCAGCATCGATGCCAACTGGTTGTGCATTTCACCTGCGCTGTCCAATCGCAACACCATCATGCTCTGTCAATGCACAACATCTTCGCGAGATTGAAAGTAACCATCTCATCGCCTGCCAGGAGGTCAAATAAATGATTGTTATCGGAATGATTTCAGGGACATCATTTGATGGAATTGATGTTGGTTGTTTTGATATCAGCGTCACTGATGGAGTAATGAGTGCCAAGTTAATCGGCTTTGAAGGATATGAATACCAAGACCACGTGCATGAGATGATCGCGAAAGCGATGCCTCCCCAGATGACTGATCTAGAAACCGTCTGCATTCTCGATACATATATTGGACAAGAGTTTGCACGCGCTGCTGTTGATCTCTCCAAGAAGCTCGGTGTTACTGCAGATCTGATCGTCTCTCATGGGCAGACTGTTTTCCACTGGATTGATCAATCACACAAGGCCCGTGGCACCCTCCAGCTTGGTGAACCTACATGGATTGCAGAAGCCACAGGAGTTACTGTCCTATCAAATATTCGTTCCCGCGATGTTGTAGTTGGTGGACACGGTGCGCCACTTGTAAGCATTCTGGACCAGTTACTTCTTGGTTCACATAACGAACCTGTTGCTGCACTTAATTTAGGCGGAATTTCTAATGTCACTGTGACTGGAAAAGATTTGGTTCCTATTGCCTATGACATTGGTCCCGCAAATGGATTACTTGATGCCGCAATCTCTGCTTACACCAAAGGCGCTTCGCATTATGATGAAGGTGGAAAACTTGCTGCAGCTGGCAAAGTAGATACAGTGATTCTTGCAAAGCTACTCGAAGAGCCTTACTACGCACTTCCAGCGCCAAAATCGACAGGAAAAGAGTTGTTCCATCTTCCATATATCACTGATCATTTTGGTGAGGTATCGACATGGAAGATAGAAGATGTGATGGCGACTCTTCTTGCTCTTACAGTAGAGACCGTTGCCCTCGATGTTGAAAAATATGAAGTTTCACAACTCTTTGTTGCAGGTGGCGGAAGTGCAAACCCTGTAATGATGGCTGCTCTTGCTGCACGTCTAGCTCCTTGTGAAGTTCTTACTATGAGTTCATTAGGGGTTGATCCGCGTCAGAAAGAATCACTTGCTTTTGCAATTATGGGTTTTCTCTCGGCGCATGGTCAGCCTGGATCACTTCCTTCTTGTACAGGAGCAAGCAAGTCAACGATTCTTGGTTCATTTACACCGGGTACTGGGCCACTGCGGATACCTACTCCACTTTCAGCAGCTCCAACCAGACTAGTAATCGCTTAAGTCACTACAGGGTTGCAATGAGTTCAATCTCGAGAGCACCCCATTCAGGAGTCGTGCGAGATTTACCTGTCGGAGTAAAACCGCTCTTTGTATATAAAGAATTGGCGATATCGTTCTTTGCAAAGACCCACAACGTCATATCTGTAAATCCGCGTGCTCGGTTTCTCTCCATTGCCTCTTTCAGCGCGCTCTTACCAAAGCCTCGCCCGGCAGAGTCTGGATCCACATATAGAGAGAAGAGATGGCCTCGAGAAGCATCATCGTTATCGCTTCCAATGCGGAATACAGCAACCGTTTTCTCACCATCAGTAAGAAGTAAAGTCTGCTTGTCGCCGGGAGTTTCAATGCTTTTTCCCCACAACTGGGCTGCACTCTCAAGAGTAAAAGAATTCCGAGCACTTTCAGAGAGAACTGATTTGTACGAGATGGTCCAGCAGCGCAGAAATATTTCGGCAATTACCGGAAGATCATCGACATTCGCAATTCGAAACTCCATGGTAGTTATTCTATGAGTACGATCAACTTTACTTTAAGTCGCCACGAAGTAGTTTTACGTGAGCCCTTCATCACCGCACTTCGCACTGTCGAACGCTATCCAGTAATCACTTACACGATCGCTGACCAAGCAGGAATCAGTGGAATCGGTGAGGCGGTGGCGACGCCTGCAATTGTTGGAGATTCACTGGAAGAAATTGAGCGAGACCTTAATGAGAAAATCACGCCTGCACTAGCTGATATGGGCAATCTCGAAGAGGGCTTATTAATTTTGGCAGGACTTCACGTTGCATCAAGTAGCAAAGCAGCTGCAGATGTTGCGCTTCACTCATTTTTCGCAG
>JACCEE012062136.1_pt1 | contig 10542 bp, 12 predicted proteins | sample 7449931 | NCBI WGS metagenome assembly JACCEE01 (sample SAMN15323457, study PRJNA562643) | freshwater metagenome | isolation source: river surface water | place: USA:Blue River Watershed | collected 2017-08-19 | reverse complement strand
CGTCACCAGTTGCTGAAAGAGCGCTTAATTGCCCATACTCGCAGCCAGGTGAAGCAGGCTCGCCAGCAACGGGGAGAAGATGGTTACTGGGTGAATTCCGCTGACAAGCTGCTCGACCCCAATGTGCTGACGATCGGCTTTGCTCGCCGCTTTTCTACTTACAAGCGTGGTTATCTGCTCCTGCATGATTTGGACCGCGCTTTGAAGATTTTGGCCAATCCCGATCGTCCGGTGCAAATCCTTTTCTCAGGCAAGGCTCACCCCGCCGACGAGCAAGGCAAACGGGTGTTACAGCGTCTGTTTGAATGGTCGCGCAAGCATCCCGAATTGCATAATCGCTTGGTGATTATCGAAAACTACAATATGCACACGGGCCGCAAACTGGTGCAGGGTGTGGATGTGTGGTTAAACACTCCCCGCCGTCCTCTGGAGGCTTCTGGTACTAGCGGCCAAAAAGTCTGCTTTAATGGCGGGATTAACTGCAGTGTGCTAGATGGTTGGTGGTGTGAAGGCTACGAGGAAGGTGTCAATGGTTGGGCGATCGGCGAAGATGCCCATACCAGCGACCAAGAGCGTCAGGATAAAATTGATGCCCAATCTCTCTACCGCTTGTTAGAAGAGGAAATCGTCCCTCTTTATTACGATCGTGATGCCAATGGTATCCCTCACGGTTGGGTTAAGCGGATGAAGGGTTCGATTAAAACCAACGCTCCCCGGTTTAACACCGATCGGATGATTGCCGAATACGTTGCCAAAGTTTATCAGCCCGGACTGACAACTAACCTCCAAGCCGTCCGCGCTAGCGTTATGGTCTAATTTGTTGTTTGTCATTTGTCATTTGTCCTTTGTTCTTTGTCCTTTGTCATTTGGTAGCAAGTGACAAGGGACAAGTGACAAGTGACATTTGTCCTTTGTCATTTGTCCTTTGGTAGCAAGGGACAAGGGACAAGGGACAAAGGACAAGTGACAAGGGACAAGTGACAAATGACAAGGGACAAGTGACAAAGGACATCAATTTTTACAGAGTTTCTGGGTCAATGCCCAATTCCCGGAGTTTGGCAAATGCCCGATCGCGTTCATCAAACAAATCCCCCGGTTCCTTGAACAATTCCCCATCGGGATGATACACTTCTAAACCATCGGCTGATAGTTCAAAGCGAATATTCAACAGCGGAGAAGTCCAGGGCAAATGCAGGGGCATGATTAACTTAAAGCTCTCTTGGGCAGTTGCCCGGTGAAACCCCCAAAAATCCTGGGATTGGGGATTATAAAAATACATTTCCAGTACGCCATACTGTTCATAAAACTGCTGTTTGGCGGCCATTTCACTCATGGTGTTACTGGGCGAGAGAATTTCAAACACCACTTGGGGTGGGATGTTGTCTTCTTCCCACTGTTTATAACTGCTTCTGTCGCCATCTGGACGCCCCAAAACTACCATCGCATCGGGAGCTTGGCTGGGGACTGGGGGATGTTCCACGGAAACGGGATACCAGAGTAAATCCCCAGCTACAAAGGCTACTTGTTGCTTGAGGAGTTGTTTTAGGTTCGTGACTAACCGCACAATCCAGCGATACTGGAGGGTATTTTCCGCCATCGGTTTACCATCGGAGTCGGGATAGAGAATTTGGGGTGGGATAGGAGTTTTAACCATAGTCCCGCTAACTTTTAATCAGGATTTATTTATTATATCGTTCATTTTCGGCAGTTGGTATGGTCTAACCTCATCATGGCTAAGTTATCTGTATCATAAGGCGATCGCCGTCAAACCATATTACAGCTTGTTCAGCAGTGATTTGGTACAGCCCCTCACCCTAAATCCCTCGACCAAAAAGGATCCGGGATTTGAGAGCCGCTCAGTAGGTAGGGTGGGCAGTGCCTCACCGATAATTCTCTTCATCACCAGTAGCAGTATTAGGCACTGCCCACCCTACAGAACTGTACTAAATTACTGTTGAACAAGCTGTAACAATAGCAAGATTGGAAAGAGCAGAGGTATCGCTGACAACAATCATAACCAGCCGCGATCGCGCAGGTGCTGAACATCCTGTTCAAAATCTGCTACATCGTAGTGAACACAGATACCACGCTCTGCCAGCAGCTTTTGAAAGTCCATAATGTCCATCGCCGCAATTGTGCTGGCACGGCTGAGAGAAACCCGCTCTTGCTCAAACAGGGCGACAGCAATTTCCCTCAGCCAGTCCTTCTGATTAAAGGTTTCAGTTTGGCTAAGGCTATCCGGTAGATTCAGAGTAATTTGCATCCACTCACCCTCCCACACTCACATTGATTTTATGGGTCAACTTCAGAATTAGCCAGAGTTTTCCCGGCTCGCGATCCTGACTCAATTATAATCCTGCCGCCGTCAACGCGGATTAATTTTAATATAGATTTTTCTTATGTGTTTTTGTAAATTAACCAGACGATCGCAGTGCGGTTGTGCTACAATTAGTCTGTTGTTCCATTTCACACTTAATTAGCCCCAGCGCTTAATTTATGAGGTAAAGAAACCATGAAAAGTATTAGCTCCAAAGAATTAAGAGTTAATCTTGATAATTTACTCGATGAAATTTTAAGCACCGGGATGCCCCTGGAGATTGAACGGGGAGGGAAGCGGTTTCGCATCATTCCCGTAGAACCGTTAGACAAGTTAGATAAATTGGTGCATCGACCCGAGGTTATTTTAGGCGATGCTGACACTATTATCGATATCAATTGGGAGCAGGAGGTTAATCTTGATCTACCTTGATACTCATGTGGTGGTTTGGCTCTATGCAGGATTAACAGAGAAATTCAGTGATTTAGCGAAGTCTTTGATTAATGCTCATACTCCCTATATTTCACCGATGGTACGTTTGGAGTTAAAATATCTCTATGAAATCGGACGAATTTCAGAATTGCCTGACCCCATTATTGCTGATGTGAGCCATCTCATTGGTTTGAGGATTTGTCAGGAAGATTTTAATCGAGTGATTGGGTATAGTCTGGAATTAGATTGGACTCGTGACCCATTCGATCGCCTTATTGTTGCTCATGCCGCCGTAAATGGGAATATTTTACTGACAAAAGACAACAAAATTTTAGTCAACTATCCCCAAGCCAAATGGGAATAGTTGCTAGTATAGTTCTTAGGGTGGGCAGACACTGCCCACCCTACAGAGGCTAGGTTAATCGCCTTTTCCGACCCAACCCAATTAACAATTTTGCTACCCACCACGCCACACCAGCAAAGGTGAAACTGAGCAGAAATGCCAGAGTAAACGGATGCAGCTTTTCCCCCCGCTGTTCTTGCCCAGGAAAGGTCATCGTTTCCTGAAAAATTAGCCCGGAAGTAGAAGCTACAATGGCCCCCGCTGCAATACCCACACCAATTGACTGGATTTGGTTTTCCAGAATGCGATCGCGTTCTGCTTGGTCAATTTCCACTAATCCCCGAATCGAATTAATTGCCGTATCTAACAGCCGTTCCCCTTGTTGCAGATACACCAAATCCACCTCAATTTGCCGCTGGAACCGTTCAAAGGTGCGATCGGCCTTGTCTCGCCAAATCCCTAAATCACTTTGACTCTTCACCTCCATCCGACTCAGAGTATCGAGATAATTTTGCCGATTAATCTCAATAGTATTCTGGAAAGTTCCCAAACTGCGAATCCGTTGGGAATACCGCAAAGACCAGTCTAATAGATTTTTGATTTCCCATTTCAATAACTTTAAATCTTCGTCCGACAAATCCCGCTGCCCATTATTAGTAATATTACTGGGAACCTTCTTAATCGTCTCTTCTATCTTTTTAATCTCATCCTGAGATGCTTTATATTCTTTGCGGCTATCCCGAAAAATTTCCCGGTTTTTATGATAATATAAAAATAGTTCTGGCAAATCCCATTGAATATCATTCAGCTTATCCGTAGTGGTTTCGTCAAAAATTAATAAAATCAGGATTTGTCCATACCGATGCTGTCGAAAAATACTTTTATATTCATAAATATAACCCCCTAAAAATTCGCCTGATTGGTAAAATGGCGGCGCTTGTTCCAGGGAGTTAATACCCAGAAATTTCTTTAATATATCATCAGCAGTATCTTTTAAACTCTCCGCCTTATCTGGACGATTTTGGGCAATAAAACCACTCAACAAAATTGTACTGCCCCAAAATGCTTGGCTGAGAAGTTCTCGAATTTCATCTTGACTACCTGCATAAGTTCCGACAAAAAAATCCTCTGGGGGTTTCAGTTGGGATAAATCCGAGTAAGAAATCTCATCATCTCCTAACTTTTGCCGACGATAGAGCGTCAAAGAAAAACTATAAGTATCATTGAGAAACTGAGGATAAAGAAATCCCTTATATTTCGGTGGCAAGGCTATCCGGTAAATCCCTCTAGCTTTAGAATCGAGAATTAAATCAAAATTGGCTAATCCCGAATCGAGCATATTCGGGAAATCTTCCCGAAACTTTAAATTAATTTGCTGGCTGTTTTGATCTAAAATCTGGCAGGAGTTTAACAGATTTTGATAGTAAGATGTCACCAATTCAATTTCCAGATGACGTTCAGTAAAATCTGTCAGATGGACGTTTCTTAAGTGATAACTGAATAAGCGGATATTTGGGGCAAAAATAGAATTAATAGTGTGAATGCTCATTTTACTGAGATGGTTGCTGGGATTGGCTTTGGGCAGCTTTGATGGCAGAGCGCAAAGCAGTATTGGTAATGGATTGTTCTGACTCTGAAGGCGGAGGGGGAGTCTCGTTATCTCCTAGAGGGTCTTTTTTTACAGTCTGTAAAGCCTCTTTGATGGGCGCATACTTATGGTTATCTAGCCAAGCTAAAATCACCCCAGCCATCTTTTTATAATCCTCATCTCCGAGTTGAGCCAGATTTTTGTCGAGTTCTGCCCAGGTTTCCGGGGTACAAGCGGCAAATATCGACGGTAACGGTTGCTGGCGCAACATTTCCCAAAATTTACGGACCCGTTTTTTGCTGATTTCATCAATATTTGCAAAAGCCATCATAGCCTCCTGGTTGTGGGGGGGGTGATATTTCCCTACCATCTATTATTGTCCATTGGCTGAGAAAGCAGCCCAATAGCGAGCAAGGGCAAAGGGACGTTCTGGATCGAACAGGAGAAGCTCTTCTTGACAAATCTCAATTTCAACCTCGTCTAATTTTAGCTCGTCTCGTAACCAGCTTAAAACCCCCTCGCGGGAAATGGTGCGTAACCAGGATTGGGCGGCTCGCAATGCCATCACGACTGAACTGTAGCGGGGTAACTCCTGATATAAGCGAATCATCAGGAGGGCGGCGGAAAACTCCTCGGCTTCCCAGAGACTCCCTACCACCGTCCGGGTTCCGGCGAAGAAAAAGGCACTGGCTAACCCTACATAGTCATCGGTTGGGGGAGTTTCCACTAACCCAGTTTTGCAGGCGGACAGGATTAACAGGCGACAATTGGGGATATCCAAACTGGTGAAGATGTCCTGAAAGGTGAGTTTTTCCCGGTTGGCGAGGCGGAGATAGGCTTTGAGGGGTTCATCTTCGTTAAATTCGCCGTGACAGGAAAAGTGAATATAGCGGCTTTGCTGCAAGAAGGCTCGGTTTTGCGGTTGTTCCAGGGCGGTTTTGGTGGCTTCGTCGTGGCTGAGAACCCGTTGGGGGTTGAACAGGCGGCGCAACACTTCTACCTCAAAATCTGCATAGGTGAGGTCTTCCGTCGGGTTTTGCAGGGCAAAGAAAGAGGCGGAGGGTTTTTCTAGGGAAGGACGCTGCTGGAGGTTGTTGAGAATTTGACAACTGGGGGCATATTGCACCGGGAACCAGTCTTGCAGGGGTTTTCCCTCACTCCCGGCCCCTCTCCCAGAGCGGGAGAGGGGAGAAGACGGGACGGGGATGTGCTGGCCCTCACCCCCGGCCCCTCTCCCAGAGCGGGAGAGGGGAGAAGACGGGACGGGGAGAGCGTGGAGGGGGATGAGGTGCAGTTCCCGGTGGGGAATCAGGATGAGGTGTTGAATCTCCGATAATTCAGCCAGAAGGCGGGGGAGTTGCAGGGCACTGCTGAGGGTTTCGAGGCGTTGGGGGAGTTGCTGATTCCAGGTGTCTTCTCCGTAGTCGCTGCGGTAGTCTTGGAGGGCTTGGTCGAGGTGTTGGCGGTCTTCGGCGCTGAAGTGGTGGGGGGTAATCTGGATTTGCTCGTCTCGGCGGGTGACGAGGAAGGCGTAAAAACCGGATTCCGCTTCGGTGGGGAGATACCACGGGATGAGGGCGGTTTGGGTGGGGAGGAGGCGGCGCAAGTCCGGGAGTTGGGCGGGGACTTGTTGGGTGAAGGTGAAGGTGGGGTCGTTGAGTTCCGCGAGCAGGTCTTGGAATTGCTGGTTAGCGGCTTCGAGTTGTTGGCGGATAAGGGTGTCGGGTGAGGGTTGGTTGGGGTATTTTTCGGTGGTGGGGGTGAGGGTGTCCCTGGAGGTGTAGGCGAGTTGTTGTTGGTAGCTGGCGATTTGACGGCGCAGGTCGCTGATGCGTTGTTTTTGGGCGTCGGTGGCGTTTTTGGGGTAGAGGTTGGCGCTGTCGAGGAGTTCGAGGAGGGTGCGGGATTTACTGCGTTCCACGGTGAGCAAGGCTTGGGCGTAGTCTTGGTGGTTGATGCAGGCTTGCACCATTTTTTGATAGATATTGAGGGAGTTGGCGATGAGTTCCCGTTTGGTGGCTTCGGAGGTGGCCCAGTAGCGGCTTTGTTCTATGGCAAGGATGGCTTGGTTGTAACCTTCGATGGCGATTTCCCAGTTTTGGAGGTTGTAACCAAGGTTGCCGAGGCTGTGTCCGGTTCGCAAGCAATCTTGAGGGAAGGAGGAGGGGGTATAGACTAGCAAAGCGGCTTTGTAGGAGCGAATTGCTTGTTTTCGGTTTTCTGCCCGATCGCCTTTGATCCGGTTACGATAGACATTTCCCAAATTATTTTGACTCCTTGCCCAATTTTGGGGAAAGTCTTTAGGGGTATAGATTTCTAATGAAGATTTTAATGCAGCAATGGCTTTTTCTTGGTTTTCTGCCCCATCTCCTTTTCTGCGGTGTAGGTAGGCATTACCCAAATTATTTTGGGTGTTTGCCCAATCTTCAGGAAAATCGGTGCGGGTATAAACTTGCAATGCGGCTTGATAGCAAGCGATCGTTTGTTCCAGATTATGTGCTTTTTCTCACAGGATGCGGTCAAAGTAGGCAATTCCCAGATCGTTTTGGGTCATTGCCCATTTTTGAGGATAAGCATCATAAGTATAAAATTTTAATGCTTCTTTATAGTATGCGATTGCTTTTTCTAGATTCTGCTTTTTCTCACCTATCATCCGATGACTATAAGCCAGCCCTAAACAAATTTTGGTATCTGCCCAATCGGACAAACTCCGCTGATTCTGATGTAGTTGTAAGGCTGCATTGTAACAGGCGATCGCTTTCTCTATATTTTCTCCTCGTTCTCCTTTGATCCGAAATAAGTAGGCATTTCCCAGATTTTGCTGAGTCATTGCACATGGTTCAGGAAAAGTCTCTGGTTGATAGACTTCTAATGCTTTTTGGTAATAGGCGATCGCCCGCTCTAGGTCTTCTGCTCGCTCTCCTCGGATGCGATTACAGTAAGCCACTCCAAGGTGCATGTGGACACCTGCCCACTCTCGGGGAAATTGTTGGCGTTTATATACAACTAATGCAGCGTTGTAACAGGCGATCGCTTTTTCTATATTTTCACCCACATCTCCGGCTATGCGGTTTCTATAAACAATTCCCAGATTATTTTGGATTCCTGCCCATTCATTCGGGTAATTTGTGGCTGTAAAAAATTGTAAGGCTGCCGTATTACAAACTATAGCTTTTTCTAAATTATCTCGCCGATTTCCTTGAATGCGATCGTTGTAGCTTAATCCCAAAACTCCTTGTATATCTGCCCATTCTTTAGGCATTTCATGCTGCTTAATACATTGTAATGCCCCTTGGCAAAGGGCAATAGCAATTTCAATCTTATTAGACCGAATTCCAAATGGAACTTGGCAAATATCCATTGCCAAGTTCTTCATTAACAGCCCCAAAGTTTGACTGTCCTTAGAATGTGTCCGTGAAATCTTGGGGTCAAACCATTGGGAGATATATTCGGCAAAGGTAAGGTCGAGTTGGTCTTGATGTTTTTCCAAGAAAGGATAAACTACTCTGGGGTCGCTGTTGCTTTCAAGTTCAACTTGCAACAGTGACGTGAAAAATTGGCGATACTCTTCCTCTATGGCAGTGTATTGAGATTGTCTAGGTTCATTACCACCTCTAGATGCTTGCTGCTTCAGATATTCTGCCACCTGTTCCGTCAGATTTCGCAAAAACAGCGCTTTTTCCTGTTCCCCGGATTTCTGCAAATGTGCCGCCAGCAACCCGCACACCAGCATAAACCACTCATCCACCAAATCCAGGGACTGGTCAAGAATTCGGTTTGCCTCACGGGGAGATGCGAGGAGTTGTTCCACCAGCTTGACATAGGCTTTGATGCGTTGTTCTTCATCCATAGCAAGGCACCGGGTAGGGGACACTATCCCGATTTTACCCCATCCCCACGACGCAGAAACCGGGTTTCTTGCTTAAATTTTTGTGAATAAACAGAGAGACTGGTAGAAACCCGGTTTCTTGAACCCTCCCGCGACTCCCAGAAACCGGGTTTCTTGCTTAAATTTTTGTGAACAAACAGAGAGACTGGTAGGAACCCGGTTTCTTGAACCCCCCCACGACGCAGAAACCGGGTTTCTTGCTTAAATTTTTGTGAATAAACAGAGAGACTGGTAGAAACCCGGTTTCTTGAACCCTCCACCGCGACTCCCAGAAACCGGGTTTCTTGGTTAAATCTTGGTGAAAAAACAGAGAGACTGGTAGAAACCCGGTTTCTTGAACCCCCACCGCGACTCCCAGTGCGATAAAGGGCGAAGCAAAAGCGTACCAGTCTTTCCGTTTCCCTCTCGATATTTGGGCGCTTTTGCTTCGCCCCTACAAGATTTATATGAATTTGTTTTTAAATTAATTTTCTCGTATGAATAAAAATTTTGGAGAGTGGGCAGTAGGGGCGATTCGCGAATCGCCTACTCCCAGGGGTTTCTTGCTTAAATCTTGGTGAAGAAACAGAGATTTTGCCAGAAACCCGGTTTCTTTCGCCTCCAACCATTAAGCAAATCCTAATCCACCCAATTCTCCAGATTCAAACCATCAACCCGGCTAAACTCTTTAAGATTATTAGTCACTAATATCAGTCCCCGATTTACCGCCTGAGATGCAATCAGTAAATCATAACTGCCAATAGGTTGTCTTCGTTGCTCTAAAATAGCTCTAATTTCACCAAATTTTTGAGCATCTTCTGGAGAAAAATTCACTATCTGAAACGGGGAACAAAAGCGATTTAAGGTTTCTCGATTGCGCTGTGGATTTTGGCTCTTTGCTGCTCCATATTCTAGCTCTGCCAAAGTAATAATAGAAAGCCCAATCTCTCTAGGCGCAATCTTTTGCAATCGCTCTTTAACCAGCAGAGGTTTTTGTTTGATGACATAAATACAAATGTTAGTATCGAGTAAAAATTTCATTCAAAAATATCCTCTCTTGCCGGGATTTGAGGTTGTTCTCGAACTTCCAAAAAGTCCGGACTAAACTGAGATAAATTATGCCACCAAGTTTCATCAAAACATGGCTGCTCCTGAGAATCTTGCTCCTGAGTTGCCCGATCGTCAGCCATCACCTGATTAATATAGGCTAAAACCTGAGCCACCTGGGATTCCGGGAGGGTTTGAATCGCTTGAATCAGTTGTTCTCTAGCTGTCATCTGTTGCGCACCTCTATGACGTGGGCATTGTCTAATTTCATCAGAACTCAACTCTCACCCATTATAACTTCTAACGCGACCCAGAAACCACTCAGAAACCGGTTTTCTTTGTTAACTTTTGTTTAAAAAACAGAGATATTGATAGAAACCCGGTTTCTTTACTCCCACCCCACCGCGACTCCCAGAAACCGGGTTTCTTGCTTAAATCTTGGTGAAGAAACAGAGATATTGGTAGAAACCCGGTTTCTTGACCCCAAGGATAATCATAAAATTTCACTATCCCACAACCCTGATTTAATGTCTTGGATGTCCTCTGCTAAATCATCTTGGTCGTATTGCCGAACCACATGATTTTCGCCCAACAATTTTTGAAATTCCCACACAGAATAATTCAACAAACGACGTGCTTGCCCAAAGGTAAATATATTGTTTTCATAAAGCTGCATAGCAATTTGTTCTAAAACTGCCCTCTCCCCTTGCTCAATTAATTCGATGGGAATTTGGATATTAATCCCTTGCATCTATCATCACCTCATCATTGCAAAATACATTTATAGTGATTTCAGAGAACAATGAGACCCTCGATATTGCCCTCTATCCCCCAACCCCTTTCTCCCAAAAAGGGAGAAAGGGGAGCAAGAGGGGGGATGGGTTTTGTCTGTGATTCTCCCCTCTCCCTACCTGGGAGAGGTTAGGGGGTGAGGGCAATATCGAGTG
>JACCEE010458826.1_pt1 | contig 10542 bp, 11 predicted proteins | sample 7449931 | NCBI WGS metagenome assembly JACCEE01 (sample SAMN15323457, study PRJNA562643) | freshwater metagenome | isolation source: river surface water | place: USA:Blue River Watershed | collected 2017-08-19 | reverse complement strand
TCAATTCATACAATTCAGGCAAAAAATAACATTCTTGCTGCATTTTTTCTTGCAATTGTTCAATCGAAATTTGCGCCTGATTAACTTGTTTTTTGGCTATGCGCATTTTGCTGACAATGCCAATCGCTAAAAATTGTCCCATAATTTCACCTTTGTTAGGTTAATAACCGTGTTTCTAAAAATTGTTTAAATTTCCAAACCTAAAATTTCTTGTAAATCCGCAACAGACAAATTCGTCAATTGTGCAATAGATTCTAACGACATCCCCATTTGATACGCTTTCCGAGCCGTTTCATATTTTTCCTCTAATTTCCCTTTTTGCTCTCCTTCTTGTATTCCTGCCAATTTCCCTTCCTCATGCGCCGTATCAATCGCCCCTTTTATTTTACCAATTTGCAAGCCCTGATATTCATAAATATCCAACTCATTGCGCGTCCATTGATGCTGCTGCGCAATTTCGTAAGCCTGTTTTAATGCTTCGGTATCAGCATTACTCGGAATATGCTCTAAACTGCTGGCATTTTTCATAATATAAATCCATTTATCGCTAACTGACGTTAATTCATTTTCCTGCTTAGTGAATTTGGGTAATTCAATAAAATTAAACTCTAAATCTTTTAAATTATGCTGCTGATTTTCCGTATTTAAAATTAAATGCCGCGATAAATAATGCGCATGGTCAAAAATCTTAAAATCCAAAATACCTAAAAAAATCACCGGTTTTAGCAAATGATATTTTTCCGTTTTTTCTAACTGCTGACTATACGCTTTGCTGCTGTAATAAATAGCGCGTTTATAAAAACCTTTATCTTTATCCACCTGCATTTCCACAATAAATTCATTATCGTGCTGGTCTTTGGCTTTTATATCCAGCGTAGTTTCTTTTAAATCCTCCAAATGGGGAGCTTGATACGGATTTAATAATTGAATTTCTGTGATTTTATATTCAAGATTCAGCGTTTCATTTAAAAACTCAATCAAAATAGCTTTGTGAGCATCACTGCCAAAAATTTTTTTAAAGGCAATATCCGCCGTTGGGTCAACGAATTTCATTATAATAACCTCGCTTCTAAAATCTGTTTAAATTTACGCAAAATAGCAATAATCTGTAATAAATCATTGTGCTTTGTGCAATCATAACTTTCAGAAATAAAATAACTTTTCCCTTCCAAAATCACAAAACTCCACAATTTCCCTATCACTTCACAACCATACATCGGAAATTGATGTTGATTTAATTCCTGCGCAATTAATAAAGCCTCTAATAATTGCGCCATTGAATCGCCGGTTGGCTTTTTGTGCGGTTTATATTCCTGAAAATGAAAATAAGGCAACTGTGGCGTATCAAATACCCCTTTGGCAATCATAAAATCGGTTTTGGTTTTCAAAAAATGCCCTTCGACATTCGCTTGTACCGTGCGTTCAAAATAAGAATTAAATTGTTCGCCATTGATTAGATTTCCTAAGCGTAATACGAAAGCAATAAAGCGCATTTTCAATTCTTCTTCATGCCAACTATCTATATTTTGTTTTGCATCGGTCAAAATCATTTCAAACAAAGCTTGTTCGACAGTATCAAGTGTCGTTTCACAATTGAGCCATTCTTGCAATAACGCGTTTTTTTCCTGACCAACATTACGTTTTAAATTGTAAATGACAATTAAATCCGCTTCTGAATAATTGCGTACTTTATTTTGTTTTTCCATGATAGTGTCAATAAATGTTAATTTAGTAAATCGTGTTTCTAAAAATTGTTTAAATTTTCAAACCTAAAATCTCTTACAAATCAGCATTCTGTATTAAAATTAACTTGTCCTTTGAATTTTTTAATTCCGCTACTTTATATTTTTTAATTAATTCCTCTAAAGCCAAAACAATCACTTGAGTAGGTGTTTTGGCATTGGCTAAAAACATGGCTTCTTCAATCAGTTCATCGGGTAAGTCAATTGTGATTTGCATGGCGTTTTCTCTTTGTATCAAGAAAGACAAGTTTTCTCGCTGTGTCATTTAGAAAATATGCTTTTAAAATTCACTTTAACGCCTTCAGATTCTACTTCGCTATTATAAACAATTCGCTCGCCGGATTCTGTCGTTATAAAAATGCTGCGTGTATAAGGCTCAACTGTCCAAACAGTTTTAATATCGGACTTAATCATGCGTTCTGCTTTTTCTAAAAGGGTTTGAATATTTTGGCTACTTGAAATCACTTCAATAGCTAATATCGGCATTAATGGTAATTTATTAATATCACGCGAAAAATTAGGATTAATCATTTCAGCAGGATAAATACAAATATCCGGCGTTATTTCATTATCAATATCCAATGTTAATTCAGTTAAAACTTCAATATGCGGATAGGCAAAAAGCTGGCGCAGAATTTGGCTGCAAATGTAGCTGTGATTTAATGATGGCATTTTTTCAGATTCCTTAGCAGGGGGAAATTCTATATCTAACATGATTTTTCTATAGGTTTGGGTTGATACGATTTTCTCTTTAGGTTAAGAAAGATATATTTTTAAGGGGGTGGTTATGTTGGGTTACTCGCTTTATTTAGAAAATATGCTTTTAAAATTCAATTTAACGCTTTCAGATTCTACTTAGCTTTTTCCATTACATTCATCAATCGCGTTTCTAAAAACCGTTTAAATTTGCGGCTTATCATAAAAATCTGCAATCGTTTGTAATGCACCTAACAAACACGGCAAATCCTGCATAGTGTAACGCTCACTATCAATAAGCAACATATTCTCTTCTAAACGCAAAAACACCCATTGATAACCATCGGTCACTGCACCATAAATAATTGGATACGGTTCATTTTTTCGCTCATTAAATAGTTTTGCCGCATACATTTCCGCGCCGCATTGTCCATACCAATTATCTACATTTTCATCTTTCGCTTCAAACATAGCGATAACAGGGGCTGCAATATGTAAAGAAAAATGTTTGGTAAATAAAAAATCACAACGTCCTTTTAGAGCTTTTTCAGGTAACACATCAAAGGTATTGCCGGAAAAATATTGTAATTTATTAGGATTATTCTGCATCCATTCGACTAAAATTGGCGTAACAATGAGTTCAGAGCGGGCTTTTTCAGAATTAATGGGTAATAAGTTATTTCGTTTTAATGCCTCTTGCAAAAAATCAGAAGGCTGAATAACTTGATTGCATAAGTTTAAAGCTCTTTTGGTATTATCAATATTACAATTTTCTTGTAACGCTTTTAAAGAATAATCAGAATAACTGCGTAATTTTTTCATTTCTAATATCTGTTTTATTTTAGACAATAACTGTGTTTCTAAAATTTATTAGTAAATATTCGAGCATAAGTTTTACAGCATTTTGAACTACCGGATGTCAGGCTTTGCCTGACACAGCAAACAAAAAGCGTACATTCCAAAACTTTTATTCGACTACTTAATGTAATCTGCGCTAAATTAAAGCGTAATTTTTATAATCTGGCTAATAATTCTGCTTTTTTAGCACTGTATTCGCTGTCAGTTAAGACACCTTTATTGTTTAAATCAGCTAATTTTTCCAGTGCGGAAAAAATATCGGCTTTTTGATTAACAATCGTTTTATCAATGTGATTGGTTTTATGATTTTCTGTTGCAATCGGTGCTTGTGTATGCTGATTATTCGGCTGAATAATTGGCAAGCAATCCACCGTAACCGTACCGTGTTGACTGGTAAATGTTATCGAGCCGTCTCCTGCTTGCTGCTGGGAAAATCCTGTTATCCGATGGTCAAGCGTATCGTAGAGTGTGAGTTGTCGGTTTATTTCAATGGCCAATCGCTTAATGCTTGCAAAATAGGCGTACTTGATATGATTTTGTGAACCTGTGCTATTGGGAGTCGGTAAATCCTTTGGCCACCAAGGTTCAAAAGTGTCCAGCGGTATCAACAGACTCGCCATTGGTGCGCTGTTAAAGTTGTTTTGCTGTTGTTGCGTATTGCTAGAATAGGGCGGATAGGTTGGCGATTGCGTCTGAGAAGAAACGTCTGCTGAACAGTTAAGCTGTGACACAGATAAAGCGGCTAGTTCTGCACACAAATTGGCAATTTTATTTTTTAAGGCATGGTTAAACATATCGGCGGTCATAATCATGCCGTTTTGCATCCATTGTCCAGTTCCCCCAAATTCAGGATGATTAAACTGTGCCATTGAGCCGTTGCCATTCAGAATAGCTTGCCACAAATTATGTACCGCCACCGAGCTGAACTGATAGCGTTGTGCCAAGGTGTCAATAATTTGTTGCGCGTTAGCGGTAAGTGGTTGCATAAAAAGAGACTCTCAAGTTAAAAAAAATTATCCGTCCACCTACTGTCTGCTGTGTTTTACCAATGTATTTTGGCTTTGTTTTAATAAAACACTGTCTCTGTATGACAGAAATTATGAAAACTTCGCACCGCAGTGTAAACGATTTTCTAATGTGTAAAGCCCATCGGCTGATTAACACACGGTTGTTTAATGCTGGGATTATAATCCGCATTTGTAACTGATGATAGTTGCTTCGGCGGCGTTAAGAACTTCAAGGTGGTAAAAAATATGGTTTAATTTGGGGGTTAGCTCGTTGAGACGTGACACTGTGTTTTTATTGGGTATCGTCAATATTTTGTAATATTTTCAGCGAGTTATTTTTTGTCGTGTACAGCACTAAGAATGGTAAAAGGCTATATAATGGTTTAAATATTCCGTTAGTAGCTTTATAGCCTTTTCTATAAAATTGGAAACAAATTCCTTATACCGTCATTGATGCACAATAACGACAATAATTTTCACCTTAATTTCTACAGGACACCAGATGGCAACTATTTTTTTTCAAGGCAAACCATTAAACACTTGTGGCGAGTTACCCGCGATAGGTAGCATTGCGCCGGATTTTGCATTAGTCAACAGCAAATTAAAAGACGTGACGTTAGCCACTTACGCCGGCAAACGCAAAGTATTAAACATTGTGCCGAGTTTAGATACCCCAACTTGCGCCACCTCCACACGCAAATTTAATGAAAAAGCCGCCAGCTTGCACAATACCGTAGTGTTAGTGATTTCAGCCGATTTACCTTTTGCACAAGCACGATTTTGTGAAGCGGAAGGCATTAAAGATGTCATCGCTTTATCGACATTTCGTGCCAGTTTTGGCAAAGATTATGGCGTAGAATTGATTGATTCAATTTTAAAAGGCTTAACAGCCCGCGCAGTGATGATTCTTGATGCGAACAATCAAGTGCTTTATACCGAATTAGTCGCTGAACTTGCGGATGAGCCGGATTATGCAGCGGCGTTAGCGGTGTGTTCTAAAGAATAAAAAATAAATGTACGGGGATATTGTTAAATTATAAGTTATTGATATATAATTATTTTTAATATCCCTGCTACGCCATTATTTGTAACACAAACTAATTTGCCACCTCTTCGATAAATTTAGGTTTCACGGGGACGGTAGATTTTTTCGTTGCAATGACTTTACCCTCTTTAGTGGTTTCATCAATTTGCTCACCGGTTAAAAAATTAGTGCTTTTGGAAGATGAATTTAGCGTAAGTCTATCTACAACTACACTGTCTTCACCAATCAACAAAAACTTTTTTGTTGCCGGCTCATAGCGAAAGCGTTGGGTTATATTTTGCGTTTCGCGCGAACCGGTTAAATGCTCAACAACTAACACGCCTTTTTGTATTTGAATCTCTGCATTAGTTCCCATCGTGCCAAAACAACTCGGACATAATAACAGCTTTTCCGCTACCGCGACTTTATGCAGGCTATTGTCTGGCTGTTTTAATACAATCACTAAGATTCTTTGCACATCGGCATCTGCGGAAACCGGTTTTTTTTGAATTAATTCCAATACCGTATCGACATGACTGTCTTGATTTAAGTCACCGTCTATTTTTTTCTCAATTTTCCAATTATCCGGGACAAACCCGTCTATTGTTTTAGCGTGTTCGGGAATTTTTGCCGCAAAAGTTGTACTTTGTTCGGCAATAACCGTTTGTGAAAGTAACATCAATAATAACAAGAGCTTTTTCATCATTTATTTTCCTTTAATTTACATGGGGTGATTTTAGCGGTTGTGGTTAAATTAGCGACGCAATTTTTGCTGTCCGGTCAGAGCGTTATAGCATACCTATTCTCGATAATCTGCCATTATACGCCATGTGTTATGCAGAAACTGTTTTGCCGTTGTTGCAAAAAACTTGTCACGGTTTAAACAAAGTTTTATGGTAGCCTACACTTGTATTTTTTTAGGAGAATATTATGGGGCTAGTAAAAGATACGGTCGCAGCAGTGCCTAAAGGTGGTTTTATAAAGTATCTGGGCATTGGTTTTGCGATATTTATAGCGCTGTCGGGTTCAGTTTATGTGGTTGACCCGTCGGAAATGGCCAATGTGCGGCGTATGGGAAATGTGGTGTATAAAGAACCGGTTGGGGCAGGGCCGCATTTAAAAATTCCATTTATTGATACGGTGGATGTGGTGCAGGTGAGTTTAACCACTTTGCATATTCCGCCGTTTGATGTAAATACCATTGATAATCAAAAAATTACCTTGGATATGAATTTTAACTACACAATTCCGCGCAATAAGGTGAATCATTTGCTGTATGAAGTCGGGCAAACCGGCAATGCAGACGTAGCAAGCAGTATTATTCCGGTGGTAAAAGACCGTGCCGGTCGGGTATTTAATCGGCAAAATACTACTTCGATTTCGCAAAACCGTGAGGCGATTCAAAATCAAGTCACCCAAGCGGTGTTTACGGCGATGACCGAACAATTCGGTTTGCAACCGCATAGTTTGCAGATTGCACAAATTATTTATTCGCCGACCTTTGTGCAATCGAATGAAAATGCCGTGCGGGCAAAAAATGATGCCGTCGCCGAGCAGAATAAACAAGTGGTAGAAACGGCTAAAGCACAGCAAAAAGTGATTGCCGCCAAAGGGCAAGCGGATTCGGCGATTGAGTCTGCAACCGGTGCGGCAAAATCGGCAGTTATTCGTGCAGAAGCGGATAAAACCAAGCAGATTTTAGACGGTGAAGGGCAAGCAGCACGGTTAAAATTAGAAATTTCAGCGTTTAATAATAACCCGGACTTGTATATTCGTTATTTACAAGCCAGAGCGCAATTGCAGTGGAACGGGCAATCCCCGCAAGTGGTGGGTGGTTCAGGTAGTCAACAGGCAATTGTCGTACCCATTACAACAGGAGGACGTTAATGCAGGTAGATAGTGTGATTCATGCGCGGTGGATTATTCCGGTAGAGCCGGAGTCCACCGTGTATGAGAATTTTAGTTTGGTGGTGAATGAGGGAAAAATTGTGGATTTGTTGCCGACGGAGTTGGCGCGACAACAGTATCAGGGTGATGCGGAACATAATTTAACTGAACACGCACTGATTCCGGGTTTGATTAATTGCCATACTCATGCGGCAATGACTTTGCTACGCGGGATTGCCGATGATTTGCCATTGATGGAGTGGTTAGAAAAGCATATTTGGCCATTGGAAAAAAAATGGATGGATACCGAGTTTGTTAAAGTGGGGACGGATTTGGCGATTGCAGAAATGTTACGCAGCGGCACAACCTGTTTTAATGACATGTATTTTTTTCCGCAAGTGACGGCGCAACAGGCGATAACGCATGGCATTCGTGCGTGTTTGGGGCTGGTGATGATTGAGTTTCCAAGCGCGTGGGCAGACAATGCCACGGAGTATTTGGACAAAGGGTTGGCGTTGCATGAATGTTTGCGCGAGCAGCCGTTGATTACCACTGCTTTCGCGCCGCACGCGCCTTATACCGTGTCCGATGCGTCATTTAAAACAATTTTAGCCCATGCCCAGCGGCTTCAGCTACCGATTCACACGCATTTGCATGAGTCGGCACACGAAATTGTGCAACAACAGGCGCAAAGCGGACAAACGCCTTTGCAACGGCTACACGATTTGGGGGTGTTAAATTCACGTTGTATTGCGGTACACATGACGCAGTTAACCGACGCAGATATTGCGCAGGTGGCGAAAATTGGTGTGCATATTGTGCATTGTCCAGAGTCGAATTTAAAACTCGCCAGCGGTTTTCATCCGTTGGCGAAGTGTTTAGCAGCGGGGATTAATGTGGCATTGGGAACTGACGGCGCGGCGAGTAATGATGATTTGGATATGCTCGGTGAAATGCGGACTGCGGCTTTACTGGCAAAAGGAGTGGCTAATGATGCCAGTGCGGTCAGTGCGATGACGGTGTTAAAAATGGCGACCTTAAATGGCGCGAAGGCGTTGGGCTTGGAACAGGTGTGCGGTTCGCTGGAAATCGGTAAAGCGGCGGATGTAGTGGCGATTGATTTGGATTGTTTAAATACTTTGCCGTTGTATCAGCCAATTGCGCAAATTGTTTATTCAGGGTCTCGGCAACAAGTCACCGATGTGTGGGTGGCAGGAAAACAGTTAGTGAAACAGCGGCAATTACTGACCTTTGATGAAACGGTGCTGAAAATGCAGGTGCGACAATGGCAACAGCGTTTGGTGGAGCAGGTGTGAGGGTCAAGTAAAAGCGGACACTTTTTAACTAACCAACTTATTTTGGATAGTTGCCACTGTGTCATGCCTATAACCCTATCCGACAATACACAACGCTAAACTCTTGCTAAAATAGGAAAAAGATTATCAGGATTGAATATGACAATAGGTTATAAAATCACCACACACCATTACGACACCCTCGTCGTCGGTGCAGGCGGAGCTGGATTACGCGCCACGTTAGGGATGGCGGAAAAAGGGTTAAAAACCGCGTGCCTTTCTAAAGTGTTCCCTACCCGTAGTCACACGGTGGCCGCGCAAGGCGGTATCAGCGCGGCATTGGGCAATATGGGCGAAGATGACTGGCGTTGGCACATGTACGACACCGTTAAAGGTTCGGATTGGTTAGGCGACCAAGACGCGATTGAATACATGTGCCGCGAAGCCATTCCTGCCATTATCGAATTGGAACACTATGGCGTACCGTTTTCGCGTACCGAAGACGGGCGTATTTACCAACGCGCGTTTGGCGGCATGACCACCCATTTTGGCAAAGGGGCAGCGCAACGTACTTGCGCGGCGGCTGATGTCACAGGACATGCTATTCTGCATACCTTGTATCAGCAAGCGTTAAAACATAAAGCCGAGTTTTTTGTCGAATACATCGCCTTGGATTTAATTATGGACAACGGTGAATGCAAAGGCGTATTGGCGTGGTGTTTAGAAGACGGCTCATTACATATTTTTCGCGCCCACGTCACGGTATTAGCCACCGGCGGTTATGGGCGCAGTTATTTTTCCTGCACCTCCGCGCATACTGTCACTGGCGATGGCAACGCGATGGTGTTACGCGCAGGCTTGCCGCTGCAAGATATGGAATTTGTCCAATTTCACCCGACCGGTATTTATGGTGCCGGTTGTTTAATTACCGAAGGTGTGCGTGGTGAAGGGGGCTATTTGACCAATTCAGAAGGCGAGCGATTTATGGAACGCTACGCACCGAATGCCAAAGATTTAGCCTCGCGTGATGTGGTTAGCCGCGCGATTACCTTAGAAATTCGCGAAGGGCGCGGCGTGGGTAAACACAAAGACCACGCTTTTTTACATATTGAACATTTAGACCCCGCGATTATCAAAGAACGCCTGCCCGGGATTTCTGAAACCGCGCGGATTTTTGCCGGTGTGGATGTTACCAAACAACCGATTCCGATTTTACCCACCGTGCATTACAACATGGGCGGCATTCCCACCAATTACAAAGCCGAAGTCGTGACGTTAAAAGACGGCAATCCCGATGCGGTTGTGCCGGGCTTGATGGCTATCGGTGAAGCGGCGTGTGTGTCGGTGCATGGCGCAAATCGTTTGGGTTCTAATTCGTTACTGGATTTAGTGGTATTTGGACGCGCGGCAGCGATTCGCTGTGCGGAATTAATCAAACCCAGAACTACACATTCACCTTTAAAATCAGATAGTTGTGAACAAGCCCTTGCGCGTTTTGACCGCATTAGACAGGCAAAGGGGTCACAAAAAACCGCTGATATTCGCCTCGCGATGCAAAAAACCATGCAAAACCATGCCACTGTGTTTAGAACCGGTGAAGTATTAGCGCAAGGAATGCAGCAGTTACAACAAGTTCGGATAAGTTTTTCGGAGGCACAAATTCAAGATAAGTCATTGATTTGGAACACTGATTTAGTCGAAACGCTAGAGTTAGATAATTTATTGGCACAAGCAACCGTCACCATTGCCGCCGCCGCTAATCGCACGGAAAGTCGTGGTGGTCATGCGCGGGAAGATTATCCAGAACGTGATGACGAAAACTGGTTAAAACACACGCTGACATGGTTAGATAATCAGCAATTGCGCATTGATTATCGTCCGGTGCATCTTTACACGCTTACCGATGAAGTGCAGGTTATTCCACCGAAAAAGAGGGTCTATTAATGGTCGAGTTTGCGTTACCAAAAAATTCACGTCTACAAACAGGCAAAGCATTTCCCGCGCCGGTGGGGGCTAAACGCTTGAAAAAATTT
>JACCEE010332101.1_pt1 | contig 10542 bp, 12 predicted proteins | sample 7449931 | NCBI WGS metagenome assembly JACCEE01 (sample SAMN15323457, study PRJNA562643) | freshwater metagenome | isolation source: river surface water | place: USA:Blue River Watershed | collected 2017-08-19 | reverse complement strand
TGTTTTTCAAGTAGTTCAATGGCTTCTGTATATGTTACTCTACCAAAATCAGAACTTGCAACTGCTTTCAAACGATCAATTAATCCCTTGTCAATAAACTGATTAAAGAACTCCATCTCTTCCGGTGCATTCTCAAGTACATAATGAATAATGTATTTAATCATGCTTTCTGCAAGCATCATATCGTCATCTAAATCTGCAAATGCGATTTCTGGTTCAATCATCCAAAATTCTGCTGCATGACGGGTTGTATTGGAATTTTCTGCTCGAAAAGTAGGTCCAAAGGTATAGATATTCTTAAATGCCATTGCATAGGTTTCCCCATTTAACTGTCCACTTACTGTCAAATTGGTCTGCTTTTTGAAAAAGTCATTCGTATAATCCACTTTTCCCTCATCGGTAAGTGGAATATTATTAAGATCTAACGTTGTCACATTGAACATCTCGCCAGCTCCTTCACAGTCACTTCCTGTGATAATTGGAGTATGTACATAGACAAAATCACGTTCTTGGAAGAACTGATGAATCGCATATGCAACCAACGAGCGAACTCTGAATACCGCTTGAAATGTATTGGTTCTAGGACGAAGATGTGAAATTGTACGAAGGTATTCAAGGGTGTGGCGTTTCTTCTGCAGCGGGTAATCACTAGGACAATCACCTTCTACCATCACCTGTGTTGCCTGAATCTCGAATGGCTGCTTCGCCTGTGGTGTCGGTGTAAGAACACCTGTTACAACAAGTGCTGCTCCAACGCCAACTTTTGTTATATCCGAGAAATTACTCATCTTGTCTTCACTATATACGATCTGAAGTGGCTCAAAAAAGGTTCCATCATTCATTACGATGAATCCAAAATTCTTCGCATCTCTGTTAGAACGCACCCATCCACCAATCGTAATTTCTTTGTTCATATACTGTTCTTTGTTCTTAAAAATGTCTCTAATTGATATCAAATCCATCTCAAAACCTCTTTTCTTTAACTTAAGCCTAAGCACCTAAAACACGCCCATGCCAACTTAAAAATTATACACTCCCTCTAATAAATTATCAACCCGTTTTATTGTTCGTTTGTGCATTATATTGTATCAACTATATTGTGTTCATCTCAATGATTACTTTCCCAACTGCACTGCCTTCTTTGAGATATTGTATGGCATTTATTGTTTCCGATACTGGAAAATGCTGATCAAGAATTGTCTTTATATGTCCTTTGGCAACTAAATTGGACATTTCTTCCAAATCCTTGGTATTTGGTTTCGACATCAATACCTTTAGTTTCTTGTTACCAAGAGACATGAATCCGCCAAATAGCATGAACTTTATAATTTGTTTCATGGACCCTCCAATACAAATACATCTTCCATTTCGATTTAGGAGTTTCTTATATTCACGCATTGGGTAATTCCCATTAATTGCCAAAATCAAATCATAGGTTTCCACTTTGGGATCAACATCTTCTAGTTTATAATTCAGAACCCTCTCTGCCCCTAGCATCTTAAGGAGTTCTACATGTTTGGTTCCACAAAGTGCACTCACATGCGCCCCATAATAGATGGCAAGTTGGGTGGCATAGATTCCAACACCTCCACCAGCTCCATAAATGAGTACCTTTTCACCCTTTTGTACCTTGCCAAGATCTCGTATTCCCTGCAACGCAGCCACGCTTGCCACTGGAAGGGCTGCCGCACTTTGAAACGTTAATTCCTGTGGTTTAAGAACAAGCTGATTCATAGGTACAACAGCATATTCACTAAAACCGCCCATCCCCGAAGAGGATAGGTCTGCTAGAATATGATCTCCTTTTTTGAAATCACTCACACCTTCACCTTAAGTTCTCTCGTAAATGCGTCCTTATTTGGGTTCTTCTTCACGCTGGAATACCTCCTCTAACTTACAACCAAAAACATCTGCTAATTGAAATGCAAGCTCTAGTGAAGGCGAATACTTACCCGCTTCAATCGCTAATATCGTTTGTCTAGAAACACCTACTTTTTCTGCAAGCTGTTGTTGCGTCATTTCATTTGCAAAAAAACGTAGCGTTCGTATTTGATTTTTAAATTTAATTTTATTAGCCACGTCAAACACCCTTTCTATAATAGTAGATCTGCAAAACGCCCTCTAAAATCGACCCAAGTGCAAATGCAAAAAATAGAATCTGCAGCAATGCCACTACTGACGAATTGAACAGATAGGTTACTAGTGCCATTACAAATCCAACACCCACTGTGATATAGCCTGCCTTCATGGCTTTCAGTTCAATCAACTTAGACATTTCGTCTTCCACCATGTCAATTGCCAACGTTCTCTGTGCTTCTTCTGACATAGATAATAGTATATGAAACAAAACCTGAATTACAATACTAAACACAACACCAATTACAATAAAAAGCAGCATCGTTTTTGCCCAAAAAGTGACTTCTCCCTCACCGGCAATACCTACTTTTAATTTACTATATGCATAGATGCAATATGCTATTAGCAACAAGATTCCCGAAACAATGGATGCAATGGTTTTCTTTTCTTGATATGACATAATCCTCACTCCTATTCTTTTACAAAACGAACTTGTACTAAATATCGTGTTAACTGTTATAAGCTAATTGTATATCTTACATTACTCAATGTCAAGTATTCTTTACATTCCAAATCGTAAAAAACGAGATTTCATACCACAATTAATGCGCATGGCTCCTAAAATCTCGTCTCACGTAAATAGTCAATCAGTATTTTCAGCTTTGAACTTGGATTTATTTGTCTGTCTCTGCAGAAGTTAAACATCCATATCTTTTCACTTTCACTGTAAGGATCCTTCCAAAAACGTCTCATAAATCCTTTTAATTTTGATTCTAAAATCCAATTCATTTCACCTTGAATACATATCTCATTAAAATTCTTTACTAATTTATCCTGCCCTATTTTCCCCTCTAAATAGTCTAATATTAACAATTCAAAGAAAGCAAACGGCATGACATCGGAGTCAGGGATTCTCATAAGCGTATAATGTGGTCCCCTTTCTTTTATATCATCTGTTACTAAACATATACAACCAAGTGTTTTAGCCAGAGCAATTGCATATACTTCTCCGAGGTCACCAATATCAAAAAGAATTTTGTGCTCCTCGACATGTTTTTGAAAAACAGGATACAATCCAATTTCTCGGAAATAATCGTCTGAAATCAATTCTATTTTTCCGAATTGAACATCCGCATCGAACAATTCAATTACTCGACTTCCTGCATGATTTACCATTTCGTGATTTCTAATAAAACTATATACCAACAACTTATCAAATCGCTCAAATAAAACTTCCTGAAGATTCGCTTTATATAAATGAATAATTACATTTGTATCTAGGGATGCTTTCATCATTCCATCCCCCTTAGCAAATCTTCAAAAGTATCCTGTTTCTCATCCAGTTCTTCTAATACAACAACATCACCAACACATAAGTCTACGTATTTTAATGCCTTTTCAAGACTTTCTTTTGGGATTAATTTTTCATTATAATTCGATATTACCCATTCAATAAATTCAGCCGGTATTTTTTTTGTGCCCGTTTTTTTACATAAATCAACATTTCCACCAATTACGTCTAGTAATTTTGTGGCTGAACATTCTGTTTTTTCAACTTTCAATTTATTAAATTGCTCATCATCAAGGAGTTTCAAGCTTCTTAAACGAATAAGAACCATATCATAGCTTATACTAAAAGCAGTTTGTATTCTTGCAATGTCTAACCCGCTCCACTTAATTACAGCTTTATCTTTTAATTCCAAACGTACAAATTTTTCAATTTTATCTGCTGGGGCCAACAGACAAGCAGCAAAATAATTTGCTTCAATCTCTGAACTATCCCGATCTAATAAATCATCATCTTTAATTAGTACTAATCCTTCCTCAGATAAATGCAATTTATGATGCCCAATTTCATGCGCTATTGTAAATATTTCTCGCGATAATATCAACGAAGAATTAGAAAATACAATTCTTTCATTATTCTTTATTAATGCAACACCCTGAAAAGATTTTTCACCCATTGGATATCTGATTATCCGATATCCTAGCTTTTCTGATGATTCAAAAATATCTTTAAAACCATAATCAGTTACATTACATTCAATTCGCACCGACTCGGCAATTCGCTCTATCATAATCTGTCTTTCTTTAGTCATCTGCACTTACCTGCCTTACACTATTATATAACTTTCGATGCGCATAAAATGTATTTAACATCGTATTTAAAAAAACCATATCTTCATCAACCCCTTGCTCTTTCATAACTCTAAACATAGGATCTTCAATAATGGAATTATTAATCGACGACGTGATCTCTTCAACTTCAACATTTATAATGTTAGATATTGCGATAATATTAGAATACGTTATATCTATTAGTCCCTTTTCCATTCTTGCATATTTCTGTCTTGTGCAATTCATTTTCTCTGCAATTTGTTCTTGTGTGAAGCCTTTTTCTTCACGCAATTTTTTAATTCTTGCTCCTAGCAATTCATTCATTAACCTCACTTCCTTCCTAAGTATATTCTACCATTCAATGCCAAAATGTCAATTATTATGTTATGTTTTCATAACATAATAATTGACATTTTTTTCAAAATTGCATCAAAAAGTTTTACAAGTTATGTTTTTGTAACATTTTGTGTCGACCAATCAATTGCCAATGAAAATCATCTATCACACATTTGTAAAATCCATTATTTACATCTAACTACTAGATAGGGTATAAAATAATTACAACCATAAAAATCATTAAGGAGTTCCTATGTTTGACCAAACTTTATTAACCTCCATGTTATCAGTCGGTGAGCAAATTTGCTGGTTCACAAAACAGCCCAATCGTTCCAATCCCTCCAAACAAACTCTATATGCCATCACCAATCAACGGGCTTTGATTATTTCTTCAAGCGATTATCAATTAACGTCTTTTGATTTTGCATCCATCACTCATTATCAGACCCTTCGAAATTCGGACGGTTCTGGAAGTATTATCTTCAAGGTTGAGGACTTACGCGACAGCGAAGGGGATTTAATTGAGATTGTCTCCACTGGTTTTCATAATTTATCTGAAGTGGATCGTATCGAAAAACTTCTACTAGAATGCATCCTACAAAGTCAGAAACCAGATTTTTCTTCCTCTGCACAACCTGAAAACACACTTTGGTTTTGTAACAAAAAACCTCGGATTTTTACAATTATTTCATCCTTAAAACTAGCATTAGGGATTATTTTTGTTGCCTTTCTTAGCTCATTCATGATAGCTTCCCTTGACCTACTCCTTTCCTCTTCATCCGATCAACCACTGTTCATTCTATTCGCATCCATTTTTTTACTTGCTGGTCTTGGAATGCTCACGATATCCATTGTCTATCTAATCCTCGCACCCTATCACTTATGGAGAAAAGATCAAAAAACCGCCTATTCTCTTACGAACAAGCGGCTTCTTATATCTACTTCTGGCAAAACCAGTCTGACTATTTCTATTATGCTTACTCCGCTGAATCTCTTAAATCTACTTGATATTAAGAAACAGCGAATCCTTTTTGTGAACAATTTTACCTATGATTGTAACGAAGAATACTATCATTATGGGCTGGGTTTTGAAAGATTAAATGACGATTCACAACTTCACGAACTCTTGAATCTTCTTAATAATCATCCCCTTATCAATCATGCCACGTATCAATAACCCTCTTGTTCAAGAATCTCAATCGCTCTGACAACCATATCTACACAAGTAGTCTGAAACATATTCTTGTCATTGGCTTCCTGATATCCGTCTTCTGTTGAGATATCTACTCCTAATAAGTCCTTACACACAATGCTACCCTGTGTTTCACGAAAAATTTTGATGAACTCTTTCGTTTTTTGATAACAGCGTGCTTTTGCTTCTAAATCTTCAATATTGTCATTGCCATATTTTAATCCAATCACCATTAATGCACCCGTAACAGCTCCGCAAACCTGTGCATCTCGCATTCCACCGCCAAATCCGCAAGCAACTTTGAGTGCCATTTCTTTCGACAGTCCATATTTTGGTGCAAACATAACAAAAACAGTTTGCGAACAATTCAGACCACCTTTAAATAATTCCTCTGCTTTTTCATAACTCGTCATTCCATTTTCCTCCTTTAAAACACTTTATATTTCATAAACTCTAATTACTCTAATTACTCTTCATAATACCACCATGATAAAAACATTCATAGACTTTCATTTCTTGGCAATAGATTTCTTCGTATCCCTGAAACCAATAAATATCTCCATTCACCTGAGTTTTATAACGATATTGACCAGATTCATATTCCTGCGGACCTCTGTATGGACACTCTTTGGTTGCTGCTCTTAGCGCTTCTTTGAGAAAATCACCACTGAATCTCTCATCCAGTGTTCTGCCGCAATAATTCATAGCGTAGACTGCTTTTCCATTTTTCCAAATTGCCTCTTCCCCGGAGAATACTTCCCCACCAATCCATGTGTCATAGTAGTAAAAGTCCCCTTGTTGATATTCATAGTCGTAGGACATGGGTCTGGTTTCTTTGACCGGCGTCATGTATCCAGCATATGTTTGAGTATTTGCTTCTAGCCGAAATTCAATCAGTCGAACAATATCTTCCTCTAGACAGTCTTTATTCAAGCATTCTATGCCCACTCCGCATTCTTGATCTTTGACTAAATAATCAATTGTCACATGAAACAATTCGCTTATTTGAACTAAATTCAAAATATCCGGATACGCCATCCCACTTTCCCATTTCGCAACAGCCTGTCTTGAAACTTGTAATTGTTCTGCTAATTTTTCTTGCGTAAATCCCTTTGATTTTCTTAGTGCTTGTAATTTGTCTGATAACATATTGTTTCCTCCTTTGACGAACCTTTTTGCTACATCCTCAGTATATCTGCAATCAGAAACCCTTAACAGAAAGCAGCCGTTGCCAAAATGCTACCAGTCGTTGCGTTTTCATAGCCCACTCTATTTTGACTCTATTTTAACAACTCCAAAAATCAAACAATCTCCAGTAGATTATGAAGAAATACATATAGAAACTCATAACAATCATCCCGTATGGCGGTTTTCTTCCCCACTCTTTAAATGTCTTGATTAATTTGAATATACTTTCGCTCAAAGCAATCATTGCTACTAACATGAGTACACACCTTATGGTTGTTGGTACAATTGTGACACTTGCCGAGTCAAGTGGCATAAGAATCAGCTGATAAAACAAGACTCCAATTCCACACTGCGTTAATAGGAGTGCATAATAAGAAACTGGCAACTTCTTATGTTCACGGAGCGTCTTTTTACGTATTTTACGAATCACCATACTCATCAAATCAATCACAAGTTTCAATGCACAAATCAGGATCGTAAGTGCAAATAAACCAATCGAAATGATTTTGAGTCCAAAGGTCATCTTATTCTCTTTTATAACATCTGCACTCATCATTTGCAAGATGGTTTGTTTTTTTTCATTCTTGGTCTCATACATCAAATATTTCCATCCATTTTCATTATCCATTACATATTGGTGTTCACCTACTTTTCGAAGCGTCCCCTGCCCTATGGAAAGTTTATAAATTCCATCCTCCTCGGTTTGTTTAAGTGGCAATAAGGAACCCATGTACTTATAAATTTTCCCGAATCCCTTCTCATAAGTTCTGCTAAATGTATAAATTCCTGCTAACGTTTCCGGTGTATTAAATGGATTCACTTTATTACTTTGAACTCCACTGTTTTCGACTTCCTCTCCCCCAAATTCACCAAATACAACGGAAAGTAGTCCATAATTAAATGCCGTTTCTCCCGGTTCATTGGTCATAACTACAATTCCAAGTCCAGACTTTGGATCAAACATTAGATTAGAAGAACAAGCAGTTGTGTTTCCTGCATGTCCTAGAACCGGTTGTTCATAATGTAGTGCCCATAATCCATGTGCATTTCGAACCAATTCAGAATCTCCATAATAGGACGTTGCCTGCTTCATAAAGTCAAGTGTTTCTTGGTTTTGAAATAATTTGGTCTGTTCTCCCTCTTTTGGAACAAATGCCTTGGCAAATCGCATATAATCTCCAAGTGTTCCCGTTACGGAACCAGCAGGATATAATAAGATATAACGAATACTAGGACCATAGGATTCGTTGATCCCCTCCATAATTAGATAAGATTTCAATTTCATACGTTGTTTTGAAACCCATGGATTATCCTCATAATCTCCTCCAATAGAAGTATGCTCCATCTCTAATGGCTCCAGAATATTCTTGTGCACATATTCTACATAATCCACTCCACTTATGCGTTCAACAATAAGAGCTGCTAGTGCTGTTCCCCAATTTGAATAGGCAGTAACCAAACCCGGTTGATAGATTCTTGCTGGCTGAGTTTGTTTTAATGCAGTCTCTAAATCCACCATATCTTCTATCGTTGAAACCTCTGTGTCATATGTCGTCTCTTGAAAACCTGCCGTATGATTCATTAGATGAATCATTGTAATGGGCTCCTTATATTTGCTCTTTTCCAAAAAATCTTTTGGAAGATATTCTTGAATATCTTTGTTCAAATCCAGTTTTCCCTGCTCATATAATTGCATTACGCTCGTCCAAACCATTAATTTTGAAGTAGACCCCCACTCATAAACTGTGTCTTGATCCGCCTTAACCTTACCTTCCCTGTCAGCATATCCATAATACAACTCACTAATCGTTTCATCGTTTTGATAAACTCCAATACTTACAGATGCAACTCCATCGCTGCGCTCTTCAACATAATCAATGATCTTCTTTTCAAGTTCTGTTTGAGAACTCATTGCACTTACATTCAATGGAAGAATCGCACACATTCCCAAAATCGCCAGCATGGATACTATTCGTTTCAAATTCCTCATAAAAATACCTCCTGTTTCTAATATCATACAGGAGGTATCTTAATTCTTAAAATATTCTATCTTAACGTAACCTTATTTTATTAAGTTCTAAATTTCAAATATGCAATCACAAATCCAATAGCCACTCCAATAACCAGAAATACTATGGCTATCATTTTTGAATTAGACGTCGTTTCATCAGCAGCAAATTGTTTTGGTGTTGCTGGTTCATCTGAAGAATATGAAAATGAGCTGACGGATGTTGAAAATTTCACCTTCTCATTAGAACTTTCGATTCTTACGTCCTTTGTCCCATATGCATTGTCACTCACAATAATTTGCATCGGAAGGTGCATGTTTTTATCAATTAAATCAACGATATCTTTTGCCTCTTTAAGCCCAAGCGCTGTTTGCTCTCGTAATACTTTAATTGCTTGGATTTTCTTACCTTGTTTAATGTACGCTATCATTTCAGCAATCTCTAGATTCCCCTCTACTGTAATTTGATCGTAGTAATTGGTTTGTGCCATGTTTTTCTTCTCCCTAATCCCTTATAAAATATATATTGTAACTAAATCAATAAAGCTTTCCACTTCCCTCTTTCATTTCAAGTGCAATAATCCTTTTGGACATTACAGGATGTGAACTCACTAAATTATAACACCATACAAAGAATCCGTTCACAGTTTTTGCATGCTCAATAAAATCCTCTTTATCCACTCTTTTATATAGATGAATACCCGCAGTAAGCGACATCATTGCATCAATTCCATCACTACCCGATAATTTCTGTGCAATCCTGTCACAACTATATTCTCTTGCTCTTGACGCTATCTCTGGCAAAATGGGAACCATACTCGAAAAAAGAATCGAATAATTGTATGCAAGCGTAGAGTGCTTTAGGTAAATATGCGCCATTTCATGAGCAATAATAAACCTTAAAGAATCTAAATCTTCATATTCCCTGTACCCCACTTCCACCAAGTCTGCATATAATTCAATATACTGTTTAAATGGAACAAAACTTGCAAAAGCATTCAAAACTCCATGTCCTTGTACCAAATAAATGGGCGGAACTTTTTTCATATCCAGTTTTTTGGCAAATTCTTCTACAATGTCATAAATCTCGGGGAAATTTTTCTTGGTAATTCGAACCGACATACTTCGATATCCCGCATAAGAATAGTATAATATAAAAGGCATTGCTAAAAACAAAAAGAAAATCATTACAAAATAGGTTAATGAATCCGGTGTTTCCTCCATCTTATCGTCTAACTCCTGGTTCACCTCATCAACCCGCTCTTCATCCTCAGACGTAAAACTCTCTACCGTTAAATTCTTAACTTCTATAGCATACTCTTTATTATCTTTCATTTCACCAAAAAACCAAACACAAATCCATATGATAATAATAATATTTAAAACAACTAACCTACGATACCACCTAACCTCCGCCTTATGTCGCGATTTGCGAATAACTGCCTTATCAAGCAGTGGTACATACTTTTGTTCATTTCTAAAAAATCCTTCGTATTCTTGCATTTCATTAAATTCTTGCATTCGCTCACCCCATGATTCATATTTTATTATTTCTTTTCAACAATAAAATACCATACCCCCCTTAACAAATATTCAAAAAAACCTTAACCTAATCTTAAACACT
>JACCEE010274592.1_pt1 | contig 10543 bp, 9 predicted proteins | sample 7449931 | NCBI WGS metagenome assembly JACCEE01 (sample SAMN15323457, study PRJNA562643) | freshwater metagenome | isolation source: river surface water | place: USA:Blue River Watershed | collected 2017-08-19 | reverse complement strand
TCTTCCTTGCGCTTGAATGCAATCCAAGTTGAGATTAAGTCATCAGTAAATACGCCACCCTTTGTTAAGAATGCGTGATCCTTTTCTAGCGCATTTAGTGCGGCATCAAGTGAACCTGGAACCTGTGGAATCGCAGCAGCTTCTGCGCCTTCTAGTTCGTAGATGTCCTTATCGACTGGTGCCGCTGGTTCGATCTTGTTTTCGATTCCATCGAGACCTGCCATCAACATAGCCGCGAAAGCTAGATATGGATTTGATGATGGATCTGGGCAACGGAACTCAATGCGCTTTGCCTTTGGATTTGATCCGGTAATTGGGATACGGATACATGCAGAGCGGTTACGTGCTGAGTAAGCAAGGTTTACTGGAGCTTCATAGCCTGGAACCAAACGACGATATGAGTTAACGGTTGGGTTAGTGAAAGCAAGAAGTGATGGTGCATGCTTCAAAAGACCACCGATATACCAACGTGCCATATCTGAAAGATCGCCATAGTTGCCAGCTTCGAAGAATAGTGGCTTGCCATCTTTCCATAGAGATTGGTGAACGTGCATACCTGAACCATTGTCACCATAAAGTGGCTTTGGCATAAATGTTGCTGTCTTTCCATTCTGCCAGGCAGTGTTCTTAACTACATACTTGAACTTCATAATGTCATCACCTGCGGTTTCGACATCGCTGAACTTATAGTTAATTTCCATCTGACCTGCTGTACCAACTTCATGGTGTGAGCGTTCGACTTCTAGTCCAACTTTTTCTAGTTGCATAACGATTTCGTCGCGAAGATCTGCAAACTGATCTGTTGGAGAAACTGGGAAGTATCCACCCTTAATTCGTGTGCGATATCCGCGAGATGGTGTGCCATCTGCATCGAACTCTTCGCCACGGTTCCACCAACCTTCGTAAGAATCAATGTGGTGGTATGCCTCGTGCATATCGGTCTTAAAGCGAATTGCATCAAAGATATAGAACTCTGCTTCTGGCGCAAAGAAAGCTTGATCTGCGATACCGGTTGACTTTAGGTAGCCAACTGCCTTTGTTAAAACACCACGTGGATCGCGTGAGTATGGAGTGTTATCAATTGGATTATGAACAGAGAAGAGAATGATCAAAGTCTTCTCTTTGCGGTATGGATCTAGATATGCAGAGCTTGGAATTGGTAACAACTTCATATCTGATTCATGAATTGACTGGAAACCACGGATTGATGAACCATCGAACATCAAACCATCTGTAAACACGCTCTCATCAAACGAACCTGCTGGAACGTTGAAGTGGTGCTGAATACCTGGAAGATCGATGAAGCGAATATCAACAAGCTTCACATCTTCTTTCTTGATGTAATCAAGAATTTCTTTCGAGTTCTTAAACATTAAATCTCCCAATAGATTTATATTTTCTAGCAACCCATCTACGTTGAGGGCTCTAGCCTTTTTTCGTTCTTGCAGGTTTTTGGCCTGGCAGAACCATAGGGCGCACTTGTTAAATGGGCATACTCCCTTTGTTACAGTCTTGTTTCATGAGACCAGGAGGTAGGCTTCCCGCTATGTTCAATGGGCCGCAGGTCACACTTTTTCGCCGAATGGCAGGCATCGGCTGCGATTGGCTGGCTTGCTTGGTGATCGTTAGGGGCTTTAATTTAGATGGCCAATTCGCAACCTTGCTGGTCTTCTTTCTTGAGATGACATTTTTGACTGCATTTGGTGGCGCTTCATTTGGTCACCGAATTGTCGGAATAAAAGTAGTTCGATTCAATGATGGAGGAGCGCCTTCACCGATTCAAGCAATCGTAAGGACTCTACTTATTTGCACCGTGGTCTTTGCCATTACTTATGATGAAAATGGTCGAGGTATCCACGAAAGATTAAGCGGAACCTTCTTGGTAAAAAATAATAAAAATTAATTACGTAATTAAGCTGAACTAAACTTTTGGTACGCGTAAGTTCTTCGGCATCGGACCTTTTGGAATTGGCATGTTAAATCCACCAACGGCCTTTAAACGATTTCTAACTTCACGCACCTGATTATTAGAAAGTTCTTTAGGAAGTTTCTTCATGGTGCGCTGCAATTTATTTATTGCAACTCGGCCTTCGCCATCTCCAACGATCAATGTTGTTACTGGCACACCTGGTACGAATCTCTCGACTTTCTTAGTTTCTTCAGTCAACATGATGCGAACACCATTTGATCCTTCGCCAACTAATACGATTCCGGCACGACCAACTGCGCGGTGAACCATATCTTGCTGCTTATTTACCGCAACCATTGGAGTGGTTGTATAGCCACGTCGAATCGCCATCATGACTGAAGCGCCAGCCCCCATTACCCCTTCGATAGAAGAGTATGCGGCTCGATTAGCAACAAAACTAAATAGGAACATTGATCCCAGAAGTGCTAATGGCAAGGTAATGAAAGCGGCGTAAATAGGGCGATCATTTAAACTGCCGATGAGAACACCGATAGAAATAATGGCAACAAATGTAAATGCCATTGCTGCGCCAATCCATGGCTTCTCTTTTTTAGTTACTTTATAGGCTTCGCGAATCTGTCCGAACATAGTTGGTGAGTTTACCCTTTCAAGTGTTATTCAATTACAGGCGCCGGCGCAGTGCCACCAAGTCGCTGCGGTGCCCAAGGCTCGCCAACATGACTATCTGGGTATTTCTCCTGCAATTTATGCAGCATCTCGATCATGGTTTTACGAAGTAGCGCCTCTGCCTCTTCAAGATTTCCGTCTTTAGAAAAATGCATTGGGGTGCCATAAGAGATATGCACCGGAATTGATTTGCGAGAAAAGTTTCTTGGCTGTCCTTTGGTCCAAACTCTTTGAGATCCCCAGATCACAACAGGAATCACTGGTACGCCAGCGCCCATTGCAAGCCTAACCGCACCAGATTTCATTGCTTTAATTTCAAAGGATTGACTGATGGTTGCTTCAGGAAAGATGCCAACAACTTCGCCATCGCGAAGTGCGCGAAGCGCAGTCACGAATGAGGCGCCACCATTTTCTCTATCAACTGAAATATGTTTCATGCCTCGAAGTAATGGTCCTGCAATTTTATTGTCGAATGCCGCTTTCTTTGCCATAAAACGGATATAGCGTTTTAGGTGTAGTGCGCCAGTTCCGATAAATGCAAAATCTAAATAGCTCACGTGATTGCTAGCAATTACCGCGCCACCTTTGCGAGGCAAATTTTCTTGACCTTCAAATTCGAATTGAATATCAAGACCTTTCCAGAGCGCCTTAAAAAGGCTAATTACTGGGGGATAAACCAATTCAGCCACGAGCTGCCATTGCCTCTTTATAAAGTCGACCAGCTCGATAACTTGAACGAACTAGTGGTCCGCTCATAACCCCAGAGAATCCAATAGCTTTCGCTTCATCTGCTAATTCGACAAATTCATTTGGCTTTACCCAACGAGAGATTGGGTGATGCATTGGAGTTGGTCTCAAATATTGAGTAATGGTGATGATGTCACAACCTGCATCGTGTAAATCTTTGAGCGCTTGAGTTACCTCTTCGCGCTCTTCGCCCATTCCAAGAATTAAGTTTGATTTAGTGATTAATCCAAAATTACGAGCCTGGGTGATCACATCTAATGAAAGGTCATATCGAAAAGCCGGACGGATTCGCTTGAAAATACGTGGAACGGTTTCTAGATTGTGAGCAAAAACCTCAGGTCGTGATTCGAAAACTTGGTTTAGTAATTCTGGCTTACCGCTGAAATCAGGAGCCAACATCTCTACGCCTGTTTCAGGATTTAATTCATGAACTTTCCGAATAGTTTCGGCGTAAAGCCAAGCACCTTCATCTTCTAGATCATCTCTGGTTACGCCAGTGATGGTCGCGTATCGAAGCTGCATCTGCTTTACAGATTCAGCAACTCTACGCGGTTCATCGCGATCTAATGGAAGTGGTTTTCCGGTATCGATATTGCAGAAATCGCAACGACGTGTACAACGGTCTCCACCGATTAGAAATGTGGCTTCGCGATCTTCCCAGCATTCAAAAATATTTGGACAAGCTGCCTCTTGGCAGACAGTATGTAGACCTTCATTAACAACTAGTGATCTCAGTTGGGTGTATTCGGGACCCATCTTCGCCCGAGTTTTAATCCATTCAGGTTTACGTTCGATGGGAGTTTCCGCGTTACGAGCTTCAATGCGAAGCAGTTTGCGGCCATCAGGCGCTACCTTGGAATCGCTACTCATGGTTCTAGTTTACTTACTTGTGCGAGGGCCAGAACCATCTCTTTTTCAAGCGTAGGCGTAACTTCTTCGATTGAGAGTTTGCGATTTAACTCTCGCTCCATGCTGGTGGTCTCTGCCTCAGGCATTCCGCATGGAACTATGGCATCAAATTTACTTAAGTCAGGAGAGACGTTTAAGGCGAAACCATGCATCGTCACGCCCTTGGCAACCCTTACGCCAATTGCTGAAATTTTTCTTTCACCCTTTTCATCTTTGATCCAAACTCCAGTTTTTCCCGAGATGGAGATGCCCTTAATGCCAAACTGATCCAGAGTTTTAATCAAGGCGCTCTCTAAAGTTCTAACAAATCCAACTACTTCATTTCGTTTTTCTAGTCGAACAATTGGGTAGCCGACAATTTGTCCAGGACCATGCCAAGTAATCCGGCCACCACGATCTACATCAATTACGGGGGTGCCATCTTGTGGTCGCTCTAAAATGTCAGTACGACGACCAGCGGTATAAACCGAAGGGTGTTCAATAAAAATCAGAGTGTTCTGTAATTGCCCATTTGCAACTTGTTCATGGATTTCTCGCTGTTTTTGCCAGGATTTTTCGTAATCAAGCAGTCCGCTATGAATTACCTTGATATCTGAGAGCGCTACTGGCACATCACCATTGTATTCCATCTAATTGGGTAGACTTCAGGAGTTAAATTTAGGGAGAGATATATGCGCGTACGTGGTCGTAAAGCACTTTGGATTGCAATTATTACAGTTGTAGCTTGGCTTGGAATATCTGGCGTCGCCGGACCAATGTTCGGAAAATTATCAACGGTACAGAAGAACGACAACTCTGACTTCTTGCCGACAAATGCGGAGTCATATAAATTCACAAAAGAGTATGAAAAATTCGCACCAACTTCCGACCGTGCTATCCCAGCATTAGTGCTCTTCCTTGGCGAAATAGATGAATCAAAGATTGCAGCAGCAAATGGTTTCATGCAGACCTTGCCAGCTAAGAGCGTAGAAGGAACTGATAAAAAGATTGGTGATTACTTAGTTCCAGGATCTCCGATTTTCGCCTTCCCTTCACAAGACAATCAAGCCTTACTCGGATCGCTCTCATTTGATTCAGCCAAAATTGCCGATCAAATTGGCAACGAGCCAGCTCTTCCGCTGGTAATCGAATCAATTAGAAATTACACCGAAGAATTTTCAAGTCAAGGTGGATTCGAATCACATGTGACTGGATTTGCTGCAATCTTTGCAGATTTATTCAAAGCCTTTGGTGGCATCGATTCGACTCTGCTTTATTGGACCTTAGGAATTGTGGCGCTAATTCTGATTGTGGTTTATCGCTCACCAATTCTTTGGATTCTGCCGCTATTTAGCGCATTAATGGCCGAATCTTTGGCTGGTGCAGTTATCTACACCCTTGCAAAAAATGATGTTCTAACTTTGGATGGGCAATCACAAGGAATTCTCTCGGTATTGGTAATTGGCGCGGCCACTGATTACGCGTTGCTCTTAATCGCAAGATATCGAGAAGAGCTACATCACCATGAGTCTAAATATGACGCCATGCGCATTGCGCTTCGCGGAGTAGTGGAACCAATCATCGCATCGGGCATGACCGTGACTATTGGACTTTTAGTTTTGATTCTTAGCGAATTAAAGAACAATCGATCATTGGGTCCGGTAGGCGCAATTGGAATTGTTGCTTCAATGATTACCATTTTGACCTTGTTGCCAGCGTTATTAATTTTGTTTGGTCGCTGGATTTTCTGGCCACGAATTCCTCGTCACGATGATGTTGATGAGAAGTTGACCGGAACTTGGGCAAAAGTTGCTCACGCAACTGCTCGTAATCCTCGCAAGTACGCAATTGTTACTTCGATAATTCTTTTGGTTATGGCTGGCTTTATCACCACCCTAAAGGCTTCCGGTATTTCCACTTTAGAAGGCTTTACCAAGAAACCGAAATCTTTAATTGGACAAGAGCTATTACTTGAGCACTTCCCAGGTGGACAAAATCAGCCAACTCAATTAATTGTTGCTAAAGATAAATCTGAAGAGATAATCGCGGCAGTAAGCAAGATTGACGGAGTAGCATCAGTTGCGCCAGAAATCTTAGATCCGGCCAACCCAACCGTCATTGAAAATGGCGGTCGTATCGTTTTGGATGCCACTTTAGAAGTTCCTGCCGATTCAAATGCTGGTAGAGCGTTAGTGCCGCAGATTCGCGAAGCGGCGCATGCAATTGATGATGCGGCTTTAGTTGGCGGTATCAGTGCAACTTTCTACGATGTAGATGTGGCATCAGAACGCGATCGCAATCTGATTATTCCAATCGTGTTGTTGATTATTGCCGTGATTCTCGCATTGCTACTTCGTAGCATCGTTGCAGCGCTAATCCTGTTAGTCACGGTAGTGCTCTCATTCGCTGCAACCTTAGGCGTTTCGGCTTTCGTATTTAACAATATCTTCAATTTCCCAGGTGCAGATACCTCATTCCCACTATTTACATTCGTATTCTTGGTGGCGTTAGGTATTGACTACAACATTTTCTTGATGACACGTGTTCGCGAAGAGGCGCTAAAGCTTGGCACTAAAGCCGGAACCATTAAAGGTGTGACCGTCACGGGTGGGGTAATTACCTCGGCCGGTGTGGTCTTAGCTGCAACTTTCACCGTGCTTGGCGTTTTGCCACTAGTAGCACTGGCACAAATTGCTTTCGCAGTAGCGTTTGGTGTTTTGCTAGATACCTTGGTGGTTCGTTCACTATTAGTACCGGCGCTAGTTCACATACTCGGAAAACGAATTTGGTGGCCAGCTAAATTAGCTGATTAATCATGCGCGTCGGCATCTTTGGTTATGGGCTTGCAGGAAGAGTATTTCATGCACCCCTAATCAAATTTGCGGGTATGGAAATTGTGGCAATCCAAACTACAAATTCTGAACGTGCAGCACAAGCTAAAGCTGATTTTCCAGATGCAGTAATCTGTGCAGATTCAAAAGAATTGTTAGCACAGAATTTGGATTTAGCAGTTGTGGCTTCAGTAAATACTGCCCATGAAGCAAATGCCAAGGCTGCGATTGATGCCGGAGTAGCGGTTGTTGTTGATAAACCAATGGCAACAACATTGGCAGGCACTCGCGAACTTTATAATTATGCCGAGAGCAAGAACGTGCCAATTACTGTTTTCTTCAATCGACTTTGGGATAGTGACTCGTTAACTATCAAGAGTAATCTAGAGTTAATTGGCACTCCGCACCGCTTTGATGGCAGATTTGAAAGATGGCGTCCAGATTTAGCAACGCAATCATGGAGAGAGCAGACATCTTCGGCTCAAGGCGGGGGATTACTTCTTGATCTGCAGTCACATTTAGTATCAACTGCAATTGATTGTTTCGGACCAGCAAAATTGCAATATGCCAAAATCCAATCAGTTCGCGGCGCTTCCGATGATGATGTGCTTTTGGTCTTAGAACACGAAAGTGGATGCATCTCCTCGCTTGCGGCAAGTGCGATTTCTGGTGCGCCTGGACCAAGAGTTAGGTTGTTGGGCGATAAAGGCGCATTAGTGGTTAAGGAATTAGATCCACAAGAAGCTTTGCTCCGCTCTGGCAATTATGTTGATGGAGATAAACGTGCAAAAGTTGAGCTACATAAAGGCTCTGAAATTACAGAAGTTTCAGCAGTGCCCGGTAATTATCAAGCATTCTATGAACTTATGTTTGATTTCTTAAAAGGAAATGGTCCAATTCCGGTTTCGAAGACATTAGCATTGCAAGTAGCCGAAATTATTGATCAGGCAAGGAATTTTAAATGAGCACGGTGGTTATTGGCGCTGGCTTAGCCGGTTTAAATGCGGCGTTGACCCTAGAAAAAGCGGGTAGAGAAGTTATATTGCTTGAAGCATCAGATCGCGCAGGAGGCAGAGTTGCAACCGATGTGGTTGATGGGTTTCTACTTGATAGAGGATTTCAATTAATTAATGCCAATTATCCTGAATTAAAGCAATTAGAAGTTATTGAGAAAATTGATTTTGTTGAAGCACCAAGAGCTGTAGCTATAACTATCGAAGGAAAAGAGAATTTCTTAGGCGATCCACGTCATCATTTAAGCAGCGCCTTAAATACAAGTACCGGTTCGCTAAAAGAGAAAATTGGATTAATTAGTTACCTGACTAAATCTCCAAAGTCTGGAATTTCGGTTGCGGCACAACTTCAGTCTCTCGGCAAAACCTACGATCGAGTACTCAGACCTTTTTTAACTGGAGTCTTTCTATGTGATCCATCAGAGGTAGAGGCTTCAGTAGGTAAAGAGTTAATCAATTCTTTTGTGACCGGACGACCAGGTTTACCAGCTAATGGTGCAGGTGCATTAGCGGCAGCACTTGCCGCCGGCGTTTCAGATATTAGATTCGATGTACGAGTAGATGCCATCAAGGATAGATACCTAAAAACAAGCGATGGAAAAGTAGAGTTCGATTCTTTGATTGTTGCTACAGATGCAAATATAGCCGCACAACTTTTGGATATTGAAGAAGTGCCACCTATGGTTGGCTGCACAACTTGGTACCACGTACCTGATGCCTCACCTTCTGATAAGCCATATTTATTATTAGATGGAATGCAGGCTGGTCCAGTGGTTAATTCGATTGTAATTAGCAATATGGTTGAAAATTATGCTCCAGTAGGTCGTCAATTAGTCTCAACCACGACTATTCAACGCGCTTCGGAATCAGAAGTGCGTCGCCATCTAGCTGCAATGTGGGGAACAAGTACTCAACATTGGGAGTTGCTGGCTAAATATGAGATCCCGGCTGCGCTACCACTTGCAAGAGTTGGCAAGCGTTTGGCAAATAATGTTCGCATTGATAAGAATATTTTCGTTGCTGGTGATTGGCGCGAATCGCCTTCACAAAATGGAGCGCTTAAATCTGGTAGAAGAGCAGCTGAAACTTTAATCAGTCAGCGCATCTAGCGCTGGTCCGATATGTGGGAAATCAAAATTAAATCCTGCATCCTGCAATACACCAGGTAGAACTTTCTTCGACCCAAGAATTTCAGTACTAAATCCGCCCAAAGCAGCTTTTAGTGCAAAGGCTGGTGCGGGAAAAAGCGCAGGACGACGTAATGCACGAGCTAAAGCTGAGGTAAATTCTTGATTAGTAACAGGATTTGGTGAAGTTAAATTAACTGCTCCGGAGATTTGGTCATTCTCCATTAAGAATTCAATTGCGCGAAGATGATCATGCAGAGTAATCCAAGACCACCATTGCTTGCCATTGCCAAGCTTTCCGCCCAATCCGAAACGAAATAACGGAAGCATTCTGCCAAGTGCGCCGCCAGTTGGATCCAAAACCAAACCGGTGCGAATCTTCACGGTGCGTACATCGCTAGCTAAATCTGCTGCAGCTTCCCATTCGCGGCAAACAGCAGCTAGAAAATCATCGCCGCCACGATCGCTTTCGACAACAGCACGATTTCCGGTTTCGCCATACCAACCGATGGCGGAAGAAGAGATAAATACCTTTGGTTTTACTTGTGCAACTGCATTTGCAATAGTGGTGGTGCCAAGTAGGCGTGAATTTAGAATTTCTGATTTATATTTCTTGGTCCATCGCTTGTCACCCACTCCAGCTCCAGCTAAATGAATAACTGCATCAACGCCAGCGAGAGAATCTAAATCAATTTCAGATTGCGCTGGATTCCAGAAGATTTCCTCAGGAGAGACCGTAGGGCGGCGGACAAGTCTTTGCACGGTGTAGCCATCGCTCTTTAACTTTCCGACTAGCGCAGTTCCGATCAGTCCAGAAGCGCCGGTGATGGCTATACGTTGCAAGATTTAAAGTCCTAACTCTGCTTCAAAGTTGCCAGATTCAAGACGATCTTTAAGAGTAACCAAGAATCGCGCAGCATCTGCGCCATCTACGATTCGATGATCGTATGAAAGAGCAAGATAAACCATTGATCTAATTGCGATGGTTTCGCCACCGTCAGCACCTTTAACAACCATAGGACGTTTTACAACTGAACCCAGTCCAAGAATTGCGACCTGTGGTTGATTAATAATTGGAGTATCAAATAGCGCGCCACGGGAACCGGTATTTGTTAATGTAAATGTGCCGCCACCTAATTCATCTGGCGTTACTTTGTTATCACGGGTGCGTGCGGCCAAATCTGAAATCTTTCTCGCGATGCCACCCATATTTAAGTCACCAGCGTTATGAATTACCGGAACTAATAAACCTCGTTCGGTATCAACTGCAACACCAAGATGCTCTGCACCGTGGTAAACAATATTTTCGCCATCAATAGATGCATTAACCACCGGATGCTG